>Ga0070761_10002550_pt1 | contig 11125 bp, 7 predicted proteins | sample HubBroMetageREF1_FD_66724 | JGI IMG/M metagenome (GOLD analysis project Ga0070761, IMG submission 66724) | Reference soil microbial communities from the Hubbard Brook experimental Forest, New Hampshire, USA - Hubbard Brook CCASE Soil... | ecosystem: Environmental > Terrestrial > Soil > Temperate...
AAACAGCGCAGATCGCCGAATATTTACGCTGAATCCAGTGGTCGAGCGGCGAGGTAAGATCATCCAGATTAACTGTTCTGCGTCCACGTGCCGACGGTCCAATAAATTACGTTAGCTCAAGCGGAGCGCGCATAAAGTGTCCTCGTTCACTGCCAATCGCGCAATCAATGTAATCTGAGAGGCTTATTCAGAGTTCATTCTGTAGAAATACAGGCCGACCACCACTGAGATCGTCTGGGCGAATGTGGTCAGGGGTCTCCTGTAGTCGGTGTGCATGATCCTCCAGGTCTTGAAGTTGGCGATGGCCCGCTCAACGACATAGCGGATTTGATTAACGGCTTTGTTGAATTTCTTCTCCCAGTCCGACAGGTCACGGTGAGCAGGTTTTCTGATGGGAGTGATCATTCCGGTCCCGACGTAGCCTTTGTCGCCTATCCATCTGCCAGGGTCCACGCCGGAAAGCACCCCTGATTCGCCGAGGCAGTGCACGTCGTGGCGGCTCCCTTCGACCGGATCGGAAATCCAGGCGGCTTCGCCTTCCAGGGTGCAGGCGAACTGCACGTTCATTCCGGTCGTCTTGTGCTTGCCGGAGTAGAGACCGGGGGCTGAGGCCCAGGACCAGCAGGGAAGCAGGGTTCCGTCCACGATGAGCTGGGAGTGCGGGTCAATCTCGTCTGCCGTGGGCACGAAGCTTGCAAGGGTTTTCTCCAGGAGCGGGCTGATGGCTGATATCGCGCGGCTGATAGTCGGCTGGGATACGCCGAAGCATTCCGCGATCTCCTCCTGAGCGCGATTGCGCCGCAGGTAGCAGAGCGTCACGACAACGGACTTGTAAAGGCCGAGGCGAGGCGGCCAGTCAGCCTTTCCTGTTTCGGCGGCTGCTTGCCAGACTATGTCACAGAGGTCTGAGATCTCGTCGCGGGTGAATCCAGTGGTATGATACATGTGACGGCTCGCGTTCTTGAGAATTTTGTGTGGCAACTCAATTCTCCCGGAATGCGGGCCGTTTTTAGTTATTGACACGCCGTTACGGCAAGCCGGTTTGTCCCCTCCCTGAATAAGCCTCTGAGTGTGCGGAATTACCGTCCGGATGCCTCTCCCTCAAGCCTGTCCTTGAATTCTCGAAGGAGCGAGTTCACATTTGCGCGGTCTCGCTCGTCCAGATCTGCGATCGAAGTTACGTACACATTTTTCCTTGCGTATGGATCATTGATCGTGTACCTGTGTCTTGAGAAGCCAATCCGGCCGTCCGATATCAGCCACACTGGGATGCTATTTTGGTCTGTGCCGATTGCCCAGGCGCCTTTGCGCATTGTTCGCGCACCGCCGAAGAACGTCAGTTTGGTGTACTCAATTTCCAGGACGCCCGCGAACCCACGGTCGTTGAGGATGCGCAAGAGCTCCGAGATGACAGCTGCGGCCTCGGCCAGCGATCGCGCGTCGGTTACCTTGCGCCGGTGTTGCTCTTGCTGTTGCAACGCCTCAGCCCCGGACTTGCTTCGCATGGCTTTCGCTCTTGCTATTTTGTCTGCATCACTCAATTGACTCTCGCAACTCCTGAAAGGTCGCACGGCTTAGCAGGTTAGCCGTGCTGGCGATGGATGGGCTGAACCTATCCATCGGTCCTTGGTATTGAGGAAGGCGACCATCTGCGCTTCGCCTGGCGTTGATCTGTTTAGTTTGGCGCGACCTTAGGGCAAGAGGGTATCCGAGGCCTCTTGCCGTCGCATGCGAGCGACCTGACAGCCACGCCAGCGGCGCCCAGATCGTCCCTTCCGGCACGGTACCGACAACCGGGATGACCACTACTACCGAGCACCGATCGAGCCGTATTTGCGCGCCTCGGTTGCGGTTTGATAGCTGAGCGTAGTTACAGCGGCGGATGGCGCAGACGCGTGTCTGCTGGCATCGGTTACGAGCACCGTCGGCCGTCCGGAGGTCCGCCTGTGCCGGGCGCTGAACGTTTCGGCCCGATCGCGCTGCGGTTGCGGCGAGTCCGCGCTCGATGGGGATGGGCGGGTGGCAGCGCAGCCGTTTGATGACGTCAGCGAGGACGATCCGGTGGAGATTTTGCGTGTCTGGCCGGCCCGATACCACGGGCAGTTCATGGCGGACTACGACGCTGCGGTGGCGGGTGTCCGGCGGGCTGAGCAGTATCGTCGGCTGCGGTACGTGCTGAGGCTCTGGTGGCACGGGCTGCTGCCTATTCTGATCCAGGAAATGAGGCCTGGCTCGAAGCCGCGGGCACCGATTCCGCAGGCCAAGCGGGAACCGCTGCCCGAGTTCGTCGGCTGTCGCCCATGCCAGCGTGCAGTTCTCGGCCGCGGCTGACAGCCCTTGCCGCAGTAGCGCTGTCTTGCCGATCCCCTGCTCGCCCTCCACCAGCACGGCACCGCCGACTCCGGCCTTGACCGCCGTCAGCAGCTCGCGCAGCACGTCCAGTTCCCCGCCGCGACCGACGAACCAGTCAGCACTCACAGCACCGATCGTAATGTTCCTGCCCGCGTTCGGCTCGGGTCGTTCGGCCCGGCTGTCATGGATGGCCGTTAGGATCTCGCCCTATGGTGGTTCATCAGTTTCCGCCGGCGCCGCCTGGTCCGCGAACCCCGCCTGATCAGGCGCTTGAGGTGCTGCTCAGAGAGGGCGAAACCTGGGGCGACAGCTCGGAGTGGCTTCCGGCGCTGCCGTCGGCGTCTGTGGACCTTTGGTTCACTAGCCCGCCGTACGCCGACGCTCGGGCCTATAGCCGGATTCATCCGGATCGTTATGTCGAATGGTTCCTGCCCTATAGCAAGCTGATGCTGGAGGCTACGGAGGAAAGCGGCTGGCTGGTACTGAACATCAAGAATCGCGTCGCCTCGGCCGGGCCGCTCAGGGGACAGCGGCATCCCTACGTCTACCAGCTTGTCATCGCCCTCCAGCAGCAAGGCTGGCGGTGGCTGGAGACCTACATCTGGTCCAAGCCCAACGCCGTCCCTGGCAAGTTCGGGCCGCGCACCAAGGACAGCTTCGAGTACGTCTACGCGTTCGCTAAGGGACCTCGGCCGTATTTCGACCTCGACGCTATCCGCGTGCCGTACCGGACGACTCCGGAGGAGATCGAGCGGCGCAAGCTCGACAAGCTTGGCCGCCGGAATACCGATGCGGGATTCGGCCGGGATCGGACGACAACATACCTGCGCGGAGGCGCTGATCCTGGCAATGTGGTCGCTGTGCCGCAGACCTATAACCAGCACAAGGGAGCGGGCGGGCATACCGCCGCCATGCCTGAAGGACTGGCCGAGTTCTTCGTCAAGTCATGCTCCCCAGCAGGTGGCATCGTCATCGACCCGTTCGCCGGATCTGGTACGACCGCCGTGGTCGCCCGCCGCATGGGCCGGCGGGCGGGCGGCCTGGAGATCCACCCGAGCTTCGTCGAGGCCGCGCGGGAACGCCTCCGTGCGGGCGAGCCAGACGACATCCCGGTCCTCATCGACCTCGCGCTCTGACCCGGCGTCGTGGCGACCATCGGACAGACCGCCGACTACATCGTCGGCGCGGCTACCTGGGATGAGCGGGTGGCCAGAATGCGTCAGATTCCGCAGCGGCACGGCACGGATGAGCACGCGGCGATCGATGCCGAAGTAGCGCGTCGGCTGTACGTGCCCCACCTGGCCCCTGACTACGCCTATGTGCCTTCATTAGAATTTTACGAGCTGCCGCATTTCCAAGCCGCTTACGACAAGGCATTCTTGGCGACCGCCGGATTCACTGACGTGACGGTGGAACGGCTGGCGGCGGTCATCGGCGACGACTCGGCCATCTTGCTGGCACTGCGGGTGATTACGGGCCTGACGAGAACCGAGTTCGCGGACTCCTCGAAACTAGTCGCAGGGCCGCTGGGCGCTAAGCCACTGTCGGTAAGCAAGGTGGACTCGATGGAGCGAGCCGGTACGCCGACATCGGCTGGCCAGGCGCGGATCGCGGCCGAGACAATCGACCGCATCATGCGCGGTGTGCTGTTCGGCGACCCGCCAGGTCGGTTCAAATCCAAGCAAGATAAACCCGACACCGCAGACGGCTGGTCCACAGTGCGCGACTACGCCGCTCATCGGGTTCCTTACTCGATGTTCCTGCACCAGCGTCACTATGGCGGGGCCTTCCGGCAGGTGCTCGACGCGGCGTCTGAGCTTCGCGGTGACCTGATCGAGGATGCCGTTGAGGCGCTGTTCGCTGAGCACGGAATCGGCTTCGTCCGTACCGGCTCGCACAACCAGGCCGAGATTGCGGCGAGGTTCGAGGTCACAGTCCAGCCCACGCCAGATTTCGTGGTATACGACAATTCCGGCCGGCTCCGGGCAATGCTGGAGTGCAAGCTCACCAACGACGGCGGTACCGCCCGCGACAAGGCGCTCCGATTCAAGGCCCTCCGCGAAGAGTCCATTCGCCTGGGTGGCGTGCCGCTCATCGCAGTGCTTGGCGGCCTCGGCTGGACCCGAGTTAACGACACGCTCGGACCCGTTGTGCGCGACTGCGACGGGCGTGTCTTCTCCGCCGGGAATCTTCCCGACATGCTGACCTTGTCGCCCTTCCCTAGCCTGCTCGGCGACCGGGAGTCTAGACCGGGCTGAGGATCGGGGAAGTGCGGGCTTACCGTTCAGACGGCCTGCTGGTGGGAGGGGGCTGGTGCGCGGCTGCCGCCGGAAGCCAGCGGCGGCGGCGACCCTGGCGCACGATGTTTGCCAGGGCAACGGCGGCGGCGATGCCGACGGCTGCTATCGCGCTCACGATCAGCGCCGCGATCGTCGGCCAGGTGTCAGGCACCGGCGGGGGCGGCAGGTGCAACGGGCGGTACGCGGGCACCGCGGGCGGCAGACCGCCTGATTCTTGCGGCAAGACGGTGGTGACAGCGGTGTACGGGTCCACGACGCCGTAGCCGAGCTGCGGATCGGGCAGGGCGACGCCGGGCGAGTCGGCGGTGACCTCCAGCCGGCTGATGACTTGCGCGGCGGACAGCCGGGGATAGTAGCTGCGCACTAGGGCGGCGGTGCCGGCGACGAACCCGGTGGCCAGGTCGGCTCCGCTTCCGGCCAGCTCGCCTCGCCCCCGGGGACCGATGCTCACCACCTGGTAGCCGGGCGCGGCGAGGTCGACCCCCACGCCAGCGGTGCCGGCCGAGATCGGCGCATCACCGGAGCCCACCGCTGAGACCGCGATGACGCCGGGATAGCAGGCTGGGTAGCTGAGCTCGTTCGCCTCGCTCTGCTCGCCCGAGCTGACTGGCGCGATGACCACCACGTTCCTGGCGGCCGCGTAAGCCACCGCGGCGCGGAGCGCGGCTGCGGGACCAGGCGTGGTGATGGTGGAGATATCGATGATGGTGGCGCCGCTGTTGACCGCGTACCTGATGCCGGTCGCCAGCGCCGCTGAGGTCACAGAATCGTTCTCACCGGAGCCGACCACGGTGACTGGCAGGATCGTGGCCTGCGGCGCCAGCCCGGCAAAACCGGACCCCGGCGTCGGGCGAGCCGCGATGATGCCCGCCACGAAGGTGCCGTGACCGGTGCAGTCGGTATCGCCCGCGCCGCCGGTCAGCACGTCAGAACCACGCAGCACCGCGCCGGACAAGGCGGGAGCGGTCGCGCTGACACCCGAGTCGAGCACCGCGACCACCTGGCCAGCGCCGCGGGTCAGGCTCCAGACCCGGTTCGGCCTTAGCTGCTGCTGCGCCCACGGAACAGCCGGGCTGACCTGGGACGACGACCCGGTGCACTGGCTGGGCAGCTGGTAAGCGGGCGAGCTGGCGTGCATGCGCGCGGTGGGCTTGGCCACGTCGGCCGAGGCGGCTAGCGCTGCTGGCGCCAGCGTCACCGCGACCACCGCCGCGATCATCACCGCCGTGATCATCACCGCCGTGATCAGCACCGCGGGCGGAACCGGAATCTTCGGACGCATGCCGGTTCCGCGGTCAGCCTGCGCGCCCGGCCCGGCCGATAGCGGCCAGCGGGGCGGCGTCGTCGGGAGTGAGCGTGCGCAGGTCGTCATCGGTCGGGTCGGACAGGCCGCGAAGCCGGCCGGCCTGCCGGGTGATGACCTCCTCAAGCACCTTGCGGGCATACCGGCCGTTGCCGAACGACTTCCCCCGTGGCACGAGGTCGAAATGGTCACGAACGACGGCCAGGGTCTCGTCCTGGCATTCGTACCCGGCGGCCAAGGCGTGCTGGCAGAAAATGGTGACCAGCTCGTCGGCCGAGTAGTTCTCGAACAGCACTTGCCGGGAGAAGCGCGACGACAGGCCGGGGTTGGCCGCCAGGAAGCCAGCCATCTCGTCGGTGTAGCCGGCGGCGATGACCGCTACCTCGTCGCGGTGGTCCTCCATCAGCTTGACGAGAGTGTCAATGGCCTCCTTGCCGAAGTCATTGGCCCCGGCATTGCGCGGAGCCAGCGTGTACGCCTCATCAATGAACAGCACCCCGCCCTTGGCGCGGTTGAACGCCTCGCGGGTGCGCTGGGCGGTATGGCCGATGTACTCGCCGACGAGGTCGGCGCGGGCCACTTCGACCAGCGGGCCGCCGTCAAGCACCCCGAGTGCGGTGAGTATCTCCTTGTACAGCCGCGCCACTGTCGTCTTGCCGGTGCCTGGCGCCCCGGCAAAGATGAGATGCCTGCTCATCGGCGGCACGGGCAGCCCGGCCTGTTCCCGTTGCCTGGCTGACGCGATGAGGTCGACGAACCTGGCGACCTCCTGCTTGACCTGCCTCAGCCCGACCATCTCGTAGAGCTGTTCAAGCAGCGCGTTGATGACGTGCTGGTCCGAGCCGCGCCCGCCAGTGCCCTGCGGTACCGCCACGCCCAGGTCCTCGGGCAGGAAGCTGGTCAGGTCAGCCACCGTGGCGTTCGGCATCATCGCCAGCCTGCCTGCCTGCCTGCCCACCATCTCCTCGAAAATCTTGCGTACCGCCCGCCCGTTGCCGAACGACGCGTCGCGGGGGATCTTCTCGAAATACATCGCCAGCAGGGCGCGAGTCTCGTGCTCAAGCGCGTAGCTGTGCGACTGGCAGATCAGCTCCATGATCTGGACGAGCTCGGCTGGGCTGTAGTTCTCGAACTCCACGGTCCGTGAGAACCGCGAGGACAGCCCGGGATTGGACGACAGGAACTGGCGCATCTCGTGGGAGTAGCCAGCGACGATGACCACCACGTCGTCGCGCCGGTCCTCCATCAGCTTCACCAGCGTGTCGATGGCCTCCTTGCCGAAGTCAGGACCGCTTCCGCTGCTGCCAGCCGACAGGGTGTAGGCCTCGTCGATGAACAGCACGCCACCGCATGCTTCCTCGAACTTCTCTGTCGTCTTCAGCGCGGTCGCGCCCACGTACTGCGCTACCAGGTCGGCCCTGGCCACCTCCGCCACCTGCCCGGTCCGCAGCACGCCGAGCGCGGCGAGTATCTTCCCGTACAGCCGGGCCACCGTGGTCTTTCCTGTGCCCGGCGGGCCGGCGAACACCAGGTGCCTGGCCATCGGCGGTGCGGAAAGCCCGGCCTCCTCGCGTCGCTTCGTCAGCGCGTGCAGGTGCACGAGCCTGGACACTTCCTGCTTGACCCCAGCCAGGCCGATCAGCGAGTTCAGCTCGCGCAAGAGCGGCTCGACCTCCGCGTTGCCCTCGCTGCCCGCGGCCGCCGCGACCGCGGACCTGGCCGGCGCCGTGGCCTGCGCCATCGCGGCAACCTGCGCATAGGCGTTGGGCTCCGCGTTTCCCCTGCTGGTCAGGTTCTCGACGGTCAGCATGTCGCTCGCCACGATCCGGCGCAGGCCGGCGCCCCGGTTGTCGCGTACCGTGCAGTCGCGCAGCACCACGGACTGGCTGCTGCCCACCACGATGCCGTCACCCTCGTTGGCGGCGATCTCACAGGCCGTCAGGCGGCCCTGCGCACCTTCGGCGAGTACTACGCCGGCGCCCCGGCTCTCGTGAACCAGAGTCCGGCTGACCGAGATGTCCCCGCCGTTCTCCACGACGACGCCGCTGGTGCCGGCCCCGACGATCTCGCATTCGCGCAGCACGCCACGGCCCCTGGTCCCGACGAGCACGCCGACTTCGGCGCTGCCCACGAACCTGGTGCCGCGCACGTCCGGGTAACCGCCGCTGGCGGTCCACATGCCGGCCGAGCCTGCGCCTTCCATGACCGAGTCCTCGATCCGGCCGCGCCCCTCATCGAGCACCGTAAGCGCGTGCCCGTTACAGCCAGCTACGGCCGCCTGCCGGAACAGGGGATTGGCGGCCGAGCTGATCTCGATTCCGTGGTGCCCGGTGCCGCGCACGTCGACCCGGTCAAACGTGCCGGCCGCGGCGTCGGTCACGGTGAGGGCGGCCTTCGCCGTGCCTCGGAACCTGCACTTAGAGAACATCGGGTCGCTGGCCTCGCCGACCAGCGCTCCCGCTGCTGCGGTATCGGTCACCGTGCAGTCGGTGAATGCGCCGCGTGACCTTCCGATGACCTTGATGCCCTGGCCGGCCGGCCGGGTGATCGAGCAGCGCCTGACGACCGGGTCGGCCTCCTCGGTGAGCACCATGCCATCGGAGCCGGTGTCGCGGATCTCGCAGTCTTCAAGCACCGGCCTGGCCGCTGACGCGACGAGCACGCCCACGTCCCAGGTGTCGTGAATCCAGGCCGAAGTCATGCGGGTCAAGCTGGCGTCATAAAAAGCCGCGGCCGGGCCGGTGATCCGGGTAATCTCACACCCCTGGACGACCCCGCGTGCGTTGTCGCGGGCGGCGAACCCGATTCCCTGGATGTCGCTGATCGTGCACTCGCGGAATGCCGGGTCGGCACCGGAGGAGATCGTCACGCCGTCGGACCCGACATGCTCGATCACGGTTCGCTCGAATGTGCCGCTGGCTCCGTCGGAGATCACCACGCCGAGCCCGGCCGAGTTGCGTACCCGTCCGCCGCGCATGGTCACGGTCGACGCGGCCCCGCGAGCCTCAATGGCGGCCCTGGCCGTGGCGGCCACGTCGCAGCGGTCAAGGGTCAGCGACCCGCCGGCCACGTCGATGACGGCTATGGCCGCGTCCCGGCCGCTCAGCGTGAGCTGGCGCAGCGTCGCTGACCCGGTGGTGATCGTGATGGCCGCCCCAGCCGGCGGTTCCACCAGCACGGCCCCCGCCGGCTCGGCGGCGGCGATGGTGACCGGCCGCGCGAGCACCAGGCTCTCGGCGTAGCTGCCAGGATGTACCTCGATGGTGGCGCCGTCGGGTGCGGCCGCAAGTGCCGCCCTAATTGACCGATGCCCACCGTGACCGTCAGGTGACACAGTAATCGTCACCGGTTTGACGCTGACGCCGTTCATGACTTGCTCCACCGGTATTCCGTCCGCAGTCAGTCGGCGCCGCCCGGGTGGCGCACCTGCCCTCAATACGCCCATCAGATCTCCGACCTTCATGCTTGCGGCGGTGTCAGCTTGCGGCGGTGTCAGGTAACTCTCGCGGACAGGGCTACGTGCCGCCGCCCGGCCAGGTTCAGCGCGGGCCGATAGCCGCAGTGCCAGGTGAACTCGCGCGGCTCCGGATACGTAGCCCCAGACGTGCGATCTCGCAAACACTCTTGCCGTCGCTGGCGGCGCAGATGACCGTGGACTTGCTCCCCGCCAGCGCCAGGCTTGCCGGGCGCCAAGAGCTCCCCGCAGCGGTCGGCGCCTGGTCGCTGACGCGGATCGCCGCGGGGATGTGGCTGTCCACTGCCAGCCGGGATGCCCCAGCGAACGTGCTGGCGCTCAGGGCGGATCCGGACCGCCCGGCTATCGTCGTCGATGCCCGCGGCCCGGACCGTGACACCGACGAGCTGGTGAAGGAGCTGTTTCCGATGCTCACATCGGCCGGTTTCGACAGCTTGCGGCTCGTGCTGTCCGGCGCTGCCGATCGTTACGCGGCGATCGCGCGGACCTGCGGGATCGACCTCATCGCACCCGATGCTGCCGTGGTGATCACGCCTTACGGCTACGCGATCGTCCGGTCGGCCGCGCCGGTCATCGCTGGCGTGCTGCCGCAGTGGCGGCACTTCCGGCCGGACGGTGACCAGCCTGCTGGCGTGCTGGCCCCGTCCCCGGCGTGGGAGCGGTACCTGGACGCCGTGCCCGCCGCGGCATCCACCAAGGCCGTCAAGGTCCGCCGGGTGCCCGCCGGTCTCGGCCTTGAGCTGAGCGAGCCGGACGCCGCGCCAGCAATTGCCGTGGGAGCAAATGCCGGGGGAGCGGAGGCCGCGTGGCCCGATCCTGAGCGCATCACCGTCGTGGTCAACGGGGCCGCGGCCGCTGACCAGCTATGGGACAGCCTGGCGGGGTTGTTGCCCCTGTTGCCGCTCGGGGCGACCGATGGCGTGCGGCTGTACTGGCCGCGGTCCGGTGCCGGGGCGGCGGCTGAACTGGCCGCGGACCTGGGCACCGATCTCATCGTGCCAGCGGCGGATGTCTCGGCCAGCGACGGCTTTGGCGGGGTATGCCACGGCCCAGCGGGTGCGGCCCCATGGCTGCGCGTCACCAGTGCGGGAACTGTGCAGGTGCTGGGGTCGCTGTATCCCGTGCCCGACTGGGAACGAGGTCTGGCTCACACTGACCTGAGCGGGCTGGCGGGAGAGCTGAGCGTCGATCATGTCGCGGCCGGGCTGTGCCTGCACCGGCCAGGCCCGGCCGAGCGCGGCCTGGTACTGACCGCCCGCAGCATCATCTCCGAATCCTCCCGCGCCACGATCTTGGTCGGTGGTGACGTCAGCGCTGGTGAGGTCAGGCAGGACGTTGAAGACGTGATCCGCAGGCTGCCCGAGACGACTTCGGCCAGGCTTCGGCTGGTGCTGGCAGGCGCGGGCTCCGGCGGCGAGGACTCGTACGCGCAATTCCTGGCCGACACCTTCGCTATCAACGTCATCGCGCCAGCGGGCCAGTGGACGGCGACGCCGGACGGCAGGCTCAGAGCGCTCGGGCCAGCTACGGGCGCTGTTGAGCCTGCGGTGAGCCCGGCTGCCCAGGCGGACGGATGGCGGGAATTCTCGCCACGCGCCGCGAGCGCTGCTGTGCTCGTCGCGGACTCAGCCACTCCAGCCACTCCAGCCACTCCAGCCACTCCGGAGCCAGCCCCAGCCACTCCGGAGCCAGCGC
>Ga0070761_10002554_pt1 | contig 11118 bp, 10 predicted proteins | sample HubBroMetageREF1_FD_66724 | JGI IMG/M metagenome (GOLD analysis project Ga0070761, IMG submission 66724) | Reference soil microbial communities from the Hubbard Brook experimental Forest, New Hampshire, USA - Hubbard Brook CCASE Soil... | ecosystem: Environmental > Terrestrial > Soil >...
ACCGGTGAGGGCATCGACCGGTTGCTCGAGTCGATTGCGCTTCAGAGCGAGTTACTCGAGCTTCGCGCCAATCCGAAGCGCTCGGCGAGCGGGACGGTTCTCGAAGCTCTTCTCGATCGCGGTCGCGGTCCCGTAGCGCGCGTGCTCGTCCAAGATGGGACCCTGCGCGTCGGTGACTTCGTGCTCGCGGGGGCCGGATTCGGGAAGGTCCGCGCGATGACCAACGAGCACGGCAAGCAGGTTCAGGAAGCTCCGCCGGCGACCCCCGTGGAGATTCTCGGATTGAACGAGGTTCCCAACGCGGGCGACCGCATGGACGCGGTCAAAGATCCGAAGAAGGCGCAAGAAATCGCGGAAAGCCGCCGAGGGAAGATGGCCAAGAGCCTCGTCCCGGCGACGGCCAAGGTCTCGCTCGAGGAGCTTTCGAAACGGATCGCCGAAAGCGGCCAGCAGGAACTCCGCGTCATCGTCAAAGGGGACGTGCAAGGCTCGGTCGAGGCGCTCGCGGATGCGCTGGCGAAGCTCTCGACCGACAAGGTGCGGCTCTCGATCATACACGCGGCCGTCGGCGCCATCACCGAAGGCGACATCAATCTAGCCATTGCTTCCCGAGCGGTGGTCATCGGATTCAACGTCCGCCCCGCGGGAAAGGCGAGCGTCCTGGCCGAAGAGAACAAGGTCGAAGTCCGCCTTTACTCGATCATCTACGACGCCTTGGGAGAGGTGAAGGGGGCCATGGAAGGCCTCTTGCCGCCCACGCTCGTCGAGAAGCACCACGGCAAGGCCGAGGTTCGGCAAGTCTTCAAGGTCAAGGGTGTCGCCGTTGCAGGGTGCTACGTGACCGAAGGCAAGATCGTCCGCTCCTCGAGGGTGCGTCTCGTGCGCGAGGGCGTCGTCGCGTTCGACGGCAAGATTTCGAGCCTGAAGCGCTTCAAGGACGACGTTCGCGACGTCGCCGAGGGCTTCGAGTGCGGCATCGGGCTCGACGGCTTCAACGATCTCAAGGAAAAGGACATGCTCGAGTGCTACGAAGTCGAGGAGATCAAGCAGAGGCTCTAGCCAAGATCGGCTCCCTGGCATGTTCGTGGGTGTGCTCCGCCTTACGTTTCACGTCCCCTCCGCGCGGTCGCTGAAGGAAAAGAGGCGCGTCGTGCAGAAGCTCCGTGACCGAATCAGGGCTCGTTTCGACGTGTCAATCGCAGAAGTGGGCGCTCAAGACTTGCATCAGCGTGCGGTGTTCGGCGTGTGCGTTGTGTCGTCCGAGGCTGCGGTATGCGATTCGGTCCTCGAGCAAGTCGCGCGCGCCGCCGAGACCGTCGGTGACGCCGTGCTCACCGATCGCACCACAGAGATCGCGACCTTCGGCGAAGAAATGTACGAGGCGTCGCGTGACCGCTGAAAACACCCGTGCGCGGCGCGTGGGCGAGAGCGTGCGAAAAGAAATCGCCGCTCTTCTCGCCACCGGAGTGAAGGACCCGCGCGCGGCAGGAGCCGTCGTCACGCGAGTGGAGATGACCGGCGATCTTCGAAGCGCGCACGTCCACGTTCGATTGCTGGTGGGGGGAGACGACGAAGCTCGTAGAACGGTGCTGGTGAGCGCGTTGCGTCGTGCGTCGGGGTTGATGCGACGTGAGATCGGCCAGCGCCTCGGCCTTCGAAGTGCGCCCGAGCTGCGCTTCGTCTACGACTCCGGCAGCGACCACCTCACGGAAGTGGAACGCCTGCTCGACGAGATTGCATCGGAGCGAAAGGCGTCCCGCCACGACTAAGACTGGGCTCTCGCTACCTGAGACGTGTCACGTACCAGGCGCCTCGCCAGGCGGTCATCTCTCGAATCGAAAGCACCCGAGTTCGCCCGTCGACGATGAACGTGATCCGCGATTCGTGCACGCTCCAAAGGGACTTCTTCCATCCGCGTTTGCGAGGAGTCTCCTGCTGCATCGAATGCCCGAGTTCGAGAGATACGAATTGCGCGTCGGCCGCAACGCGGCGCCTCGAAAGAGCGTGCACCGCCCTGCGAAACGGAGCCGCGACTCGCCGGGCCCAGTCTTTCCCTGCGTCCGCCGAGTCGCGAGTCGCAATCCAGGCATCGCGCGGGAAAAGGATGTCCAGGGCTTGGCTCGGATCGTCCTTGGTGATCGCTTCGAGCAGGTGCCGGGCGCGGGTCGCGAGCTCGTCGGTCGATGATGAGGGGACCGCGTCGTCGGGAGGAGGCTCGGCGTCGAACGCAAGGGCCGCCTCGGCGTCCCGACCGGCATCCGGCGATTCGTCCGCCGCACCTTTCCCCGCCGACCCCCTGCGGCATCCAACCAGTGCGAGAGCGAGCACGGCCGCGGCAGTCGCCGTGCGCCGCCAGGTCCAACCAGTCATCAGGCGAGCATCGGAAGGGTCACGAGGTCCACGTGAAGAACCTCGTCGAACGCCCTGATTTCCGCGAGGCAAGCCTCGGTCGGCCGGAGAAGAAGGCGAAGCTTCGCGCAAGCGGCAACACCACCCTCGAATACTGTATTGGTGACTTCCTCGACGTTGATGCCGTGTCGCTTGAGCACCGCCAGGACATGCGCGAATGTGCCCACCTTGTCCATCATCCGAATGACGAGCTGAAAACGGGCTGCGGACGAGCTCGAAACGTTGACGACGTTTGGAACCTTCGCTTCGAGCAAGAACGAACGCACCACGCGTACCGTCTCCGAAGCGATGGCCAGCTGGGCCTGGTCGGTGGCCGCCGCGATGTGTGGGGTGCCGTAAACGAGCCCGCCCGAAGGGAAGGAGCGGAACATGTCCGATCCGCGAAACCCACCCGTGGCGGGCGGCTCATCGGGGTAGACGTCGAGCCCGACGCGAATGCCGCGGCGTTCGGCGGCCTCGAGAAGCGCCGCGCTGTCGACGAGGTCGGCTCGAGCGGTGTTGATCAAGATGGCGCGCTCCGGAAGAAGCCCCAGCAGCCTGCGATTGACGATGTGGTGGGTCTTGTCGGTCAACGCCAAATGCAGCGTGAAGATGGAGCTTCGCACCGCGAGCTCCTCGAGGGATGCCGCATGTCCCACCCCGGAGTCTGCGGCGCGGGCGGCAGATAGAGAGCGGCTCCAGGCGATTGGGTTCAGACCGAAGCAGCGGGCGCGGTGGGCGACCTCGCGGCCAATGGCGCCAAACCCTGCGATTCCGAGCGTCTTGCCATGGAGGCCCTCGGCCTTGCTGTACTCCTTGCGCTCCCATCGGCCGGCGCGAAGGGAGGCCACAGCGTCGGGGATACGGCGGTCGAGCGCCACCATGAGACCGAAGACCAGCTCGGCCACCGCCGAGGCGTTCTTGCCGGGACAGTTGGCTACATAGATGCCGTTCTGGCTCGCCGCCCGGACGTCGATCGTGGCGTGCTCCGCCCCGGCCCGGACGATCAGGTTGAGCTGCTTTGCGTTGGCGATTGCCGCGGCAGTCACCTCGGTAGAGCGAACCACGAGAATGCCTACCCCGGCCATGTGCTGCTCGAGGTTTTCCTTGGTCAGCTCGGGCTCGTAGAGCACCTCGACGGGAAGCGTCCTCAGCTCTTCAATGGCTCGCGGGTGAAGCTTGTCGGCGATGAGCAGCCGCATAGGTGCTACCTTGTACCACGTCGCCTGCGCGGCTTGCATGCGGCGCCACCGTCCGGGTGGCGCCGACGTCACGGGGACGCCAGACCGGGAGAGTGCCGGCCTACTCCGACGGTCCGTCCGTGCCCGTATCGGTTCCCGCGTCGGAGGTGCTCGCCTCGCTTCCCGCATCGGAAGAGGTGGCCGCCGCATTGACCCAGGTTACGTCTTTGACCAGGATGTAAGCACCGCCGACGGCCAGCTCCGGCTCGACGACCATCGAGAAGGCGTTCCAGACGCCGCCGACCGTCATGGGCTCGTCGTTGTAGGGCTCGTTGGCCGGGAGGCTTACCGTGTATTGAGCCCAGCTCGTGGTGAGCGCGAGCCAGAATTCCGTGTCGCCCTTGCACTGTGTCTGTTGTGCCGCAGGGTCGTTCGGGTCTGCGATCAAAACGCCACCGTCCGCCACTGGGAAGTTCGGGTAGCCATCGGCGAGGCACTGGGCGGCCTTGGTCGAGCCGAACTTGGCGGCTATCCCATTGCTGCTCGCGCGGGCCATGAATGTGACCATCGTGGCCCCCGGCTCAATGCACACGCCGGCCGTCGTTCCCGTCGGGGAGGCCGGCGTAGCGTTCGCCGCCGAGTTGGTGATGATGGCGCCGGCCCAGCACATCCCGACCGTGCTGCAACCCGGGTTGTAGAGAAACTGGTAACAAGACGGGGGGGTTGCGTACGTGACGACTTCTGTGCCTCCGTCCATCAGGGTGGGGAAGCTGCCATCGAAAGTGCTGTCGCTTGCGTCAAGCAACCCCGTGTCCGGATACGGCGGGAAGGTCGTCGCATCGCAGTTCAGGCTCGTCAGAATTTCAAAGTTCGGAGCGCCTGGCCCGATCGCGTAGGCCATGTTGAAATCGGTGGAGATGCTGTAAGGGAGCGCCGCCTGCGGTTTGCCGGTGCACGCGGAGACTTGGCACGTCATCGCGGCATTGCAAAAGAGGCCCGTATCGCACGTTCCGTCGGTGTTGCAGGGCTCACCGGCGTCTCCCAAAGCCGTGCATGTCGAATTGAGGCACGAAAGTCCCGCGTTGCACGTGCTGTCAGGAGGGAGGCAAGGCTCTCCGCTGGCGCCCGCCGGGACGCAGGTCGTTGTGGCGGAACAGGCGAGCCCGGCCCCGCAAGTGCCATCCGCGTTGCACGGCTCGCCGGCTTCTCCGCTTGGTACGGGGGCCGCGGCTTCCGTGCTCGAATCGTCGGTGCTCGCCTCGGGGCTCGCCTCGGGGCTTGGCATCGTCGCGTCCATCATCGAGACGGTGCCGCTCGACATGCCCGCGGACGCGCCCGACGTCGTGCTGCCGGCGCTGGCCCCGGAGGCTGTCCCGGTGCCGGCGCCCGCGCTGGCCCCGGTGCTGGATCCGGCGCTGGCTCCCGTGCTCGCGCCCGATTCTACCCCCTTGGGGGGAGGACTGGAGCTGCCACATGCCGCAAGCCATGCGAGAGAAGCGAACGCGACCGCTGCAACGACCGGCGCTCGCGCGCCGATGCCTCCGCGGCGCCTGTTACCGGGAGCTCCCTCGAATCCGCGATCCTGGATCATGGCAAGACCTCCAAAAGAGAAAAGCCGCACCACGAGACCATGGGGACCCCGGCCAGCGCAAGCGAGAAACGGGGAGGCCCCCCCGGGAAAACCCGCGGTGCGGCTGCTCCAACGCCGGAAGGATGTAGCCACGCCGAGAGATGCGGCGGAGTGGGGGCTCGCCCGGGGCGCGGCGCATCCCCGCGAGCTCGGCTCAGATATGCGGCGAGTGCACGTATTGACGTTGATGATCCCCGAGCCTAGAAGCGTGCAGTCCCTTCAAGTTATTTTGAAGGTTGCCCTTTGGAGGCGCTCCGTATGGCGTGGGACGGCATGGACGCTTTCGTTCGTGCGCTCGAACAGCGCGCCGAGCTGACGCGCGTGCGGCGCCGAGTGGACCCGCGGCTCGAGGTCTCAGCCATCGCGGATCGCGTCATGAAGGCCGGCGGCCCCGCCCTGCTTTTCGAAGATGTGGGCGGCTCGCGGTTTCCTCTTCTCATCAATGCATTTGGCTCTCGTTCCCGGATCTCGCGGGCTCTCGGGGTCGACGATCTCGACGTCCACGCCCGCGCCCTCGCGGAGCTCGTGCAAGTGGGCGGTCCTCCGGGGGCCGCGGCTTGGCTCCAGCTCGCCCGCAAGCTCCCTGACTTGTCCCATGTGCCGCCCCGTTCGGCCGCGAGCGGCCCGTGTCACGATGTCGTTCACGTCGGCGAGGCGGTCGATCTGGACGCCTTGCCCATCTTGACGAGCTGGCCTCTCGATGGCGGCCCCTTCATCACGCTGCCCCAAGTCATTACGCGAGATCCCGAGACGGGCGCTCGCAACGTCGGTTGTTATCGAATGCAGAAGCTCGATAGGCGAACGACCGCCATGCACTGGCAAGTGCACAAGACGGGAGCGCGCCATTTTCGACGCGCCAAGGACCTCGGGCTCCGTCGGATGGAGGTCGCCGTGGCCCTCGGGGGTGATCCCGCGCTGACGTACGCGGGGACGGCACCGCTTCCCGATGGCGTGGACGAGTGGATGTTCGCCGGGTTTCTGCGGGGCCGCGCCGTGTCGACCATGAAATGCAAGACGCTCGAGCTCGAAGTGCCCTCGGAGTCCGATTTCGTCCTCGAGGGGTACGTCGATCCGCAGGAGGAGCTCGCGCAGGAAGGGCCGTTCGGGGATCATACCGGCTACTACACGCCCGTCGGGCTCTTCCCGCGCTTTCACGTGACGGCGCTCACGCACCGCTCCAACGCCGTGTACCCGGCAACCCTCGTCGGACCGCCGCCGATGGAGGACGCGTGGCTCGGAAAGGCGACCGAACGCTTATTTTTGCCCCTTCTCCGCATGCTTTTTCCCGAAATCGTCGACATGAACCTGCCGGTCGAAGGGGCTTTTCACAACCTGGTCTTGATCTCGATCAAAAAGCAGTACCCCCATCACGCGTCGCGCCTCGCGCACGGGCTTTGGGGGGCGGGTCAGATGTCGTTCTCGAAGGTGATATGCGTCCTCGACGAGGACGTGGACGTGCAAGACGTCGGGCAGGTGGCGTGGCGCCTGCTCGCGAACCTCGATCCGAAGCGGGATCTGTCGTTCGTGCAAGGACCGATCGACGAGCTCGACCACGGCGCGGATCAGGCGCTTTGGGGCAGCAAGGTCTGCATCGACGGCACGCGCAAGTGGCGGGAGGAGGGGTACACGCGCGAGTGGCCCGAGCCTTGCCGGATGAGTGCCGACGTCGTCGCGCGCGTCGAAGCCTCATGGCAGGAGCTGGGAATCCCGGGGCCAGCGCCGAGTGCTTCGCCCTCGGTCGGCTCGCGTGTGGGCGTCAACGGGGTCGACGCAGCTTCCGTCGTGAGCCGCGTGGTCGAGGTGGCGCGTGGGCTGCTCGGCAGGGCCCGCACATGAGCTCCGCACCGATCGCGGACTTGAGCGCACGGCGCAGCGAGCCGGACGCGCATCACGCAGCCGCTCGCGGAATGTTCGAGCGCATCGCTCCGACCTACGACGTTCTCAATCGGATTCTTTCGGCGGGGACCGATCGCCTGTGGCGAGCGCGCGCTGTCGCGGAGGTACTGCGAGCCCCCCGGGGGGCCGTACTGGATCTTTGCGCCGGAACGCTGGATCTCGCGGCCGCAATCGCGGAGCGGCGCCCCCTCGAGCGCATCGTAGCCGTGGATTTCTCGCCCGCGATGCTCGCGCGCGGGGCGCACAAGGCCCCTCGCGTCGAGGCGATCGTGGCCGACGCGCTGCATCTTCCGTTCGACGACCGATCGTTTGTGGCGGTCGTGTGCGGTTTCGGAATGCGGAACCTGGCCGATCTCACTCTAGGTTTGCGTGAGGTCAGGCGCGTCCTGGGTCCGGGGGGTGTCTTCGTCACCCTCGAGCTCTTTCGCCCTTCGCGCGTCGCTGCGCGGGCCCTTCACCGGGTCTACGCAAGCGCTCTCTTGCCCGCGATCGGTGGTCTCGTATCCGGCGATACGAAGGCGTACGAGTACCTGGCGCGCAGCATGGCTGGATTTGTCTCGCGAACCGAGTACGAAGACGCGTTGCGAGGCACCGGGTTTTCACCCGTTCGCGGCGTCGATCTGACGCTGGGCGTCGCCTCCCTCGTTTGTGCGGAGGCTCCGGCATGAAGCGAAAAGTCGTCGTCGGCATCACGGGCGCGAGCGGCGCGCCGTACGCCCGGCGGCTCATTGCCGCGCTGCGTTCGCGCGACGACGTCGAGCTCGCGGTCTGTGTGTCGCAGACCGCTCCTCAGGTCTGGGCGCTCGAGTGCGGGGGCGATCTGCGTGAGTCGCTCGACGTGCCAATCTGGGGCGTGCGCGACTTTACGGCGCCCTTCGCGAGCGGTAGCGCCCGCTGGCAAGCGATGGTCGTGGTCCCCTGTTCGATGGGCACTGCCGCCAGGATCGCGCACGGGATCTCGGACACGCTCCTGACGCGGGCGGCCGACGTCATGCTCAAGGAGAGGCGCGCGCTCATCGTCGTCCCCCGCGAGACGCCGCTCAGTATCGTTCACCTCGAAAACTTGCTGGCGCTCGCTCGAGCGGGCGCGGTCGTATTGCCCGCGATGCCCTCCTTCTACGGCAAGCCCTCTACCCTCGACGAGGTGATCGATACGGTTGTGGCGCGCCTGGTCGATCACTTGGGGCTCGACAATGCTCTGGCGGCGCGCTGGGGAAGCGCATGAGCGCTCTCGTCGATCGCGCCATCGAGTCCGCCGGATTGAGCGATCTTCTTGCGGTGCCTCGCGATGGCCGCCTCTCGGCCGATCTCGCGTCACGGCTGGCGCGCGCCGACTTGCTCGCCCTCGGGGCGTTGGCCGATCGCATCCGCCAGGAAGAGGTCGGTGACGAGGTGCGCGTCTACACCGGAGAGGTGTCGATCGAGCGATTGACCGGGCTCGTCCTGATTTCGGCTGGGGAGGGCGAAGCGACCGGGCTCGACTTGCTGCGCAAGGTGGCCGCGGCTCGAGTGATCGGGCCGCGCGCTGTGAATGTGCGGGTCGATTGGACCGGCTGCGGGCTCGAGCTCGCCCAGGTTACGCTTGGATTCGGGGCGAATGAGCTCTGCGGACGCATTGCCAACAAGCGGGGGCTGCCCCTCGCTCCGGGCGAGCTCTCGGGTGTCGGCAAGAAGAGCCGGCGCGAACTCGCCGATCGAGCGAAGCGCGCTGAGCTTGCCGGTTTCATTCACCGCGCGGGTCGCGTGCCCGTCTTCATTGGCGCAGAAGGCGCTCGTGAGGGCAGCGACGGGCGAGAGCCGACGCAGGAGTCCGCATGACCCTCGAACCAATCGTACGCAAGCTCGAGGCGAGCGAGCGACTCACTTTCGAGGACGCCGTCGCGCTCTTTCGGCATCCGGACGTCGTCGCCGTGGGGCAGCTTGCCAACCGAGTCCGAGAGCGGCTCCATGGAGATCGCACGTATTTCAACCGGAACATGCGCATCGAAGTGACCAACGTCTGCATCGCTTCATGCCTGTTCTGCTCGTTCGCGAAGCTCGCGGAGGGTGCGCCCGGAGCTCACACCATGACGCTCGAAGAAGCGTGGAGCGAGCTCGAGTCGAGAATGGACGACCCGCCTGCCGAGATCCACATCGTCAACGGCCTGCACCCCGGGCTTCCGTTTTCCTATTACGAAGGCCTGCTCGCGGGTTTCAAGCGCATCAAGCCCGACGTGCACCTGAAGTGCTTCACGGCGGTCGAGATCCACTTTTTCGCGACCCATTACGGCATGACCCATGAGCAAGTGCTCACCCGGCTGCGCGCCGCGGGTCTCGACAGCCTTCCCGGCGGCGGCGCCGAGATCTTCCATCCGGACGTGCGAGGGCGCATTGCGCACGACAAGGCGACGGCCGCCGAGTACCTCGAAGTTCATCGCGTCGCGCATGGCCTGGGGATTCGGACCAACTCGACCATGCTCTACGGGCACATCGAAACCTTCGAGCACCGGGCCGATCACCTCCTGCGCCTTCGTGCGCTGCAGGACGAAACCGGTGGGCTGCAGGCGTTCATTCCGCTCGCATTTCACCCCGATGGAAACGGAATGAAGAACCTGCCCGCGCCGACCGCCATGGATGCGCTTCGCACCGTCGCGGTCTCGCGCCTGGTCCTCGACAACGTTCCCCACATCAAGGCCTACTGGGTGAGCATGACGCCCCAAGTGGCGCAAATCGCCCTGGCGTTCGGTGCCGACGATCTCGACGGCACGATCGTTCACGAGACGATTTACCGTGCCGCGGGCTCGCGCTCCCCCGCCTCTCTCACGGTCGATGAGCTCGTACGTCTGGTGCAGGAGGCGGGGAGGGTACCCGTCGAGCGCGATACCTTCTACCGCGTCGTGCGCGAGTACGAGCGCGCGTCGCTTCCCGAAGGGGCGCTCAAAGTGCGAGACCGAAAGGCCAAGAAGCACCTTCAGGTGGCATCATGAAGGCTTCGACCTCGCCGCAACTTCGTATCGCCGCGGTGGCGTACCTGAATGCTCGGCCGCTCTGCGAGGGCCTGGATCGCGAGCCGGCCTCCGCCCGGTTTCGTCTCGACTGCGCCACGCCGAGCGAAGTCGCGAGGCAGGTCGCCGAAGACGAAGCTCACTTCGGCCTCATGCCGGTCGCCGCAGCGGCGGCAATCGGTGAGCTCCGTATGGTGCGGGGGTGCGCCATCGGCGCCCACGGCGCCGTGCGCAGCATCGCCATCGTCGCCGAGCAGCCCATCGAGTCCGTCGAGGAGTTGGCGGTCGATCTGTCTTCGCGAACGAGCGTCGTTCTCGCGCGCCTGGTCCTTCGTCACCGGTTCGGCGGCCGAGAGCCGCGCCTGGTGGGCTGCTCGCCTCGCGAAGCCATCGAGACCGTGGGGGGCGCGCGCGGCGCGCTCGTGATCGGCGATCCTGCTCTCGAGATCGAAGGCCGCTTCGAGCACGCGCTCGACCTCGGCCAGGCGTGGTGGGAGTGGACGGCTCTGCCCTTCATTTTTGCGGCCTGGTGCGGACGGGCGGGCGCGCTCTCTGCGGACGACGAACGCCTTCTGCAGGAGGCCAAGCGTCTGGGTCTCGACCGCCGCGACGCGATGGCCGACGAGCACGCGGCGCGAACGGGCCTGCCGGCCGCGTCGCTCCGCGCCTATCTTCGCGAGGCCATTCGCTACGACCTTGGAGACGAGGAGCGCCGCGGCCTCGAGCGCTTCTACGATGAGGCCGCGGGCGCGGGGCTTCTACCGAAGGCTCGCGTCCGTTTCTTCGAAGACGATCGTACGACGCCTCCCGCGCCGCAGTCGCTCGATGGGCTTCTCGGTCGGGCCGCCGAGGGCGAGCGGCTCAGCGCCGCCGAGGGCGAGCGGCTCGCCGCGTCGGCCTCGCTCTTCGACCTGGGCCTTGCCGCGGACGCCATTCGGCGTCGAAAACATCCCGCAGGGGTGGTGACGTACATCGTCGACCGCAACGTGAACTACACCAACGTTTGCACGACGAGCTGCCGCTTCTGCGCCTTCTACCG
>Ga0070761_10002555_pt1 | contig 11118 bp, 13 predicted proteins | sample HubBroMetageREF1_FD_66724 | JGI IMG/M metagenome (GOLD analysis project Ga0070761, IMG submission 66724) | Reference soil microbial communities from the Hubbard Brook experimental Forest, New Hampshire, USA - Hubbard Brook CCASE Soil... | ecosystem: Environmental > Terrestrial > Soil >...
CTAGGAATCGACACGTTTATCCTCTCGGGATACCCACACCTCGAAGAGGCATACCGGGTGGCCGAGCTGCTTCTTCCTCGCCTGCCTCTCGCGCGTGTGGCGCGCGTCATCGAGCACAATGCCACAGGCCCGTTCGGCGAGATGTTGGCCAATCGCTTCGCGCCCGACTCGCTCACGCGGAACGGCGGGCAGCTTCCCACGGAGGAGCCCAGACCGCTTCCTTCACCCGTACCCCACGCCCGATGAGCTGCAATCTGTGGAACGTGTCGGCGATGTGCTGCTGCGCGAGGATGGCTTCCCCATCGAGCGGCTGGGCGTCGAAGGGCGTGCGCGCGAGCGCGGCCTCAATCGCGGGTTGAGGAAATCCAACCTGAGGCGCCAGGAGGCGGGCCGCAAGCTCGCGGCTGGTGTTGGCCCATCGGCCGACGGCGCCCACTTGACCGATGAAGACCTCGACGATTTCGGGCTGCGCGTCGGCGAACGCCTGGCGGCCCACGTAAAACGCCCGGTTGCTGGCCAAGCCCCGGGCGTCGCGAAGCACGCGCATCGGCAGCGCATGCTCGAGCGCAGCGAGAATTGGATTCCATATGGCCCAAGCGTCGACTTCGCCGCGAACGAACGCGGCACGTGCGTCGGCAGGCGAGAGGGGCCGGACGGTGATGTCCCTCCACGTGAGACCTGCTTCTTCGAGCGCCCTCGCAACGAAATAGACGACGTTGGCCCCCCTGCTAACGGCGAGCGACCGGCCGCGCAGATCGCTCAATGAACGAATCTGCGAGGGCTCAAGCACCACGATGGCCTCGCCTTCGGGCGCCGGGGGCTCGGCGGCGAGGTACACCACCGGCGCGCGCGAAGCCTGCGCAAACACAGGCGGCGCCTCACCCACAACCCCGACGTCGAGAGCTCCCGCGGCGATGGCATCGATGACTTGCATGCCCGTGGCATGGTCAGTCCACTCGACGTCGACCCCGCGAACTTCGAGTGCCTCTTCCAACGCCCCGGTCGCCTTCAAGAGGCATAGGACGCCAAAGCTCTGATACCCAATGCGGAGCCGACCCCTTTGATCGTGCGTCCCGCGGACCGAGGGACGGATGGAATCGGCCTGCTCGGGTTCCTGTTTCAACGGAGAACCGAGCAGGCCGTACTGCAAAAGCCTTGCGCGTACGACATTACGGCTGACCCCGAGCAGGCGCGCGGTGCGCAGTTGGTTGTTATCCGAAAAGCGGTAGGCCGTCCGGAAGACTGCCGCCTCGACCTCGTGGTGGAGCGCGGGTCGTTCCTCTTCGAAGAGCGCAAGAAGCGCGGACTCGAGCATGGCGCGCGGATCCCCCGTCTGCGGGAAGACCTCCGCGGCTGCGAACGCCTTCGGAGGCGGGGGGCCCGACAAGGGTCGTGCCGCAGCCGCACTGTCGATGAGCTGCAGGTCGGCGGCCGTGACACGCCCCTGACGCGCCACAAGTAACGCTCGATGTACGACGTTCTCGAGCTGGCGAATGTTTCCGGGCCAGGCGTGATCGAGCAGCCGGGTGACGGCACCTTCGGTCAGCTCCGCGCCCACGATGCCCAGACGAGTCGCGTAGGCGCTCAAGAAGTGCATCGCGAGTGGCAGAATGTCCTCGCGACGGTCGCGCAGTGGGGCAAGGGCCAAGTGCGCCACGTGAAGGCGATAGTATAGGTCTTCACGAAATCGGCCCTCGGATACCGCTTGCTGCAGGTCGGCGTTCGTTGCGGCGATCAGGCGCACGTCAATCGAGATCGCCCTGCGCGCGCCAACTCGCACGACCTCATGCTCTTGAAGGACTCGAAGGAGTTTCACCTGCGCGCTAAGGGGCAGGTCCGCGACTTCGTCAAGGAAGAGAGTCCCCTTGTCGGCGGCTTCGAACCACCCCTGGCTGCTCGCAAACGCGCCGGTAAAGGCGCCTCTCTCGTGACCGAACAGCTCGCTTTCGAGAAGTGACGGTGTCAGGGCGCCGCAGTTGACTGCAACGAAGGGCGCGGTCGCGCGGGCACTGCGGTCGTGCAAATGGCGCGCAACGATCTCCTTGCCGGTGCCGGTTTCTCCCGTGATGAGAATCGTCGCATTGCTTGGCGCGAGCTGTTCGACCTGCGTCAGCAGAGCGCGAGAGGCGGGCGCTTCAAAGACAAGCGCCCTCGCGCGTACGGGAGGGGCGTCGGTTCGAGAGAGCTCGAGGATCGGCATGGCGTGTCCCCGAAGGTGCCCATGGCGTCTCTCTTACCTCTCTGCCGCGGCAGTGTCTAGTATAATAGACCACATCGTCGACATATTTAACCCCTAGCGAGCCGCGAGCAAGTCGATACACCCGGAAGATGCCCGTACTGAGCCACTGTCAATCGATCCGCGCCGTGATTTTCGATTGCGACGGCGTCTTGCTCGACAGTGAGTTTCTGGCGCTTCAGGTCCACCACCGAGCTCTTGCGGAGGTCGGGCTCATGTACGACCTGGCCGAATTTCAGCGCCGATTTCTCGGCTTGCCCTATCACGACCAGCTCAGCGTCCTCGACGCCGACGCCTTCCAACGGACCGGACAGCACTTACCTCACGATTTCGCGGAAGGCGTCCGCAACCGCATCGTGGAGAGCTTCGCGGAGCGGTTGCAACCTGTGGTGGGCGCTGTGCAATTTGTCAATTCGCTCACTGTTCCGAAGGCCGTCGCTTCGTCTTCCATGACGCAGTCGCTGGAATGGAAGCTCGCCCTGACGGGCCTCGGGAAGGCGTTCGGTGAACACATCTACTCAACCGAGCGCGTGGCGCGCGGCAAGCCAGCCCCCGATCTGTTTCTGCTTGCCGCGCGAGGCATCGGTACCGCGGCCGAAACGACGCTCGTTCTGGAGGACAGCGCGAACGGCATCCGCGGAGCGAAGGCCGCTGGTATGATCGCGGCCGGTTTCACCGGTGGGCGGCACTGCGGACCGGGTCACGATAAGATGCTGATCTCCGCGGGCGCAGAGGTGGTGTTTCCGTCCTTCTCCGCACTCAGCGCGTTTCTCACGGGTCGCGAGGCGCCGCTTTGATGCCTCAGAAGTAGCCGTTGATCGGCGGCGCCTTGCCGTTCACGTAGTAGTCGCCGACGGCCCTGGCCTTGCCGAAGGTCGGGTTGTGGGTCGAGGCGGTGCGCAAGTTTCGCCAGTGGCGGTCGAGATTGTAGATGGCCTGCGTGGCCGACGCCCCGCCTGCGTCGAAGAGGTGGCTCGCAGTTTCGTGCGCAAAGCGGTCAATGGCCACCTTGGCCTGGGCCGCAGCGATCTGAGCGCGCTCGGCGGCGGTCTTGTGGGGCAGACCGTCCTTGACCGATTGAGCCGCTTGCTCGATCACGTCCGCCGCCGCGAGCACGATGGCCTCCGCCGCGAACGCGTCGGCCGCGATTTCCCCCACCACCTGCAACACCTGTGGGTCGTCTGTTGGCTCCGTCGACTTCGCGTGGCTGAAGTTGCGTTTGCGGCGCCGGACCAGCGCTACGGCGTCGTTTCTCACCGCGTGCAGCACACCTGCGGCGACGGCCTGAAGATACAGCTGCAAGAAGGCGTACTGATAGGTCGGTGGCTGCAACTCATCCGGATGGGCGTACTCCTCGTACTCTTCCTCGGCTACGAACACGTCGTCGAGGAGGGTCGAACCGGTCCCCGTCAGCCGCTGACCGAAGCCGTCCCAGTCGTCTTCGAGCTTCAGGCCCTTGCGGTCGACGGGAACGATAGCTGCCGCGACCCTGCCTTGAGGGGTCGACGCAAAAATAGCCGTGTAGGTCGAGAAAAGACTTCCCGTCGAATAGTACTTCTTGCCGTTCACGCGGTAGCCCTTGCCCGAAGGGTCGGGCGTGATGGTGGTGTCGAAGTACAAACCGACGGCGCGCTGGCTCTGCTCGGAGAAAGCGTTGCCGAAGATGTTGCCCTGGTTGACGAGCGCGATGTTGCGCGCACGGTGCGGGTCTGTCGGGGGCCGCTGCAGTTGTGCTTCCACGAACCAGTAGTGAACCCGCAGGATGTGGACCAGGTTTGAGTCCGCCTCGCCGAGACGAATCAGGAACTGGAACAGCTCGCGGAGCGAGACACCGGCGCCCCCCTCCGCGACCGGGATCCGCAACCGTCCGAGGCCCGCGTCGGCGATCTGACGGATCAGCTTGTATGGTGCAATGCGCTTTGCCTCGCGCTCGGAGGCCCCCGCGGCAAACTCGTCCAGCAGCGTCTCTAGCTCGGGGGAGTTCAGCTTCAGGATGGGGCTCGGTCGGGCGCCACGGGTGGCTTCACCGGCGCGCTCTTGGATGATCGCAGCGGACGTGGTCATAGAGGCTGCTCCTGTTCGTTCCGATAGGGCTCCGGGCAAAGAGCATGTCCCGTGCCAGAGCGTGCCGCCCGGAGAAGGCCCGCATCTGCGAGGAATTCGACTGGGTCTCTCAGGATCCAACCGGGGCCGGGTGCTGCCCCATGAGCAGCTCGCCAGCACCTGTGGGTGCTGAGACAGCAGGCCGTGCCAGCGGAGGAGGCTCAGCTGAGCGCAGCAGCCGTTGCCTTGATATTCTCTAGGCCGCGTGCGCTTAGGCTTGCAATCGCTTCGACAAAGTTCTTCTGCTCCAGCCCCGACACGAGGAACGTGTACCGGTACGATCTAATCTGAACCTCGCGAATATTCTGCTTTTCCGCCTCGGGGAGAGACCGCCCGATGGCCTTCTCGAGCGCGGTCAGGTCAAACTCGACCTGTTGGCGGAGGCCGCCCTCGAGAATCCCCCCGATGGCAAGAAACTCTTCGATTGCAGCGTCGACCTCCGCTGGAGGGGCACGCTCCGCGAGCTCGGAGATGATGAGCGTGTCGAGCTTCGCGTGCTGTGCCTCTTCTTGCCAGTGGTGCGTGAGCAAATCGACGAAGAGTGGATCGAGCTTCTCGTCGGTCTTCACGCTCTCGATGTAGTGGCGCTGCGTCAACCACTCGAGGTGCAGAATCAGGATGGCCACCGACAACACGCTGTGGCCGAGTACTTGCTCCGCGATCGCGGAGGCAGGCCCGATGAGCTCGAGGGGCGTGGAGAACCCGCGGCGGAACTCTGCGGAGAAGCGCTCGAAGAGCTGCTGGTGCTTCGCTTCCTCCTCGGCAAAGCTGAGGAAAGCCCGGGTCTTGGTCTTTGCCTGGGCGTGGCCGTCCCTCGCCCGATCGATGACGAACGGAAGAATGAACTCCTCGACGAGACCGAACAAGTGCAGGTAGGTGGCCCCTCGGATATGGTTGAGGGTGAGCTTTTCGGCGGCCGAGAGGGAGCGCAACTCCTTGGTTCGCGCCAGAGAATCCGGAAGGAAGGGCCGGCTCCAATCGAGCTGCTTCCCCCCGCCGATCACCTCGTCCACGGTCCAGTGGACCTTGAGCGAATCCTTGAGCGTCGCTTCATAGCTGTAGGCATGCTGGATCGTCATTTCAGTCTCCCGCTCGGTTGAGGCGACCGAGAAGAGCAGCTTTCATGCCACGCGGCCTATGGGGAGCGCACGGAACCCGGCGCTCGGAGGGCGGCCTCGCCGTGGCTCCGAAAGGTGGTCCACGCGGCGGGGAGCGGCGGCGCCGTGTTGCCCACGGAGCAGCGAGTGCGCAGTCGCTGTTCGGCAGGCAGCAAGAGGCGAGTATGGCGGGATGGGAGCCCCGATCTTTGTCGCCCAACTCAGCCCTCGACGCCGCACATGAGGAGTGCAGATTCTCGGCAAGTTCTCAGTAGGCCTGACCGATTTACTGATCATGAAGAGAAGCCTTTATCGTGGATTCGTTCGTTTGCAGTCGTACGTGGAGCCCGCCACGGCGGATCGGGTCGACCAGTACTGCGCCGACACAGGCCTGAGCGAGAGCGCTCTCATCAAGTCGTCGCTCACCAAGTATCTGGATGGCACAAACGATGCCACCTTGCTCCTTCGTCGCATGGATCGGCTCGGACGCGCCCGAGAGCGAGACCACCGGGACCTCGCCCGTTCGTCGAAAGGATGCAGGCCGAATCGGTATGGTTCGACGAAGATCTTGTACGACGCGTTCTCGAGGGGCTGGGCGAGTAGTAAGGGCCTCCTTCAGAACCCGAACCTCCTCCTGCAAGTAGTCGACCCTCCGCGCCAGAATCGGCGGCGGCGAATTTCCGGACACTGCGGGATCCAGTTCGACGAAGTCTCTTCTTATTGCTTCCCGGCGCCCTCAACAGGCGATCAAGTCGAATTCGCTCAGCCGATAACGGGCCGGAGCCAGTCCACTCGGCGGGAGTGTGCTGAGCCCTCGCTCCGCCGCCCCAACCTCGTCGCGCCAGTCTTCTCCGAGGCGCGTCGACGCGTAGAGAACGCGACGAGCTTCGAGGTGGGCCCGAAACGTGTGCAGGAGGCGGGCAGCATAGTGGCTTCGTAGGGCCGCCTCCGGTGCGCCTGAGGCCATCGAGGCGACCGTCGCGCTCGCAAGAATCCCGCATCGGACCGAGTAGGCCGTGCCAACGCCGCACATTGGGTCCAGAGCCATCGCACCACGTCCAACGCTCAACGAAGCCCCGTCGACGAGGGCGTGTTGGCTACTTCGCCGATCCGGCCGAAAGCAGTGCCCTTCACGCCACTCGTCGGTAATCGTGATGGAGCCCCCCGAGGACCGGCAACGTGATGATCTTCCCGTCGACGGGGCGCCGCGTTGGAAGTGCCGGTCCGCCCACGATGGGCGAGTCTGCTCCTCTCCGACCCGAATCCAGGCTCAGCCGAACGTCTTTCGCAAGGTGGCTACCGAGATGTGCGGCCAGCCGAGATTTACGTAAACCGGGGGAGCTTGATGAAGCAGATGGAAGATCGGGAAGTTCAGGATCACCATCTGCGCGTATTGAAGCTGGGTGAGTGAGCTGCCGTCCGCCTTCTTCGCCTTTTCGATCCAGAACGTCGCATAGACAAGCGCCGTTAGCGCATTCTCTTCGGGCACGTTGCTCGGCGGACTGCCAACGGCCACCGAAGGGTTCCCGATGAGAAACGGGATGTTTTCGATCCCGCCGCCGAAGTGCGGCAGAGTCACCGGCGGCGCTTGCGGACCGGCGGCTCCGCTGTTGGCCGTCGACAGAAAGTTCACGGTCGCTTGCGACGCGATGTTGATCGCCGTTCCCTCGAACGTGTAACCGTCGTCGACGAGCTGTTGGATGTCCCTCTGGAGAAGGACGATCGGATCGTTGACCATCGCCTGATTAGCAGACGTGTTCGGGATCGGCGGCTCGGGAGGAGACGTAGCGAACGGGGTGCGTGTGTTGAGGGTGAACGGTGGGTTAAACGGCCCGGCGGCAATAGGCCCGACCGGCACGCTCAGATCGTATTGGGGAAAGGGGGTCGCCGGCACCGTCGGCGCGGTGAGTTTCTCCGATGAACCAGCCGCATTGAGCACAATGGCCGGCGCCGGTGGGGGGGGCGACGTCGGCGGCACCCCAAACGGTGTGCTGTTGAACGAAGGAAACTTCGAGAAGTTGTATTGGCTCCCCGGAACCGTCAGCACGGGAGGCCCATTGAACGGTTCTGCAACACCCTGGGCGAGCAGCGAGTTCCCGTGAGGAATCGTGCCCATCCTCGCCACGAGCTGCGCAGGCGCGTTCACGCTCTCAGCGGGAAACGTCGTGTTCGGCTGGGTGACCCAGATACCCGGCTCGATGTGCAGCGCGCCGTCGTGCCCGGCATCGCTGATCTTTTGCAGGTAGGTCAATCCGAAAAGCTCAATGTCGTCCTGGCCAAACCCGCGGTTCGGGATCGGCGAACCGATCGCATCAAACTGCAGCGTCTCACGGGTATGGTTGAGTTGAAGATAAAGGTCGGTCTTATCGTGGAAATCAGGGCGCGCGATCAGATTGAAACCGTGCCCCTTCCACGTCCCGGCCAGCTCGGCGAGCAGGCCCAGACCCGTCGTGGCGATCGGCGGAGCAAAACGAGCGGATGAGATTCGTGGCATGGGAGCCTCCCTGGCAGTGCGTCCATTTCACCCCGTGACCGCGGGACGCCCCAACGCGGCGGCCACACTGGACCATGGGACCCTCAGTCAGGCCATAGTCATTTCATCGTGCTGTCCGCAACAGCGGCTGCGCGAGACCGGCGGATCATCGCCCCATGACTTCCGGGGTGGCTTTCAACATCCGCATGGCGGTCGCGGGCGAGCGACTTGCGCTCCTCCCGGTACGCCGCCGCCAACAGCTCAACAAGGCGAGCAGCTCTGGCAACGTCGAGGACGATGCCCATCCCCGGCTTGGCCCAACGCACCGTGCACCACCCATTTAGTGCCTGGCATCGGTTCGCCCAACGTCCACACACCGACCTCATCGTGACCGACCGTGTGCTTCCCTGCGGCGTTGCTCCGCGCAACTCGAAGGTAGCGAGCCATGTGGCTAGCGACCTCAGCCTTTACGGCCCCTCGCTCATCCGCCGCAAGCGTACTTCTCTGGTCCGCTTCGCGAGCATGCTTGCGCACGCGATGGAGGCGATCGTCGATAAACGCGGTCCCGCGATCGTCTGAATCGCGGGGCGCTCTCAACGGTGGCAACAGGGGAAAACAAGAGTTAGGCCACGTTGCCGATCGCGGGGAAGGCGACCGAAATCCCGCGGGAAGCCTTGATCGCTTCCAAGCTTGATCCCGAACAACTCGAACGCTGATCGCCCAAGAGCCCCCGGGCCGTTGATGGCGACCGAGATTGCCGGCGAGTTCGAATGGGACAGCGCCAAGGCGCGGGAGAATGTCCGCAAGCACGGGGTGACGTTCATGGAGGCGGCGCGGGTGTTCCTCGACCCGCTCGCCGTGGACCTCCCCGACGCCACTAACCCAGAGCGACTGATCCTGCTCGGCATGACCATCCCCGAGCACCTTCTCTACGTGGTGATACTGAGCGGACCTCGTCCGGCAGGCTCCGCATTATCAGCGCCGGGAGAGCGACGCGCCATGAGCAAAAGAATTACGAAGACGGATGAGCCTACCAGGGCGTCTCTCGATGAGATGCCGGAGGTCGATTTCTCGCGGCTGGGCAAGCTGAGTCGGGGAAAGTACGCAGAACGCGCGCGAAGATCGCTCGAGGTCGTTGTCCTCGACAAGAAGCTCGTCAAAGTGCTCGGCGGACCGGAGCGAGTTGCCGGGATTCTCCACGCCCTCGCGGAGGCCATCGGCGAGAAGAGGCCCAAGAAGCGCCGTGCGGCGTGAGCGCTTCGATTGCTTGCGACGAGCATTATCTTTCCGGAGAGACGTGGCGAATCAGGCACCGCGGCTCATCGAGCGGGCCAGGCGCCTCCCCGCTCGCGAACGTCGCCGGGTCGTGTCCGCGCTCGAAGCGTCCCTCGCGACGTCACCAGAGACCATCGCGCGGCGGGGACGGTCCTACCAGGGGCTACTCGCGCTCGCTGGCACCACTCACGCCGATGCTGTTGACGTGTCGACGGACAAGTACGCGCATCTGGCCGCAGCGCACGCCGATGACGACGCGTGAGGGGCGTCTTCGTCGACACGGGCTCATCAGCCGGTGATCGGCTCCCGCCTCTGATGGTAGACCCGCACCACGAAGACCAGTTGATCGCGTTGGTCGTAGATTCGGAAGGGACGAAGGGGCCAGCTGCTCACCTTCTCTCCCCTCCTCAGCTCGTGGACTGGTCCTTCGATCGGCTCTGACGCCAAGCGCTCCACCAAACTCAAGACCGCCTCCGCCAAAGCCTTCGCAGCCTCGGGATTCCGGTCGGTAAGATAGGCCAACGCCGAATCGAGATCGTCCGCGGCCTCGGGCGCCCAAATGATACGCAGGGCTAAGCGCGTCTCAGGACGCGGGAGCGAACTTGGTCGTGCTCAAGTCCACGCCCCTCGCGAAGCGAGGCGATCGCCTGAACCAGACCGTCTTCCTCATCAGCGGAAAGCGAGCGGAGCTCTTCGAGGGGCTCGACGACGTAGCGGCCTGCTGGCAGATGTCGGAGCGCCTCCGGTATATCGCTGCCGTTCCATTCGATGATAGCCATGCAAAAAGCTATTCTGGCGTGCGGGTGGTTGCCAGTCTGGGTCTCGGCGCGACCCTGAAAAAAGTGCCCCGGTTTTTCGTCTCGGGGCAGGACGTTCGGGGGCTTCACACCCGTCGCCCGTTTCCGCGCGCCGTACGCGCTCGCCTACGTCGACGGGATGACCGTCAAGCTTCACAGCCTGCGCACGGGCAGACGCGCGTCGCTTTACGAAGACCGGCACGGGCATTCGGCCTGTCCGCTGGCGTGGAGCCCCGATGCTCGCACCGTCTATCACAGCTACGGGGGCCGTCTGGTTGCGCTTGACGTCGTTCGACGACAGCGTCGGGTCGTTGCCAAATTTGGCGGCGGCCGGCACCGCTCGCCACCGCACAAGGGGGTACGTGCGTTCTCAATGTGAACGAGCGGTCGTCTTTGGCGCAGTCGGGATCCTTGTTTGCGTATGCTGCGGCGAATGCGGTGCGTCGCAATACTCTTGGCGATTGCCGTCTTTGCGATCGCGCATGCTGCCTCAGCCCCTCCGCACGGCTTGTCTACGCGCGCTCGGCCGACGCCTCTTTGTGTCCCGATGAGACGGCACTGCGCAGCGCGGTGGCTGCACGCTTCGGCTACGATCCGTTCTTCGCGTGGGCCAAGCGGACGGTCGTCGTGGAGGTTTGGCGACGCGGAGAGCAGTTCTCGTCCCGCATCCAGGTCCTCGACGACCAGGGTGTAGCCCGAGGGGTGCGGGAGCTCACGACCGATGGGCCGTCTTGCTCCGAGCTCTTCGACGCTACCGCACTCGCCATCAGCATCGCGCTCGACGCTTCGAGCAAGGCCGACGCGATGGTACCAGCCTCGGAAGAGCCTCCCCCCGCTGCTCCGCCCGCGGCTGCTCCCGCTCCCAACCCGCCTGTGCCGGCAACTGACGCCACGCGTGACGAGCCGCGTCCGTCACGAGTGGCGGGCACCCCCACATCTTCGTGGTTCGCCGGCGTCGACGTGCTGGGTCAGACGAGGACTTCGTGCGACGAACGACGGGAGGCGGTGCGGGGCGAGCGACCATCGCGACGCAAATCGGGCCATTCGGCCACGGTCGTCGGAGGTGGCGACGGAGAAATCGACCGAGCTGCGTTCATTGTCTCCAAGTTCCGGCAGAGCGTGACCGACCAATCTTAA
>Ga0070761_10002560_pt1 | contig 11112 bp, 9 predicted proteins | sample HubBroMetageREF1_FD_66724 | JGI IMG/M metagenome (GOLD analysis project Ga0070761, IMG submission 66724) | Reference soil microbial communities from the Hubbard Brook experimental Forest, New Hampshire, USA - Hubbard Brook CCASE Soil... | ecosystem: Environmental > Terrestrial > Soil > Temperate...
ACCAAAGTAACAAAAATGCAATCCGACAGCGAAATCGATGCATCGCGGACCTATGAGTCCACAGACTTGTCCACAGGTTCTGTGGATAAGGAAACCCTGCGGGGCCGAGCCTCCCGCGGCGAAGCTTGAGGCGGCGCGCTGGTGCCGCTAAACTCCCGCGCCCTTTAATTCCCGTCACCGCCGCCCCATGTAGCGCTGACTCCCCTTTTTCGAACCGCGTGAGCCTAAGCCATGAAAGCCTCGATCCATCCTGAGTACAAACAGATCACCGTCACCTGCACGTGCGGCAACACGTTCAAGACGGGTTCGACCCTGGGCCAGGATCTGCAGGTCGAGGTGTGCTCGAACTGCCATCCGTTCTACACCGGCAAGCAGAAGATGGTCGACACAGCTGGCCGCGTGGACAAGTTCCGTAAGAAGTACGGCGGCACAGCCGCGAGCAACGCCGGCGCCGCCAGCACCGCCGCCCCGGCGGCTGCGGCCAAGTAACTTTCGTTGCCACGTCGGCGCTGACTTGAGCGCGCGGCGCAGCGCGCGCGCCAGTGCGCTGCCTTGATTCGGCACACGGACCATGTAAGGCTCTTTGCTGATCATGGACGAAAAGACCCACAAGACCTTCGAGCTCACGGATCCCGCGCGCGGACGCAGCGCGCAGCTGCCGGTGCGCAACGGCACGATCGGGCCGGCCGCGCTCGACATCGCGTCGATCCACAAGGATCTGGACGTCTTTACCTACGATCCGGGCTTCGGCATGACCGCGGCGACCGAGAGCCGCATCACCTATATAGACGGGGATGCCGGGGTGCTCCTGTACCGCGGTTATCCGATCGAGCAGCTGGCGCAGAAGAGCTCCTTCATGGAGGTCGCGTACCTGCTGTTGCTCGGGGAACTGCCGACCGCGAAGCAACTCACCGAGTTCACCGGCAACATCCGTTATCACACGATGATCAACGAGTCGTTGCTGCGCTTCTTCAACGGCTTTCATCACAACGCGCATCCGATGGCGATGGTGTCGGCAGTGGTGGCGTCGATGTCGGCGTTCTATCACGACACGATGGACATCCATAACCCGCGCCACCGGGAGATCTTCTCGCACCGGATCATCGCCAAACTGCCGACCATGGCGGCGGCGGCGCACAAGTACTCGCTCGGCCAGCCGTTCATCTACCCGCGCAACGATCTGGACTACGCGTCCAACGTGCTCAACATGCTGTTCGCGGTTCCGTGCGAGCCGTATCAGGTGGACCCCATCGCCTCCCAGGCGCTGGATCTGCTGTTTGTGCTGCATGCCGACCACGAGCAGAACGCCAGCACCTCCACCGTGCGCCTCGCCGGCAGCACCGGCGCCAACCCGTATGCGGCGATCTCCGCCGGCGTCTCGGCGCTGTGGGGTCCGGCGCACGGCGGCGCCAACGAGGCGGTGCTGTCGATGCTCGAGCAGATCGGCACCGTCGAGAACATTCCGAAGTACCTGGCGATGGCCAAGGACAAATCCGGCCACTACCGCCTCATGGGCTTCGGGCACCGCGTCTACAAGAACTTCGACCCGCGCGCGACCATCATCCGCGACATGTGCCACAAGGTGCTGGAGCGACTCGGGCGCAGCGACAATCCCTTGTTCGAACTGGCGCTGCGCCTGGAGGAGATCGTCCTCAAGGACGAGTACTTCGTGTCGCGCAAGCTCTATCCGAACGTGGACTTCTACTCGGGGGTCATCTACAGCGCCATCGGCATTCCGCGCTCGATGTTCACGGTGATGTTCGCGATCGCGCGCACCGTGGGCTGGGTCGCGCACTGGCAGGAAATGATTTCCGATCCGGGCATGCGCATCGGCCGGCCGCGGCAGCTGTACACCGGCGCGACGCGCCGCGATTACGTCGACATCAAGAAACGCGCCTAGTCTATTGGCCGAAATCGCTTCGAAGCGATTTCGGCGGACAGTAGCTCCGTTTTCGCCGGCCAAAGGCGGGGCTCGATACGCAGCCGTTCCGATCACCTCGGTAGCCGAGCACTTCAAGGAGGGGCTGGCGCAGGGACTTTGGCCGGCTGCGCCGCCCTGGTCTCACGCCGGCTGCAGCAGCAGCGCCTCCAGCTCGAAAGCCGTTGCCCGGCGCATCGGCCGCCCGTCCACCGGGCTCACTGGCGCCTGGCGGATGCTGTCGGTCGGAAACACCGTGGCCTCGATGGGCTGATCCTGCATCTGGAAGCGTACGCCGGGAAAGGCCCGCACCCGCTCGGGGCTGAGCTTGACGCGCTTCTCGGTGACCTCGTGCGGAATGCCCTCGTCCAGCAGTTTCAGCGTGACGGATTCGGCGCGCTCGGTGAACAGGTGCAGCTGCACCTCGGCGTGCTGCGTGGCGGTGCCGGCCAGCACCGCACCCACCAGGCGCGGCTCGAACTCGCGCAGGTAACGCATGGCGCTCAAGGCCGCGCGGCGCTGCGCGTGCAGGCACTGCAGGTGCGAGGCGCCGCCAAACAGGCGCTGGTATTCCGCCAGCGCGCTTTCGATCTCGGAGTTCTTGGGCAGCAGCGCCGTGCCGTCGGTGACGCCGAAACGCTCCGCCGCCTTGCGCTTGGCGATCAGAAAGTCACGGATGCCGTGCTCGGCCATGAGGCGCGCGGCTTCCTGCGCCAGCGCCCGCCGCAGGTTATCGGCGCGCGTCAGGTGTTTCTTGGCTCTCATCGCTGTGCGCGCAAATCCTAGAAGATCGGTTCGCTGCTCGCCGGACCCTCGGGCCCCTGGGCCCCGGTCTGCGCGTCGTCGGTTGCCGGCAGGTGAGCCGTCATGAATATCTCCGCCACGCCGTCCGGATTCTCGGCGCTCACCAGTGCGCCGGTCTCGGGCGAGATGCGCAGGGTGACGAGTCCGTCAGGCATCGGGCGAGTCTGCTGTGGCACACCCTTGAGCGCCTCGCGCATGAACTGCACCCAGATCGGCAGCGCGGTCCGGGCACCTTCCTCGCGCTCCCCGAGCGGGCGCTCCTGGTCGAAGCCGACCCACACGGTGGCGACCAGATTGCGCGTGAAGCCGTTGAACCAGGTGTCCTTGGCCTCGTTGGTCGTGCCGGTCTTGCCGGCAATGTCGCTGCGTCCGAGCGCGAGCGCACGCTGCCCGGTACCGTGCCGGATCACGTCCGCCATCATGTCGGTCATGACGTAGGCGTTCTGCGCGCTGATGACGCGCGGCGCGATCTCCTCGGGCTTGAGGAGGGGCGCCGGCTCACCGTGGGTTGCGGTCGTGTCGGAGACCTGCAGAGGCACGCCGGCAGCTGCCGTGCCACTGTCGCCGCCATCGCACTGCTCGCAGACCCGGCGCGGCGTCGCGTGCCATACCACCTGGCCGGAGGCGTCCTCGATGCGGTCGATGAAATACGGCGCCACCAGGTAGCCGCCGTTGGCGAACACCGCGTAGCCGGTCGCGACCTCCAGCGGCGTCGCTTCGAGCGTGCCGAGCGCGAGCGTCAGATCATGCGGCATGCTGCGCGGATCGAAGCCGAAGCGGCTGATGTAGTCGATCGCCGTCGTAATACCGACCGCCTTCAACACGCGGATCGAGACCAGGTTGCGCGAGTGCACCAGCGCGTCGCGCAGGCGCGTCGGCCCGCCGAAAGCGCGCTCGATGTTCTCCGGCCGCCAGGCCTCTTCGGTGCCATTGCCCTCGAGCACGATGGGCGCATCCAGCAGCATAGTGGCTGGCGTGAAGCCATTCTCGAGCGCGGCGGAATACAGGAACGGCTTGAAGCCCGAGCCGGGCAGCCGGCGCGCCTGGGTGACGCGGTTGTACTTGTTGGTGAAGTAATCGAAGCCGCCGACCAGGGCGACGATGCTGCCGTCGTTCGGGTCGAGCGCCACCAGCGCGCTTTGCGCCTCGGGGATCTGCCCAAGCTGCGCGTGTCCGGCCTCATCCGCCACCACGTAGACGACGTCGCCGCGGGCGAGCAGCTGGCCGGCGTTTTGTGGCGCCGGACCCAGGGTATCGTTGTGGCCTTCCTTGCGCGCCCACGACAAGCCGTCCCACTCGATCTGTACCGTTCCTAAGGTCTTGACGTAGGCGCGCACGCTCTTATCGGCGACTGACTCGACGATCGCCGGCGCGAGATTGCCGATCGAGGCGTAGTCGTCCACGAGATCATCGAAGTCCGGCTCGCCGTGCGCCGGCAACTCGATGTGACCTGCCGGCCCGCGCCAGCCGTGGCGACGGTCGTATTCAATGAGGCCGATGCGCACCGCGCGGTTGGCGGCCGCCTGCAGTCGCCCGTCGATGGTGGTGTAGACCTTGTAGCCGGCGCTTTCGGCGTTCGCGCCGAAGCGCTGCCGCAGCTCCAGGCGCGCCATCTCGGCGACGTACGGCGCCTCCGAGTCGAACAACGGCGCGTGCGCGCGCGCCTGCATCGGTTCCTTGTTGGCGGCCTCGGCGGTGGCGGCGTCGATGAAGCGGAGCTCGCGCATGCGGCGCAGCACGTAGCCGCGTCGCTGCGTGGCGAGTTCCGGGTCAACAATCGGGTTGTACTTTGAGGGCGCCTTGGGCACCCCGGCGATGGTGGCGGCCTCGGCCACATCGAGCTTATCGAGCGGCTTGCCGAAGAAGGCTTCCGCGGCCGCGGCCACGCCGTAGGCGCGCTGCCCGAAGAAAATGACATTCAGATAGAGCCCGAAGATCTCCTGCTTGGTGAACTCGTGCTCCATGCGGTAGGTGACGAAGGTTTCCTGCAGCTTGCGTCGCGCGGTCTTGTCCATGCTCAGAAACATGTTGCGCGCGGCCTGCATGGTGATGGTGCTCGCGCCCTGGGTCTTCTCACCCGATACCACGTCGATGAGCACCGCGCGTACCACGCCGAAGTAGTCGATGCCGTGATGTTCGAAGAAGCGTTCGTCTTCGGCGGCGAGGAAGGCGTGCTTGACGAGCTCGGGGATCTGCTCGTAGGTGACCGGGATGCGCCGCTGCTCACCGATCTGCGCGATGAGCGCGCCGCTGCGTGTGTAGACGCGCAGCGGCACCTGCAACTCGACATTGCGCATGGCCTCCAGCGGCGGCAGCGAGGGCGCGAGGTAGACATAACTGCAGGCGAGCGCGTAAGCGCCCAGAAGTGTGATCAGCGTCACACCCGCCGCGAGGGCTGCCAAAACACGAATGTAATTCCATTTCACAGAAACCAACTTCCTCTGCTTGCGCTCGCTACAGGGCGCCTGCATAGTACCGGCCGATTCTCAGGCAAACTCACCGAAAGGTGGGGACGCAAAGCCTCCGGTCTACGGGACGTAGGTGCCTACGACAGCGGGGTTGCCGGTGCGAACGTTAACGCACTCCACGGTGGCGGGCCACGCGGCCCGCAAGCGCGCGGAGGCTAGAGTTCGAGCCGACCACTCGCCGCTTCGGCACTCGCCACACCGCCCGTGAAGCTCGCTCGTCCCCAAGGGCGTTTGGACGACAAGACTCGACACGCTTCATCTCTCTTAGGCGCCCCTGCGCGTGACGCATGCGGCGCTTCAGCGCCTTGGCAGCCGGGCAGCGCGCGGTTCCGTGAGCCGCCTCACGTTCTATTTAACTTTGCGCTGATATATAGTGCTTCGGATTGTGACGTAGGGTGGTCATTTTCAGGCGTAATATCCTGAAAAGGAAATAAAAATGTTCCTTCTGCAGCGCAAATACCGCCCGCTCCTGGGACTTGACATAACGACTTCGTCGGTCAAGCTCATTGAACTCGCCATGGGCGGTGGCCAGTACCGCGTCGAAGCCTATGCCGCCGAGCCCACGCCACAGAACGCCATCAACGAGAAGGCGATCGTGGATGCCGAGGCGGTCGGCGAGGCGATCCGCCGTGCGGTGAAGCGCGCCGGCGCCAAGAGCAGCGAAGTGGCGATCGCCATCTCCGGCGATGCCGCCATCACCAAGGTGATCCAGATGCCGCGCGCGCTGCGCAGCGGCGACCTGGAATCGCAGGTGGAGATGCAGGCCGATCAGTACATCCCCTTTCCCATGGATGAGGTCAGCTACGACTTCGAAGTGTTGGGACCGAACGAGAAAGATCCTGAAGCCAACGACGTGCTGCTGGTGGCGACGCGCACCGAGAACGTCGAGCAGCGCCAGGCCGCGGTCAAAGCCGCGGGACTCACGGCCAAGATCGTCGACGTCGAGGCGTTCGCCCTCGAGAACGCCTGCAAGCTGATGACGCACCAGATGCCCGATGGCGGTATCGATCGCACCATCGCGGTGGTGGATTTCGGCGCCAGCAGCACCACCTTCAGCGTGCTGCGTAACCTGCGCGTGGTGTATACGCGCGATTTCACCTTCGGCGGGCAGCAGCTCACCGAGGAGATCATGCGCACCTACGGGCTGGCGATGGAAGAAGCGGGGCGCGCCAAGAAAGAAGGCGGGCTGCCCGGCAACTACCAGTCGGAAGTCCTCGACCCGTTTATTGATGACATGACACAGCAGGTCAGCCGCTCGCTGCAGTTTTATCTCGCCTCCGGTTCCGGGCGCGAGCAGCCGGAGAAGATCCTGGTGTGCGGCGGCTGCGCCAACATCCCGGGCGTGGCCGAAGTTATTTCCAGCCGCGTGGGCATTTCCGCCGAGAAGGGCGACCCGCTCGGCCAGATGAAGCTCTCCTCGCGCGCCAAGGCGCAGGCGGTGCAACGCGACGCCACGGCCCTGCTCACGGCCTGCGGGCTCGCCCTGCGGAGTTTTGACTGATATGCCACGCATAAACCTGCTTCCCCACCGGGAAAGCAAACGCAAGGAGCGCAAGCTCAAGTTCATGGTGGCGCTGGTCGTGGCGGCCGGTGCCGGCCTGGTGGCCGCGTGTGCCGCCTACCTGTCCTACGGCTCGATGATCCAGGGGCAGGAGCATCGCAATGCCGAGCTGCGCGCCGAGATCAAGACGCTCGACAAGCAGATCGAGGAGATCAACAACCTCGAGAGCTCCAAGCAGAAGTTCATCGCGCGCATGAATATCATCGAGAAGCTGCAGCGTTCGCGCCCCGAAATCGTGCACGTGTGGGATGAGATCGTGCGCACGCTGCCTGAAGGGGTGTACCTGACCGCCGTCAAGCAGACCGGCAAGAACACACTCAGGTTTGATGGCGTCGCGCAGTCAAGCACGCGCGTCTCCTCTTTCATGCGCAACATCGACGGCTCGCAGTGGCTGCGCAACCCGGAACTGGAGGTCGTGCAGACTTCCAAGGCCGGCACCGGCTCGAGCTTCACGCTCACCGCGGACGAGGTAAGTACCACCGGCGCCGAGGATGCCAACGCACCCGGCGCTGCTGGGCGCAAGGCCAAGATTCGCAAGGCAAGCCTGGATGGCGTGGGAGCGCGGCAATGAATCTGCTCGAGGAACTGCGGGCACTTGACCCGCGTGACCCGGGGCGCTGGCCCCTGCCCATTCTCGCCGGCGCGGTCGGCGTGTTGTTCATCGCCGTGGCGCTGGTGGGCATTTACCTGCTGGTGTGGACCGGGCAGCGTCCGGAGCTGCAGCGCCGCCAGGCCGAGGAAATGGCGCTGCGCCAGGAATTTCACGAGAAGCACGCCAAGGCCGTGAATCTCGAGGTCTACAAGGGGCAGCTGAAGGACATCGAGCGCTCCTTTGGCGCGTTGTTGCGCCAGCTGCCGGGCAAGACCGAGGTGCCGAGCCTGCTGGTTGATATCTCGCAGACGGGACTGGCGGCGGGCCTGCAGGAAAAGCTGTTCCAGCCCGAGCCGGAGCATAAGCAGGACTTCTACGCGGAGCTGCCGATCAAGATCAGGCTCACCGGCAGCTATCACCAGTTCGGCGAGTTCGTGAGTGGCATCGCGGCGCTGCCGCGCATCGTCACGCTGCACGACATCGACATCAAATCGGACAACAAGGACGCCTACGACCAGTTGTCCCTGGAACTGACGGCCAAGACCTATCGTTATATGGACGAGGACGAGATCGCCGCGGGCGAGTCGCAGAAGAAGGACGTCACGCACCGTCCGGCGACCCCGGCGGGCTAGGTACTCACCCATGAATAATAAGATTTCATACGGATCCCGGCTGCGCTTGCTGTGCGCCGTGCTCGCGTGCGCCGGCTACGCTGTGCTCACGGGATGCTCGAGCGCCGATAGTGACCTGGCGCGCTTCGTCGAGGACACCAAGAAAGAGCCCGGCGGGCGGGTCGAGCCGCTGCCGGAAATCAAGCCGTACGAGACCTACATCTATGCGGCCAGTGACCTGCGTTCACCGTTCCTGCCCTCGAGCCCCGGCTCGGGCGCCGGTATCAACGGCGTGCGCCCCGATTCCAAGCGCAACCGCGAGTTCCTCGAGCAATACTCGCTCGACACACTCAGGATGGTGGGCACGCTGCGCCTCAGCGGCCACATGTTCGGCCTGGTGCAAACCAAAGACGGCCTGGTGCATCGCGTGACCGCGGGCGACCATGTCGGCCAGGCCGAAGGCAAGATCATCGATATCACCCCTTCAAAAATCAGTCTGATTGAAATCGTTCCGGACAGTGTCGGCGGATACATGGAGCGCCCCGCCGCGCTGGCTCTGAACGAGTAAGCCAGGGAGTTTCACGAATGCACGCGTATCGCACGATGAATCGCCTTCTCGGCACGGCCGCGTGGCTCGTGGTCGCCGGGATAGTCGGAATGCTCCCGGGCACACCGGCACAGGCACAGGACCAGGCTGCGGCTGCACCAGCTGCCACGGCACCGGCGCTCCAGGCCATTGACGTGCAGCCCCTGTCCGGACAGCAGCTGCAGATCACCATGCGCCTCTCGGGACCCGCACCGCAGCCGCTGTCGTTCACCATCGACAACCCGGCACGCATCTCCATGGACCTGCCGGGAACCACGCTGGCGCTGCCCTCGCGCCGCATCGACGTGCACTCTTCGGGGCTCGACACCATCCTCGCCGCGGAGACCAAGGACCGCACGCGCCTGGTGCTGAACCTCGACAAGCTTGTGCCTTACGACACACGCGTTGACGGCAACAATGTCATCGTCACCCTGGGCGCCGCCACCGGCTCGGCGGCCGCAAGCGCTGCGAGCGCGGCGGCGGCAACCGCCAGCGGCGCGCCGCGCGAGTTGCGCGCGATCGATTTCCGGCGCAGCGCGGATGGCGCCGGGCGCGTGGTCGTGAAGCTTTCTGACCCGCATACCCATATCAACCTGCGCCAGGTCGGCAATCAGATCGTCGTAGATTTCAGCGACGCCAGCGTCGCGTCCAACCTCGCGCGCCGCTACGATGCCACCGACTACGGCACCCCGATCACCGGCTTCGACGTCAGCCGCGTCGGCAACGGCGCGCGCATCGCCATCAACGCCAACGGCGACTTCGAGCAGCTCGCCTACCAGTCCGACGATCAGTACGTGGTCGAAGTGTCAGCGCGGCGCAAGAACGCGGCCGCGGCTGACGAGAAACCGGTGTACACGGGCGAGCGGCTGACACTCAACTTCCAGGACATCGAGACGCGTGCGGTACTGCAGCTGCTGGCGGACGCCAGCGGCCAGAACATCGTGGTGAGCGACTCGGTCAACGGCAGCGTTACGCTGCGCCTGCAGAACGTCCCCTGGGACCAGGCGCTCGACATCGTGCTGCGCACCAAGGGCCTGGACAAGCGTAAGCAGGACAACGTCATCATCGTCGCTCCGCAGGCGGAGCTGGCCGCGCGCGAGAAGGCGGAGCTGGCCGCCAGGCGCGACGTGCAGGAACTGGCGCCGCTGCGCTCCGAGTACCTGCAGGTCAACTACGCCAAGGCTGCGGACATGGCCGCACTCATCAAGACCGGCAACAACTCGCTGCTGTCCTCGCGCGGCAGCGTGGCGGTCGACGATCGCACCAATACCCTGCTGCTGCAGGACACGCCCGACCGGCTCGCGGACGTGCGCCGTCTGGTGGCGACCCTCGACATCCCGATCCGCCAGGTGCAGATCGAGGCACGTATCGTCATCGTCAACAATGACTTCGAGCGTACCCTGGGCGCGCGCTTCGGCGTCACGTCGGCGCATCAGAATGGCCCCAACGGGCTGTGGACGACCAGCGGCACGGCCGCCGCCACCGACGCGATCATGACCAACGGTCCCGGCAATCCGCTCGAGGCTGCGGCGATCACCGGCACCAACGCCGCGAATCGCTACAACGTCAACCTGCCGGCCTCCAACCCGGCCGGCAGCTTCGCGATCGGCGTGCTGGGCTCGAACTTCATCGTGGACCTGGAACTGTCGGCCGCGCAGGCCGAAACCCAGGCGAACATCATCTCCTCCCCGCGCGTCATTACGGCGAACCAGAAGGAGGCGTCGATCGAGCAGGGTGTCGAAATTCCCTACCAGCAGTCGGCCTCGAGCGGCGCCACCACCATCCAGTTCAAGAAGGCGGTGCTGTCACTGAAGGTTACGCCGCACATTACGCCCGATAACCGCGTGATCCTCGATCTCGACGTGCGTGACGACGCCGTCGGCACCGTAGTGGTCTCCTCGGGCGGGGTGAACGTGCCCTCGATCGACACGCGTGAGATTTCCACGCAGGTGCTGGTGAACGACGGCCAGACCGTGGTGCTCGGCGGCATCCTGCAGACCACGCAGCGCGAGGACGACAACAAGGTGCCGTACCTGGGTGACATCCCAATCATCGGCCACCTGTTCAAGTCCACTGACCACACCGACGACAAGGACGAGCTCATGATCTTCATCACCCCGAAGATCCTGCGCGAGGGCGTCAACGTCTATAACTGAGCCTCCCGCCTTAAGGGACGATGCTGCGGCCGCCTGCGGGCGGCCGCAGCATTTCTGTATCCTGTCGCCCACGCATGCTTGGCAAGACCAGTGTTTTCCTCGTAGGACCGATGGGCTCCGGCAAGAGTGCCGTCGGCCGGGCGCTGGCGCGCTCACTCGGACTGCCCTTTCATGACAGTGACGCCGAGGTTGAGCGCCGCACCGGGGTCGATATCCCGTTCATCTTCGAGAAGGAAGGCGAGGCCGGATTTCGCCAGCGCGAGCGCGAGGCGATCGAGGCGCTGACCGCCACCCCCGGCATCGTGCTGGCCACCGGCGGTGGGGCGGTGCTGCTCGAGGAGAACCGCCGTCACCTGCGCGAGCGCGGCTGCGTCGTGTACCTGCAGACCTCGGTGAACCAGCAGGCGGAGCGTGTG
>Ga0070761_10002562_pt1 | contig 11102 bp, 7 predicted proteins | sample HubBroMetageREF1_FD_66724 | JGI IMG/M metagenome (GOLD analysis project Ga0070761, IMG submission 66724) | Reference soil microbial communities from the Hubbard Brook experimental Forest, New Hampshire, USA - Hubbard Brook CCASE Soil... | ecosystem: Environmental > Terrestrial > Soil > Temperate...
GTACAAGGTGAGTTCGGCTGGCCAGGAGACCGTACTGCACAGCTTTCCGGGAGGGGGCGAGGGGCGCCAGCCTGCGTCAGGTGTGATCCAAGACGCGGCCGGCAATCTCTACGGGACTACCCCCAGGGCTGGCGCGGCGGGCTGTGGGGTGGTGTACAAGCTGGAAACGACCGGCAATTATACGGTGCTGTACAGCTTTAACTGCGGGCGCGAGGGGCGCCAACCCGACGCCGGTGTGATCCTCGACGCGGCCGGCAATCTCTATGGGACCACTATCTTAGGCGGAGAGTACGGTTTCGGCGTGGTCTTCAAGCTCGAATTGCAGTAACGGGATTCGCTTTCACGGTGGCCGGTAGCAGCCGTGCGGGCTGCGTTACAATAACGTAGAATGCCGCAGCGGGAAACCATGCTCGCCCCGCCGGTTCCTTTTGCGCCGCAGTTGCTCTCCAGGTTGGGCGAACTGGATCGGGCCGTGCAATCGGCAATCCGGGGGAAGCCCGAAGTTGTGCGGCTCTCGCTGGTCTGTCTACTCGCGCGCGGACATCTGCTGATCGAGGATGTGCCCGGCGTAGGCAAAACCACGCTGGCCCAGGCGTTGGCGCGCGCGGTGGCCTGCGGCTTCCACCGGCTGCAGTTCACCAGCGACATGCTGCCCAGCGACGTGCTGGGCGTCACCATCTACAACGCGCATTCCGAGGCGTTCGAATTCAAGCCGGGGCCGGTCTTCACCAATTTCCTGCTGGCCGACGAGATCAATCGCACCACGCCCAAGACGCAGTCGGCGCTGCTGGAAGCCATGAATGAAAGCCAGGTCACTATCGACGGCCGCCCGCACTTGTTGCCACGCCCGTTCATGGTGATCGCCACGCAAAACCCCGTGGAGCACCACGGCACATACCCGCTGCCGGAGTCGCAAATGGACCGCTTTCTGATGCGCTTGCGCATCGGCTATCCGGATTCGGCCAGCGAGCGTGAGATCCTGCGAAATTTTGAGATGACCACCGGCGACGGCGTGCGGCCGGTGCTTTCGGGCGACGACATCATACGGCTGCAGGCCTCGGTGCAGCGCGTCGCGGTGGAGGAGTCGCTGGTCGATTACATGCTGGTCATTGTGGAAAAGACGCGCGCGCACGAGTCGCTGACTTTAGGGGTCAGCCCGCGCGGCTCGCAAGCGCTGTTTCGCGCGGTGCAGGCGCTGGCGCTGCTGGAAGGCCGCGAGTATGCCATTCCGGACGACGTAAAACGCCTGGCGGCGCCTGTATTCGGGCATCGCGTGATGGTCAATACGCGTACGGCTCTCGCGCAGCGGCGCTCCGACTTGGGGGACCGCATCATCGAAGAGATACTCAGCCAGACCGATGTACCGCTATAGTCATTGTGGGGCGGGCGTCCACGCCACAATGCCGCTTACGTTTCCCATGGCCGAACACATGCAGAAATTGTGGGGCGGACCCCCTGGTCTGCAGCCGACGCCCTCGTCGGCATGTCGCAGCCGTCAAGGGGCTGATTCCACAAGCGAAGAGCGGGTCCGGAGGGACCCGTGCACAGTCGAAACCGAACGTTCGCCAGCGGGGATAAATCCCCGCGCGGGCTTAAGCCCGCCCCCCAGTGGCTTTGCAGGGGCCCACCTTGACGGATCTGGAGGTCCGACCCACAACATATGAAAACTGCCATTATCGGCCTGCCCATGGTAGGCAAGACATCGTTGTTCACCATCCTCACGGGCGCCCACCAGGAGACGCGCATCGGCTCAACCGCAGCGCGCGTGGGCATGGCCAAGGTGCCGGACGCGCGCCTGGAGGAACTGGCCAAGCTGTTCGAACCCAAGAAAGTCACGCACGCCTCGGTGGAATACGTCGATATGCCGGCGATTTCAAAGGAGAGCCTGCGCGACGCGAGCTATGTCGCCAGCCTGCGCGTGGTGGACGCTTTCGCGCAGGTGCTGCGTCTGTTCGAGGACGCCACGATCCCGCACGAGAAAGGCACGCTGGATCCGCTGCGCGATCTCGAAGACGTGGAGACGGAACTGATTCTGAGCGATTTGGTGGTGATCGAAAAACGGCTGGAGCGGTTGGACAAGGATCGCAAGAAGATCAAGAATCCGGAGTTGGACCGCGAATTCGAGTTGCTGCAGAAGTGCAAGGCGGCGGTGGACGCGAACCAGCCTTTGCGCGAGCTGGATCTGGACCCCGAGGATGAGAAACGCATTCGCGGGTTTCAGTTCCTGTCGCAAAAACCGATGCTGTACGTATTGAATCTGGGCGAGGCGGACGCGCCGAAGCTGCACGATAAGGAGCGGGAATACCGCGAGGGTCCGCTGGCCGGGCGTAAGCACACGGCGGTGTCGGCGATTTGCGGCAAGGTGGAAGCCGAGTTAGCCGAGCTGCCCGCGGAAGAGCTGAAGGACTATATGGCGAGTTATGGGCTCAGTGAGTCCGGCCTGGAGCGGCTGATTTCGGCGACTTACTCGCTGCTGGGGTTGATGTCCTTCCTGACCGCCGGCGAGGATGAAGTGCGGGCTTGGACGATTCCTTTCCACAGCACGGCGGTGAAGGCGGCCGGCGCGATTCATTCGGACTTCGAGAAGAAGTTTATCCGGGCCGAAGTGGTGAACTGGAAATCGCTGGTGGACTTAGGCGGGTATGCGGGCTTGCGCGAGAAAGGTATGTTGCGGCTGGAAGGCAAGGAGTATATCGTCAAGGATGGCGACGTGCTCGTGATCCGGCACGGGTAGCGCGCATTCCCGGCCTCGATGCGGCGCTGCACCAGTCGATTTCAGTAAGACCACCAGAACTCAGGCAACGAAGGCAGGCTTCGCGGCGGAGACGATTCCTATCCGAACCAAAAGACCGGTGGCGCTTTTCGTCGGCCAGCTTGGCCGCAATTGATAGCCGCCCCCACCACGGCGGATTCTCTCCCTGCACCGATGGCTCGGGCGTGAGTTCGATCTCAAACGGGATGAGGCCCACGCTGTTAAATCGATCGGCAAGAACATGCTCGATCCGGGCTTGGATCTCTTCGAGGTTATCGAAGTCTGCCTCCATGGAGAAGTCGAGATCCAGCGAAACACGGGGACTGATGTGGTAAATCAGGCTCATCGCGTTTCCGCCCTTGAGGACGATCTGCTCGAACAGTACATCGTCGCTGAATAGCGCAGTAATGCTCAGCTTCCGGATGTCATCGAAGTTCATCTGCCTTCGCGATCACTCATGCCGTAGCGCGTCGATCGGATCGATGCGCGCGGCCCGGCTGCTGGGAATCAATCCCGAAAGCGCCGCCACCAGCGCCAGCGCCAGCGAAGCGCCCGCGTAGATCGCCGGATCGGCGGCCTTCAAGCCGAAAAGCTGCGACTCGACCAGGCGGCCCAGCGCCAGCGCTACGGGCAGTCCGATGGCCAAGCCGAAGATCACCAGCGTGCCCACATCCTTCATCACCAGCCACAGCACATCGCGCGGCACAGCGCCCAGCGCCACGCGGATACCGATCTCGGCCGTGCGGCGCGCCACGTTGTAGGCTACCACGCCATACAGTCCGATGCCGGCCAGCAAGGTGGCCAGCAGTCCAAAAGCGCACGAAAGAATGGCGATCAGGCGATCGATCTCCACGGATTCGGCCACCTGGATCTCGACCGGCTGCATGTCGAAGACCGGTAGGCCGGCATCCAGTTGTTGCACCAGGCGGCGGATTTGCGCCCCCAGGGCTGCGGTGTCGCGGTCGCCGCGCACGTAGAACTCCATGCGACTCAGGCTGTCCTCATTGGTATAGGTCGAGTAGACTGCGGGTTTGGGCGTCTCACGCAGGCTGTTGTGCTTGAAGTCGCGCACCACGCCCACGATTTCGCGGTCCAGCTTCGGATGATTGCCGGCGCCGAACATCATATGCCGGCCGAGCGGATTTCCGGTGCCGAAGAAGCGCCGCACAAACGCCTCATTGACCACCACGACTTTGTCCGGCGATGTGAGATCGCGCTCCTCGACTTCGCGGCCGCGCACCACGGGCGTGCCCAGCGCGCGAAAATAGCCCGGACCCACGGCATGCCGCGATACGTCCATATCTTCGTCCTCGCGCGCCTGGTACCCTTCTACGGTAATGTTGCTGCCGCGGTTGCTATGGGTCAGAGGGCCGGGGCTGGCCGCGCCGGCCGCCACCACTCCGGGCAGGCGGGCGAGGCGCTCCTGCAAGTCATGGAACAAGGCGAAGCCGCGCTCCTTCGAATATCCATTCCACGACGGATCGATGGCGAAGGTGAGCAACCGCTCGGCGTGAAAGCCGGGGTCCACGCGCAAAAGGTTGAACAGGCTGTGCGCGAACAAGCCGGCGCCCACCAACAGCAGCAGCGACAACGAAAGCTGCGCCACCACCAGAATACGGCGAAAGCGCGCAGTGCCGGCGGATCCCATGGCGGCGCGCTGTTCGCGTAGCGCCGAAGCCACTTCTGAGCGGCTGGCTTGCACCGCCGGCGCGAGTCCGAAGAGGAGGCCCGTGAAGGTGGAAAGCGCTAGCGTGAAAACCAGCACGCGCGCATCCAGCGTGGCCGCGATCCAGCCGCCAGTGGCGTCGGCGGGCAGCATATGCAGCAGCGCGCTGGTGGTCCACACGGAGACTAGCAGCCCGAATAGACCGCCTGCCAGTGCGATCACCAGGCTCTCGATCAGCAGTTGCCGCAGCAGCGAGCCGCGTCCAGCGCCTAACGCCAGGCGGATCGCCATTTCGCGGCGGCGCGAGGCGGCCCGCGCCAGCAGTAGGTTAGCCACGTTGGCGCAGGCGATCAGCAGCACCAGGCCCACCAGCGCCATCAGCGCGACCAGCGGCTTTTCCCACTCCTGGCGCAACTGGTTGATGCCCTGTGCGGCCGGCACCAATTCCAACTTCTGGCCCAGGATGAGCTGTTCGGCGCGCTTGCTGCGCACCGGGTATTGCTTGAGTTCGGACTCCAGCGCCGGCCGATAGACCGTCTGAATGGCGGCCTGCGCCTGTTCCGGCGAAACTCCCGGCTTCAGGCGCGCCAGGACATTCAGCCAGCGAGTCCGGCGATCGGTAAGGCCGTCCCACGTGGGCGTGACTTCGCGCTTCATAGCGATAGGCACGAATACTTCGGGATTCTCTCCCGATAGCACGCCGCGGAATCCGGCGGGCGCGATGCCGACCACGATCATGGGATGGCCGTTGATGGCCACCTTTACGTTCAGCACACCAGGTTCGCCAGCAAAGCGCCGCACCCAATAATCGTGGCTCAGCATGACCACGGGATGCGCACCGGGTGCGCCATCGTCCTCCGGCGTGAAGGCGCGGCCGATCGCTGCGCTCACGCCCAGAACCTGGAAGAGGTTGCCGGAGACCACCTCGGCGCCGGCGCGTTCGGTCTGGCCGTTCCAGGAGACGCTGACGGGCATCCCGGCGCGGGCGACGACGCCGCTGAAAACAGCGCCGCGATCGCGTAGATCACGGTACATGGGATAGGAGAATACGCTCTCGCTATTGTCCGACGACGACATGCCCGGGCTATGTTCATCCACATGCAGCACCACCAGAGCTTTCGCATCGCGCACCGGGAGCGAGCGGTAGAGTACCTGGTCTAGGAGCGAAAAGATGGAGGTGTTGGCGCCGATGCCGAGCGCCAGCGAGAGCACCGCGACGGCGGTAAACAATGGACTGCGCGCCAGGGTACGGAAGGCAAAACGGAGATCGTGCCGCATTAGGTAATGATAGCTTACGCGCCACGGGTCCGCAGCTTCAGGGTTGCACTCAGGGTTGTGTGATATAAAGCTGCTTCATCTGCATCATGGGATTTACCCGTCCGGCGGGCGGCGTATTCGAAATGTTGCCGATACCCGCGGTCACGCTGCCCAATGCGCCATGCAGTTCTTGTGTCGGAAATGGAGTATCGCACTGGAAGTTCGTAGATTCAGTCTGGGGACAGGTGGAGACCGGAAATGTGGGTGAGGCCAGCGGGTCGCCAACACAGCTCCACATGGAATCAAAGGTGTAAGGGTCGAGTACTCCGGCTGTAAATACCCAGTCGCCGTTACCCTCGGGCGGCACAGGATTTTGGTCGATATAGACATACCAAAAGTACCAATCCGTGCCTTTGGAATTGGGCGCCAGCGTGGGCAGGTCTACCGCAGCCGAACATTGCGCCTGCGGTTCGGTCTGGTTCTCCGCCAGATAGCAACCGTAGCTGCCGGCCTGGCCCGACGGCGCCGAGCAATTACTGTAGTTATAGAAGTAAAACTGATTCACCGACGGGTTGTAATAGTTATAATGCGCAAATCCGTATTCGGTGTCGCCGGAATAGCATGAATTTGAGGCGAAATATACGGTGCTAATCAGGTAGGGTGCGGAGGTGTAGATATGCGGACTAAACTTGGCCATCGCGGCGAAACCCGCCAAGGGGATTCCCGACCCCGTTACCTGCTGCGTAGCGGATTGGTATACCGACCCGATGGCCGCCTCGTTGCGCAAAATGGGGCCGCTCAAGATCTCGTACTGGTTGTCGGTGATGGCGCCGCCGTCGAAGTACCAATATGGCGGCGCGTCATAGTTTTGGTTCCATGAACATCCGCCGGCAACGGTGCCTCCTGTGGTGTAGCCGGGCTCGTCGTAGAACGTGTCGAGCAGCCCCCCAATCCCGTACTCGCCGACGGTCCACCCCGGCGTCGAGCTGGTTACCTTGAGTGGCATATAAAAGTCCCAGATCCCCGGGGCGGGCAGGGCAGGCTGCTGCGGGTCTGGACCGTAGGAGAAGTTGTATTGTGGAGTTACCGCGTTAAACGTGGCAGCTTGCGATCCCGGGCTGGAGGGCACCGGGACTTCTGGAGGAGCAGGCGGTGGTGGACTCGTGGACGCTCCGCTTTGCGCGGTCGCCGTCATGGCGGACAGCAGCACACTTGCGAAAGCGCGTAGCGTTGGTCCAAGCATTGGTCCAAGCATTGGTCCAAGTATTGTCCTGGGCGGTTTTGGCATGCGAAACATTTCCCTCCTCTGGCCCTCCTGGCGGCCGCTGCCCCCATTTAGCACTTCGGGTGCCACTCGTTAACTTTCGTTATGGTTAACGTAGTTGCCGCCGATCTGTATACTAGTGCCTGTGATTCAATTCACCCGCCCCGCCGTGGGCATCGAATTCGTGCTTGTTTTGGCCGTGCTGGTGGCAACTTTTACCGATCTGCGCACGCGCCGCATACCCAACTGGTTGACCGTTAGTACTTTGGTACTCGGCTTCGCATTGAACGCGCTCATCTCCTACCCTTCGCCGCTGGAGGGCGTGTGGCTAGCCGCCAAGGGTTTCGCGCTGGCCTTTCTGTTAAACCTGATCATGTACATGCTCCATATGACGGGCGCCGGAGACGTCAAACTGCTGGCCGCGATCGGAGCCCTGGTGGGAAACGGGTGGAACTTCATGTTGATCTTCTTGCTAGCCGCTCTGATTGGTGGCGTACTCGCCATCATACTGATGCTGGTGAAGGGGCGCGTGCGGCAGACATTGTGGAACGTGGGCTTCATGGTGAGCGAATTGATGCAGTGGCGCGCTCCGCACCTGACGCGGGAACAGCTCGACGTGGGCAGTTCCAAGGCGCTCCGGCTGCCTGGCGCGGTCAGGATTTGCCTTGGAGTCGTCGCATTTCTAGTAATGGCCCGCGTTTTGGCGCCGGCGTAGTCCACACTTAGTACGCGCATTACGGTATTTTCCCGGCTTCGTGCCCGATCTGCTTATATAATTTAAGCTGAGGGAAAGCGAGAACTTCCCCGGCAGGGCGAGACCAATCCAACGGACGGCAGAATGCTCTATACGCAGATGTTCCTGTACCTTCAGGTCCTGGACTTTTTTACCACCCTCATTGGGTTCAAGCTGGGTTTGGCGGAGGCCAGTCCCTTCATCCGCGCGCTTTTGCAGTTCGGGCCGATTGTGGCGCTTTTGCTTTCGAAGGTGGCGGCCCTGGTGCTGGCAGGCGCATGCCTCTCGATGCACAAACAGCATCTGATCCGTTGGATCACTTATTGGTATGCGGGTCTGATCGCCTGGAATCTGTGCACGATTCTCGCCAGTGCCCATTGCCGGTAGGCGGTCAGGCAGTGTTGATGCACTGTGCCCAAAGTAAGCTCGATGAGAACGCGCACGCTGGCGGTGGTAGTGGCTGGCTTCGCGCTTGGCTTGGCGCTATTCCCCTTCGCCTCTCCCCATAGCCCCGCTTGGACTGTAACCGTTGTTGATACCCGGAACCAGCCCATTCCTGGCATGATCGTCCGCTTGTCATACCAGAACTATTCGGCCGAGCATGAGTCGCATGAGGTGGATGAGATTACCGACGAACGCGGGCAGGTGACGTTTTCGGCCCAGACGCTCCACGCCTCGTTCATCCGTCGTTGTTATTACACACTGCTCTCAGCCCGCGCAGGCGTACACGCCAGTTTCGGTCCTTACGCGTCTGTTTTAGCGTTCGGCCAGGGCAAGCGAGGATCAGATGTGGATCCCACAGGCAGCGTCCTTGTGTCCTGGAGGGGCGCTCCAAGCCAAATGCAGTCCCGATTTGTCATCAATCGGAGCGGCCACTAGCCGGATTTGAAGGCCACTCGCAAACCTCTGTGAGTCATTCTTCAAAAACAGAGCCGGGTCACTTCTAGCGAGCGCAGAAGCGAGACTGGATTCTGCAGAAATCGTGGGGCGGCCCCCCGGTCCGCGCGGGTCGCCCTGGACCCGCTCCTCGCTCTAAAATTAAGCGCTTGACGTCGGCGACGGGCCGACGAGGGCGTCGGCAGGGGTCCGGGGGACCGGCCCACAATTAATGCGGCATGCGGCCGCGAGAAAGTAGGCGGCATTGGACAATCCTATCCGCCTACAGGTAGGTTTCATTTTCATTGGTCTACTCGTGGCGTAGCGCCACCATCGGATCCACCCTGGTCGCGCGCCGCGCGGGGATGTAACATGCCAGCAGGCCGATGCCCAGCAGGCCCAATCCGACCTCACCATAAGTGATGGGATCGGCGGCCGTCACGCCGAAGAGAAACTGCGCGATCACGCGCGTAAGTCCGAGGGCCAGAACCACTCCGATGGCCACTCCCGTCAACGCGAGCTTCAGGCCGAGCCGCGTAACCAAGCCCAGAATGCTGGCGCGCTGTGCGCCCAACGCCACGCGGATGCCGATCTCATGCGTGCGCTCGGTGACGAAGTAAGACATCGATCCATAGATGCCGATCACGGCCAACAGCAAGGCGATCAGCGCAAAAATCTCCAGCAGGCGGGCGTAGAATTGCGCATCGCCGATAGACCGTGCGAGGGATTGTTCCATTGTCATGATCCCCGTGACGGGCTGGTCCGGATCCACTTCCGCAACCGCTTTCTTCACCGCCGCAATCAAGCCGGCCGCGCCGCTCCCCAAGCCGGATGCGGACCGCACCACCACCGTCTGCGCCAGATGTGCCATGATGCTTCCGCCGCGGTAGTCCGAGCCTTGCTGCAGATAAGAGGCATAGACAATCGGGTCCGGCTCTCTTTCCGGCAAGTACCGTTTCACATCCGCGACCACTCCGACAATCTGCCGCGGTTGCTTTTGATCCATGTCGATGAATCGCAGCAGCAACCGCTGGCCGATGGGATTTTCGTTGGGGAAGAAACGCCGCGCGAAGGTCTCGTTAACGACCGCGGACCACGGCGCGCTTGCCAGGTCGGAGCCGTTCAGATAGCGGCCCTTTTTCAGCGGGATTTTCAAGGTTCGGAACAAGCTGGGGCTGATCTCCTGGAAGGCCGTTCTGGGCATCTTATCCCGTGGCGGGGCCGGTTTCCCCAGCACCGAAAAGCTGTAATCGAAGCCGTATGGCGTAATGGCGCCCGCCGACTGCACGCCTGGAATGGCAATCACTTTATCGAGGAGCCGGCGGTAGAAGGCTGTGACTAGGGGAGTCGCTCTTTCGATATCTCCGCCCGGCACTCGCTCCACGTAGGGCGCGCCTTCCGCCACCGAGAGCTCGAAGTTCATCACATTGGTTGGATCGAAGCCGGGGTCGACGTGCTGCAGGCGAAGCACGCTATTGATCATCAACCCCGCGCCCACCAGAAGCACCATGGCTAACGCGATCTCCGAGACCGCCAGGATATGGCGCGTACGCCGTCCCCCGATCCCCGCCGTGGTTCTGCGTTCGCCTTCGCGCAAGGCGATATTCAGATCCGTCCTGGCGGCCTGGAACGCGGGCGCCGAACCCACCAGCAGAGCCGTCGCGAACGTCACCGCCAGGGTAAACAGCAACACCTGGAGGTCCACAGTAACTCTCTCGCCTTCGCTGAAATCCGTGGCGATGGCGCGAAAGAGCCGGATGCCGGCGAACGTCAAGCCGACGCCCAGGATCCCGCCTGCCAAGCCAAGCAACCCGCTCTCTACCAGCAATTGCCGCATTAAGCGGCGTCGGCCGGCGCCCAGCGATGCGCGCACCGCGAATTCGGTCCGGCGCGTTTCAGTGCGTGCCTGCAGCAGATTCGCGGCGTTCACGCAGGCAATCAGCAGGACACAAACAACCGCGCCCAGGAGGGGGTAGAGATAGCGGCCGGCGCCCTGGTAGAGTGCGTCGTGCAAGCGCATGACCTTCACGCCCACGCCCTTGTTCGTCGCCGGATAGGCCTGCTCCAGGCGGTGCGCAATCACGCTCATTTCGAGTTGGGCCTGGTTCTGAGTGGCGCCCTGCCGCAGGCGGCCGATAGCGATTAACCAGTGATCTTTGCGCTCCGAATAGCGCGCGCTCTCCGCGTCGATCGGAACCCACAAGTCCAGCGGACGTCCGGAGAACGATCCGAAGCTCGGCGGCATCACGCCCACGACTGTGGACAAAACTCCGGAAACCTTGAGGGTCTTACCAAGCACCTTGGGATCGCCGTTGAAGCGACGCTTCCAGAAGGGGCTGCTGATGACCACGGTCTGCGTCAGGTCCTGGGCTTCGCCGGCGGTGAAGACCCGGCCAAACATGGGACTCGCGCCCATCAGGTGAAAGAAATTCGGGGTAACGTACTGGGCGCGGGCCTGCTCGGCGCGGCCGTCGCCGGCCAGTGGCGTGGGTTCCGTGGAGCTGGTCAAGGCGATGTCTTCGAAGACGTGGCTTTGCTTCCTCCAATCCGCGCC
>Ga0070761_10002563_pt1 | contig 11099 bp, 9 predicted proteins | sample HubBroMetageREF1_FD_66724 | JGI IMG/M metagenome (GOLD analysis project Ga0070761, IMG submission 66724) | Reference soil microbial communities from the Hubbard Brook experimental Forest, New Hampshire, USA - Hubbard Brook CCASE Soil... | ecosystem: Environmental > Terrestrial > Soil > Temperate...
ACCTTAGTGGTGATCTCCAGCTCCGGCCGGTCCTCGCCGTGCCGCTTGGCCCGCTCCTCGAAGATCTTCGCGTACGGCGACTCCAGGCCGCGGCGGAGCATCTCCTCGTGCAGCGCGACGTACTTCTCGCCGTGGAACGACGCGAAGTAGTAGAGCTTGAGCGGCTGCCAGGGCTCACCGCAGCCGGGGTAGGCGTCCGGGTCGCCGGCCGCCTCGAAGGCCGCCACGCTCACCTGGTGGGTCATCACGTGGTCGGGGTGCGGGTAGCCGCCGTTCTCGTCGTAGGTGAGCATCACGTGCGGCCGGAACTCCCGGATCGCCCGGACCAGCGGCTCGACCGCCTCGGCCAGCGGGGTCAGCGCGAAGCACCCGTCGGGCAGCGGCGGCTTGGGGTCGCCTTCGGGCAAGCCGGAGTCGACGAAACCGAGGAAGCGCTGCTGCACCCCGAGGATCTCCCGGGCCCGCGCCATCTCGTCCCGGCGGACCCGGGCCATGTCGGCCTTGACCTCGGGCCGGTCCATGGCCTTGTTGAGGATGTCCCCGCGTTCCCCGCCGGTCAGCGTGCACACCAGGACCTGCGCGCCCTCGCTCACGTAGCGCGCCATGGTGGCGGCGCCCTTGCTCGACTCGTCGTCCGGGTGCGCGTGCACGGCCATGAGCCGGAGCTGGCTTGGCAACAGATGTCTCCCTCGTGTAAAAAACCCCATGGGCGCCAACACCCGTTTACCAGCCCGACATTCCCAGTGCACCAGGGTTGGTAAGCTCCGGCATTTGACTAGTTGGCTTCAGTCACCGACGCTAGTTGCCTCAGCAGATTACCCCCGAGGACCGAGGATGGTCCCGCGGACTTGCCAGTCCTGCGCAGTGCCAAGGAGTTACCCGTGACCGAGACGCGTGATGACACCGTCACCTGGCTGACCCAGGAGGCGTTCGACCGGCTCAAGGCAGAGCTTGACGACCTGTCCGGGCGGGGCCGCATCGATATCGCGAAGAAGATCGAGGCGGCCCGCGAGGAAGGCGACCTGCGTGAGAACGGCGGGTACCACGCGGCAAAGGACGAGCAGGGCCAGATCGAGGCGCGGATCATCACGCTCCAGCACATCCTCGAGAACGCCCGGGTGGGCGGCCCGCCGCGCACCGACGGCGTGGTCGGCCCCGGGATGACGGTCACGATCAGGTTCGTCAAGGACGAGGACGAGGTGACGTTCCTGCTGGCCTCCCGCGAGGAGAGCGGCTCGCCGATCGACGTCTACTCGCCCCGCTCCCCGCTCGGCGCCGCGATCATGGGCAAGAAGGTCGGCGAGAGGGCCACCTACTCCCTGCCGAACGGCCGCGCCGCCACCGTGGAGATCCTGGAGGCCGTCCCGTACGTGGGGGCGTAAAAGATCTTTATGCCGAACGGGCCGTGGTAACAGTAACCACGGCCGTTCGGGGCTGTCCGGGGCGAGACGACACGAATCATGCTGGGCGCATTCGGAGCGCACCCGGTCATTCTTCATTTCTCGGCCGGACCGCCTGTTCCGGTTCGCCAGTCGCCTTTAGGCTGAGTTCTGGAGCGGTCAGGGCAGCAAAGCATGGCGGTGAGGCATGATCTTGAACAAGAACACCTCCGGATCGCGCAGGCGAGCGAACGCTGGCTACGGCAACTCCATACCCGCTCATATCAGGAGATACCGGACCGCCCATCGGTTCATGGCGGCGCTGGCGGTGGTTATCTCGCTCATCGTAGCCGTGATAGCAGGCGGGGTAGCCCCCGCCGCGGCGGCGGCCCAAGCTCCGGCCGCCGCGCAGGCCGTCGCCGTGGCTGGTCCGGCGGGCTGGCCGGTCGCCGGCAGTTCATGCAATGAGCGTTACACCTGGTGCGACATGACGCTGACCAACTACGTTTACATTGACGTGCTCGGCGTCCCCGTTCTCGTCGATTACATGACCGTGCGGATTACGGTTGATCCAGGAGCGGTAACAAGCCGCCTGACCTGGACTGTGACCCGCTCACCCAAGTACGCCTACATGACGGGCTTGCATCTCCAGGCATATGTGCTGTGCTACGGAAACCAGAACTGCCATAACGAAAGAGTAGATATCGGGCGTTCCGGCAGCCACACCTTCTACATTTCGAGCCCGATCTCGCTGCGCGGCAAGAGCGTCGCGCACGCCATTTCGCTGAATTCGTTCTGCGCCGACTGCGTGAAGGGCCAGCAGAACATTTCGGTGGGCCGGCGCACGCGTTATGCGGCCTGCCAGAAGAGCAGTAATATCTGCCGCTACTACAGCTGACGGGCGACGGCATCCGCTAGGCGGGCCAGGCTGGTCAGGAGATCCTCGCTGACATAGGCCCGCACCCACTGGCGGACCAGGGCCGGGAGCGGACGGGGAAGGGCGACCGGCACCGTGGCCCAGATGCCGTGCACGTCCATCAGCTGGTCTCGCAGCGAGTCCGGCGCCGTGCCCGGCTCAGGTATGCAGACGAACCGGTCGGTATCCTCCCGGGCGGTGTCCTGGACGTCGGCCAGCGGCAAACGGGTAGTCCGGTCGAGGTCCGGGAACCTTACCGCCCAGTCACGTCGCTCAGCGCGGGCGGCGAGGCTCGCCAGCACGTCACCGCGATTCACGTTAGGCGGCAATCCTTCGACGGTGACGCTGCGGTGATCCGTCCCGACGGTCACGCGCGCCTGCAGCCGCAAGACGGTCGGACGCCCGGCCGCCAGGGCCGCCAGGTCGCCGGTGACCGTGCAGCCGGTCGGGAAGTCGGGCGGGCCGATGATGCTGATCAACTCGTTACCCGTCACCTTCGGCCGACGGATGACTTCCCGTACCGCCCCGATGATTCCCTCCGGGCGGAACGGCGGCCTGGTCCCTTGACGGTGGGTGTTGCCGTTGATGAGCCCGATGGGCACCGGGGCCAGTTCCCCGCGCTCGGCGGCCAGGGCGACCTCTCCAGCCGGGGAGAGCCGCGACTCGGTGTAGCGGAAGCTGGCGGCAGGGTCGCCCCGCCGATCGCCGTAGTTTCCCTGGCCATCCACTAGACGAACCGGCATGATCCACGGGCGGGCCAGGTCGAGGAGCACCTCGTAGCCATAGCCAGGCGCCAGCCCGATGCGCTCCTCGACCGCCGCGAGCACCCTGGCATTGCGGATGTGGCGCCGGTCAGCGCGGCCGCCGAGCGAATCGAGGGCCGCCACGATGGCCGCCTCGACCAGGCCGAGGCCGCTACGTTCGCTCACCGGCTCACTCCTTGAACTGACGTCGTAGCGCCCAGGCGTCAGCCGCATCGGCCACCAGCACGCCGACATCGGCTACCGCGATGACGGTTGCCGCTTCGCCCAGCCGCTGCCAGTCCGCGCGACCGCGTTCCAGTAGGCAGTCAACCTGGCCGTAGGAGGTGATGACGCTGACGAGCGGGACCCGGACGAAACTCCGGGCCTCCGGGATCTCCTGTGGCCTATAGGCCATGCGAGCGAGCGCGGCCCGCAGGCGGCGCGCGTTGCGGTCACCCGGCTCGATCACGGCATCCGCGTCACCGATCGCGACGGGCTCGCCCCGCAGCCACAGCGCCGCGCTCCCGACCAGGACGAACGACACGTCCTCGGCGCGGAGTACTGCGGCGGCGAGCACGGGTGCAGGCCATCGGCGGCCTGGCGCGACCCGCTCACCCGGCCACGACAGGCATCCGGCCCGTGGTCGGCGATCAGCCCGCACACCACGAGTATCCCGCAGGACCCGTCATGAGCCTTACCTCGGCCGCGATGGTTCCGCTGGTTTACCGCGCGGTCATGACACCAGTTCGGGCTGCTGGCTGGCGGTCTCCCCGGCTTCCGGGGGTGCGACCCGCCCGCGCAGCGGGACTTCCTTGATGAGAAGGGCGAGCACGAAGATCAGCACGGCGGCCGGCAGGGCCCAGATGAAGACGGACTGCACCGCGTGCGCGATCGCGAAGAACACATCGTGCCTGACCGGCGCGGGCAGCGAGTTGATCGTGGCCGGGTCGACCTGGTCGCCGGCGATCTTGACGTGCGCTCCACTGCCTCCTGCAGCCGTCAGCGACTCGGTCAGCCGCCGGGCGAACACGGCGCCGAACGCGGCCACGCCGAGCGAGCCGCCGATCTGCTGGAAGAACATCCGGGCGCTGCTGGCCACGCCCATGTCCTTCTGCTGCACGCTGTTCTGCGCGATCAGCGAGACCATCTGCATCAGGAAGCCCATGCCCAGGCCGAGGATCACGTAGTAGATCGCCGAGGTGGTCCGGGTGGTGGCGACGTCCAGGTGGGTGAGCAGGAACATGCCCAGGCCCATGATGCCCCCGCCCAGTATCGGGAAGATCTTGTACCGGCCGGTCCTGGTGGTGACCTGGCCGGCCACGATCGAGGTGATCGTCACCCCGATCATCATCGGGGTCAGCGCCAGCCCGCTGATGGTGGGCGACTCGCCCTGGACGGTCTGCTGGTACAGCGGCAGGAACGTCAGCGCGCCGAACATGGCCAGGCCGGTCAGGAAGGTCAGCGCCATCGTGACCGAGAAGTTCCGGTTCTTGAACACGTGCAGCGGCAGGATCGGCTCGGCCACCCGCAGCTCGACCATGCAGAACGCGACGGTGGCCGCCACCGCGAGCAGGCCCAGCCCGATGATCTGCGCCGAAGCCCAGGCGTACTCGGTGCCGCCCCAGGTAGCGAGCAGGACGAGCGAGATCGCGGCCACCGCGAGCAGTCCGCCGCCGAGGTAGTCGACCCGGTGGCTGACCCGCTTGACCGGCAGGTGCAGGGTGGTGATTATGTAGACCAGCGCCGCCCCGCCCACCGGGATGTTGATGTAGAAGATCCAGCGCCAGGAGAACGTGGTGGTGATGAACCCGCCGACCAGCGGGCCGGCGATGGTGGCGAGCATCATCACGACCATCATGTAGCTCATGTAGCGCCCGCGTTCGCGGGGCGCCACGATGTCGCCCAGCGTGGCCATCGCGCCGACCATCAGCCCGCCGGCGCCCAGCCCCTGTATGGCCCGGAAGGTGATCAGCTCGGCCATCGACTGCGACAAGCCGGACAGCGCCGACCCGGCCAGGAAGATCAAGATCGCGACGACGAAGAACTTCTTCCGCCCGTACATGTCGCCGAGCTTGCCGTAGAACGGCGTGACGACCAGGGACGAGAGGATGTACGCGGTCACCACCCAGGACAGGTGGTCCACCCCGCCGAGGTCGCCGACGATCCGCGGCAGCGCGGTGCTCACGATCAGGTTGTCCAGCATGGCGAGCAGGATGGTGAGGAGCAGCCCGGGCAGGATGATCATGACCTCGCGGTGCGGGAGGAACTGCCCGCCCGGTCCTTGCCCGGCCAGGGCGGCTTCCCCAGAGCCGCCCGGCCCGTTCCCGCCAGACCCCGTTGCTTGCGCCACCCTGCCCGCTCCTTCCCGTCCGCGACTTCACCGGCTACACTACTTACCGGCCGGCAAGTTAATATGCTAGGCTGCGTACTAACCGGCCGTCAAGTAAATTGCGGCCCAGCTCCGAGAAGGAGTGCGAACCGGAAATGCAGGACGCGGGATCCGCTCCGCGTAGAGATACCCGGGCGCAGGCGCAGCAGGTCGCGCTCGAGTTGTTCGCCGAGCAAGGCTATGAGAAGACCTCGCTGCGCGAGATCGCCGAACGGCTGGGCGTGACCAAGGCCGCGCTGTACTACCACTTCAAGTCCAAGGAAGACATCGTCCACAGCTTCACCGACGACTACTTCGCCGCGATCGACGACCTCGTGGACTGGGGCAAGAATCAGCCACGGACCGAGGAGACCCGGCTCGAGATCCTGGACCGCTACGTCGGGATCGTGCTCGGGGGCGGTGAGGTGTTCCGCTTCCTAGAGCAGAATCGGGCCGCGGTGCAAGGCATGGAAGCGGGCAAGGACCGGTTCGCGCGCTTCCGCGGCCGGCTCGACGCGCTGGTCGACCTGCTCGCCGGTCCCGACGCGCCGCTGCGGGAGCGGATCCGCGCCACCGCCGCCACCCTCACCGTCGGCGCGACCTGCCATCTCTACCTGCAGCAGGTCGACGACCCGGACAAGCTACGGGCCGTCATCCTGGAGATCGCCACCGACCTGATCCACTAGGCCGGCCTCCTGCCGCGCGCTGGTCAGGTTGCGCCGGGACGCCACGGTCCGGGGATGATCGGGGCCCAGCAGCCGATCGCATGCGGCCAGGTTCTGCTCGAACAGGGGAATCGCCTCGGCTGGCCGGCCCGCGGCCCGGTAAGCGGCGGCCAGGTTGTTCCGAGCGGCCAGGGTGCCGGAGTGGTCGGGGCCCAGCTGCCGCTCGCGGACAGCCAGGATCTGCTGGATCAACGGGATTGCCTCGGCCGGGCGGCCTGCCTCGTGGTAGGCGCTGGCCAGGTTGTTTCGTGAGGTAGCGGTGTCTGAGTGATGGGCGCCCAGCACTCGTTCCCGGGCGGCCAAGGTCAGCCGGAACAGCAGGATCGCCTCAGCCAGCCGACCGGCATCCCGGCAGGCAGCCGCGAGGTTGGCCTGGGCGATGAGCGTCTCGGGATCGTCGGGGCCAAGCAGTCGTTCCAGGCTGACCAGGGTCTGCTCGAACAGGGGAACGGCGTCGGCGGGCCGGCCCGCGGCCTGGTATTCGGCAGCTAGGCGGTCCCGCTCGGCCCGCTGCTGCGCGTCGCCTTCATCTATCCGATTCACGGCCAGGCCCCAATGAGGATTCCGGATTCTCGGTCAGCATCGGCCGCAAGGCCGGACTCACCAAGATGCACATACCCCTCCTGTCTAGGCTAAACAGCGCAGCCAGCCTTAGCGGGCAGATAAGAACTAGGTAAGAAGCGGTCACGTGTGGTCGAGCAGCCCGAGGGGGCTGGGCTGGGCGAACACCACGTGCACGACGGGCTGGCCGGCTTGCTGAAGTACGGCCATGCTGCCGGCGAACGGAACCAGCTGAGCCCGCACGAAACTGGTCAGCCAGCTCACGTAGCTGGCGTCGGTCATGCCCGCGGCCCGGCCGGAGCCGGACAGGTCGGCCGAGAACAGCGGAACGCCGGGGCCCGCGTCCGGAGCGGGCTGGCCGAAGTCCAGGATCTGAATCGGATGCTGCACGGCGAGCGCCGGGAGCATGATCAGCAGCCGGGAATCCACCGCGCCCGCCTCGAGCTGCGTCCGGGCCTGAGCAGAGGCCCGGATCCGCTTGTTGGCCAGCAGCTGAGCCCCAGCCGCCTTCCGGGCCGCTACGTCCCGGTGCAGCGCAGTCAGGTATGCCGTGGGCCCGTTCTGCGCGATGACCTGTACGCTCACCTGATCCGGTCCCGAGCCGAAGCCCGCGATGACCGACGGCGCGTACACGCTGTCCAGGCGGCTGCCGAACTGGCTCCTGACCGCGGGCGTGACCACGACCACTTGGGCCCCCAGGGGGCTCGTCGCGCCGGGCCCCAGGGACAGCAGGTTCGCGGCGGGCACCCCTTGAGCCTCGAGCGCAGAGCACATCAGCGGATCGCAGGCCACGATCGCGGCGCGGGCGACTTGCCGTGCAACCCAGGCGGCGGCCAGTTGGGACGCCGTGCTCCCGGGCTGGCCACCGGCCCGGCGCGAGGCCGTCGCCGGGCCGTGGCCGGAGTGCCCGGCGTGCGGCCAGGAGAGGGCGACGGCCACGCCGCTCGCGACCAGGAGGACCACGATCGCGGCCACCAGGCTGGGGACACGCCGCCGGCGCGGGGCCGGACGATCGGGGGACGGCGCAGGCGGTTCGGCTGCGGGAACCGGGCGCGACTCGGCTACGGCAACCGCGGGCAGCTCCTCAGCAGGCAGCTCCTCGGCAGGCGGCTGTTCGGCGGGCGGCGCTTCGGCGGGCGGCGCTTCGGCAGGCGGCGCTTCGGCAGGCGGCGCTTCGGCAGGCGGCGCTTCGGTTACGGCGGCGGCCAGCCGCTCGGGTTCAGAGACGTCCTCCGGTGTCTCCGGCTCTGGTTCGGGTTCGGGTTCGGGTTCGGGTTCGGGTTCGGGTTCGGGTTCTAAAGTGGGCGCTGGCCCGCGGGATAGATCATCGTGCGTTTCCGCGGCTGGCGCCGCCACGGGTTCGGTTAGGCCTTCTGGGGCTTCTGGCTCTGGCTCTAGCTCGGGGACGGGGACGGGGACGGGGACGGGGGGCGTATCAGTGGTCGGCGGGGCGGGCGGGGCTGCCTCGACGATCCGGTCGGTCGCCTCGCTGACCTGGCCCGCCGCCCGGTAGGCGGCCGCCAGGTTGTCGCGCGAGTTCAGGGTGCTGGGATGGCCGGCGCCGAGCAGCCCCTCCCGGGCGGCCATGGTCAGCTTGAACAGCAAGATCGCCTCGGCGAACCGGCCCACGTCCTGGTAGGTGCCCGCCAGGTTGTTCTGTGAGGTCAGGGTGTCCGGATGTTTCGGGCCGAGGACCCGTTCCTGGGCGACCAGGACGTACTCGAGCAGCGAGATCGCGTCGGCGCCCCGGCCGGTGGCCCGGTAGGCCGCGGCCACGCTGTTCCGCGCGCTGAGCGTGTCAGGATGATCCGGCCCCAGCACCCGCTCAAGGTCCGCGATCAGCGGCTCGCCGATCGCGATGGCGTGCGGCATATCGTCGCTCAGCTCTACCAGGTGATGCAGCGCGAGGAGCCGGAGCCGCATCAGCATCCCGGCTAGCTTCTCGTCGGCGTCATCCGCGTGCGCGCCCGCGTTTTCCAGCAACGCCGTCACCTGGGTGAGCATCTCCCTGACCGCCGTGCGATCCCGGGGCCTCACCATTGCCTCGGCGGACACTACCAAGGCTGAAGCGGCCGCCCAGCACGCCGCGGTGAGGCCTTCCCGCCGGGCCAGCCCGCCGCGCACCACTCGCGCCACCAGGCAGTGCACCGTGACGGCCTGGCCATCAAGGCCGAGGCACAGCAGCGACCGTTCGTTCAGTTGCTCCAGCGCCTGGTCTACCATCGCCGCGCCGACCCGGCGCCCGCGGCCGAGCAGCGTGCCCGCCTGCCCGGCCGCATGCAGCAGGTCGCGGCGGACCACGGCCGGCGACAGCACGGCCATGGTCTCCATCACCCCAGCGCACATCCCGATCGGGTCGGCAGCCCGGGCGGCTTCCAGGGACAGCAGCACCGCTTCGGCCACGCCCGGCGGGTACGGCTGCTCCTCGGCCAGGACCAGATCATCACCGACCGGCAGCGCCTTCAGTTTGGCCAGGTACGCCGCATACCCCAGGTGCTGCTGCCCGGCGATCACCGCCGCGGCCTGGTCCAGTGCCAGCGGCAGATACCCCAGTTCGGCAGCCACCGCCGAGGCGCCTGTTTCATCGCCCAGGCCGGTCCGCCCGGCCAGCAAAGCCTGTGCTTCCTCGGCACTGAAGACGTCTACCTGGACGGTTTCCCCCAGCTCCGCGGGCGCCTCCCGGGCCATGCTGATCAGGACCCGGGCCGCACCAGCCGCCGGGATGAACGGCTCCAGCAGACCGGGATCCTCCGCGTCGTCGAACACCAGCAGGCAGCGGCTTCCGTCAGCCTCCAGCCAGCGCCGGACCGCCTGGCCCAGGTCAACCGGGCCAGGCCGGGAACCGCCATCAGACAATTCCACGGCTTCGGCCACCGCGGCCAGCCCGCCCAGCAGGCTCTTGCTGTCCCGAGCGTTGACCCAGGCGATCAGTTGCCAGCCGCCAGCCAGCCTGGCCCGCGCGTACGCGGCCGCCAGCTGGGTCTTGCCCACCCCCCGGGCGCCCGTGAGCACTACCGCCGGCGACCCGTCGCGAGGCCGGTTCAGTCGCGTCAGCAGGGCGGGCCGAGGCTGGAAACCAGGCCGCTGCCCGGGGATATCACCGACGACGACCTGGGCATCCGGCATCGACGGCACAGACGGTTCCCCGGCCTGCGGCTCCGTGCTGTCAGCCGCAGGCTGATGAATGACCGTCGGATCCACTGTCAGACCCCTACGAGTATTCCAGGTCCTGCACAGCTAACCGCCGTAAGACCTCGGTTATGGACATCTACATACCCGCCTCAGTAAGGCTAAACGGTGCGTCCCTCCCTTATTGGTCCATCGCGGCATCCGTCCGGCCGGCCCCGGGTCCGCGAAAGCGCTGTTTCAGGAGACCACTGTGAGTGCAAGTAGAATTCCAGTACGCGAACCGTCTTGACGTGCTCACCCAGGGATAGCTGTGAGAGGGGGTGCGGAGATGCTGGGGGAGAGCCTGCTTGCACTGGTGGCGCTGGCCGGCCAGATGGTGGTCGATGCTGCGGCCACCGACGGATGGGGGACGGCCGAGCGCGAGTACGCCCGGCTGCTGGGCCGCGGCGACACCGGGCAAACCAAACAGGTCGAGCAGTGGCTGAAGGAAACACGCGAGCAGCTCGTTGATGGCGCCGGAGCAGACAGCGTGTTGATCCGCACGGCCCTGGCCGGGCGGTGGGCCGGACGCTGGGCGGACTTGCTCGAGGAAGACCTGGATGCCGAGGCTGAGCTGCGGTCCCTCGTTCAGCAAAGCCAGCCGGCGCTGCCTGGCCAAAGGCCATATGCAGTCAGCCACACGGCCGACTCCAACGGCGATGCGAGCGCGTATGCAGCCGGTCCCGAGCACCCCGGCGCGCTGGCCACGCGGAGCGAACTCGCGTATTCGGCCGGACTGGCGGGGGACGCGGCTGGCGCCCGGGACCAGTTCGCCGCGCTGCTCCCCGTCGCCGAGCGCGTCCTCGGCCCCGAGCACCCCGACACCTTGGCCACCCGCGCCAGCCTGGCCTACTGGACCGGCCAGGCGGGGGACGCGGCCGGCGCCCGGTACCAGTTCGCCGCGCTGCTTCCCGTCGCCGAGCGCGTCCTCGGCCCCGAGCACCCCGACCTCTTGATCAACCGGCACAACCTGGCCAACTTCGCGGGCTACGCGGGAGATGCGGGCGGCGCCCGGGACCAGTTCGCCGCGCTGCTCCGCGTCCGTGAGCGCGTATTCGGCGCGGACTCCCCCGATACCCTGGTGGTCAGGTTCAACCTGGCCTACTGGACCGGACGCGCCGGGGACGCGGCAGGAGCCCGGGACCAGTTCGCCGCGCTGATCCACGTCCGCGAGCGCATGTATGGCCCGGACCACCTCGACACCTTGGCCGCGCAGAAGGAACTCGCGTACTGGACCGG
>Ga0070761_10002564_pt1 | contig 11097 bp, 6 predicted proteins | sample HubBroMetageREF1_FD_66724 | JGI IMG/M metagenome (GOLD analysis project Ga0070761, IMG submission 66724) | Reference soil microbial communities from the Hubbard Brook experimental Forest, New Hampshire, USA - Hubbard Brook CCASE Soil... | ecosystem: Environmental > Terrestrial > Soil > Temperate...
GAGCCGGGGCCAGGGGCGGATCGGCGCGGCTGCCCCCGGGCGGCGGTCTGCATAGTCCCGGCCGGAGTGAAGATGGTCGTTCCCAGGGATGGCGTCCTGCGTGGCCTCCGCTAGATCTTTCGCTATGAGCTAAGCGTTGCTCCCTGACGCGGAGCGACGAGCATGGGAAGGACAGGCGCGGCCATGGCCAAGGAGAGACGCGCGTACCGCGGACAGGACATCTGGCAGGTCGGCTGGGGGACTGGGGCGCAGTCAGCCGCGTCGCGGGTTCTCTTGACGCGACCGCCGGCCACTGGCAGCTCTCCGGCGAACGCCGCGCGGATAGCCGCCGCCCGGCCGTGGTTCAAGGGCGGCGGCGCGGGCTGGCTCGTGATCGGAGTTCTCGTGCTTGCCTGGGATCTGACGGCACCCGAGACGCTCTCTGAGGCTTTTCGCCGGGCCAGGTCTGGCCGGGTCAGCTGCCCGGTAGTGGTGGTGGCGTGGGCGATGCTCACCGGCCATCTGTTTGCGCTGCTGCCGAGACAGGCTGACCCGATCCGCGCGGCTCTCGACGTGGTAAGGCAGGCCATGCGCTGCGGAAAGATGTTAATTTCCCGGCGGCCATGGCATTCAGGCGCATTCAGGCGCACCGGCCTTACGCAGGCCGAACACGTCGGGGCGTAGGGTTGAAGTTGCTAAGTGCGCCGGACGGGGGGACGCATGGCGCCGGATGTGACCACAAGCATTGCCGACCCGGCTGACCCGGCCGACCCGGCCGACCCTGGCGAGTCGTCGATCCGGTGGCGAGCAGGCGAACGTCTTGAGCAGTTGTTCGAGGATCGCTGCGACTGGCTCCGACTTCATGGCCGTGCTGACCAGCTGGCGGTGGACGGCGGCGATGTCCAGCTGAGCTACCCCGAGCTCAATGCCCGGGCGAACCAGCTGGCCCGCTTCCTGATCCGCCGGGGCGTACGGCCGGGCGACCGGGTCGGGCTGCTGTTCGACCGGCAGGTGGACAGTTACCTGGGGATTCTGGCGGTATTGAAGGCTCACGCGGCCTATGTACCCCTGGATGCCAGCTTTCCCGCTGGCCGCTTGTCGTATATCGCCAGGGACGCGGCGGTGCGCCTGGTACTTTCGCGGTCCGGCCTGGCGAAGATCACCGCCCCGCTGGCCGGCTCGGCCGGGCTCCTGTACACCGATGACGTCGAGGACCTGGTCGCGGGGGAGAGCGGTGAACGCCTCGACGCGGGCGAGGTGGGGGCAGCGGCCGACGGTCTGTGTTACGTCGTCTACACCTCGGGCACGACCGGCGGGCCGAAGGGCGTGGCGATCGAACATGCCAGCGTCTGCAACTTCGTCCGGGTAGCGGCCGAGGTATACGGCCTGACCAGCGATGACCGGGTCTACCAGGGTATGACAGTCGCATTCGACTTCTCGGTGGAAGAGATCTGGGTGCCCTGGCTGGCCGGGGCGACACTGGTGCCTAAGCCCGGCGCGGACAGCCTGCTCGGCCCGGAGCTGCACGCGTTCTTGCGTGAGCGTCAGGTCAGCGCGCTGTGCTGCGTGCCGACGCTGCTGGCCACGCTGGATGAGGACCTTCCCGGACTGCGCTTTTTGCTGGTATCTGGCGAGTCGTGCCCGCAGGACCTGGTGACCCGCTGGCACCAGCCAGGCCGGAGGTTCCTCAACGTCTACGGTCCGACGGAAACTACCGTGTCGGCGACGTGGGCTGTCATGGATCCGGACCGGCCGGTAACGATCGGTATACCGCTGCCCACCTATTCGGTGGTTATCCTGGATCCCGGCGCGAACCGGGTCCTGCCGCCCGGAGCGATGGGCGAGATCGGTATCGCGGGGATCGGGCTGGCCAGCGGCTATCTCAACCGGCCAGAACTCACCGAGCGGGCCTTCTGTCCGGACTTTCTCGGCCTCCCGGCTAACCCGTCGGGCCGGATTTACCGTACCGGTGACCTGGGAAGGGTGAACTCGGCCGGCGAGATCGAGCATCACGGCCGCATCGACACGCAGGTGAAGATCCGCGGCTACCGCGTGGAACTGGCCGAGATCGAGTCAGTCCTGCGGCAGGTGCCTGGCATCGCGCAGGCCGTGGTCGCCAGCTACGACGTCGAACCCGGCGCCTGCGAGCTTGTCGCCTATTACACGCTCCGCCGGGACTCACCCGCCATCGATCCCGCCCGGGTACTCGCGCAGCTGCGCGACCGGCTGCCCGCCTACATGATTCCCGCCTACCTGGAACAACTGTCGATGATCCCCGTGCTGGCCAGCGGCAAGGCCGACCGCGCGAGCCTGCCCGCGCCGGCCGGGCCGCGCCTGCTGACTGGCCGGGGTGACTACGTGGCACCGGCTACCGTAACCGAGCGAGTGCTGGCTGATCTGCTGGCGAAGACGCTGCGGCTTGAGCGCGTCTGCGTGGAGAGCAACTTTTTCGACGATCTCGGCGCCAACTCCCTGCTGATAGCGCGGTTCAATGCCGCGATCCGCTCGCATTCCGGTCAGCTTGCCGTGTCGATAAAGGACGCCTACTTGCACCCGACGGTGCGCGGGCTGGCTGCCGCCCTCGCCCAGGCGCCGAAGGCGAGCGAGTCACCGCAGGTGCAGGTCCCTGGCGACGACGCGGCAGCGGCGACCGGTCGGCCGCGATATCTCCTGTGCGGCGCACTCCAGCTGCTGGCGTTCCTCAGCTATGCCTGCGTGCTGTCGCTGCTGCTTGACGTCGGCTCGACCTGTACCGCTGACGGCCACGGGGCGCTCGGCATCTACCTGCGGGCGATGATGTTCGGCGGCGGCGGCCTGCTGGCCGCTGGCGTGCTGCCGATCGCGGCCAAGTGGGTCATCGTCGGCCGCTGGAAACGCAGGCGCATCCGCGTGTGGAGCATGGCCTATCTGCGTTTCTGGGTCGTCAAGACGCTGATCATCGCCAACCCGCTGGCGCGGCTGTGCGTAGGCACCCCGCTGTACGTGCTGTACCTGCGGGCACTCGGCGCCAAGATCGGGGCCGGGACGGCAATCTTCACATCGCACGTTCCCGTGTGCACCGATCTGCTCACCATCGGGCCCGGCAGCGTGATCAGGAAGGATTCTTTTCTCAACGGCTACCGCGCCCGGTCCGGTGTCGTCGAGACGGGCTCAGTGACGCTCGGAGCCAACGTCTTCGTCGGCGAGCACACGGTCATCGACATTGATGCCGCGCTCGGCGACGGTGCCCAGCTCGGGCACTCCTCGGCCCTGCACGCTGGTCAGGTCGTCACCGCCGGCCAATGCTGGCACGGCTCGCCGGCCCGGCCAGCCGGCGCGGGCTGCGACTACCTGACGGTGGCGCCAGCCCGCTGCGGTACCTCGCGCCGGGCCAGGTACAGCGCCCTGCGACTGCTACTGGTGATCGGGATACTCGGCCCGGTGCTAGCCGCGGCAGCGAGCCTGGAGCTGTCCCACTCTCCGCTGCTGGCCCGCCTGCTGGCCTACGGGCACGTCGCGGACTGGGGGTGTGAGCGCACCGCACTGGTACTGTTCGCGACCGCCGCCGCGGTCTGCGTGCTGGTGCTCGCCGGTTTGCTCGTCGTCAGTGCCGTTCCCCGGTTGCTCGGCCGGGCGCTGAAGCCAGGAACGGTGTACCCGCTCTATGGCTTCCGCTACACGCTTCAGCGCCTCGTGTCGCGGCTGTCGAATGTTCCTTTCCTCACCGGCTTGTTCGGGGACAGCTCAGCGATCGTCTATTACCTGCGCCTGCTCGGATACCGCCTCCGGCCGGTGGAACAGACCGGGTCCAATTTCGGGATGGCGGTCAGGCACGAGATACCCGCGCTCAGCGCGGTCGGGACCGGCACGATGGTCTGCGACGATCTGTCGATCATGAACGCCGAGTTCTCAAGCAGCTCATTCCGCGTGATGCCGGCCGCCATCGGAGCGCGGAACTTCCTTGGCAACAACATCGCCTACCCGGCCGGCGGTCGCACCAGGGACAACTGCCTGCTGGCCACGAAGGTCATGATCCCGGTCGACGGCCCGGTCAGGGAAGGAGTCGGGCTGCTCGGCTCGCCCTGCTTCGAGATCCCCAGGTCGGTCCGCCGGGATCACCAGTTCGACTATCTCACCGCCGGCGAGCGGCGGCGGGCGCTGGCCGCCAAGAACCGGCACAATGCCGCGACAATCGGCCTTCACCTGCTGGTGCGCTGCCTGTACGTGGCCGGCCTGCTGCTGGTGGCCTTCTTCCCGTTCGCCAGCCTGGGCTGCCCGCGCTTCGCCGCCACCGTCGGGTCGGTCCTCGCCGACGTCGCATTCACCGTCGTCTACTTCGTAGTGGTGGAACGGGCCGTGACCGGGTTCCGTGCGCTGCGACCGCGGTTCTGCTCGATCTACCAGCCGGCGTTCTGGCGCCATGAGCGATTCTGGAAGGTTCCCGCCACCGCTTATCTCGAGATGTTCAATGGCACGCCGTTCAAGAACGCTGTCTGGCGCCTGCTCGGAGTAAGGCTCGGCCGCAGGGTCTTCGACGATGGCTGCTCCATCGTGGAGCGGACCCTGGTCAGCATCGGCAGTGACTGCACGCTCAACGCGGGCACTAAATTGCAGTGCCACTCGCTGGAAGACGGCGCCTTCAAGTCTGACCGCATCACCATCGATTCTGGCGCCACCATCGGCACTGGCGCGTTCGTCCACTACGGGATCACCATGGGCGCCGGCTCTGTGCTCGACGCCGATTCCTTCCTCATGAAGGGCGAGTACGTCGCGCCCCGCACGCAGTGGCGCGGCAACCCAGCGACCGAGATCAGGGCGACCGAGATCAGGGCGACCGAGATCAGGGCGGGGTGTCCTAGTGAAGATGGACATCGGATGAGCCGGCCTCGTCCTGCACCGACGCTCCGACGTGGAGGGTGAACATTCCTGGCTCGTAGGCCCAGGTGCCGTCCCAGTGCGCGAACGCCCGCGCTGGTACCTCGATCGTCACCGTCGTGGCCTGGCCCGCGTCGAGCCGGACGGGCGCGAACCCGGCCAGCCAGCGCACTGGACGCTCGATCGCCGACTCCGGCCGGGAGGCGTACACCTGCACGACGTGCTTGCCGGGGCGGTCGCCGGTGTTCGTGACCGTCGCTGAGACGATCACGGTGCCACCCGGCGTGACCTCGGGGGTCGCGGTCACTTCGCCGATCGTCCACGTCGTGTAGCCGAGGCCAGAGCCGAACGGGAACGCCGGGGGAGTGCCCGCGCGCAGCCAGGCGCGGTAGCCGATGTGGATGCCTTCGTCGTAGTGCAGCTTCCCGCCCTCCGGCGTGACGTTCGCGACCGGTACGTCGGCCAGCGTGACTGGCCAGGTGGTGGGCATCCGGCCGCCGGGCTCGCGGGCGCCCGTGAGGATATCGGCGAGTGCATGGCCGATTTCCTGTCCGCCGAACCAGGTCAGCAGCACCGCGGCCACGTCGTTACGCCACGGGAGCTCGACCGGAGACCCGGCGTTCACCACCACGATCGTCTTCGGGTTCGCGGCGGCAACGGCGCGGACGAGGTCGTCCTGCCGCCCGGGCAGCGCGAGCGTGGTGCGGTCGAATCCTTCGGACTCGACTCTGGAGCTTGTGCCGACCACGACGATCGCGATATCCGCGGCCGCGGCCGCCTCGGCGGCCCTGGCGATGCTGGCGTCCTCGTCGCGGAGGTCGGGCCCGACGCCGAAACGGTAGGCGAGAATGCCGGAGAGCACGTCGTCCTGAACGATCTCGTGCTCGATGCGGATGCTGACCGGCGTCCCGGCGCGCGTCGTGACCGGGACGGACTTCGCCGGCGGGCTGAAGATGGCCGCGCCGCGGTCGTCGTCCCCGAGCGGAATGTCCTCGTCGATGACGAGCGTGCCGTCGACCCACATCCGTGATCGCCCGGCCACTTCGACGCCGAGCAGGACAGTGCCGTTCGCGGTCGGCGTGTACGTCGTGGTCAGCTCGAGGAGATCGGCTTCGCGGGTGGGCGCGTCGCCGCCGAACCAGACGAGCGCCGTGGCGCGCCGCTCCTCCGCGTAAAGTTCCGCCTGGCCGCGCTTGAACACGACGTGCACGCCCGGCTGTCCGGTGGCTGGATTCGTGATGGCGGAAAGAGGAAACTCGGCGATGCCGTCAGCGGCGGCGGCACCGACGGCATAGCCGACGGTGGCGGCACCGAATGCGGTGCGGATGCCGTCCAGGGGACTGACGACGTGCTCAGGGATGACGGTCGCGCTGCCTCCGCCCTGGGTACGAGCCTGGTCGGCGTTGCCGCCGCTGACCGCGATGGCGGAGATAGCCGCCGGGTCAAGCGGCAGCAGCCCGTCGTTGCGGACCAGCACGGTGCCCTCAGCCGCGGCTTCCCGCGCGAAGGCGATTCCGTCCTCGATATGCACCGGCGTCCGCGAGACCGGCTCGAACCCCTCGAGGGCGCCGACGCGCGCGGCCAGGCGCAGGATGCGGCGTACCTTGCGGTCTATGGCCGCTACGGGAACCTGTCCGGCCCGGACCGCGGCGAGGAGCGCGTCACCCCAGGCGCCGCCCGGTCCCGGCATCGCGAGGTCCTGGGAGGCGTTCGCGGCGGCGACGGAGCGGACCCCGGTCCAGTCGGACACGACGACGCCGTCAAAGCCCCACTCCGAGTTCAGCGGAGTCTCGAGCAACTCGTTCTCGCTAGCGGTGACGCCGTTGATCGCGTTGTACGACGACATGATCGCCCAGGTGCGCGCCTGCGTGACGGTCTTCTCGAACGCGAGCAGGTAAAGCTCGCGGAGCGCGCGGTCGGACACCTGCGTCGATGCGGTGAACCGGTCGGTCTCGTAGTCGTTCGCGACGTAGTGCTTGGGGGTCGCGGCGACGCCGTTCTCCTGAACGCCGGCCACGTAGCTCGCGGCGAGGTCGGAGGTCAGCACCGGGTCCTCGCTGAACGCCTCGAAATGCCGCCCCCCGAGCGGCGACCGGTGCAGGTTGATCGTCGGGCCGAGCACCATATCGACGCCCTTGCGCCTGGCCTCCACGGCCGCGACCGCGCCGTAGCGGTAGGCGATCGCGCGGTCCCAGGAGGCAGAGAGCGCCGTGGCGCTCGGCAGGTTGAGTGACGGGTCACGCTCGTCCCAGGTCTCGCCGCGGACGCCGGAGGGCCCGTCGGACATCAGGATGCGGCGGAGCCCGATCGCGGCTATTGGCCAGGTCGTCCAGAAATCGCGGCCGGTGAGGATCTTGACCTTCTCGGTGAGGTCGAGCCGGGCCACGAGGGCGTCGATTCGGTCGTCATGATTGGAAGCGGGCGAGTGCGCGTTGTTCGGCATAATGGTAATTGTTTCACTCAAGCGGCGTTGCGGGTGAAACCGGACCGCACCGTCCGGCCTGACGCCGGGACCGTGCCAGGTATGGTCCTGAAGCGGCACAGGGTTGACAACGGTTCGAGCACTGACCAGAATGACTGTCAATCGATGCGGTTGGTGGATTTGATGGCATCAGTGCCGCATTCGCGTGTAGATCCTTGAAAGTGAGTTCTGCCAGTGGCTGTGAGCTATCGGTTAAGCCAAGATAGTCACGGCATCTTGAGTAATAATCCGGTAAATGGCTTATATCATCAAGATTGGTTAGAACAGCTATATGAGTACCGGGAGTTAGCCGAACCGGACTCCGGGGACATTTCAGACTGGCAACTGCGGTGATCAAGCACCTGCGACAAAGCGGAGGTCAGGTGTCATGCCGGCATTGAGGCAGCAGGTTGTCGCGGTCGTGGACCCGGTAGCATCAGGGGCGCCGTACGGCGCCGAGATCAGGGCCATGGGCCTGACTCCCATCGGCGTCCTGACCTGCGATTTTCAGGACGCGTACACCGCGCAGACGCTCCGCAGGCAAGACTTCGCCGAGATCTACCGGCACCAGGCAACGCAGCAGACCGTCGCGTTCCTGAAGAGCCGCGAGGTGGCGGCGATTATTCCGGGCGACCACTTAGCCCTCGAATGGTCTGATCTTTTCGCGCACTTACTTGGCGTGCCGGGGAATCCGGTCGAGAGCATGGCCGCCAGGTTCAACAAGCGCATCATGAAGGACCAATGGTCGGCGCACGGCGTGCCCTGCGCCGACTGGCTTGAGTCAGCGGACCTGGGGACGGTCCTGTCCTGGGTGCGGCGCCAGGGCCTTCCCGTCGTACTCAAGCCGAATTCGTCAACCGGCTCCTGTCACGTATTCAAATGCACTAACGAACGCGAGGTGGCCAGTGCATTCGAGGTCATCATTAATAAACCGGACCTTGACGGCCATCACTACGACACTGTGCTCGTCGAGGAGTACCTGGACGGCGACGAGTACTGGATGAACCTGCTGCACGGCGGCGAAGGGGAAAGCCCGATCGTGTCAATGGGGCGGTACGACAAGATACAGCGGGGCGGGCGGGCGAGCATATACAAGAATATGTGGTCCATGGCACTTGATAATCCAGTGGCGGTCGAGGTGCTTCCGCAGATCAGGGCAGCCAACACCGCGCTCGGGGTCCGGATCGGAATCAACGATACCGAGTTCAAGATGACGTCGCGCGGCCTGCGAATTATTGAGGTCAATAACCGGCTGCCCGGGGGCGGCACGGCCCGCATGATCGACAAGTGCTCGGGGCTCAACTGCTACCAGGAGAACGTCAGGTTGTACCTGGGGCAGCGCCCGCAGACCTGCACTGACTACCGGTTCGTCAGGCACTACTGCGTGTGCTGCCTCATCAATGACCGTGCGGGCCTGGTGGCCGGCTACGAAGGCCTCGATGAGGTAGCCGGCCTGCCGTCATTCGACGACATCCGCCTCATCGCTGATGTGGGAGTGGACTGGCCGGTGACCATAGATCTGGCCAGCGCCTGGGCACTGGTCTGGCTGGTGAACGAGGACCTGACTCAGCTGGACGCCGATGTCGAGGCCGTTCACGCGCTTATGCGGCTGCGGGTCGGGTAGAGGCGGAACGCCGGGCATGGCGGCGTAAAACCGTCACTCATAAACAATGGGAGGAAGTAGTGGCGAGTTCGAATGCTGTTTTCAATACCGGCCGGCGAATGGTGTCCAGCCCGTCGAGCTGGGAACCTAGGTTAGGCTATTCGCGGGGCGTGCGCGTGGGCAATCAGATATTTATCGCTGGTACCGCGGCCACTGACGGTGAGGACCGCGTACAGGGTACAGATGCCTACAGCCAGACAGACTTCATCATACGTAAGATCCAGACGGCCCTGCGTGAGCTGGGTGCTGACCTGGAAGACGTGGTCAGTACAGTCACCCACTTATCTGATTTCGCGCACTTCGACGACTATGCCCGCGCGCACAGCAAGTACTTCGGGGAGATAAGGCCGGTTAACACCACGGTACTGGCCGCTCTTGTCAGGCCTGAATTTTTCGTTGAGATTACAGCGACGGCTGTGATCGCGGAATGAGCGCTGTTCTTATCCATCCGCTCGACCGCCCGCTGGAAGGTGAAACTCAGGTTCCGCGCTCCAAGCCGCATATGCAACGGGCGATCCTCCTCAGCCTCCTTGCAAATGCGCCGAGCATAATCGTCCACCCTGACTGGTCATCTGAGTCGCAAGGTCTTTATGAGGCGGCGCAGCGGTTCGGCCTCGAAATCGCGCACCACGACGAGGCGCGGCTGGTCGTCACCGGCGCGGGACGATCCCTGAGCCAGCCAGGGATGCCGGTGCAGACGGCCGGGTCGGCGTTCAACTTCCGTACCACGGTCGCGCTCGCCTGCCTGGTGCCCGCGGAAACCATAGTCGAGGGCGCCGCATCGATGAAGGCCAGGCCCGTGGTCAGGTACCTGAACTTCGTCCACGACCTGGGTGCCTGGATCGAGGACATCAGCGACTCTGACCACCTGCGGGTCCGGGTACGCGGAGGGCGGCAGCTCGGTGGTGAGACCACGATCGATACCCAGCACAGCTCACAGGTACTGACCGCGGCCTTGCTTATCGCGCCTGCGGCCGGCGCACCAGTGCGGATCCATTGCGGTGACAGCGGCCTCGTCGGTGAGGGCTACGTCGATCTGACCCTGGACATGATGCGGGAGCAGGGGGCAGCGGTAACCCGCGAAGGCAACTCGTTCGTCATCGCTCCCGGTGTGTACCAGTCGCGGCTGCACCTGATCCCGTCCGATTTCACCGCCCTGTCCTATCTGGCGGGCGCCGTCGCGGTCGCGGAGAAAGCGCAGGTCACGATCGCTCACTACCGGCCTTCGTCGTTGAGCTCAGAAAGGGAGTTCCTGGCGGTGCTGCGGATGCTCGGCGTTGACGCCTCCTACGACCCGGTCGCGCGTTCACTGCATATTCAGCGAACCTCGCCCGAAGCCGATTCGATCGAGATCGACGGGCGCAATATCCCGACAATCGTCCCGGTACTGGCCGCCATCGCACCGTTCGTGGAGGCGAAGGTCACGGTGCGGAACGTTGCGCATGTCAACAACCACAAGTGCCCTCGGGTCTCGGTCATGATCAGGGAACTGAACCGGATGGGGTGCCGCATAGCAGCCGTCTACCGCAGCGACGGGATGGTGGACGGGTTCAGCGCATCGGGCAGGCAGCGCCCGGCCGGCGGAGTCGTACTCGACAGTCACGGTGACCACCGCATCTTCATGAGCCTGGCCACGGCGGCTCTCGGCGCCCGGTCAGCTACCGGCGTCGATGGGGCGCAGCACCTGCGAGCCAGCTTTACCGACTACCTGGACGCGATGAAGCACATTGGCGTTCGCTGGGACCCAGCCGGTTCCCTCGGGGAAGCTGCCCGGACGGCGGTCGCAACCACGGGCACAAGGTAGGTCACGATGGATCCACTCCAGTACAAGCAGATCCACATTCATCCGGCCCGCGAGCTGGCCGGCGTGATCAGCCCGCCCGCGTCCAAGAGTTCCTCGGCGCGGGCGATTCTCGCCGCGACCCTGGCGCCGGGTGCAAGCCGGATCGACAACGTTGCCAGGAGTAACAACGTCCTGGCCATGGGCGAGTGCTGCCAGACGCTCGGCGCCAAGGTCGTGGACTCCGAGCGCGGCATCGAGGTGACCGGCCCGGCCAGCATGTGCGCCGGCACGACCCTGTGCCCGGGCAATTCAGGGATTGTGCTGCGGCTGCTCATGGGCGCGACGGCGGTGCTTCGC
>Ga0070761_10002565_pt1 | contig 11096 bp, 8 predicted proteins | sample HubBroMetageREF1_FD_66724 | JGI IMG/M metagenome (GOLD analysis project Ga0070761, IMG submission 66724) | Reference soil microbial communities from the Hubbard Brook experimental Forest, New Hampshire, USA - Hubbard Brook CCASE Soil... | ecosystem: Environmental > Terrestrial > Soil > Temperate...
CCGATACCGGAGGAACAATCAGAATGGCCAGCGTCGAAGAACGCGTGAAAACAATTATCGTCGAGCAGCTCGGTGTGGATGAAGGCGAAGTCACTCCCACCGCCTCGTTTGTGGACGACTTGGGCGCCGATTCGCTCGATACCGTCGAGCTGGTAATGGCTTTTGAAGAAAATTTTGGCATTGAGATTCCGGACGAGGATGCCGAAAAAATCGCCACGGTCAAAGATGCCGTGGATTACATCGAGAAACACGCCAAGGGCAAGTAGCGCGCTCGCCCGTCGTCCCATTCCGTACAGGAGAAGTTCCCTTTGAATCGTCGAGTTGTGGTTACGGGCGTTGGACTGGTTTGCGGCTGCGGCATTGGCACCGAAGAAGTCTGGCGCAATCTGCTGGCCGGCAAGAGCGGTATTCGCGCCATCACTCATTTTGACGCCACGGCTTTCGATTGCCGCATCGCCGGAGAGGTCCGCGATTTCGATCCGCTCAACTGGCTCGAGAAAAAAGAGTTGAAAAAAACTGGACGCTTCATCCAGCTCGCGCTCGCCGCCGCGGATTTCGCCATGCAAATGTCCGGCCTGCAAGTCACTCCGGAAATCGCGGATTCCACCGGCGTCTATATCGGCTCCGGCATCGGCGGATTCGACGTGATCGAGCGCGAACATTCCAAATTTCTCGCGGGTGGCCCCGGGAAGATTTCGCCATTTTTTATTCCCGCCACCATCGTCAACCTCGCTGCCGGACACGTTTCCATTCGTCACGGTGCGAAAGGCCCCAATTCCGCCACTGCCACCGCGTGCTCTGCTTCCGCGCACGCCATTGGCGATGCCTTCAAGATTATTCAGCGCGGCGCGGCTGACGTGATGATCACTGGCGGCACTGAAGCAGCCATCACGCCGATGAGCGTCGGCGGATTCGCCGCCATGCGCGCGCTTTCCACGCGCAATGATGATCCCGAACACGCCAGCCGCCCGTTCGATGCGGATCGCGATGGCTTCATCGTCGGTGAAGGTTCCGGCATGGTGATTCTGGAATCCCTGGAATACGCGCAGCGCCGCGGCGCAAAAATTCTCGCGGAAATCGTTGGCTACGGAATGTCCGGAGACGCCTATCACATCACGCAGCCTGCCGAGCACGGTGATGGCGGCTATCGTGTTTCGCTCGCTGCGCTGAACGACGGCAACATCTCTCCCGACGACGTCAGCTACGTGAACGCGCACGGAACTTCCACGCCGATTGGCGACGCCATCGAAACCGAAGCGCTGAAACGCGTTTTCGGCGCCCGCGCCAAGAAAGTGCCCATCAGCTCGACCAAATCCATGACCGGCCATTTGCTCGGCGGCGCCGGCGGTCTCGAAGCGGGAATCAGCGTGCTCGCGTTGCGCGACCAGATCATGCCTCCCACCGTGAATTACGAAAAGCCCGATCCCGACTGCGATCTCGATTACATCCCGAATCACGCGCGCAAAGCGGAAGTCACCTACGCGCTCTCGAATTCCTTCGGCTTCGGCGGCACCAACGCGTCCCTGCTGTTCAAGCGCTGGACGGAGTAACGCTTTCCGTAGTCCAGCCTATCCAGATGGGCTAGGCAGAACAATTTGTGATGCGAGTGAGCTGAATCAGCGGATCTCGATTACGACGAGCGCGTCGGGTGCGAGTTGCAATGCGATTCGACCGTTGTGGATAGGGATTGTTTCGGGCTTGGGCAATTGGGCGGCTTGGCGCAGGGTTTGGATTTGCGCTGTTGTGGGATATGCGGGACTGTTCATTGAGGCGTAGGCTTTCAGCAGCGAGCCGTGATCGGCATCTACTCGGTACACTGCGGCCTTCCGGCGTCCAGTGAGTGAATTCAGCTGCAGTAGTACTTCTTTTAGTTCACCACCACCTCCGACTACTGGCGTATTCCAGACTGCTATCACGATGGTGCCATCGGCGCGGCGTGTGGCGATGATGTCGTCGGCGCTTGCGGGAATTCTTGTTTCGCCCAGCAGGTGGAGCAGTTTGAAGGCGTTGAACGCAGGTTTCGGCAGGCCATCTTCCGCGATGAGGCCGTAGCCACCGTAGAAGGGCCGCTTCACTACACCTTGTTCTTCGAAGACGTCGGAAAATGTCCAGTAGCTCATCATGTCGACCAGGCCGTCGCACTGGCGAATGGTGTCGGCCATCCAAGGGCCCATATACGTGGAGTCGGTGACGTCTGGTTCGTTCATGTAGCTGGCGTTGAATTCGCTCCAGATCAGCGGAAGATTGGGGCGAGCCGAGGCGGCGATCTGGTCGTGAACTTTGCCGACGGCGCGGCAGACCATTTGCGTGCGCGGGATTTGTTCGTGCGTGCCGAAAACGTCGGGGGCGGAATCGTTACCGTAAACGTGTGTGGAGACGAAATCCACCGGGACGTTATCTTTCACGGCGTGCTGAATGAAGCGATCAGCCCAGGCCGCTTGCGCCGTGGCGGGGCCGCCGATGCGCAGGCGCGGGCTGACTTCTTTTAGAGCGCGGGCGGCGGAGTCGTAAAGCTGGAAGTAGGTTTGTTCTCTTGGAGCGCCGGCCCAGAAATCGAGATTGGGTTCGTTCCAAACTTCGAAATACCATTGCGAGACCTCGTCTAGGCCGTAGCGGTCGACGAGGTGTTGCGCGAACTGGCGGATGAGCTCGGCCCACTTTTCGTAGCTCTTGGGGGGCGAGACGTTGGGCTTGTACCAAAAATCCTGATATTTCGGTTCGGCGGCGAGCTTTTTGGGCATGAAGCTTAGCTCGATGAAGGGCCGCACGCCGGCTTGCAGCAGGCCATCGTAAATCTGGTCCACGTAGGAAAAATTGTAGATGGGTTTTCCGCCCGCGTCTTCGTCGTATACGCCTACTTCATCGTGGAAGATTGCGTGGAAGCGGACGTATTTGAAATCGGTGGCGGATTTTACTTCGCGCAAATCATCGCGATAACTTTGGCGCAGGGCGAGGATGGCGCGGCCGGAGCCGAACATTTGTTCCCAGAAGTGGGGGAAGGGCCGGCCTGGGGCGCGCGTGTCCAGATGGATTGTTTCGGGCTGGGGTTTTTGCGGTGTGGGTTGTTGCGCGGATGCGGAAAGCGCGCAAGAAGCGATGAGGGACCACGCCAGGAACGTGTGCTTCATGCGGTGAAACCTCACAGAAAATTAGCCAGCGCAGCAGAAGGATTAGCATGGCACAACTTCGCGTGGCACCCCAACATTTTCTGGTTTGGGTGTGCGGGTCCGCGAAAAGCAGATCCCTTGATGACCACGTGGCCCACACGACTAAAGCGAAAGTTTTGTGTTAATTCAGCTGAGGTTGCGCGGCGGTGCATGGTGCCGCTTGACTACCCGGGCGCCGCAAAGGAAGGCTCTCAACACCGGCCCTTGTCGGGCGTATCATTAGCCAGCGCGGCCCCCGCGCAAACGGCAGCGGAGGACAATTCGGGACAAATCGGGATATGGGTTCAACTGAGCTAAGCCCTCGGGCTAATCGGCGCCTCGATACGTGGAAAGAGATTGGGGCGTTCTTCGGGCGGGATGAGCGAACCGTCAAGCGGTGGGAGACCACGCGCGGGCTGCCGGTGCATCGCGTGCCGGGAGCTGGGCGCGCGAACGTCTATGCTTACACGGACGAATTGGCCGAATGGCTTAGCGGGGCAAAAATCGGCGCGGAGAATGATGCAGAGGCAAATTCGGATGCGATGAACGGAGTGGCCGCCGATCTTGAGGGTGAGACCAGGGCCGAGACGCGTGTGCAGACGCGCGTCGATGCGAACGGGGGCGCGGGATTCGTTGACCGGCGCGTCGGCGAACGACGGAGCGCGGGGCAGCTGTTACCGCGCTCGCGCCAGTGGCCCGCGGGACGCTACGTGGCTGCTGTGGCGGCGCTGCTGGTGGCGGCGCTGCTGGCGGTGACGGTGGTGCGGCGCGCCAGTTCCGAACGCGCGGTGCGAGCCAGCGCTACAACTTCCATGGGTGCGACGAGCGCCACGGGGTCGGCGGGCGGCACGGGCGCTGCGCTCGTGCGGCACCATACTCCTGATCCGGAGGCGGAACAGCTTTACTTGAAGGGGATTTATTATTGGCAGAAGCGAACGCCGGAAACCTTGAACCAAGCGGTGGATTATTTCACGCAGGCGGTGGTGCGCGATCCGCAATATGCGGAAGCGTATGTGGGGCTGGCGGATTGTTACAACCTGCTGCGCGAGTATTCGCTGATGCCTCCGAACGAAGCTTATCCGCGAGCGCAGGCTGCGGCGAAACGGGCGATCGCGCTGGACGATTCCCTCTCCGGAGCGCATAGCGCGCTGGGGTTTGTGGATTTTTACTGGTCGTGGGATGTGGCTGGCGCGCAGCGCGAGTTTGTGCGGGCGCTGACGCTGGATCCGAATTCGGTGAACGCCCATTATTGGTATGGGACATACTTGCTGCATCTGGGGCGATATTCGGAATCGCTGGAAGAAATTGAAAAGGCGCAGAAACTGGATCCTCATTCCACGTCCATATTGGCGGACAAGGGGCTGGTGCTATTCCACTCCGGCCAGACGGAGCAGGCGGCCGAACTATTGAAACAGCTGGTGGCCGCCGAACCGGATTTTCTATCTCCCCACAATTACCTAGCGATCATGCATCTTGCGCAAGGCGAATACCCGCAGTACCTGGCGGAGCGCAGAAAGGCCGCGACGCTGTTGCATGACCAGGCGCGGTTAGACATTGTCACCGCGGGCGAGAGAGGATTCGCGCGCGGCGGGGCGCAGGGAATGTGGAGCGCTACGTTGAAGGAGCAGCAACGGCTGCGCGCCGACGGCAAAGAATCAGCTTACAATCTGGCACGGACTTACGCGTTACTGGGACGAAAACAAGAAGCGCTGGACGAATTGCACACTGCTTTCCAGCAGCATGAGACGGAACTGGTGAGCCTGCGCGTCGATGTGGCGCTTGTGAGCCTGCACGATGAACCGTACTTCCGGGAAATCCTCGCCGAAATAGGTTTGCCTCCCCTGCCATAACTTCTCGCCGGTTGTTGGTTCCGCGAACGACATATTTAGCCTGGTGCTGCCGTGCGGGACCGGGCAATTTTCTTCGCTGCCTGCCGTAGAAACGGCGCTGCATGGGAGCGCCCTGCCGCGACAGGTCTGGCTGCGTCCGGTGGCGCGACGAGGAAAAAAACTTTCTGCAGTGGGCAAACTTTCTGCAGTGGGCTTGACAAGAATCCGCGGTTGAAGTTAAATCTGGCCCAGTTGTAAGCCAGTTGCAACTAGGAAAGTGACAGCAGCGTTCCAATCTGGCTGTTTTCAAGTTGTAAACCATTTGCAAGTAGAAGGACGACGGTGGTCCAGTTCTGTTGTCTGCCAGTTGAAAGCCGGTTGCAACTAGAATTTGGGCCGGGAGACTTATGATTCGCACAACACTCCAGCACGTCCGGGTTCCTGCCCGCGTTCCAGCTCACGTTCTCTGGCGTTCCGCGCTGGCTGCATGCTCGGTGCTTCTTGTGTTCCTGCCGCAGGCGGAGGCGCAAGAACCGCCGTACTTTGTGACCTATTCCTCTGCGCTGGAAGAACCCGGCAACCTAGAAATTTCCCTGAAGAACACACAGGCGGCGCCACCCAATGGAGATGCGTTTTTGGGCAGCGCGCTGGAGTTCGAGTACGGGGTGAAGGGCTGGTGGACCACGGAGTTCTATCTGGACGGGCAGGCCACCAAGAACGATTCGACGATCTTCACCGGCTTCCGCTGCGAAAACCGCTTTCGGCCGCTGCTGCGCGAGCACTTCATCAATCCCGTGCTGTACGTGGAATACGAGAACATCAACCGCGCCGACCGCAGCCTGCTGGAAATCGTGGGGCACGATAGCATCGCGGACCTGGCGATACCGAATGCCGCAGCGAGGCAGGAAATCGAGCGGGAGATGGAACTGAAGCTGATTTTATCGACGAACACGCACGGCTGGAATTTTTCCGAGAATTTCATCGCGGAAAAAGACCTGAACGAAAGCGAGCCTTGGGAATTCGGCTATGCGTTGGCAGCCAGCCGGCCGTTGAGCCTGATTTCCGGTGGCAAGTCCTGCTTCTTTTGCCGTGAGAATTTCGCGGTGGGCGCGGAGTTGTACGGCGGACTGGGCACCACGGACGGATTCGGGTGGAAGGCGACGTCGCAATATCTGGGTCCGACGGTGAGTTTTGATATTCCGCGGGGGCCGACGATTTTGTTTTCGCCGCAATTTGGATTGAACGACAACAGCGCGCATGTGTTGTATCGCTTTTCAGTTTCTTACGAGGTGCAGCAGGTCTGGAATATGTTCCGGCGGAAAAACTAATGAGCGCGCGACGTGTGATCGAGATGTTTTGCATTAGGGGGCGGCGCGCTGCGTGGCGATGTGAATCGCCGTTACGCGTGATGCTCAGTCTGGGGGCGCTGATTTTCTGCATGGCGCTGGCGGATGGTTCGTGGCTGCAGAAGGTGCCGGCGGACTACCACTCTGCGGTGAATCCTTACGCGGGGCAGGCCGCGGCGATCGCGGGCGGAGCGAAACTTTTCGCGGATCACTGCGCGAAGTGTCACGGCCCGGACGCGCTGGGTCGCGGCAAACGCCCGAGCCTGCGCAGCGAACGCGTGCAGCAGCAGGCGACGGAAGGCGACATTTTCTGGCTGCTGAAAAACGGAAATTTGCGGCGGGGCATGCCTACATGGAGCGCCATCCCGGAACCGTCGCGCTGGCAGATTATCGCTTACGTGAAGAGTTTGGGACCCGCGTCCGGTGCGGCGACTGCTTTGAATTCCTTAGAGGAGAAATCGCAATGATTCGGCCTAAGGCTTTGGTTGCATGCGTTACTGTGGCGCTCGTATTTCTGAGCGCGTGCTCTTCCGGGCAGGCGCCCCAGTTCCCCACCGAGAACGACACCGTCAACGCATCCGAGCAGCAGATCGGCGAGCGACTTTTTGTGGAGACGCGCTTCGCGGAGTATTTCGCGGCGCATATGACGGGAGTGAACGATCCACTCCTGGTTGGGGATCCGGTGGTCGCACAAGTGCTGACCACCAGCGGAACATTGCCCGGGCCGTTCGCGGGGGAGTCCATCAACTGCCGGTCGTGCCATTTCGTGGTGGAGTTTCAGGGAGTTGCCGGGGCGGGCAACCGGACGTATGCGGATTTTATTGATCACAGTCCGTTGCCGCTGCCGATGGGTAATTTTACTGCGACGCCGCGCAACGCAATGCACATGGTGGGCTCGCTGCAATCGCGCAGTGGTCCGACGTTTCTTCATTTTGACGGCCAGTTCAACGATCCCGCGGACCTGGTGAAGAGCACGCTGACGGGACGGAATTTTGGCTGGGGACCAACGCAGGCGCAGCAGGCTATCGCGCACATCGCGAGAGTGATTCGCGAAGACAACGGCACGAATACGCCCGCGCAGGAATACGGCGAGAATCTTCCGTATTCTGTGATCTTTCTGGGAACGCAGCCTGGGATTCCGGCGGACGTGCAGCTGGCGCCGCAGTACCGGCTGGACGTGACGACCGCGACGGACGATCAGATCGTTAACCTGATTTCGCAACTGATCGCGCAATACCTGGCGGGGTTGCTGTTCAAGCAGGATCAGTTCGGGCGTTACTATGCTTCGCCTTACGATGTTTTCCTGCGGATCAATCATCTGCCAGTGCAGCCGATGGCTGGGGAGAGCATCCCGCAATACAATCAGCGGCTGCTGTCGCTGGTGAGTGGCTTGAGTAATCCCATTTTTGTGGACGGAACCTACGGACGGTTTCAGTATCACGCGCAGCCATTTCAATTCGGCGCGACAGAACTTACGGGGCTGAAAATATTTCTGCGCGCCGCGAATAACGCCGCGGATGATTCGCAACACGCGGGAAATTGTGCGGCCTGCCACACGGCGCCGAATTTCACCGATTTCCGCTTTCACAATACGGGCGTGTCGCAGGAAGAATATGACACAGCCAATGGAACCGGCGCGTTCCTGAACTTGGCCATCCCCACGCTCGCGCAGCGGAATCAGAATTTCGACCAGTACATGCCGGTTTCCGCGCTGCATCCCAATGCCTCTGAACAATTTCGGCACCACGCGGTGGCGGGGCAGCCGAATTTTTCCGACCTGGGTCTGTGGAACATTTACTTGAATCCGGACGTGCCCAATCCGCAGACGGATCTGCAAGCAGTGGTGTGCGCGAACCCGCAGAATTGCGCAGTGGATCAGGGGCTGGCCACGACCATCGCGCAATTCAAGACGCCGATGTTGCGCGACCTGGAAGATTCGGCGCCTTATTTTCATAATGGCAGCAAATTGAAGCTTACGGACGTGGTGCAATTCTACGTGCGGAGTTCGGCGCTGGCGCGAGCGGGCACGCTGCGCGATGCTCCGGCGGAATTCCAGGGGATGTCACTGAGCGACAGCGACGTCGCGTCCGTGGCTGCGTTTCTGATGTCGCTGACCGAGGATTACGACGACGCATAGAATCAGGCGCGGACTTTCGCGTCGCTGGGAAGAAAACAAGAAGCATTGGACTATTTACAAACTGTTTACAAACGACGCGATCGCGCCTGTGGCGTCGTCCTGATCTTCCAGAAAACAAGCACGAAGTAAATTCCACGCGCCGTTACATCCGATCCACGAAGCGCTGCGTACGAATGACAGCGGAAGTTCTCCTGGGCCGGATATGTTCTTACCCGGTGCTCCCGCCGAATTTGACTTAGAAAAAAATCAGACAGGAGCGAAAACGAAAATGAGCACTGAAAAGGGATTGGTGTGTTCGGAGACGGAGCAGCAACAGATAAGCAGCCGGAGAGCCTTCTTGCACCGGTCTGCGATCGCAGGAGCCGCAGGCGCCGCCGGACTGAGCGGCCTTTTGAGTCTAGGCTCGCCAACTGCAAGAGCGCTGAGCGCCTTGGGTAGTGGCAATCAAGACGAAGAGCGTGACGGTGTGACGAAGCGCGACACGGACATTCTGATCGCCGCGGAAATTGCGGAGGCGCTGGCGGTGACGACGTACACACATATCATTGAAGCCGCGCCATTTTTCGGCCGCATACCTCCCGACGATCAGGGATACGTCCGTGCCGCGCGGCAAGAAGAAATGTCGCACTACCTGCTGGCGGAATCAGTTACCGGCCAGCCGTCGCCGTTTAAATCGTTCTTCTATCCTAAAGGGATGTTCGAAGACGCGCAGACCACTCTGAACGTTCTGGTTACGCTGGAAGATGCGTTTATCGCTGCGTATCTGGTCGGGGTGCGGAATTTCAGCACGCGCGACTTGCGGGTTACAGCCGCGCGCATCATGGGGATCGAAAGCGACCACCGCACGCTGGCTCGCGTGATTGGACCTGACGTTGCGACGCAAGACGGCGGGCCCATTCAGAAAATTACCGGCGCGCAAGGAGTGGCGGAACACTCTGCTCCGCCCAACAACAACGGCTACGAACGCACGCTGTGCTGGACAGAAATTGATCAGGCAGTCGCGGCGCTGACGCCTTTCGCGGACATCACCGCGGCCAAAAGCGCGGGATTCGACGTTGCGAAATCATTTAGTTTCGATCCGTTCACTCCGCAGCTACCGAATGCGCTGGGAGATTTCATTTCGTTCACAGGCTGCTAGCTTTAGGTGGGACGCGGGCGAGGGCTCTAATGGGAAACGAGCCTCGCCCGAATTTCCCATTGATGATTATGATGCGAGACGGCTGGTTCACGGAGAGCGCTTTGGCTGCGACATTGGGCCGCGACTGCCGAAATCTCTACAGTTCTAGAAGCGGCCTTGCGGAGTGATGCCTTTTCCTTCGACGCAGTCGTAGGATTGGCCGGCGGCGAGATTTTTGTGTTCTTCAGTATTGCCGCTGGGCCATTCGAGTACGACGCGGTTGATCTTGTCGCGTTTGCCGAGGCCGAAAGTTACCGGCAGCTCGGACTGCGACAGATAACTTGAGCCACCTTTTACGAGCCGTTCCTGGGTCGAGCCTTCGAGTTCGATGCGGACCATTGCGCCGATGGCGTCGCGGTTTGATTTTGTGCCGGTGAGACGGAAGCGGATGCTGCGATTTCCGGCCAGCTGGTCGTTGCGATAGAGATAGGAGGGCCCATTGTTGGTGGTCATTAAGATGTCGAGATCGCCATCGCGGTCGAAGTCGGCGTAGCACAGGCCGCGGCCGACTTTCGGCTGGAGGAACGCCTCGCCGGTGGCTGCGGCGACGTCCTGAAATTTTCCCTGGCCATTATTGAGAAAAATTTGCGGAGGCTGCGCGTAACCGACGTTGCCGCGAATGTTGCGGACGGTGTCGTCAATGTGTCCGTTGGCGACGACGAGGTCCAGGGCGCCGTCGAGGTCCGCATCGAGGAACGCGCAACCGAAGCCCAGCGTATTCTGCGACGCGAGGCCGACGCCGGTTTGTACCGCGACATCGTTGTAGGTGCCATTAGCAGCGGGGCGGTAGAGGCCGATCATTTCGTTGTCGAAATTTGTGATCGCCACGCCGGGAAAACCGGAGTGATCGAAATCCGCGGCATCCACACCCATCCCGGCCCGGGCTTTTCCTTCGGCGCTGAAAGCGATGCCGGCTTCGACGGCGACGTCTTTGAACGTGCCATTGCGTTGATTGCGATAGAGCTTATTGGGCTGGGTATCGTTGGCTACGAGGATGTCGGGCCAGCCGTCGCGATCATAGTCGAGCATGGCGACGCCGAGAGATTTTGAGCTGGTATCGAAGATGCCGGACTTGGCGGTGACGTCTTCGAAAGTTCCATCGCCGCGATTGTGAAAGAGCCAGCAGGTTTCGCCGCGGTAGGCTTCGGGGGTGCAGTAGGATTTATGCTTTCCGTCAAGGCTGCAGAATACGTCGTGCTCCGCGGACCACTTCACGTAATTGCAGACGAACAGGTCGAGCGAGCCGTCACGGTCGTAATCGAACCAGAGGGCCGACGTGCTGAAGCCGAGGCGGTTGTCGAGTCCGCAGGAGCGGGTGACGTCGCTGAACGTTCCTTTGCCGGTGTTGCGAAAGAGGCGATTCTGGCCGACGCAGGTGACGAGAATGTCGGGAAAGCCATCGTTGTTGTAATCGCCGACGGCCACGCCCATGCCGTACATTTCGACGTCGAGGCCGGCGCG
>Ga0070761_10002566_pt1 | contig 11095 bp, 8 predicted proteins | sample HubBroMetageREF1_FD_66724 | JGI IMG/M metagenome (GOLD analysis project Ga0070761, IMG submission 66724) | Reference soil microbial communities from the Hubbard Brook experimental Forest, New Hampshire, USA - Hubbard Brook CCASE Soil... | ecosystem: Environmental > Terrestrial > Soil > Temperate...
CGAGTACTGCAACATCTGCAACCCGTTCCAGTACGACACCTCCATCATGTCGAACCCGGCGCAGGTCGCGGCGCACATCCAGGATACGGTGAACCTGTATGCGGATATCACCAACGGCACGCTGCCCGCGGTTTCCTTCGTCAAGCCCAGCGGCTACGTGGACGGCCATCCGTCCTCCTCGAAGCTCGACCTGTTCGAGGGATTCGTGAAGAAGATCGTCGCCCAGGTGGAGGCCTCGCCGACGTACACCAAGGACACCGTCATCCTCATCACCGAGGACGAGGGCGGCGGCTACTACGACTCCGGCTATGTGCAGCCGCTCGACTTCTTCGGCGACGGCACGCGCATCCCGCTGATCGTCGTGGCGAATCCGCAGTACCTGCCCCTGCGCGCTTCCGGGTACATCTCCCACCAGTACGCGGACCATGTTTCGATCATCAAGTTCATCGAGCGTAACTGGCACCTGCCGCCGGTAACGCAACGCAGCCGGGACAATTTCCCGAACCCGGTGCAGCAGCCGGGCTCCTACGCGCCGCTGAACGCTCCGGCACTGGACGACCTGTTCGACTTCTTCGACTTCCAGCCGCACGGCTTCTTCTAGCCGCGCACGGGTTCAGTCCTTAAAAAGGGCCGCCGGGTGGCGGCCCTTTCTTTTTGGTGCGACCCCGGCATGATGAGTTGTGGTCGACGCGGTAATGGATTGGGAAAAGATCCCGAGTATCATCGCGTTACACTCATGCCCAGCACACAGGACCCCCAGGAGAATCAGCCCCATGTCTGTAAATCGAGGTCGCATGCATTCGCGCCTGGGAGGCGCGTTAGTTGCCAGTGCATTGGTCACGGGGCCTGCGTTCGCCGCTGGCGTGAATTCGAAGCCGTACGAAATCTTCGTCTCCAACGAAAAGTCCGGGGACATCACCGTGATCAGTGGTGGCGACTTCACGGTGGTCGCTACGATTCCCGCCGGTAAGCGACCGCGCGGCATACATGCGAGCCCTGATGGCCGAACCGTCTACGTGGCGCTGAGTGGAACGCCGATCGGAGCGCCTCCAAAGCTCGATGCCCAGGGGAATCCGCTCCTGCGCAAGCGCGGCGATGACGATGATGACAATGGGCCAGCCGACAAGTCCGCCGACGGTATCGGCATCATCGACGTGTCCGCGCGCAAGCTCGTCGGCCGGATCAACGCGGGTTCGGACCCGGAGGAGTTCGACATCAGCAAGGACGGCACACGCCTCTATGTATCAAATGAGGATGTGAAGACCGCCAGCGTAATCAACATCCGTACACACAAGGTCGAGCACATCATTCCGGTCGGTGAGGAACCCGAAGGGGCCGCTACTTCACCCGACGGAGCCCGCTTCTACATTACCTGCGAGGCCGGCGGCGATATCTACGTGATCGACACCGCGAGCTACCACGTGGCGGGTCACTTCAAAGTGGCCGTGCGACCGCGCAGCGTCGCGTTCCTTCCCGATGCCAGCGCGGCCTTCATTCCTTCAGAGTCCACGGGCCAGTTGAATGTCATCGATCCGAAGGAGCTGAAGGTACTGAAGACCATCGACCTGCCGACCGGGACGCGCCCCATGGAAGTCAAGGTTTCCCCCGACGGCAAGCGTGTCTATGCCTCGGGCGGGCGTGCAGGAACGATCGCTGTGCTGGACGCGCACACCTACGCGCTGGTGAGCACGATCAAGGTGGGACAGCGGCCCTGGGGTATTGTCCTCTCGCCCGACGGGCACTACCTGTTCTCCGCCAACGGCCCCTCGAATGACGTCTCCGTGGTCGACTTGATACTCGGCAAGGAAATCACACGCGTGCACGCGGGGGAGAGTCCCTGGGGGCTCACCATCGTAAGCCGGGCCGAGTGAACCGCCTCGGTATAACGCGGCTCAAAACCCTGTGAAATGCGCTCCGAGGGGTGCCAGGCCTGGATGAGTGGAAAGCGAAGCCTTCGCCTGCGCCTGCAGAGCTGCGTCGTTCTGGTGATCGGCGTACTGACCTGCAGCGCTTCCGGCGCGCCGACGGCGCGTGTCACCCCCAAGACCTTCCTCAACATGCCGGAAAGCGTCGCCGGAGCGCTGCCGCCGCTGCTGTCGCAGACGGGGGCTTTCGCGAACGTGCGCACGCTGACGCCCGCGCCGGGTTTGATCCCATACGATCTGGTCGTGCCGTTCTGGTCAGACGGCGCGGCGAAGTTGCGCTTCATCGCCATCCCCGCGGGAAAAATTGCCTTTTCTCCGAGCGGCGAATGGCGCTTTCCTCCAGGCACGGTATTCGTCAAGACCTTCGAGCTGCCGGTCGATGCGGGCAACCCTGGCGCGAAGCGGCGCCTGGAGACACGCCTGCTGGTGTATGCGGCAGACAGCCGGGTGTACGGAGTCGTGTACAAGTGGCGAGCCGACGGCAGCGATGCGGATCTGTTGAAGTCGAGCCTCACCGAGAACATCCCCATCCGCGCCGCGAATGGCAGCAGCCATGCGCAAACCTGGTACTACCCCAGCCGAAAAGACTGCCTTGTCTGCCACAACGCCAAAGCCGGCGCAGTACTTGGGGTCAAGACCCGGCAGCTGAATAAGACGTTCGAATATTCGAGCGGGCCGAAAAATCAGCTGCTGGCCTGGAACGACCTGCAGCTCTTTGCGCCATCCCTGCAGGGCATGGACCTTGCCAAACTCCCCACGCTCGCAGCGGCTGACGATCAGAGTCGGAGCCTCGAGGATCGCGCGCGCTCGTACCTGGACGCCAACTGCTCACAGTGCCATCGCCCCGGGGGCACTGTCGCCTATTTCGATGCCCGCTACGTCACCCCGCCAGACCATCAGAGCATCGTCGAGGGACCGGTGCTCATCGACGAGGGGATCGATCATCCGCGTGTGGTGGCAGCTCACGACATCTGGCGATCGATCGCCTACATGCGGGTCAACACTGTGGGTGACATCGGTATGCCGCCCCTGGCGCGCGAGACCATCGACGCAGGAGGAGTCGCCTTGCTGCGAGCCTGGATCGAATCCATGCCCGGACGACCCGTTCTTGCGCCACCGAAAATCGCTCCGGCGGGCGGAGACTTTCCCTCCGCGATCGACGTCGCACTGACGGCCGCGGATAAAGAGGCAGAAATTCACTACACGTTGGACGGCAGCGAACCCGGGCGGCAGGATCCCGTGTATACGAAGCCTATCCATATAAGCGACTCTTCCGTGCTGCGAGCTCGTGCCTACAAGGACGGCTATACCCGCAGCATCGCCACGCAGAGCGTTTTCATACTCGGAAACTGACCGCCCGAGCCCGAAAGGTCGTGAGCGTCTACGCTGCCCGAGGCGAGGCGTGCACGGACGCTGCTGCAAGCGCGACGCTCATGGCAGGCCGTGCATGCGATCGTCGGCCCGGAAGAACCGACGTGCCAGTGCCAGCAATTCCCCGTCGCTGGGGTGATCGAGTGGCTCAACACCCGAAATGCGCGTGGCCAGTTGCGGGTGCACGCGTGCGATGTGCGCCGCCAGTTCCTTGCGGGCGCTCCCCGGTCCCGTGATCAATATTGCACCGGCGTGACCCAGAGCTTGTACCACCTGCTCGAGGAACGCCTCCTCCACCGGCGCATGGCCGCTGCCACGGGTGTTGGCCTTATGATGAAGGTGCTGGTGCGGATGGCTGCTGCGCACGCTCGTGCGCTCGGCCTCCGCGGCGTTGAAGTGAAAGATCCGCGCCTCCTGATGGTCGATCCACACCAGCGCGTGGTAATGCTCACTCATGGTGCCGCACCCGCGGCGCTGTTACCGCGGAGCTCGCCCCCCTGGACTCGCCCTGCGTGACCTCGTACCACATGGCGTTCAACACACCGAATGCGAGCGCCAGGCCCGTTCCCAGGATCCAGCTGAAGTACCACATGAATTGCGCTCCGCTGTGCCGATCAATACAGACCCGTGTGCTGCCGGATCGCCTCGAGCGTGATTCGTCCGCGCAGCACGCGAAACACCCAGGCTGTGTAGGCTACCACCACCGGCAGGAAAACGATTACCACCACCAGCATGATTCCCAGCGTGCCGGCGCTGCTCGAAGCGTCCCACACCGTCAGCCCGTGATCCGGATGGGTCGAGGACGGCATGAGGAACGGGAACAACGCGATCCCCGCCGTGAGTATCGTGCCCGCCAGGGCGCAGGCGCTGGTGACAAACGCCAGTCCCGCGCGCGCCGCCCCGAGCAGAGTCCAGGTGGCGCCGGCGGCCAGTACCGCCAGCACGGGTGCGAGCCATAACCATCCATGCCCGCGGTAGTTCGCCAGCCAGCCACCATGCGTCAGCGCGACGTGCTTGGTGAGCGGATTGGATGCCGCGAGCGTATTGACGCCGGACACAATCTGCTGGCCGTCGATTGCAGTCCCTACCCACAGTCCCGCGGCGACGAAACCGGCCACGAACACCACGGCCGCCCAGCGCCCGAACGCGGCGGCACGCGTCGCCATCGGCTCACCGACCTTGAGAGCGGCGTACGCCGAGCCATGCATGATGAGCATCGCCAGGCTGACGACGCCCGCCAACAGGGCAAAAGGACGCAGCAGCGTGAAGAAGTTACCGGTGAAGACCGGGCGCTGCAGTGCGTCGAAATGAAACGGCAGGCCGAGAAACAGATTGCCGAAGGCTACGCCGCACAGCAGTGCCGGCACAGCACCGCCGACAAGCAGTGCCCAATCCCAGAAGCTGCGCCAGCGCTCACCGGCAAGTTTGTTGCGGAACGTGAATCCCACCGGTCGCAGAATGAGCGCGGCCAGGAGCAGAAACATGGCCAGGTACAGGCCGGAGAAGGATGCTGCATACAGTAGCGGCCAGGCCGCAAACACCGCCCCGCCCCCGAGGATGAACCATACCTGGTTGCCATCCCACACCGGCTCGATCGACTCGAGCAACGCCCGCCGCTCTTCATCGGTGCGGCCAAGGAAGCGAAAAGTTGCGCCGACTCCCAGATCGAAGCCGTCCATGATCGCAAAGCCGATCAGGAGCGTGCCCAGGATCGCCCACCAGATCAGCCGCAGAGTTGCATAGTCGGGCACGGCAGCAGCTCCCCTTTCAAATGGCGGCGACGGCCCGTCGTTCCGGCGGCCAGTAGCCGAGGCCGTCGGGCCCACGGCGGATCATGCGCACCAGCAGATACACATCCACCGCCGCCAGTGCCGAATAGAAGAGTACGAATCCCGCCAGCGACACGACCACGTTGACAGCCGGGGTTGCCGATACACCGAGGAACGTCGGCAGCACGCCATCGATCGCCCAGGGCTGGCGGCCGTACTCGGCGACGATCCAGCCGAGCTCCGCGGCGATCCACGGCAGCGGCAGGCTGAAAAACGCCACGCGCAGAAACCACCGGTGCTGCTCGAAGCGATGGCGCGCCGACAGATAGAAGGCGGTCGCGAACAGCAGGATAAAGAACAATCCCAGGCCGACCATCAGCCGGAAACTCCAGAACAACACCGGCACGTTGGGCACCGTCGACCACGCGGCCGCCTCGATCTGCTGCGGCGTCGCCTGCGACGGGTCGTTGACGTAGCGCAGCAGCAGCAGTCCGTATCCCAGATCCTGCTGGTGCGCCGCAAAACGCGCCGCCGCCGCGCTGTCGTGCGGATCGGCGCGCAGCGCCTGCAGCGCCGTATGCGCCTCGATGCCGCTGCGGATGCGCTCCTGCGCCCGCGTCACCAACTCGAAAATGCCCGGCACCGGCTTGTCAACCGAGCGCGTGGCGATGAGCCCGAGCACCCACGGCACCTTCACCTGGGCGTGGGTCGTATGCGTGCGCATGTCGGGAAAGCCGAACACGGTGAAGCCCGCCGGGGACTGTTCGGTGCCCCACTCCGCCTCGATGGCGGCGATTTTCATCTTCTGGTTCTCGCTGGCCACGTAGCCTGACTCATCGCCGAGCACCACCACCGACAGCGAGCACGCCAGCCCGAAGGCTGCCGCGACCGCCAGCGAGCGGCGTGCAATGTCGACGTTGCGTCCGCGCAGCAGGTACCAGGCGCTCACCGCCAGCACGAACACCGAACCGACGACGTAGCCGGCGGCCACGGTGTGCACGAACTTCGCCTGTGCCACCGGATTCAGCAGCACCTGACTGAAGGACACCAGCTCCATGCGCATAGTCTCGCTATTGAAGTGCGCGCCTACCGGGTTCTGCATCCAGCCGTTGGCCACCAGAATCCACAGAGCCGACAGGCTCGAGCCGAGCGCCACCAGCGCCGTCACCATCAGGTGCCCCACCTTCGAGAGCCGCTCCCAGCCAAAGAAGAACAGCCCCACGAAGGTCGACTCGAGGAAGAACGCCATCAGGCCCTCGATCGCCAGCGGCGCACCGAAGACATCGCCCACGTAGTGCGAGTAGTACGCCCAGTTGGTGCCGAACTGGAACTCCATGGTGATGCCGGTCGCCACCCCCATGGCGAAATTGATGCCGAACAACATCCCCCAGAAGCGCGTCATGCGCTTCCAGATCTCGCGGCCGGTCATCACATACGTCGCTTCCATGATCACCAGGAGCATGGACAGACCGAGAGTCAGCGGTACGAAGAGAAAGTGGTACAGAGCCGTGAGGGCGAACTGCAGGCGCGACAGATGCACCACCGTCAGGTCGATCACTGATGCCTCCCGGGCGCAACGCCACCAGCACCAGCACGCGCCGGGGTGGCGGTAGCGTGCACTATCCCCAGCCGCTCACCGGTGGCGCGTGCGTCCGCTGCACTGCGATGTGCCGGCGAGAAGAACAATCCCCACAGCAGCGCCAGGGCTGCGAACTTCAGCAGCAGCAAGCCGATCAGCTCGCGGCGCATCCTGCGGCGCCAGTGCGCGCTCCTGCCAGTCGGGTGGCTTGCGATCACGTCCTGCGCACCAGGCATCATCCGCCAAGACTCTCGCACCGCGGCTGCCGCGGCAACATGCGGACGATTGCCTAGCGGTCGAATCGAGTCAAGGTGCAGGTCGCGGTCGTTGACGAAGAATCAGCACCGGCGCGTGCGTGCGTCGGCAGGCGCGTTGCAAGTGCCTGAGATTATTGGTGGAAAGGGCGTCAATTACTGCCACACGATGTCTATGTGGCAACGGCCGAGGGCGTTCGGCTCTACGAGGCGACGCGTTGTCGCGCGTGCCACTCCCCGACCCAGGTCGCCACGTCTGTAGCGGGCATGGGCCGGGCGATGAAATGGCCCTGGCCCACGTCGCAGCCGAGCTCGCACAGGAAGCCCAAGTCCTCCTGGTCCTCGATCCCTTCTCCGACGACCTGCAGGTTGAGCTGCTGGGCCATGCGTACACTGGCACTGCAAACGGCCTCCCGTGTCGCATCGGCCGACGCGCCATGCACGAACTCGCGAGCTATCTTGAGTTCGTCAAATGGCAGGTCCCGCAACTGCGCTAACGAGGAGTGGCCCGTGCCAAAATCGTCAATAGACAGCCGAAAGCGTTTCAGGCGCAATCGACTGAGCACATCGAGCACGGTGTTCAGTTGCCCCATCACCTGGCTTTCGCTCACTTCGAGCGTGATCAGGTTGGGTTCGACACCGGTCGCATGAGCCAGTCCAGCCGCGACATCGGGGAAATCAAGCGCGCTTAAGTCATCCATCGAAATATTGACAGCGACGCAGAGCTGATGCCCGGCCTGCCGCCAGCTCTTTGCCTGCTTCAGCGCCGCTGTGAGCACGACGCGGGTTATTTCGGACAGCAATCCATGCTCGGTAGCGAGCGCAATGAACTGCTCGGGTAAAATCAGCCCGTCCACCGGGTGCTGCCAGCGCACCAGACACTCTACGCCAACGACCTTGCTCGTTGGCAGCGCGACCTGGGGTTGATAGTAATTGACCAATTCCTGGTTGCGGATGCCGGCGCGCAGCTCCTCTGCGCCGTATGCTTTGCCGCCTTTGCTGCCGGGAGCGCCACCAGTGCTCCTGGGCTTAAAGTGCTCCATGCGAGCTGCCAGCTCTCGCGGTTTCACCGGCTTTTGCAGGTAACCCAGCGAGGTGAGCTGCTGCGCCTCGATCAGCTTCTCAATGCTCGCGAGGCTGCGACTGTCCTCGCCGCTGACTAACATCACGCTGCCGCTGTAGCGGGCTTGCGCAAGACGGCGAATGAACTCAACGCCGTCCATCCCCGGCATGTTGATGTCCAGGAAGATGAGGTCAATTGACGCCTCGGGTGCGACGATATGTTGCAGCGCCTGTTCACCGCTCTCGCAAGCGAAGAGCTGGCTGTAACCGAGTTGCGCCAGCATGCGGAAGAGTAACCTGTGCATGAACTCGTCGTCGTCGAGCAGCATAATCCGCGCGGACTTTGGGTCGAGGGTGTTCATCGGCTCCTTAAGCACGTTGTTTCACCGGCGGCTCTGCCGGTTGCCAGGTCCGCAGACAGTTGTCCACGGCAGCCATTTCGGTTTCAAATCCATAAAGCAACCCCGTCAATGCCGACAGATCCCCGGCAGTACCCGCCACCTCGATCGCCGCACACAGCTCGCCCAGCTTCAGTGCACCCACCGAGCGGGAGGATGATTTGAGCTTATGAGCGGCGGCAGCCGCGTCGGGGGGGCGGCCTATCGCACAGGCACCGACTATGTCCAGCGCCAGGCGTGTTGCGTCGACGCGGAATTGCTGAAGAACCTCTGCGATGACCTGCTGGTCCTTGCCGATGAGCTCTTCCAGCACGCTCACGTCCACGTGCAATGGCGTTGAGCCAGATACGGCCGGCGGGGCGCTCGCGGCGGGCATCCATTTTTCGAGTGCGGCGGCGAGGGCAGCCAGCGTCGTGGGCTTGCTCAGGTAGTCATCCATGCCCACGACACGACAGCGCTTCAATCCGCCCTTCTGGGCATTCGCCGTGAGCGCAATGATCGGAATCCGTGATCGCCCGCGCTCGGCGTCGCGGATCGCGAGCGCGAGATCGTAGCCATCCAACTCCGGCATGTGCAGATCGGTCAGCAGCAAGGCATATTCACCGCTTTGCCAGTGACGCAAGGCATCGCGGCCGTTCACGGCGAAATCCGCCATGTAACCGAGCAGGCGAAGCTGCTTGCCAATCACTTTCCGGTTAATTTCGTTGTCCTCAGCCACCAGGATCAGCTCGCGCCCGCTGACCGCATGTACGCGTGGCAAGGTTGACGTTGTGATCAGGCTCGAGTTCTCGGCAGGGGCTTCCCAGTCCGGCGATACCCGTCCGGCGGCTATCGCCACTGCCCGGGCGAGCGTGCGACGCGTGAGCGCATTGCCATCCAGCCTGATGATGCCATTGGCCTCGCCCTTGGAAATGCGGCACCCGCTGCGCTCGCTGGTCACCACGACCAGGGCCAGATCGCTCGGTCCCCGCGCGGCCGCCTGCAATGCATCCGCACGGGCGGGCTCTGCGCCGACATCCACGACCCAAACCACTGAACCGGCCGGCTGGGCAGTGGCCCAGTCACGAGCGGCGGCCAGATCGGGTGCGCGCTCCACCGTGGCGGAGTCTGATGCGAGATACGCGGCAAGATCGTCGGCGAAACCGCTTTGGCCGCCAACGACGAGACAGGATAGCCCCTGGATTTCAGAGCCGGCCTCAGCGGTTCGCGCTTCCTGTGGCGCCCGTAAGAAAGGCAAACGCACTGTAAATGTGGACCCCTGGTCTGGCGTGGTCTTGACGACGATGTCACCACCCATGAGGGTCGATAGCTGCTTAGAGATGGCGAGCCCAAGCCCTGTGCCTCCGTATCTGCGGGTCGTGGAGGCATCACCCTGCGTGAAGGCCTTAAACAGCCGTCCTAGCGTGGGCTCATCCATGCCGATGCCATTGTCGGTGACTTGAAACTCGACCATGACCCGGTCTGGCCCTTGTTCGACCAGCACGGCACGCACCGATATCTGTCCCCGACGTGACAGGTCGCCGGAGAACTTGATCGCATTGCTCGTGAGGTTGACGAGGATTTGTCGCAGGCGCCCTGCATCCCCGAGCAGCGTCTCCGGTATTGCCGGGTCAGCAAATACGCTGAGCGCCTCGCGCTTTCGCGCCGCGAGGCGGTCGAGGAGCTCGCACGCCTTCTCCACCACATCGGCCACAGACAGCGGCAAGCTCTCAATCTCCAGACGCCCTGCCTCGATCTTGGAAAAATCCAGGATGTCGTTGATGATCGTCAGAAGAGAATCGGCCGACTCGCGAACGAGGCCAATCATCTCCAGCTGCTCGCCGGTCAGGCTGCTCCCGTTCAGCACGTCGAGCATGCCAATCACACCATTCATCGGTGTGCGGATCTCGTGGCTCATCGCCGCCAGGAACTCTGACTTCGCGCGGTTGGCCAGCTCCGCCTCGTGCCGGGCTTCTTCAAGTTTGGCGTTGGCGGACTGCAGCTGCTGGTTGGTTGCACGGAGTTGGTCCGCGCCGAACGCCAGCCGAGCCTCGGCTTCCTTGCGATCCGTGATGTCGCGACCTGAGGCGAGGTACAGACCTTTGGTAAAGGAAGACCCGGCGTTCCACTCCAGCCATTTATAGGAACCATCCTTGCACTGCCAACGGTTCACGAACGATCTCGTCGGTGCGCCCTGCAGGACTTTCTGTACCTCGGCGAGCGTCGCGACCTGATCGTCTCGGTGAACGAAGTCCACGAAGTGGGACCCCAGCAACTCCTCTTCGGAATATCCGAGCAGCTCGGTAAAGGCCGGATTCACGCGCTCGAAACGGCCATGGGGACCTGTGAGAGCCTGCAGATCGTGCGAGTCCATGAATAAGGAACCGATTCGAGCGTCCGCGCGCCGTCGTAGCCGCTGCGCGCGCGCGGCCAACAGGAACAGCACGATCACAAGTGCTGCGCTCCCGGTGCTGCTGACGATGAGGAGAACGGGTGCGATCGCTGGCCGGTCCTGGCCCAAACAAGTGAAGCAGGCAAGCAGAATCAGGATGATCACCAGAGAGACGGCCGCCTGCCGCTGCTGCGCACTGCGCCTCGCACCTGGGCCATTAACGTTCGGTCGACCCGTAGATCTCAATGGAAGCGCTCCGTCAGCATGTGAGTCGTAAAGCGCCGTGACCAGTGTCACGACTAGCAGACCGAGCGCAAAGAGCCCAATCGTGCCAGCGAGCCAGCTGTTTTGGAATGTCGCGCCGCC
>Ga0070761_10002569_pt1 | contig 11087 bp, 9 predicted proteins | sample HubBroMetageREF1_FD_66724 | JGI IMG/M metagenome (GOLD analysis project Ga0070761, IMG submission 66724) | Reference soil microbial communities from the Hubbard Brook experimental Forest, New Hampshire, USA - Hubbard Brook CCASE Soil... | ecosystem: Environmental > Terrestrial > Soil > Temperate...
GGCCATGCCGCTAAGGATGGTGATGGCCAGCTTGGGGCCGATGCCGCTTACAGTGATCAGCTTCTCGAACAGCAGTTTCTCCGAGGGGCGGAGGAATCCGTAGAGCGCGATCAGGTCTTCGCGCACGTGGGTATGGATGTGCAGGGCGACCTCGGCGCCCAGCGCGGGCAGGTCGGAGAAGGTCGGCACACTGACGGTCACGTCATAGCCGACGCCAGCCGTTTCGACGATAGCCTGGTTAGGATGCTTGGCCAGCAGCTTTCCGCGCAGATGGGCAATCATATTTGGGCAAAGATGCTCACAGCATTGTAGGGCAGACAGCGCCTGTTTGAGAGCTCTAGATTGCGGCGGCCTGGTCGCGGCGGCGGGCCTGGATTTCGATGAAGACGTTCACCAGTGACACTGCCGCTGGCGTGACTCCGGGAATGCGCGAGGCTTGGCCAATGGTGCGGGGACGCACATGGCTGAGTTTTTCCTGCATCTCGCGCGAGAGGCCGCTGACCGTGCAGTAGTCGAACCAGTCGGGAATCGAGTGATGCTCAGATTTTTTCAGGCGCTCCATGGCGCGCTGCTGCTGCAGGAGGTAGCCTTCGTATTTGATTTCGGTTTCGACGGACTTGAGTTCGTTGCGAACTTCGGAGGGAATCTTTACCACAGCGGGCACTGAGGAAGCTCTTGCAAAAAACTCTGGAGTGAGATTTCTCAGGATTGGCGCGAGTTGCTCGATGGTGACCTCGGGCCGCTTCATCAGCTGGGCCAGAGTCTGGCCAATCGCAGATCCCCAGTCAACGTTGATCGATGCGCTGCCGGAGACAGCGGGTTCCTCGTCGCTGCGCTCCTCCGAATGACACCCCTTTAAAATTTCAGCGCTAACTCGCGTACCTTCCAGGAGCTTCTTCATATTCTTCAAGCGCTCCTGTTTCGACTCGAAGTCTGCCCACGCATCATCTGAGATCAGGCCTACGCGTCGGCCATGGGGAGTGAGGCGCCGGTCGGCGTTGTCGATGCGCAGGTGCAGGCGGAATTCGGCGCGCGAGGTGAACATGCGGTAGGGCTCGTTGGTGCCCTTGGAGATGAGGTCGTCGATCAGGATCGCGGTGTAGGCTTCGGTGCGGTCGAGGATCAGCGGCGGCTCGTCCTTTACCTGTAAAGCCGCGTTGATGCCGGCCATCAATCCCTGGCACGCGGCTTCTTCGTAGCCGGAGGTGCCGTTGATTTGGCCGCCGAGGAACAGGCCGGCGACCTTGCGGGTTTCGAGCGTGCGCTCGAGTTCGGTGGGATCGATGGAGTCGTATTCGATGGCGTAGCCGGGGCGCAGCATATCGGCGTTTTCGAGGCCGGGGATCGACTTCAGAATTTCCAACTGAACTTCTACCGGCAGAGAAGTGCTCATGCCGTTGACGTAGATTTCGTGCGTGTTCAGGCCTTCGGGTTCGAGGAAGAGCTGGTGCATTTCCTTGTCGGGAAACTTTACGATCTTGTCTTCGATCGACGGGCAATAGCGCGGGCCGATCGACTGGATCTGGCCGCTGTACATGGGCGAGCGGTGCACGTTTTCGCGGATGATGCGGTGGGTCTCCGGCGTGGTGTAAGCGATGTAGCAGGGCACTTGTGAATCGTGGTGCGCGACCCGCTTCGTGCGGAAAGAGAACGGCGTAGGATCGGCGTCGCCGGGCTGGGCTGCGAATCTCGACCAGTCGATGGTGCGTCCATCGAGGCGCGGCGGGGTGCCTGTCTTCAGGCGGCAGCCGCGGAGGCCGAGATTTTTCAAGGCTTCGCCGAGCAGGACGGCGTTGGGCTCACCGGAACGTCCGGCGGGATATTGCTGTTCGCCGCAGTGGATGAGGCCGTTCAGGAAAGTTCCGGTGGTGATGATGACGGCGGACGCGCCGACGGTGCGGCCGTCGCGGAGTTTAATGCCGACGATGCGGGGGCGGCCGTCAGCAGCCGTCCCAACATGAGCAGTAGCGCCTCCTGGCTGAGAGCTGACGGCTGAGAGGTGAGAGTCTTCGACAATCAAATCCGCCACTTCCGCCTGCTTAATCTTCAAATTCGGCTGCGACTCCAGGACTTCGCGCATCTTCAGGCGGTAGGCTTGCTTGTCGCATTGCGCGCGCGGCGACCAGACGGCGGGGCCGCGCGAAGTATTCAGCAGGCGGAACTGGATGCCGACCGCGTCGGTGATTTCGCCCATGATCCCGCCCAGGGCGTCGACTTCGCGGACCAGATGGCCTTTGGCGATGCCACCGATGGCGGGGTTGCACGACATCTGCGCGATCAGGTCGACATTGAGCGTGTAGAGCGCGGTCTTCAGGCCCATGCGGGCGGAGGCCATGGCGGCTTCGCATCCGGCGTGGCCGGCGCCGACCACGACTACGTCGAATTGTTCAGTAAACTGCATTGGTTAAGACGCGGGCGGGCTCCGGAGAATCCTTCGCAATATTTCTTCTTTCATTCTAGCAACTTGGCGGAGTTTGTGATCTGCATCACTTGCCGGTGACCTATTTCGCTCGTAAGATTAAGCGTTCTAAGCAAACGCTTCAGGGGGCAATCATGAGTACGGCAGAATTTCTTAAAGATCTGGACGCGCGCATCGGGAAGTACGACTTGCTTTGCCATCCGTTTTATAAGGCGTGGTCGGCGGGCGAACTGGACCGCAACGATCTGCGCGAATATGCGCAGGACTACTACCACCATGTGGAAGCATTCCCGTCGTACCTGGCAGCGCTGGGACTGCGACTGGACGAAGGCGAACTGCGCCGGGCCGTGTTGGCGAATATGTGCGAAGAACGGGGCGTGGACGGGCGGCCCGGGCGGGATTCGGTGCCGCATTCCGAGCTATGGCTGGACTTTGCAGAGGGCATGGGATCGACTCGCAATCTGGAGTGGCATAGTCCGGTGCCGGAGATTCGGCAGCTGATCGCGCATTTTCGTCAGGTAGCCAGCGCAGGCACGCCGGAAGATGCGCTGACGGCTTTCTATACCTACGAGTCGCAGGTGCCGCGCATTGCCAAGGAGAAGGAGCGCGGTTTGCGGGAAATGTATGGCGCCGACGACAAGACCTGCGGCTATTTCTCCCTGCATGCCACGGCGGATGTCTACCATTCGAACGTGTGGCGTAAGCAGCTTGAAAAGCGTATCAGCGCTCATCCCGAAACCGCGGGCGCGGCCCTGAATGCGGCCGAGAACACGGCGCGCATGTTGTGGAAGGCGCTGGATGGTATCGACGCGCGGCGGATGGCAGTGGCAGCGTAGGTAGGCGAACGAACTCTCGGGACTGCATCGAGCCAACGATTCGTAGAATCGTTGGCTCGTTTTCTCGGAGGGAACTGCAATTCTCATCGGCGTCATTTCCGATACCCACGGGCTGCTTCGGCCGGAAGCGCTGCAGGCTCTGCGCGGGTCGGAGCGCATCATTCATGCCGGCGACGTTGGCTTACCCGACATTCTCGACGAACTCGTGACCATTGCGCCTGTGACTGCGATTCGCGGCAATATCGACGAGGCCGCATGGGCACGCGGCCTGCCTGAGACTGAAGTCGTCGAGATCGGCGGCGTTTTGATCTACGTGCTGCACGATCTGAAGCAAATCGATCTGAAGCCGGAAGCTGCCGGATTCAAAGTTGTGATCTCCGGCCACAGCCACGTTCCGAAGCAGGAGACGCGCGACGGCGTGCTCTATTTCAATCCGGGCAGTGCTGGACTGCGGAGGTTCAAATTGCCGGTTACAGTAGGCCGGCTGATCGTGGAAGGCGGGAAGGTTCGCGGAGAAATTATTCCGATTTTAGGTTGAATGCTTAAGGCAAATCCCACTTCTCGCGCACAGAGCGCGCGAGAAATGGGGCACCCCCTGGCCGTTTGAATATTTCGCGTTGCTACAATTCCAGAGCATGTCTCTTTCGTTCTGCATTGATTCCCGCCGCGGCAAGGCGCGCACTGGGCGGCTGCTGACTCCGCACGGCGTCGTCGAGACTCCTATTTTTATGCCAGTGGGAACGGTCGGGACAGTGAAGGGCGTGCCGCAGGATACGCTCGAGGAACTCGGTGCGCATATTATTTTGGGAAACACCTATCACCTTTACTTGCGGCCTGGGGTCAGCACCGTCCGAAAGCTGGGCGGGCTGCACCGGTTCATGGCGTGGCGGCGGTCGATCCTGACCGATTCCGGCGGGTTTCAGGTTTTCAGTTTGAACGAACTGCGTAAGGTCTCGGAAGAAGGCGTGACGTTTCGTTCGCACCTGGATGGGTCTTCACATTTTTTCAGCCCGGAGAGCGCGATGGAAGCGCAGATTGGGCTGGGTGCGGACATCATCATGGCGTTTGATGAGTGCACGGAGTATCCGGCGGATCGGGCGCGGATGCGGGCTTCGATGGAATTGACGGCGAGCTGGGCGGCGCGGAGTAAGAAATATTTTGAAGAGCATAAGCATGAGGTGCCCTGGGGTGCGCCTTCGGAGGGCGAGTGTTCGGGCGACGCCCGCGAACAGCAGGTTCCTCGCGTTGCTCGGAATGACAACGAAGGGGAAGCGGGCACGCGCCATGTGACGTCGGCCGCCCCGGCGCAATCTTTGTTTGGCATCGTGCAGGGGGGAATGGATCGGGAACTGCGCAGAGAATCGGCCGAGCGGACAATTGAGATTGGGTTTCCTGGGTATGCCATTGGCGGGTTGAGTGTTGGGGAGCCGCGCGAGCTGACGCGGGAAATTGTGGAGTCCACGCTGGAGCATTTGCCGGCCGACAAGCCGCGATATTTGATGGGAGTGGGGACGCCGGAGGAAATTGTTGAGTATGCAAATCTTGGCGTCGACATGATGGATTGCGTGCTGCCGACGCGGGCTGCGCGGCATGGGCTGCTGTTTACCTCGGAGGGCAGGGTTTCGATCAAGCAGGCGCGCTATGCCCAGGATGCGGGGCCGCTTGACCCGAATTGCGGCTGCCGGGTATGTAAGCGCTACTCGCGGGCCTATTTGCGTCATCTTTATGCATCCAATGAATTGCTGGCGCAGGTCTTGAATACAATCCACAATCTGAGTTTCTACCTTGACACTATGCGGCGGGTGCGGCATTCTAGTTCACTTGGGGAAGAGTGCCGATCTCTGGCTAGTGTCTGGTCGCGACCGAAATCGTAGACCTTGAAGGGAAGGCCTCCCTGGATGAAAGCCTGCAGCTGAAGGAACCCGGCCGAAGTCGATCCAAACCCCGTGGTGAAATAACAGCTCCCGCGGCGCTTATGGGCGCGGGCGGTTTTTCGCGGGTACATGGTGGTTACATCCCGCGCAGACGTTCTTAAATATGCAAGCTCTGCTCATATTGCAAGCACCCGGCGGTGGCGGTCTTTCGTTGCTGATCATGTTTGTGCCCATGATCGCCATTTTTTACTTTCTTTTGATTCTGCCCCAGCAGCGCCGGCAGAAAAAATGGCAGGCCATGCTCGATCAGCTGAAAACCGGCGATCGAGTTACGACCAGCGGAGGCCTGCGGGGTACAGTGGTTGCCTTGAAGGATGACGCGATCCATCTGCGCGTGCCTCCGGACAATCTTCGGGTGGAAGTGACCAAGGCCTCGGTGGCGATTGTGACCACGCCTGAGGACGATACCGCGAAGACTAAGTAGGCCGGAACCGTAGGTTATAAGAACGTTAGGGTACAAGTCGGATCCTGTTCGCACGGAAATTGTCTTCATCATGAACAAGAATCTTCTCTGGAAGCTCGGATCGATCATCGCTGCGATGCTCTTTTTCCTGTTCGGAATCTTTGGGATTCCGAACAGTTTTTCGGGCCAGGGCCTGCTTACGGCGCTGACCGATCACATTCATCTCGGCCTCGATTTGAAGGGTGGAACGCACCTGATTCTGCAGGTGCAAGTCAACGATGCAGTCAACGTGGTGGCGCAGAACGCCATCGAGGTGCTGAAAGATCAGTTTCGCACCCGCAAGATTGACTACACGGACGTCTCGCAGTCGGATCAGCAGAACGATCCCGACCACATCGTGGTGAAAGGCGTGCAGCCCGGCGCGCGCGGAGACTTGCTCAGCATCGTGCACGACCACCTGCCCGACTACGACGTGGCTGGCGGACCAAACAATTCCTGGAACTTGTCGATGCGGCCCTCGAGCCTGAACGAGCTGAAGACCAGGGCCGTCACCCAGGCGATCGATACCATTCGCAATCGCATTGACGCTCTCGGCGTCAGCGAGCCCACCATTGAGCCGCACGGGCTGGGTCAATACCAGATTCTGGTGCAACTGCCGGGCGTGGACGATTCCGGGCGCGTAAAAGACATCATGCAGTCCACCGCCATGCTCGAGATCAAGCAGATGACCGCCGGGCCGTACCCCAGCGAGCAAGCCGCGCTGCAGGACAAAGGCGGGATCGTGCCCGCGGATTCGATGCTGCTGCCCGGTCAGTGCGCCAACGGAACCGAGCAGACCTGGTGCTTCGTGTCGCGCATCTCGGCAGTCAGCGGCAAGGATTTGCGGGACGCATCCGCCAGCAGCGATCAGAACGGCCAGCCTAGCGTGATCTTTTCGCTGACCGGCGATGGTGGACAAAGATTTTACAACTTCACTTCCGCGCACGTTGGCGACAGCCTGGCCGTAGTGCTCGACAATAAAGTGCAGGAAGTCGCCAACATCAAGGAACCGATTCGCGACCAGGGTTCGATCAGCGGCGGCCACATGAGCGAGCAAGCGGCGAAAGATTTATCGATGGTTCTGCGTTCGGGTGCGCTTCCCGCTAGCATTAAATATCTGGATGAGGAGACTGTGGGGCCGTCGCTGGGTGCGGATTCGATCCGCTCGGGCGTGCTAGCGGCCGTCATCGGCATGGTGGCGGTGCTGATTTTCATGCTCGTCTACTATCGCGGCGCGGGGATCAATGCGGACCTGGCGCTGATCATGAACCTGATTATTCTGCTCGGGTTCCTGGGATGGTCGACCATCGCAGGGGTAAACGTCGCCTTGACCTTGCCTGGAATTGCGGGCGTGATTCTGACGGTTGGCATGGGTGTGGATTCCAATGTGCTGATTTTTGAGCGCATTCGGGAGGAGTTGCGCAATGGGAAGACGCCGCCGTCGGCGGTGGATCAGGGCTTCAGTCATGCCTGGATCACGATCGTGGATACGCACGTCACGACCATCGTTTCAGCCGCGATTCTGTTTATCTTTGGGACCGGTCCGGTGAAGGGGTTCGCAACCACGCTCACGTTCGGTTTGCTGGCGAACCTGTTTACCGCCGTGTTCGTCTCGCGCGTCATTTTCGACTGGGTGCTCAGCCGCAAGCAGCGCGGCGAAGCGCTCAGCATTTAGGATCAGGCCATTGCGGCATGCCTGAAGGCAAGCCCTAATACGAATCGGGCTTCGAAGAAGAAATCGTATGCGCCAGATTGGCGCTAAGTCATAGATAGATAAGGGGCATGATAAACCCGTGGAGTTCTTTCGCAATACCAACATAGATTTTCTGGGGAAAAAGTGGTATTTTCTCGCCTTTTCGCTGGTATTTAGCGTGGCTGGCCTATTTTCCATGCTGTTTGTAAACCACATTCCGTGGGGAGTCGATTTCCGCGGCGGGACGCTCGTCTCGGTGAAGTTCTCGCATGCGCCGGACTACGGCGCGATCACCTCGGAAATGGATCATGCCGGCCTGAAGACTCCCAAGATTCAACGCATTGGCGCCGTCCCCGATAACGAGGTGCTGATCGACCTCGATGTGCGCGAAACCAGCGAGCAGGATCTGAGTCAGGGTAAGAACAAGATCATTCAGGCGCTGGAGACCAAGGTTCCGGCGGGCAAGATCGACCTGAACAATGCCAGCTTTTTGACCATCAAGAATTATCTGCTCGAGAAAGATCCGCTGCACCTGGGCACCGATGCCGACCAGAAATACGGTGCGCAGGCGCAGGCGATCGCGGATTATTACAAGTCGCAGGGCGGAGTTTTGAGTTCGCTTGACCAGTTGAAGGGCGCTGCTGGCGTGGACCCCGCGGTTGCGGCCGCGCTGCCGGACGGCTTCTACCTTTCCGACTTCGGGGTGCGCGATGTGCAGATTATTGGTCCCCAGGTAGGCAGTCAACTCCGCACCCAGGCTGGACTTGCCACCCTTTATTCGCTGCTGGGGATGCTGGTTTACCTGGGCTTCCGGTTTGAGTGGATTTACGGCGTTGCGGCCGTAGTCACGGTATTTCACGACACTTTGATCACCGTAGGGGCATTTTCCATCACCAATACCCCGATTACGCTGACCGTGATCGCGGCCATTCTCACCCTGATTGGTTACTCTAATAACGACACGATCGTGGTATTTGACCGCATCCGGGAAAACATTAAACTCATGCGGCGGGAGAAACTGTCGGAGATCGTTAACCGCAGCATTAATCAAACTCTGAGCAGAACGATCTTGACAGCGGGCCTTACCTTCCTTACCGTACTCGCACTCTTTTTATTCGGCGGCGAGGTGCTTCGTGGATTCAGCCTCGCGCTGGTCATTGGTATTTTGATCGGAACATATTCGTCGATTGCAATCGCTGCTCCGATTCTGGTGGCATACCAGGATTGGCGGATTGAAAAAGGCAAGCGTCCGGTCGGTATGTCGGCGGGTAAAGGTAAGTGATTTACCCGAGGGCAACGCTCGTAGAGATTGCGGTAAGCCTTCTTATGTAAGCAGTTAGAAGGATTTGCTCAACAGCCAAGGGCGTCGACTTAGGCCGGATGGCCCGCAGGGCGCGCCAGGAAATACTGGGAGCAAAGAGAACGCAGTCGGTGTCTAAACGTCCGTAGGGGTCTGAAAGCAGTTAGGGGAGAATCACTATGTTTGAAGACAGTCTTATCGAATCCGGCGGCAAGCTGAAGACGAAGCGGGGATGGACGTCCATCATCTCGTTCGGCATTCAGGTCATGATTGTCGGCGTCATGATCCTGATTCCGCTGATTTTCACGGAAGCCTTGCCCAAGGGACAAATGATGTTTCTTCTGGTGGCCCCCCCGCCACCTCCACCACCTCCACCGCCCGCAGCCGCCATGGTGCAGCATGTGAAGGTGATTCAGACCGACATCGTGAACGGCGAGTTGCGCACGCCTACTAAGATTCCGCAAAAGATCAAAATGATTCAGGAAGACGAAGCTCCGCCAGCCATGGCGTCGGCGGGTGTGGTCGGTGGCGTGCCGGGCGGGATTCCGGGCGGATCGATGGGTGGCGTGATTGGCAGCGTGCTCAGCTCCACTCCGACCGTAGCGCCGCATATTGCGACTCCGCAGCGTGTGCGCGTTTCCTCCGGCGTATCGTCTGGACTTCTGATCCGCAGGGTTAACCCGACCTATCCGCCGCTGGCGCGCCAGGCTCGCATTCAGGGCGTGGTGATTCTGCAGGCGCAGATCAGCAAGGACGGCAGCATCGAGAACCTGCAGTTGGTCAGCGGGCATCCGATGCTGGCGCCGGCCGCGATCGAAGCCGTGAAGCAGTGGAAGTACAAGCCGTACCTGCTGAACGGAGAGCCGGTTGAGGTCGATACGCAGGTGCAGGTGAACTTCACGCTCGCCGGGGGCTAAACTCCCAAGCGCGGCGCGGTTTCGGATTCACTGTCATAAGTGTGCATGGCCCTCCCCTTCCCACCTTAAAATTCCGGTGGCCGGGAGGGGCTTTTCAAGAAGCCTGGGCACGGCCGCCGTACCCACCATTTTGCTGACAGGGATGGCCAGCCGGGTATCGGGATGAGCGGCGAAGGCCGCACGCCTGCTGGAACGAAAGTTTTGGCTGACGGCGGCACAAGAAGACGCATCACAGTGTCCAAGTAAATGTAGAAAGGTTCCGAGGAGGGAAAAGCAACTCATGTTCGCAACTCACGTAGCAGGAGCACTTCTCAATCACGTTTCCGTCGCAGCCACCTGGATTGTCCAGGAAGGCGGCGGCGCCATCGCGACCGATCCATTGGGCCTGTGGAAGGCAATGGGATGGGTCGCCCGAACCGTCGTCATCATTCTGTTCATCATGTCGGGCTGGTCGATCGGCGTGATGATCGACCGCTGGATGGCCTATAGCGCGGCTCGCAAGCAGTCTCGTGCGTTCGCTCCGGCGGTTGCCGGCGCTCTGCGCGATGGCCGCATCGATGAAGCCATCAAAGTTGCGGAGCGCAACAAGAAGAGCCACCTGGCCAAGGTTGTGACCGCCGGCCTGATGGAGTTCAAGGCTCACCAGGATTCTCCGGGCGCAATCCCTGGCGAAACCATTGAAGCCTCCAAGCGCGCTCTGGAACGCACCGAAGCCATCGTCCACGCCGAACTGAAGCGCGGATTGGGCGGCCTCGCCACCATCGGCTCGACCGCTCCCTTCGTGGGTCTGTTCGGAACGGTGATGGGCATTCTGAATGCGTTCATCGGCATTAACAACTCGAAGGCCACCGGATTGGCAGCAGTCGCCGGCGGTATCGCGGAAGCGCTGGTAACGACGGCCATCGGGCTGCTCGTGGCCATCCCTGCCGTCATGATGTTCAACTACCTGACCGGTCGCGTGGAAGCGTTCGACGTGGAAATGGACAACTCGTCGAGCGAATTGATTGACTACTTCCTGAAGAAGCGCGGCGACGTCAGGCGGTCATAACGTTCCCACTTCTCGCGCGCACGACGACGATGCGCGGGAAATGGGGTACCCCACAGTCTCTGCGTGAGTTGCTTGTCCGGCGCTGGAGAGATCCGGCGCCGGGCTTCCCAACCTGATCGCGGAGCGCCTGCGGACAAGCACGCGGTGGAAGTACGGGAGATACCTAGCTATGGCATTAGCGAAACGAAACGAAGGAGCGAAGGTCAGCTCGGATATCAATGTCACGCCCATGGTGGACGTGATGCTGGTTCTGCTGATCATCTTCATGGTGGTCACGCCCATGTTGCAGAAAGGCATCAGCGTGGACATGGCTCCGGTCAACAACCCGGAACAGATGCCGGATGCGGACAAGGAAGACGCGCTGCTGGTCTCCATTACCAAGGACGGCAAAGTGTATTTCGGCAGCGACCAGATTCAGGTCGACAACCTCACGCAGAAGGTGAAAGATCGCCTGGCGAACAAGCCGGACAAGCGCGTGTACGTGAAGGCGGACATGCG
>Ga0070761_10002571_pt1 | contig 11083 bp, 7 predicted proteins | sample HubBroMetageREF1_FD_66724 | JGI IMG/M metagenome (GOLD analysis project Ga0070761, IMG submission 66724) | Reference soil microbial communities from the Hubbard Brook experimental Forest, New Hampshire, USA - Hubbard Brook CCASE Soil... | ecosystem: Environmental > Terrestrial > Soil > Temperate...
GTCCCGTATCAGGGCATTGCAGGCGATCGGGTCCGCGGTCGGCGAGCGGCCGGGCGGGATCATGGGCTTGATCGCCGATCTGCTCAGCGACGACGGGCCAACCGCGCGTTCCGCATTCGGCCGCTTGCGCGACGGCCGGATCGAGGATCGGCACCGATCAGCGGCGTCATTGCCGCGGATCGGCGCGTTCAGCCCTGACCTGGCGGCCGAGGTCGCCGGCGCGCTGAGCGCCGACCTGGTCCGGCGCACGGCCGAGATGCTGAACAGCTCGGCAGGTCGGTCGGCCGCACACGACGCGAGCATTTACCGTGGCGGTTCAGGGATCGGGCTTGAGCTACTGGCGCACCTGGGCGCGCCGGGAGTGGCCGAGCTGCTCGGGGACCTCGCCGTTTTCAGTGCAGCGGCAGCGGACCGGGTGAAGCTGCCGCCCGGCCTGTTCCTTGGCGCCACCGGCGTTGAGGTTTTCCTGACCGAGGCGGCGGCCAGCGGGATCACCGGGCCCGCCCTGCCATGGGAGGTGCCGGGAGCTGACTGGCAGCCGGCCAGCCGCGACCTGATCTCAGGCGCCGCGGGCGTGGGCCTCGGGTACCTGTGGCTGCATCAGGCCGCCGGTGACCAAGCGCACCTGGACGTCGCTGCCCGCTGTGCCCAGGACCTCATGACCAGCGCGACATCAGATGCTTCTGGTCCCGCCAGCGCCAAGGCCGCGACTGGCGTCGACCCGTCGGCAGGCCGGGCGCACGGCATCGCCGGAGAGACCGAGTTCCTGCTCGCCCTGGCCGCACAGACCGGCGACCACGGCATCCGCACCGCCGCTGCCCGGCATGCCAGGCAACTAGCCGAGCGCACGCGGCGCCTGCTGCCGCGAGCCCGCAGCGCTCCGGCGGCGCCCATCTCGGCGTCCTGGTGCCAAGGGCTGGCCGGCATCGGGCAGGTGCTGCTGCTCGCCAGCGAGGTTCTCGGCGACCAGGCCCTGGCCAACCTCGCGGGTGACGCTGCCGATATTTGCATCGCCCGCGTACCCAGGCTCAGCGCCCTTGGCCGGTGCTGCGGTGCCGCGGGCGTCGGCGACTTCCTCCTTGATCTGGCAATCGCCACGCAGAATGACCGGTACTGGCAAGCCGCTAACGATGTCGGCCGCCATATGTTGCTGCGCAGCGGCGGCCCGCCAGATCGCCCCGTCTTCGTCCCGGACGCCCCCGACTACAGTGATGCCGCCTGGGCCTTCGGAATCGCCGGCCTGCTTCCCTTCTTTCGCAGGCTCGCCGGCCGGGCAAACGCAGACAGCCTCCTGCTCCCTGGCCTGCGGGGCATCTTGCCGAAAGTACGACGGCCCGCTCGCCCGAGCTGAGGCCGGGATGGAAGCGCGGTGCGCCACCACCGTTTTCCCGGCGTATTCGGCCAGGTTGTGCCCGAGCTGCCTGGGGAGTGGTGCCAGGTCGCGGCCGCGCTTCACCTGCAAGCGGGAAATTCCGCGCGCGCCGGACGGCTCTTCGCCGAGGCCGGTCAACGGGCCATGGCTCAAGGCGCGGCTCGTTCCGCGGTCATGCTCTTGGACAAGGCGCTGGAACTGCTCACAGGTGACGCCGACGCGCAGGTGCGGGCGGACACTTTCGCGGCCTTACTCTACGCACTGGCCGAAGCGGGAATGGTGGAGCGGGCGCTCACCTCCGCCCCTGAACTCGAAAAAATTGCCGGCCTGCTGAGCCGGCGCGCCAGGGCCCAGCTGCACACCCGGCTGGCCTGGGCCGCCGAGGTCGCAAACCAGCCAGCCGAATGCCAGGCTCAGATAGATACTGCCCGCCAGTTGCTCGGCCCGGACGCATCCGATGAAGATACCGCGCCGATAGACGTCGTGACCGCGCATCTCATCCTGGATCTGCCTGGCGCGGACCACGTCAGGAGAGCTGAAGCCCTGGCCCGGCGGGCAGCGGCGGTCGCCGAGCGCCTGCCGCTGCCGATCACAGCGTGTCAGGCGTGGCAGCTCCTGGCCGCGCTCATCCGGTCTCGCGACCCGGACGCCGCCACAGCCTGCCTGGAGCGGGCCAGAAGCCTCGCGGTGCGGCACAGCCTGCCCATCGAAGAGATCCACGCGCTGATCCGGCTCGGCGTTGACGACGCCTTACGTAGCGGTAGCACCGACCGGCTCGCTCAAGTACGGCTGAAAGCATCGCAGGTAGGCGCCGTAACGGTGCGATACCAGGCAGACGCCAATCTCGCACTCCAAGCTATCCTCCAGGGCGAGTTCGCCACCGCCGAGACGCTTATCAACCAGGTACTGGCAGCCACGACGCGGCTGAAACTTCTGGAGATTGTCCATCACGCGTTCCTGCTGCGCGCCATTCTCAGCGCTCACCTCGGCAGGCGGCGCGACATGGAGGCCGCGCTTGCCGAACTGCGCAGCTGGGGAGGCATCCAGGCATACTACGCTCCGCGGATACACGGCCTGGCGTATGCCTGCAGGAACTCGCCGCCCGGGCCGCGCAGAACCTGCGGTCCGCCGGCTACAAGCCGCACGTCATCGCTGGCGACGGGTCGGACGGTTACCCGCCAGGCGCACCTTACGACCGGATCCATGTCACCTGCGGAGTCGCCGGCATCCCCGCCGCGTGGGCCTGTCAGTGCCGTCCGGGCGGGATCATCGTGCTGCCCTGGCTGCCGGCCGGCTACCCCGGCCATCAGCTACGCCTTCGCGCCGCACACGACGGCCACGCCACCGGCCGGCTCCACGGCTCCTGCGGTTACATGATGATGAGATCCCAGCGAACCCGCTGGCACGCCCGCCACGCCTCGGATGCCCGCACGTCCGCCGCGCGGACCGACCCGCGGACCGACCCGCGGCAGATAGCCAGCGCCGGCCCGGGGCTGCAGTTGATGATCACTGCCCGCATGCCGGGCGTCACTCAGATCCCGGTCCCTGACGCGAACGGCGAGTTCTCCCTCCTCCTCACCGAGAACTCGGCCGAGCCGTCCTGGGCCGCGGCCGATTACTCTCCGGACACACCCCAGATCCAGGTCACCCAGTACGGAGACCGCTCACTGTGGTCCGAGATCGAGGCAGCCTACGCGGCCTGGCTAGATGCCGGGTGCCCCGCGCAGGCCCGATTCGGACTGACCATCAGCCCCGGCGCGCAGCAGGTGTGGCTGGACCACCCCGGGCACGGCATCGGTCCCGCCAGCGCCGCGTGAATTTGACCTCGCGATTGATGTCATTGCGATGGCCGCCACGCTTGGTGGTGTTGGTTCACGCATGCGTACTATGACGGCATGATCCGATCATGAAAATGCGGGCGGCACTCACATCCGTGCTGCTCAGCGTCGCGCTGATCGCGGCGGGTTGCACGAAGGCCGCGGGCGGCGGGCAGGGCGAGCGAGTTGTCTTCACCGTCGCTACCGGCTTCGGCCAGGGACTGCGCGAGTCAACTACCGTCGACATCGATGATATTGGCGTGCCTGACCTTTATAACGGTACCGGTCACGCCGTCAAGGTGCTCAAGGTCAGCCTGGCATCGGCACCGCGGGCGGCTCGCCTGCTGAACGTCACCGCGCATCCGGGCCAGGCGGTCGGCATAATTGGCGGCAATCTACTCAAGCTCTGCAAGACGATGTATCCGTCCTACCCGGTCACCGACGCCGTCACGGCACCGCATGCCTACTCGAACTGGCACTTGGTCCTCGCGGTCACCTTGACCAGACCCGGCCGGTACGACCTCCGCCGCGTGAAGATCGACTACACCACCGACGGGCACAACGGCTGGCAATACCAGAACATCTTCACCACCATCTTCGTCAGGGCGGCCCGCCCTGGCGAGAAACCCGAATTCGACGGGTGCCCATAAGCCGGGAGCTGGGGTTCATGGCTTCAGTCGAGGTTGCCGTCAGCCATTCGGCCTGATGAATCCCAGATAGCCGTTAGCTCGGCGGTCAGTTCGGCGAGTACGGGGAGGTGCGATCGCAGCCAGCGGAGCCGGATCGGTATGACGCGGTCAGCCAGGCTGGCCTCGGAGATCCGCTGGTCTACCAGCGAGCCACCCTGTTCGTCGGGGTACGCCATTGCTTGCATAGTTCTGACAATCCGGCGGCGCAGGTAGTTCTCTGCGCTCAGGACCTGGACTGTCCGGCTGCCGAAGTAGGTTCGTCCGGCCGCGTCCCTGGCGGATGCCGTGGCGGTCAGCCAGCCTTCGCCGCTGCCTGAGTTAGTCCTGATCTCCCTTCCCTGGCCCTGCGCTGATGTCGTGTCGCCAGTGACTGACCAGCTGACCTCAGTCAGGCTATCGGCCGCTAGCTGACCGCCGTCAAGATGCCAGCCGATCTCGCGGTCAGGTCCCACCGCGTCAGGGTCGTCAAGGTACTCGGCGTCGTCGCAGACAGGACCGCGGATACGCAGGCTGCGGAGGGACAGGCGTCCGATGACGTTGGCGGTGATTGTGCTGACTGCCTGGTCGGTGTCAAGTGCCGTCGCCCAGTCGGTCGTTCCCACTGAGAACACCATGCCGCCTGACGGCGCCGTCCTGAACATCATGGCGGCGTTGGCCAGGCCGTATCCGCTCACCCAGCCTGAGGACAGCCGTGCGGCCGCCAGCAGCAGGCGGCCAGCGCCACCGCGCCGGTGCTCGCTCAGCCGAGGCGTCCCTTCGCCGCGGTCCAATTGCACGCCGTCGACCTCGTAGCCGATGATCGGCGTTTCCTCGCCGCCGGTAATACCTTCGGGCGGAAACTGAACGTCATCGAAAGCCCAGTGCGAGGGCACGACCGGCTGAAAGCCGTCGATCGCGCGGTGCCCATCCCACCAGCCGCCTCCGAGGGCCCAGCTGGACATGGTCAGCCAGTCCTCGGTGTCGACCAGGTGCCAGATCGCGCTCCTGGGTTCAGTGGCGTTCCCGGCCGGAGGGCCACCTTTCATTTTCCGGCAGAACAGGCGGTCTTCGGCCGGGGCGATGTCGATCTCCCATTCGGCGACGTCGCCGGCCAGGAAGCAGACGTTACCGCCCGCGCTCACGAACTCAAGCACGCGGTCGCGCATAGCGGCGCTCCAGTACTCGTCGTGGCCCGAGCAGATCAGCAGGGTCGCATTGTCGAGGAGGCTGTCATCGGCGTGGAGGTCAAAGTCGGTGCAGTAAGCCGGGTGATATCCCTGCTTTTCGAGCCACGCGACCAGCGGCGCGTCCCAGTGGGCGAAGGTCTGCCGCCGGGAACTGAGCTGATAGACGTCAGGGGCGTCGCCGTCCATGACCTGGCCGCCGACGCCGCCGTTGCCAGGGCGCTGCAGGCTGACTACGTATCCCTGTGCGTTCCAGTCGCTGGCCCAGCGCGCGCCCGCGTACAGGCTCGTGCCGCCGAGCTGGTTGTAGGCGCAGTACGTAGCCGTGGGCAGCTTCATCACTATCGTCGCAAGGTTCGCCTGCAGTTGCCTGCGCACCACGAACAGGCACGCGTCCGGCCGGGTGAGCACCTCAGCTCCCGGAGAAACCTGGCCCAGGGAACCGTCATCGCCGGCCGGCACCGCCACCGCGACGTATACCCCGTCGCCGGCCTCCTCGGCTAGGTCGATCTCGTACTCCGGCCATCCCCAGGCTTCATCGGGTCGGCCGGGTGCGGCCTGAACACCCTCGTAGACCAGGGGCTGACCGGGAACTTCTGACACCGTCGCGCCGCACCTGAAGAGCCGCACGCCGAACCGGCGGTAAGGCGTGGAGACGTGCAGTCTCAGCCGCTCATCCACGAGGACGGTCAGCGGCCAGGCATAACAGCGGGTCACGGTTTCTCCAGGGCGGGGATGTACGGCTCGGGGGCGGGAGCACTTGACGCCCGCAGCACCAGCGATCCCGGCAGCGGAGTTATCCGCCGGCCGTCAACTCCGGTGCCGAGGAGCGTTCGCACGGCCAGCCCTCCGAGCTCTCGTTTCGGCTGTGCGACGGAGGTAAGCGTCGGCTTGGTATAGGCGGCGATCTGAATGTCGTTGATGCCGACGATCGACAGGTCCTGCGGTACTCGCCAGCCGAGGTCATCAGCGACGCGCAACGCCACCACGGCCGCCTGGTCGTCGTAGGCGACGATCGCCTGAGGCGGGCGCGAGCGCCGGAGATGGGCGGCAATCGCGTGCTCCTGACCGAGAGCATCGGGCGGGTCAGCGACCAGTACCGGCTGCGGCCACAGGCCGGCCGCTTCCAGTGCCTGCCGGTAGCCGAGCAGACGCAAGATGCTGGACCGGACGTTGGGCCCGCGCAGGTGCGCTAGCTGCCGGTGGCCAAGTTCGAGCAGGTGCGTGGTCGCGATTACTCCGGCGCCTACATCGTCGAACTCGATACGGCTCACCGTCTGAAGGCCAAGCCTGGCGCCGAAGGACGGCAGGCGCTTTCCTCCGCTGCCATGCTGCAACTCGTCGAAGAGCGATTTCTGGACCTCGAAATCCCAGTTGATGACCGAGACGTGCAGGTCGTTGTCCACGGCCTTGCGCAGCAATTCAGGCCTGCCAGTGGGCGAGACGGCGATGAGCTCTTTCACCTGCTCGGAATGGAAGATATCCAGGGCCTCGGCTTCGAGCTCCTCACGCCCTTCTGACATGAAGATCAGGGCCTTGAATCCGTAGTTTCTCGCCTCATTCTGGATCCCCATGACAACCTCACCGACGTAGCTGTCACCGACCACGGGCACCACCACGCCGATGAGCGTGCTCGAGCGCGTCCTCAGGGCTCGCGCGGTCGCTGATGGGCGGTAATTGAGGCGACGTGCTGCTTCACGCACGGCCGCTGTCGTGAGTTCACTGATCGCGGGGTCGCCGCTGAGGGCCCGGCTGACGGTGGCGATGGATACGCCCAGGTCAGCCGCGACATCCCTAATGGTTACTTGCTTGGCCACCGGTCATTTGCTCTCTATTGGGTGGACTCGGAGAAAAGGCGCCGTGCCCGCACAAGGCGGGCCGCTGGCTCAATTCTGCCTTAAGTTGCCTGGCCAATGCTTCCTGCCATTGGCGCGGTGAGAGTGGACAGGGGAGCGTGCCGAGGCCAGGGCCTGGCTATCTCGAGCAGCCTCGCCAGCCTCAGAACAGTGGCATCGTCGTGATGACGGCCGATGATGTGAAGGCCGACCGGAAGCTCGTCTGAGGTCAGGCCGGCCGGGACTGAAATAGCGGGCGTTCCCCACAGATTGGCAAGCGCGGCGAATGGCACAGCCGCCAGCAGCCCGCCTGCTATTCCGCGCACCGCGGCAGGAGCTGGCCCTTCGGCCGGAAACGCCGGCACCGCCGTCGTCGGAGTAAGCAGGACGTCTACGTCAGCGAGCAATTGCCCGAGGTAGCACTCGATCTCGGCGCGCCTGGCCAGAACCGCCGCGAACTCACGCACGGAGAGCGACTGCGTCCGCTCGAACTCAGCGCGCACGACCGGAGTCAGCTCAGCTGCCCGTTGCGGCCACAGGCCGTCGGCCAGCCCGATCCACCGTTCCTGTGCCTCCAGCTGAAGTTTCACGGCGTTGACGTCGGACAGCTCGACCTTGCGGTCGACCAGCCGGAGGCCAGCCGCCTCGATCAGGTCCTGAGCGGCCGACCAGCTGATCGCGGCGATCTCGGGGTCCACGCCGGCGAATCCGAGATCCTGCGACCAGGCCACGCGCAAGCCGCTGACCGCGAGCGACTCTATTACCTCGGTATAGGCAGCCTGCGGGGCGGGCAGCGCCGTCCGGTCGCGCAGCGACGAACCCGCCATCACGTCAAGCAGCATCGCGGTGTCGGCGACGGTCGTCGACAGGCAGCCAGGTGTTGCGGTCTGCGAGTAGCGTGAGCCGCTGGCATCGGGGATGCGCCCGAAGGAAGGCTTGTGCCCGACTAGTCCGCAGAAGCTGGCAGGCGTTCTCGTGGAGCCGCCCCCGTCGCTGGCGGTCGCGAACGGCACGATCCCGGCCGCCACGACCGCGGCGGATCCGCCGCTTGATCCTCCTGGCGTTCTGGCCGGGTTCCACGGATTCCTGGTCACACCCGTCACTTTGTTGCTGGTGTAGGGCAGCGAACCGAACTCGGGAACAGTCGTCTTGCCGATTGGCACCGCTCCGGCCGCCCGCAGCCTGGCCACATGAATCGAGTCGGTGCTCGCCACCGGACCGGCGGAGTGCCACAGCGAGCCGCGCCCGGTCGGCATCCCCTGGCAGTCATCGAGGTCCTTGACCCCGAAGGGAACGCCGGCGAGCGGACCCGGGTCGGTTCCGGATCGGATCGTCGCGTCTACCGCGTCGGCTCCGGCGAGCGCTAGCTCCTCGTCGAGGTACGCGAACGCGTTCAGGTGCCCATTCAGGCTCCTGGCGAGCTTAAGAGCGGCCTGCACTGACTCCCGTGCCGAGATCTGGCCTGAGCGGACGAGCCTGGCTATCTCCGCGGCAGGACTGGCGAGTTCGGGCATCGCGCTCCTTCATGGGCATGTAACGCCGGATCTATTGACACCGGGATCAGCTGCATGTAATCGTGTGCCAACGTAAACGTTTTAACAAAGCGCTGTCAAGGAGGCCAGCACCGGCGGATGGGCCGTTTCGCCTGGTAGGCGCCACGGCAGCCAAAGGTGCGCAGGCAGGCCTGAGGAACGCGCTCGGCCAGCATCCGCCCGGCGCCAACCGCCCGCCGTTGGGCACCGAGCTTCCCCCGGGACCAACTCCACAGATCTGACTTCAGCTACAGAGCTAAGGAGCGATCGCATTGAATCGGCATCGTCTTACCTGCGCGGCGGCGGTGTTGTCTGCCGCCCTTCTCGCGACCGCTTGCTCTTCCGGGAGCGGCAATTCCACATCAGCCAAGCAGTCGTCCAGCGCTGCCATCCCGAAAGTGCTCACCGTCGCCTTCGGCGGCGCCCCGGAGACGCTTGATCCCAACCTTGCTGAGATCACGACGGACTGCGACATCCTGCACTTGATCGGCGGCAACATCTTCACGCTGACCAACGGCGAGCCGACAGCCGGCCTCGCCCAGAGCTACACGACCTCAGCCAACGGGCTGATCGTGACGATCAAGCTCAGGCCGCACCTGGAGTTCTCCGACGGGCAGCCGCTGACCTCGGCGGACGTCGTGGCCAGCCTGGAGTGGTCGAAGAACGACAAGGCCAACCTCTACGGCGGCTTCCTGACCCCGATCACCAGCATGCTGACCCCCAGCAGCACCGAAGTGATCCTGCACTTGTCCAGGCCATACCCGTCGCTGCCCACGATCTTGTCAGAAACCGAGAACATGATCCTGCCCGCCGGCGACCTGAACCCGGCCGCGGGAACAGCCAAGGCAGGCGTCTTCAACTCGCCCATTTCCGACGGGCCTTACGAGCTGAAGTCCTGGGGCGGCAGCCCGACCGTGGTCATGGTGGAGAACCCGCACTACTGGGGCCCGCCGCCGGTCATACCTGAGGTGGTTTTCAAGACCGTTCCCGACTACAACGCGCGCATTGACGAACTCAGGTCGGGCCAGGTCAACATGGTCAACCAGATCCCGCCCGCCCTCATCTCCGCACTGAAGGGGACGCCGGGAATCAACGTCGAAGTATCGCATTACTTCGGGTGGATTCAGCTAGACATGAACGACCACGCATCGCCGCTCAACAACGCCAACGTGCGCCGTGCCATCTCGCTGGCGGTGAACCGGCAGCAGATTGTCACCGACACCCTGCAGGGCATCGTGCAGCCGCTGGCCGGATTCTGGCCGCAGTCGATGAACGGCTACGACCCGGCCATCTCGACCACGCCCAACGTCGCTGAGGCCAAGAAACTGCTGGCCGGTACCCCCTGCGCCAAGTCCTGCCAGATCCAGATGTACTTCGAGACCGACGACATGCCTTACTCGCCGGCGATGGCCGTCGTCATCCAGACCAACCTGGCGGCGATCGGCATTAACCTGCAACTCGTCGAGGTGGAGAACTCGGCCATGGGCCAGTACATGTCGACGGGCAAGTACCAGATGGCGCTTTCCAACACCAACGACTTCGCCAACATCCCTGACGGGCTGATGCTGTACGGCTTGCAGCCGGCCGGCGGCGCCAACAACAGCGGTTACAACTCACCGCAGATGAACGCCCTGATCGCGGACACCGACGCGGCCAGCGGCGCCGCGCGGACGGCCCTGCTGCGCCAGGTCGACCTGCTCTTCGTCAAGGACCTGCCGTGGGTACCGCTGTCGGGCGGCCTCGACGTGTGGCTTACCCGGGTGCCGGTCAAGGCGGCGTGGCTAGACCAGGCGGCCATAGTCCAGGTCGAGAGCAAGTAGTCAGCGCCGATGGCACGAGTTCTCGCCAGGATAGGCCAGGCCATCGCGGTCGGCGTGGTTTGTACCGTAGTGGTGTTCCTGCTGGTCAGGATCGTGCCGGGCAGTCCGGCGCGCGGCATCCTTGGCCTGAAGGCCAACGCACAGGAGGTCGCCGCCCTCACCGCTCAGCTGCACCTCAACCTGCCGCTGTGGGAGCAGTTCGCGAAGTATTTCGGCGGGCTGCTCCACGGCGACCTCGGCAACTCGCTGATCACGCCGTCAAGGACGGTGCTCGGCGTCGTGGGATCGTCACTGCCGATCACGCTGACCCTGGTGATCACGTCGATCATCATCTCCACCATCGTGGGTACGGCCATCGGCCTGGTGGCCGCACTCGCCGACCGGCGGGTAATCGACGTCGGAATCAGGGCGCTCAGCTCCACCTTGCTCGCGATGCCGCCGTTCCTGACGGCGCTGATCCTGATCCTCTTCCTGGCCTTGCACTGGAACCTGCTGCCGGCGACCGGGTGGGGGACCGGCTGGTCAAACGACATTCCCTACCTTGTACTGCCTGCTCTCGCGCTGTCCGGCTTTCTAGGGCCTTTCATCGCGAGAGCGGTCAGGCAGGCCGCGCTCGATGTCAACGAACAGCATTACATCGACGCGGCGATCGGCCGGGGCGTCACTATGCGCACCCTCATCGGCCGGCACATCCTGCCGAACTGCCTGCTTCCCGTAGTCACGATCGTCGGCCTCAACATGGGCTCGCTGATCGCGGGGGCGGTCGTTGTCGAGGCGCTGTTCGCCATCCCCGGCATCGGGTGGCAGCTCGTGACCGCGGTCCAGCTGCGCGACTATCCAGTGATCCAGGGCATC
>Ga0070761_10002573_pt1 | contig 11080 bp, 13 predicted proteins | sample HubBroMetageREF1_FD_66724 | JGI IMG/M metagenome (GOLD analysis project Ga0070761, IMG submission 66724) | Reference soil microbial communities from the Hubbard Brook experimental Forest, New Hampshire, USA - Hubbard Brook CCASE Soil... | ecosystem: Environmental > Terrestrial > Soil >...
GTGAGGGATACGTCCAGATCCAGCACGACCGCGCTGCCGCGAGGGCTGACGTGCGATTCGCCCAGATTGGTCGAGATCAGGGTCAAGGGCGAATCCGCCGGCAGGTTGATCTTCACCGAGTTGTCGAGCGGCGTTTCCTGCGCATATAGCGCCGCCACGCCCGCCACGAGTAGAATCGCAAATTTACTGGACATACAAGTTATTAATCGTTACATTGCCCGTGTCGGAATCCACGTAACCGGCGCGCATGGATCCTTGCGCGCCAGCCGAATACGTCACGTCGAAGGAGCGCACATGCAACAGGCTCAAAGTCTGCCCGCCCTGATTCAATTCGATGCCGTTGGCGGTGGCCCGCAAGACCGCGCCTTCGCTTGAGACCGCAGGCAGCGCGTCGGGCGCGGGCCGCTGCAGGACCAAGCCCGCCGTCACCAGCGCCATCACACTGGCGCAGGCCGCCAGCGTACGCGTGTTCGACAAAATCCCAAACGGGGCGAAGTGCCCCGCCGTTCGCGCGTCGCGCACACATTCGCCAGCCGCCAGGCCCAGCCGGATGTTGGCTTTCATCTCGATGGCCAGCCGGTTCCAGGAGATGGCCGGCAATTCATCCAGGGCGGCCAGGTTCTCGCGCGCCGCCACGAACGCCTGCACTTCGCCGCGGCACTCGCGGCAACGGTCCAGGTGACGCTCCGTGCGCCGGCGGGTGAACCAACCGAGGTCCCGGCCGGCGTAAAGAGCCAGAATGGACTGATTCGGATGCGTCATGCCTTCCTCTTTTCCATATACTTGCGCAGCTTAATGCGCGCGTTGGCGATGTGCGACCGCACGGTGGCTTTGGAACAATTCAGCCGGTGCGCTACTTCTTCGGCCGGCAGGCCCTCCACATCGCGCAGCATCAGCGCCGCCCGCTCGCGCGCGGTCAGCAGGCGCAAGCCGTCTTCCAGGTAGTCGCGCTGCTCGGAGCGCAACAGGATATCCTCCGGACTCTCGTCGTGGCTTTCCGGCGCGGCGTCGAGCTCGCAATACGAAACCCGTCCGCTGCGGCGCAGGAAATCGATGGCGGTATTGGTCGCGATGCGCGAAAGCCAATGCGCCGCCTTTAGCTCGTCCTTGAGCTGGTCTTGCCGCTGCAACGCCTTGATGAAGGCTTCCTGGGTAAGATCCTGGGCGTCGGCCACGTTGCCTACAATGCGGTAAATCTGCACAAAAATCCGGCGTAAGTGGTCGGAAACAAACCTGTTCTGCGTCTCCAGGAGTTCCAGGCCGGGATCGACGGCTTCGCTCATCAGGGCGTAAATTACGGCTTCCACGGTCTTACCAGGATGACGTGGAAACCCTTAAGAACGTGCAAATAAAGCTGGTAGGCGATTCCTACCGGCGCTAAGACGATTCTAGCCCAGCGGGCGGTGCGGCGGGGCTGTACTACAATATAGCCGTAAGGACCGCGACGCGATGGAATTCTTCCAGACTCTGTTCCATTCGCTCAAGCGCGAGATGCACCAGGAGTTTGACGACATCATGGCGCGGCTTGATCGCATGGAGGCGCGTCCGGAACCGCACGTAGATCCGGAGTGGGAAAACTGGAAGACCATTGAGGCGTGGGCGGCCCGGCCCGGCGTTCCCCGCGCCACCAATAGGCTAATCGTATGAGACCAGTCTCCGTAATCGGCATCGGCAAGACGCCCTTTGGGGCCTTTCCCGGCCGCGACCTCCGTTCGCTGGCGGTGGAAGCCGGGGAAAAGTGCCTTAGAAACGGGCACACCGTGCCCGCGCAGATAGAAGCGTTTTTCCTCGGCAACTTCGCCGGCCCTTCGTTCACAGGCCAGAACCACCTGGCGCCGTATGTTTCCACGGCCCTCGGCATTCAGGGTGTGCCGGCCACGCGCGTGGAGGCGGCTTGCGCTTCAAGCGGCTCGGCTTTCTTCCACGCTTTTACCGGCGTCGCAAGCGGGGTGTACGATATCGTCCTGGTGGTGGGAGCGGAGAAGATGACTTCGCAGCCCACTCCAAAGGTGACCGAGATCCTGGCGGGGGCGGGCGATTGCGCGGGCGAAATCAAGGCCGGTTCTACATTCGCGTCGCTGTTTGCCATGATCGCGCGGCGCCACATGTACCAGTTCGGTACCACCCGCGAGCACTTGGCCGCGGTGGCTGTGAAGAACCACGCCAATGGCGCGCTGAATCCCGATGCGCAGATGCGCAAGGCGATCGCCATGGAGCAGGCTATGAATGGGAAACCCATCGCCGATCCGCTCAATCTCTACGATTGTTCGCTGATCAGCGACGGCGCGGCCGCAGTGTTGCTTGCGCCCACCGAGCGCGCCGGCGAGTTCACCGATAAACCCGTGCGCGTACTGGGCATCGCGCAGGCATCCGACTTTGTGGCGCTCGATCAGAAGCCGGATATCACCACGTTCCCGGCCGTGCGCCGCGCATCGGCAAACGCTTATCGCATGGCTGGTGTTGGGCCGGCGGATATCCAACTTGCCGAACTGCACGACTGCTTCACCATTGCCGAGATCGTCGCCATCGAAGATTTGGGATTTGCGGCACGCGGCGAAGGCGGCCCGTTCACGCTGGAAGGCCACACGGCGCGCACGGGCGATAAGCCGATCAACACCAGTGGCGGGCTGAAATCCAAGGGGCACCCGGTGGGCGCGACCGGCGTTGCCCAGATTTGCGATCTGGTACTGCAAATGCGCTGCGAAGCGGGCGACCGGCAGGTGCCGCGGCATTCGCTCGCGCTGGCGCAGAACCTGGGCGGATCGGGCGCGACCTGCGTGGTGACCATTCTGGGAGCCGTATGAGCCAGGCTATGAGCGAAGCCACGGGAACGATTTATACGGAAACCGTGATCTACTCCGCCACCGAGGCATTCGCCGCGGACGTGCCCTACCAGACTGCCATCGTGTCGCTCGATTCGGGCGGTCGCGTGACGGGACGGATCATCAACGAGCCTGGCGAGCGGGTGCGGATAAACGACCGCGTGGCGCGCGTGGAATTTCGCGATGGCGTGCCGTTCTTCAGGAAGATCGCATGAAGCTTGCGGAACGGATGAATCGCATCGCGGTGGAATCCGCGTTTGAGGTTTTGGTGCGGGCCCGCGCGTTGGAGGCCAAGGGGCGCAACATCATCCACCTGGAGATCGGCGAGCCGGATTTTCCGACGCCCGCGCACATCGTCGAGGCGGCCAAGCGCGCGCTCGACGAGGGTTGGACGCATTATGGTCCGACGCAGGGCTTCCCCGAGCTGCGCGAAGCGGTCGCGGAAGATGTTTCGCGGCGGCGTGGAATAGCCGTGGGGCCGGAGCACGTTTCTATCGTACCGGGCGGCAAGCCCATCATCTTCTTTCCGATGCTGGCGCTGCTGGAGCCGGGCGACGAGGTGATTTACCCGAATCCAGGATTTCCGATTTACGAATCTATGATCCGGACGCTGGGCGCCACTCCGGTCCCCATGCCGCTGATCGAAAGCCGCGGCTTCTCGTTCGACCTGAATCTGCTGCGCGATAAGCTCAGCGGCCGGACTAAGATGCTGGTGCTGAATTCACCGCAAAACCCGACCGGCGGCGTGATCCCGGAAGAGGACATGCGCGCGATTGCGGACATGGTGCGGGAACGCGACCTGATCGTGCTGGCCGACGAAATCTATTCGCGGATCTATTACGGAGACGCGCCGGTTTCGATCGCCAGCTATCCGGGCATGCTGGAGAAGACCATAATTCTGGACGGCTTCTCGAAGACCTACGCGATGACCGGATGGCGCATGGGCTATGGCGTGATGCCCACCTGGCTGGTGGATGCGGTGAATAAGTTGATGGTGAATTCGTGTTCCTGTGTGACGAGCTTCACGCAGCGCGCTGGGATCGCGGCGTTGCGCGGGCCGCAGGAGCCGGTGGACGCCATGATTGCGGAATTCCGTCGCCGGCGCGACGCTTTCTGCGAGGGGCTGAACCGCATTCCCGGTTTCCGTTGCACTGTTCCCGGGGGCGCGTTTTACGCCTATTCCAACGTGGAGGGGACGGGGATTCCATCGAAAGAGATGGTGGATTTTCTGCTGGAGGAAGCTGGGGTGGCGGGGTTGAATGGCGGGGCATTCGGGGATTACGGCGAAGGGTACATCCGCTTCAGCTATGCGAATTCGCTGGAGAATCTGATGGAGGCGGTGGCGCGGATCGAGAGGGTTGCGGCGCGGTGGGAGATGAGTGGCGGCGCGAAGGTAGAATGGAAACCTGGGTGATCCGATGAATATTGACGATCGGCTGGACCGCCTGACCGAACGCCACGAAGCTCTGACCCAATCGGTCGAACTGCTCAGGGCACATGGGAACGAGTTGTCGGAGCGTCTAGCGAGGCAGGCGGAGAAGCAGGACCGTGAAAACACGGCTCTCAATCACACGCTGCGCCGTGCCATACGCATGGCAGTGACCGAAGCGCGTAACGAGAGGCGGCGCCGTCAGACGCTCGACGAGTACATTACGAAGCTCACCGCAGCGCAACTCGTGACCGAGGAGAAGATGCAGGTTTTGGAAGACCGGCTGACGAGGTTCATCGATGCTTCTCGAAGCGGAGGCAACGGGCACGGGTAGTGGCGATGGCGGCGCTTGCCGCTAAAAGCACCGCTGGGGGCGCGTTCACGCATATGCCAACGTGGAGGGGGCGGGGATTCATTGGCGATGCTAAGCCGGCCTGCAGCCAAGATTGGCCGCCCCACAAGCAAACTGACGCACTAAGCCGGATACCGCCCTTCAATATAGCCGCTCAACTGGTCGATGGCGTGGGCCTGGGACGAAATGATCGACCGCACCACGTCGCCGATCGAGATCATGCCCACCAGAGCATCCCCCTCCATCACCGGCAAGTGGCGAATGCGGTGCGCCGTGATGATGCGCATGCAATCCTCCACGGAATGCTCGGGTGTCACGGTAAACACCGGGCTGGTCATGATTTCCTTCACCTGCATCTCGTGAGAGTGTTTCCCCTTTAGAATCACCTTGCGGGCGTAGTCCCGCTCGGATACAATGCCGGTCAACTTGCCACCCGAAAGCACCAGCAAGGCGCCTACGCCCTTGTCGGCCATCATGGCGACAGCATCGTATACGGTAGCTTCAGGCGAGAGCCAAAAGATGTCGGACCCTTTGTGCCGCAGCATCGAACCGACGGTTTCCATAAACGTATCCCCTTGTCTGATTAATCTGTCAGAATCCGGGCCGTCTGTCAACTCTGATTCGGACGCCAGCTTGTTCGCACGTCCAGATACCCTGGCGTGAGCCGGAGGGGCGAGACCCCTAATTCGTCAGCCCGCGAAAATCCCAGACGTACTGCCATGTGCTCTCGCCGCCCCAACCCAGTCCCGGCGCGCTGAACGGCTGGGATGGCGCCTGGCTGGGGGTCTGGGTGACGATCACTTCCACGCCGCCTTCCGGCATTAAGGTGCACCCTTCGTCGAAAACCGGAAGCCCGCAGATGAGAGGATAAGCGCCATAGGCTTCCGGAATCGCGATGCTTCCGGATCCGCCATACGCCGAGGCCACTCCCTGGAAAACATTCCCAACGATAAACTGAACTGTGACTGTGCTCCGGTCGTCGCCGCCCGTCCACGTGAAATTGTATACTTGCTGGCAAGGGGAAATGGGGTGGGCACTGGCGATCTGGCACGGATTTTCGAGTTGCGTGCCCGGCTGCAGGTTGGTAGTTTCGAAGTTCGCGTCAGTCGATGCGATCGCCGCGATCGGCGCGGGGATGTCTGGGTTGGCGGTGAAGGCGCCCACTTGGCTGCCACCCTGCCCGACGACCCGATAGGTGCCACCCTGCAACGTTCCGGGCGCCAGAGGGGCGCTGTAGGTCAATCGTCCATCCTGGGTGGATGGCGCCAGCGCCACCGGTTTTAGGCCCGGACCTGAAACCGTCAAGGTGCCCGCATCCAGCGTGTTCGGCAGGGACGCGTTGCAGGCGGGCAGCGGGACGGCGAAAGTCCCATACAGCGTATTGTTCGGAGGGCTGGACGCCGGCGGGGGAAACGGAGCGCCCGTGGGAGGCTGCGGAAAGCCAAGACCCTCCGTTTGGAGGAACTGCGCGGTGACGGCCTCAGTCGAGGACGTACCTCCCACGCCGCTGATTATGCTCTTCTGCCACGTGATGATGCCCAACGTGCTATCCGGAGGGTCCACGCAGACGCCACCACCCGGCTGTATGCTGACATCCACCAACTGCGTGGAGGTAAAAGGCGCGAAACTGGCCGGCGCCGGAGCCCCGGGAACAAGAACATTAACGGTAAGTTGGGGCTGAAGCAAGGCCAGCGACAAGGGCACCTTGCACCCCTGCGGTCCACCTTTCGATTGACCCAGCGCGTTGGCTTGGTCGACACCAACTTGGCCAGGGGCCGGTCCCAAGTAGGAGAGCGTCAGGTCTGCCGCGCTGGCGGTCAGCCCGGGCGCCCCGAAAGTCACGGACGAAGCCAGCTTTGGGGCCAGATTATCGCTGCTGTTATAAGTCCACGGGACGCCGGCCTGGCGATCGGGGAAGTCCAGGCCGCCCAATCCGGTTAGGTAAAAGGTCAAGCCTACGTCCTTTCCGGGATCGAGGCTGTTCTGCGGCGTGTTCAGAGTGACACTGCCGTCCGGGTGCACATTGTACGCCACAGCTTGGCCGCAACCCGAGGTGTCCTGCGAAAAGACGCCCAGAGGACCAATCGCATAAGGAGGGGTTCCGGTAACCAGGGGAATCGTGTATGGCGCGCTGGAACCCGCCGCCGTGCCGACGACGATGCTTGTGCCTGCTATGCCATCCGGCGCCTGCGCATTGATCTGTGTGGGCGAAGCGTAGAACAATGGCGCGAGCAGCGGTCCAGCCGCCCCGGTGAACGTGACTGTGGCGCCGCCTAGCGTGGTGGGCAGCGGGTAGCCATTGGCTGCCTCCGTGGAGGATGCCAGATTCTGCCCTTTGATCGTAATCAGGGACAACGGGGCCATCGAAGTGAGGGCGATATTGTTGGCCGTGTTCTGCACACCTCCGGCTTCGATCACCGGCGCTTGTGCGAATGCCCGTGGCCAGACTGCCAACGGGGCAACTGCTGGAATAAGCAAAAGCAATTGGCGCATAAACACTCTCCTGTAGGCATTATAGACTCGTAGCGGCGGTCCGCTCACTCGATGAGTACTAAATTTGCTTCGACTGCGCTGGCTCCCGGAACGCTGCGTGGCGGCGCGTAATTGTTAGCAATGTTTCCGATTCTCACTAAGTTATAGATATTGCGTGCGTTTTTTGCCTTCTAAGCATAGCGTCGCCGGTTCGAGTCCGGCCCCGCCTACCAACTAAACTATGTATTATATTATTAGTGCTTTACGGGGGATTGAAACTCCGGCGCCTACCGGACTCTGTTACTCTGGATAATTGCTTCGTCACTCGCATTTCAGGGCCTACCTGGCGCTGGCTTCCGTCTGCTTCTTTTGGGGAACCACCTACCTGGGCATTCGCATGTCGCTGGAGTCGTTTCCTCCCTTGCTGCTGGTGTGCGCGCGCTACGTGATATCCGGTTCGTCGATGCTGGCGGTTATCGCATTACGCGGCGGTTCTCTGCCGCGCGGGCGCGAACTCCGCGCCGCCTGCCTGAGCGGCGTACTGGTGCTGGGCATCGGCAACGGCGCCCTGGTTTTCGCGGAATTGTGGGTACCCAGCGGCCTCGCGTGCCTGATCGTCACATGCTCGCCGTTTTGGATGGTCGGCGCCGAAGCGCTCCTGCCGGGCGGCGAACCGCTGCACCTGCCCACCATCCTGGGGATGTTGGTGGGCCTGGGCGGCGCGGCCCTGCTGTTCGCGCCGGACGTACACGCGCACACCGTCCAAGCCGGCCTGCTGAAGGGATTCCTGGTGCTGCAACTGGGAATGGCGGGGTGGGCGTTCGGCTCCATCTACCAGCGGCGGCGGGTGGCCGGCGCGCATCCCATCGTTATCGGCGCCGTGCAGCAACTGGCCGCCGGGCTGTCCTTCCTGCCGTTCGTGTTGATGTTCCACGAGCACCCCGTGCATTGGACTCTGCGCGGCGCCGGAGCGATTTTGTACCTGGTGTTGTTTGGTTCCATCGTCGGGTATAGCGCTTATGTCTACGCGCTGGACCGCCTGCCGGTGGCCATTGTTTCGATCTACCCATACGTGAATTCGGTGGTAGCCGTGACGCTCGGCTGGCTCTTCTACCGCGAGCTCTTTGGGGTACGCGAGGCGGCCGCCATGGCCATCATTTTTGCGGGCGTGGCGCTGGTGAAGCGATACAGCCGGCCGCCTGCAAGCGTGCCGCGGCGCGGCGGCGCTATGGTTGTGGATCGGTGACACCGCCCACCAACTTGGCTCCCAGCGCGCCGCCCGCCGTGCATAGAAACGTAATGATCAGCAAGAAAAACACCAGCGCGAAGACCAAACTCAGCGCGAAAGATCTGGGGTCGTTTTCCAGCAACTTTAAAGCCTGTTGCATTTTGGGATCGCTCCCGTACACCTTGCGGAACTGTTCATCGTAAGCGCCGCCCCGGACAAGCGCGACCATAGCCACGGTGATTACCACGGACATGATGCTGGAACCCAGCAACCCGGTGATCCAGCCCATGCGCAAACCGCTATCCACCGTCAGGAGCTGGCCTGTACGCCGGCGATAGATGTACACCGACAAGAATCCGGCGCCGACCCACCAGATCGCCACTCCCGCCAGCCCCGCGGCCATCGCGGGAAGCGCGCTGGACAGGGATGCAATGCCGGCCATCAGAAGACCGATGCGCACGGCCGTGGCATTACGGAAATTGACGCGCTGGGATACGTTGGCAGGTATCGCGCCGGGTGGCGAGGAGCCAGCCGGGGCGCCCTGTTGAATCGGCGTGACGGCGTTCACGATCTCCGGGGGCCGTGCGACCGTCTCCGGCACGATTTCCTCGCGCTGCGGTTTGCCGCAAACATGGCAGAACCGGGCGGCGGGCGGCAACTCAGAGCCGCAGGTACAGAATTCAGGCATGATGGGGGCGTAAAGCCCCTACGATCAGTTTGACGCAGGCTCGCCTACAGAAGCAAGCGCGATGCGGGTTTCGCCGCCATCCTCGGAAATGGCCACGAACCTTTTGTAGCCGTGTTTGGTGAAGGACAAGTGCAGGCAGCCGTTCTCTTTTTGGCTGATAAGCCAGTGAGGAAGCTGGTCGCGGTAGAAATCCGTGACCCGATCCACCGAATCGGAGGTGCGGTACTCGGCCGCCGATACGGCGAAGGCTTTGTGTATGTCGCCAAAATCGAGATGCAAGCTGGCGAGGCTGTGGCAATGGCGCTGGCGCACCGCGCCCGGGTAAATGGGAACGCCCAAGTGCTGGGGGTCGAGCCTGTCGTTATCGCGCACGCGGACGGTGCCGAAGGGTGTTTCGACGGTGGTTTCGCCACCCGCTCCGCTTTCAGTGACGCGGAGGTTGTCGGCGACGTACAATCCGGTGGTCACCAGGGCCACAACGCCGAGCACGCCGACCATCAGCACCATCAGGATGACACCGGCCAAAACGCCCCCGCGGCGGTTGTTTTGAGGCATAGCTGCTCCGTTCTGGAGGGAATACGAACGAGCACCCCCTAAAGTTCCCCAATCTGCGCCGCGTTACATTCAAACAGTGTCTCCAGCACGCCTATTAGCCTTCGACATCCTCACGGCCGTCGAGCGCGGCGGGTACGCCTCCGACCTTCTGGCCACCCGCGCCGCTCCGCTCGATAAGCGCGATGCCGGCCTGGCGTCGGAAATCGTCTTCGGCGTGCTTCGCTATCGCGCGCAACTGGACTATTTGATCGAGCGCTACTCTGGCAAACCGGCCGCGCGGCTCGACGATCCCGTTCTGCAGGCGTTGCGTATGGCGATCTACCAGCTCCGCTACCTGGAGCGCATTCCGGCGCACGCGGCGGTTTCCGAAAGTGTCGATCTGATTAAACGCGCGCGCAAACGCTCGGCGGCTGGGTTTGCCAATGCCATCTTGCGAAAGGTGGATCGCGCGCCGGTGGCCTGGCCCAGCTCCGCAGTCGAGTTTTCGCACCCTGCCTGGCTGCTGGAGCGTTGGGAACGGCAGTATGGCGCCGAGATGGCCGCCGCGATCGCGCGCGCCAACCTGCGCGTGCCGGAGACCTGCGTCAACCCGGAAACCGGGCGCATACAGGACATCGGTTCGCAATCCATCGTGCCGCTGCTGCGCCTCGTTGGCGGCCAGACGTTTCTGGATCTGTGCGCCGCGCCGGGCAATAAGACCGCGCAAGCCGTGGCGATGGGCGCGCGCGCTGTCGCCTGCGATATTCACTTGCACAGGCTGGCGCTGCTTAAGACACTGGGAATCGATCTGGTAGTACTGGATGGCACGCGGCCGCTGCCCTTTCGCCGCCGGTTCGACCGTGTTCTGATCGATGCGCCTTGCTCCGGCACGGGCACGCTGGCGCACAATCCCGAGATCAAGTGGCGGCTCGAACCTGCGGATCTTCCGGACTTGCACGCGCGGCAGGTGGTCCTGCTGGAACAAGGGCGGCGCGCGCTGGCGCCGGGCGGGCTGCTGGTCTATTCCACTTGCTCGCTCGAGCGAGAGGAAAACGAGGACGTGGTGGCGACGGTGCCTGGCGAGTTGGTGATGGAAACCATGCGGCGGATTCCAGGGCGAGAGCCGGGCGACGGGTTTTTCGCGGCTGTGATCGGGGCGGATGCGGGGTAAGTGGTTCAGCATATCGAGGCAGGTGTGCCTTCGACACGCTGTCAATTCAGCAGTCGCCCTGGCGTAGATAGGCGGCGCGTCCAGGTCGTCCGGATCGAAGGGCGGCTCCCGTTCTCCGTTCACTTCACGACTGGTTCCGGCTCCGGTTGAGGCGGCGCTGCTGCGACGGCCCGCTGGCTCGGACCAAAGTACCTGTGGCTGCGGCGCGGGCGGGAACTTGTACCGATCAAATGCGCAAACTCCGATTGCGAAAGGCTGGTTCGTTCGCGAATGACCCCGACGCCGGAGGAGCGGATCTCAGTCCGACGCAAGGGCTTTCGTTGGCCGCGCAGCCCCGGCTTCGCGAACACTGCCCAGCAATTCTTCAAACATCTGTCTTTTCAC
>Ga0070761_10002575_pt1 | contig 11075 bp, 11 predicted proteins | sample HubBroMetageREF1_FD_66724 | JGI IMG/M metagenome (GOLD analysis project Ga0070761, IMG submission 66724) | Reference soil microbial communities from the Hubbard Brook experimental Forest, New Hampshire, USA - Hubbard Brook CCASE Soil... | ecosystem: Environmental > Terrestrial > Soil >...
GGCGTCCTTGTCGGCCAGTTCCAGGTCCATTCCGTCTTTGCTCTGCGGATTCGCCTCGATGTAGTGCTGCACGGCCTGGCGGTAGTCCTCAGACAGCTTCTCGTATTTCGCCGGGTCCTTCGTTTTGTCAGCCGGCTTGAACTTGGCCTTGGGGAAATCGAGCGCCGTGGAGCCGGCGCTCCGCTGTATGTATGCGCTGTAGAATTCAGGAACGCCCATGATATCCGCGGCCGTGAGCTTGTTAAGGAAATCCTCGCCAGTGAGCTGGACCCAGTGGTTCTTTTTCATCCACGCCTTCAATTCCTTGGAGCCGTCGAGGGTATCGATGAATTTGTCCATGTCCGGCTGAGGATGCATCGCATCCACTTCCTTGCTGATCTGTTCGAAGCTCTTGCTGAGCAGATAGAGCGGGAAACCGCGCACCGGCTCTTCGAGGCCGCCCGACGGCGTCGCCCGCACGACAAATTCGATGGAGCCGCTCTGCGCGGCAGCGCGCGGCGCGACCATGCAAACCGCGAGGCCAGCCGCGAAAATCACTAGGCCGATGCTTTTCATGCCGCTCATCGTAACAGAACGAAATTAGCTAAAACAGCCGCTCAATCTTCCTGCGTTGTGATGATTAACAGCCTCGCGCGTCTCGCGAGATGAGGAATGGGCTCGCTGTTCAAACCTTGCCTCAAACGCCTGGTCGCCGTAGACTGGGCGTCATGGAAGTGCGTTTCAAGCCGGAACTGCAAGCTAAGCTCGACAAGCTGGCAACCGAAACCGGGCGCGAAACGGGTGAACTGGTCGAGGAAGTCGTGGCTGGATACTTCGACGAGCTCGCGCGGACGCGACAAATGCTGAACAGCCGCTATGACGACTTGAAGAGCGGCAGAGTGAAGCCCATCGACGGTGAGGAAGCCTTCGCCCGCCTGAAAGAGAAAACCGAAGCGCAGCGCAACCGCCCTGCATGACGAGCGAGTACGCGCTACACCCCGAAGCTTTTGCCGATCTCGATGACATACGTGGGTACAAAGCGCAGGACGACCCGGATGCTGCCGACCGCGTCATCTCCGATATTTTTGATTCCATCCGTGGGCTAGTCCGCTTTCCGCATCAAGGGCATAAACGTCCCGATCTCACCTCGCGGCCTCTTAAATTTATTTTGGTGCGCGAATACCTGATCGCCTACGCGCCCGATGAAGAGCCTTTGTGGATTGTCGCCGTGGTCCACGGACGGCGCAGTCCTCGCGTTATGGCGGCGATCCTACGAGAACGAGAATGATTCCAGCCGCTTGAAGAGATGCGGAGACGTTTAGTAGAGGTGGAAGGTAACTTCGATGGTTTGGCGCACGGCCGCAGGCTTGCCATCCGGCCCCAGCGCAGGCTTGAAGCGCCACGCGCGGACTGCTTCGATTGCCTTTTCGTCGAGCCCAAGCCCGACACCCTTCGCCACATGGATCTCAGTGGCACGCCCGTCCGCAGTGATCACTGCAATGAGTTCGACAGTACCCTGATACTTGGCTTTTACCGCCTCGTCCGAGTACTGTGCCGTCGGGCAATACAAGCAAGCCGGAAAGCCGTAGCCGCCGGTGCCAGCGTTGTACACGCCGCCGCCCGTGCCGCCACCCGACCCTGGGCCAAGGCCACCGCCTGTACCGCTGCCGATCCCGCCACCACTGCCGGAACCAATCCCAGCACCGCTCCCCGGCCCATTCGAATCGCTGAGCACTTTGGCAAGCGGGTCACCCCAATTGTTCATGTTGGGGCTGGGCACGTTCAATTGCGGAGGTCCAGCCAGAGTTGGCCGGACCGCAAACTTCGGAGCCGCCGGCGGATGCACGGAGGGGGCAGCCATCTGCGCCAGGTCGAATTTCGGCGCCTTGCCCTTGCTTGCCGGAACCGGATTGTGCTCGCCGCCACCGCCACCGCCGCCAGCCTTCTTCACTCCGGGCGCGAGCTTGGGCAAGTACGGGGAGAGGGTTGTAATCTCGACGCTCGAATTCGCCTTCGTGATAGCCGGCGACATGATTTCGGGCAGCAGCGGCACGATGATCAGCACGAGAATTGCCACGTGAATCGTAACCGAAAGCGCCTGCACCCGCGTGAACTGCGCATCCTTGGTCCAGATGTCCTTTACAGCCACCGGCTTACTGGTGACTTGAAGCGGAGGCAATTTCTTCGGGAACAGCGCGTCGCGCACGTTCTGCAGGAAGCCGCTTTGTTTCCAGTCGACGAGCAGGTCCGAATTCACCCGCCCTTTCGGGGCCGCGCGCAAGAGTTCCCTCAGGTTTTCGCCCAGGCCGGCGCCGAAGTCCGGCATGTCAAACGCCGTCTCCTGGCCGGGACGAACCTTCACGGGCCGCTCAACGAGAAAATCCCTAAGATTTGAAACGAGACTCTTTAAGACGGAGTCCTGGCCGGAGAGCCGGACCTTACCGAGCCTGAGTGTAGGCTCCGTACTAGAACGTCCCGCTTCATCCAGCCTTGAACTGAAGTCGCCCATGAGTGTTACCTGGCTACCTTGGCTCGAGTGCACATAAGCTTAGAGGCGCGGCCCTAGAAAAGGATGTATCCGCCGCACCGGCTGACATGCTCTCTGATTCATTGTAACATACGATGCGCGAATCAATTTTCAGGTTTCCCGAAATGGATACACTAGAAAGGGGCATTTAGACTCGGCTCCCCGCAATGGCGAAGACCCTCGACCTGAAGAGTACTCTGAACCTGCCGCGAACTGAATTTCCTATGAAAGCGAAATTGCCCGAGCGCGAGCCTGTGCAATTGGCCGCCTGGGAAGAGATGCGGCTCTATTACCGCATCCTCGATTCGCGCGCGGGAGCGCCGCTCTTCGTCCTGCACGACGGTCCGCCGTATCCGACGGGCGAAATTCACCTAGGAACCGGCCTGAACAAGATCGTGAAGGACATGATCGTCAAATCGAAGACCATGGCCGGGTTTCGTTCGCCATACATCCCGGGCTGGGATTGCCACGGCCTGCCCATCGAGACAAAGGTGGAAAAGGAACTCGGCGGCAAGACGACGAAAGTCTCCGCCGCTGAATTTCGCCGCCGCTGCCGCGAGTATGCCAACCGCTACGTGGAAGCGCACAAGCGCGATTTCCGCCGCCTGGGCGTCTTCGGCCAGTGGGACAAGCCGTACCTCACGATGGACCCGAGCATGGAGGCTTGCACCGCCGGAGCGTTCATCGACTTCCTGGAAAAAGGCTACGTCTATCGCGGGCTGAAACCTGTCTACTGGTGCATCTACGACCGCACCGCGCTCGCTGAAGCCGAGGTCGAATACGAAGACCACGTGAGCCCGTCGGTCTGGGTGAAATTTCCGGTGGTTGGAGGTGCGACCGCTGCCAAACTCGGCGCCGACGTCAGCGCCCTGATCTGGACCACGACTCCGTGGACGCTGCCTGCCAATCGCGCGCTCGCGTTTCATCCCGAATTCGAATACGTGGTTGCGGACACGTCCGCCGGCAAACTCCTGCTCGCAAAGGCGCGCGTCGAGGCTCTCGCGTCGGAACTGGGCCTGGAAATCCGCGGCGTCACGGGCGGCTGGAACGGCCGTGAATTCGAGGGCGCGAAGTTTCGGCATCCGTTTCTCGATCTCACGGTGCCCGGCGTTCTCGCCGAGTACGTCACGCTCGATCAGGGCAGCGGAATCGTCCACACGGCGCCCGGCCATGGTGCCGAGGACTTTTACACCGGCCAGAAATACGGCCTGGAAGCCTACGCTCCGCAGGATGACGATGGCCGCTTCATCGAAGGCCTGCCCGAATACAAGGGCAAGACCGTCTTCGAAGCGAATCCGATCGTCGTCGAGCTGCTTAAGCAGCGCGGCATGCTCGTCGGCGAGCGCAAGCTCTCACACAGCTACCCGCATTGCTGGCGCTGCCACAACCCCGTGATCTTCCGCGCCACCGAGCAGTGGTTCATCGAGCTCGATCACGACGATTTGCGCAAAAGGTCGATCGCCGAAATCGCCAAAGTGAAATGGAAGCCCGAGTGGGGCGAAGCCCGCATCCACGACATGGTGGCCGAGCGTCCCGACTGGTGCATCTCGCGCCAGCGATTCTGGGGCGTGCCGTTGATCGTTTTCTACTGCGAGGCGTGCGGCAAGCAGCTCAAGGATTTTGCGGCGCTGCGGCACGTCCTGCCGTTTTTCGAGCGCGAAGGCGCGGATGCCTGGTACACGCATTCGGCGGAAGAATTGCTTCCTCCGGGCACCAAATGCTCGTGCGGCGCGTCGAAGTGGAAGAAGGAAAAAGACGTGCTCGACGTGTGGTTCGATTCGGGCTCAACGAATCTCAGCGTGCTCAGTGAGAAGGACGGCACGTGGCCCGCAGACGTGTACATGGAGGGGCCCGACCAGTATCGCGGCTGGTTCCACAGCTCGCTGCTTGTGGCGATGGGCATCAAGGGCCGTGCGCCGTACCGCGAGGTCGTCACGCACGGATGGACGCTCGACGAAAAGGGCCAGCCGATGTCGAAGTCGCTCGGCAACGTGATGGAGCCCAACCAAATTGTCGCGAAGTGGGGGGCCGATTTGCTACGCGTTTGGGTGGCGTCGCAGGACTACACCACGGACGTTCGGTTGTCCGAGCCGATGATGCAGCAGCTCGCCGAAGCCTACCGCAAGATTCGCAACACGTTCCGCTTCGCGCTCTCGAATCTTTTCGACTTCGATCCGGCGCGCGATTCCGTTCCCGATTCCGAGCTGTGGGAAATGGACGCTTGGATGCTTCGCCGCACCGGCGCGGCGATTCGCGAATGCCGCGAATGGTACGACAATTTCGATTTCCATCGCGTCTACCACCGGCTGCACGATTTTTGCAGCGTCGATTTGAGCGCGTTCTATTTCGACGTGCTGAAGGACCGCCTGTATACGTTCGCGCCGAATAATCGAGGGCGCCGCTCGGCGCAGACGGCGGCGTATCGCATTGCGAGCGCGCTCTTGCGGCTCATCGCGCCCACTCTCGTCTTCACATCGGAGGAAGTCTGGAAGTTTCTGCCGCACGTTGCCGGAGAGCCCGAGAGCATCCACATGGCGCTCTTTCCCGCCGCCGGGGAATTCGAGCAAGCGCTGGATCCGGATCGTGCCAAAAACTGGGACCGCCTGCTCGCCGCGCGAGAAGAAGTGCTGAAAGCTCTAGAGCCGCTTCGAGCCGCGAAGACCATTTCAGCCAATCTCGAAGCACGCGTAACGCTGGTTGCGAGCGGAGATCTGGCGGCACTATTGCAGAAATATCGGGCGTACCTGCCCGCGCTGTTCATCGTGTCTCAGGTTGAACTCGAGACCGGCGCTGGCAACGGCGCGGCGTCCGCGGGAATCGAAGGATTGGAGGTTCGCGCCGAGCGGGCCCACGGGAAAAAGTGCGAGCGCTGCTGGAACTACTCGGTTCACGTGGGTGAGAACGCCGATTACCCCACTTTTTGTGAACGCTGCGTCGCCGCGCTGGAAGAAATCGAACGAGACGGCGGTATACTCGCAGGAGGCGCTAAATCCTGATGTCTTACATTGCTTCCCGCAACGGCTGGTATTCGCTGGCGTTCATCGCGCTGGGCGCCCTCGTGGCTGACCAAGTGAGCAAGTACGTCGTCGAGAAGTCGATCACGATCGGCGCGCGCCACGAGATCATCCCGGGACTTGTGAACCTGGTGCGCACCAGCAATGCGGGCGTTGCGTTCGGGCTAGGCGCGGATTCCACGGCACCCTGGATGGGGCCGGTGCTGATTCTGTTCTCGGTGGCTGTGATTATGCTGCTTGTCTGGCTGCTCGCGACCAATCGCGCCGGGGGTGCGCTGGGCCAGTGGGGTCTCGCGCTGATTCTGGGCGGGGCGGCCGGCAATGTTCTCGACCGCGTGCTGCGGCGCAGCGTCACCGACTTCATCGATTTTCACGTCGGCGAACATCACTGGTACACGTTCAACCTGGCCGACTCCGCGATCGTTTTGGGCGCTGCGCTCGTAGTGCTCGAGCTCTTCCGCGACTGGCGGCACCCAAGCCAGGAACGCGCCTAGCGGCCGCACGAGGCTGAATGCATCCAATCCTCTTCCACTTCGGTTCCATCACCGTTTACACCTACGGCGTCCTTATCGCGACGGGTGTCGTCGTCGCCTTGTTGTATGCCCGCAGCCAGGCCCCCCGTGCGGGCCTCGACCCGGAGAAAACCTGGAACGTGGGCATCTATTCGATCTTGATGGCGCTGCTTCTTGCGAAAGTTTGGCTGGTTTTCAGCGATTGGAACTATTACATGGCCCATCCGCGCGAGATCTTGAGCGTCGCGACGTTCCAGTCCGGCGGGACTTTCTATGGCGGCGTTTTAGGCGCCTTCTTGACGTTTCTTCTCTACGCTCACTTCCAGAAGATGCCGCTTCTCTCCATGCTTGACACTTTTGGGGCTGCATTGCCGCTCGGGCACGCCATCGGACGCCTGGGATGCTTCGCCGCCGGCTGCTGCTACGGCAAGCCAACGACGGTTCCGTGGGGCGTCACGTTCACGAATCCCACGACAGCCCAAATCGCGGGCACTCCGCTGGGCGTTGACCTGCATCCAACGCAGCTCTACGAATCCGGCGCCGAATTCCTGAATTTTGCAATTCTCGTTTGGCTGGGCAAGCGGCAGCGATTCAAGGGGCAGATGTTCGGCACCTACTGCCTGCTTTACGGCGCGGAACGAGGAACCATCGAATTCTTCCGTGGCGACCCGGGCCGCACGATGCTGTTCCATAACTCGGTGTCGCTGATGCAACTCGTGAGCGTTGCGCTGATCCTTGTCGGCTCATTCCTGTGGTACCGCGGCCTCCGCGGCGCCTCGCCAATCCAGCCCGCTCCCGTTCCCGCCCACCGCTAGGGCGACTTCGCGGACCGAGGAAGGCTACGTCTCGCGCCTAACTCGCCGTCGGTTTCTTCGCCCGAATGAACGCACTGAAGAACTTGCCATCCACTTCAGCTGCAATGGAATCGACGTCGAAGCCTTGACCTCCGAGGAACTGCCGCGCGTCTTCCAGCTTGTACACGCGTGTTGGTTCAATGGAGACCATCTCGAAGCCGGCGGCTTGCAGCTTCCTTTCATATTCCGAAGCCTCCAGAGCGCCAGCCACGCACCCGACCCACAGTTCCATGTTTCGTCTAATGTTGGCGGGCACTTCACTTCTCACGACGACGTCAGACACCGCAAATCTTCCGCCAGGCCGAAGCACACGCAAGGCTTCTCTGAGTACTTTGTCTTTGTCCGCGGACAGATTGATGACGCAATTCGAAATCACCACATCCACTGAGTTTTCCGGCAGCGGTATGCTTTCGATTTCGCCTTTGAGAAACTCCACATTCTGGATCCCAGCCTTTTTCTGGTTTTCTCGCGCAAGCGCCAGCATTTCATCCGTCATGTCGAGGCCATAAGCCTTACCGCCGGGGCTCACGCGCTTTGCCGAAAGCAAAACATCGATTCCGCCGCCAGAGCCCAGATCGAGGACGATTTCGCCCGGTTGTAACTGCGCCAGCGCCGTCGGATTCCCGCAGCCAAGCGAGGCCAGGACAGCCCTTTCTGGAATGTCAGCGGTCTGGCCTGACTCGTACAAGTTGCCGGTAATTGGATCGCCCCCGCAGCAAGCGGACGAAGGCGAACTGCCGCAAGATGCCGCGACGCCGCGAAGAACCTGGCTTGCCGCCTCTCCATACTTTTGTTTCACAGCTTCCGTGATGTTTTGCTCGCTCATTTCTGACTCCTCTTGAACTCGAGGCGTGTTTGAACTATATTCGCTTAGGCGAATATAGATTATGGGCAAGCAAGATGTCAATCTGATGTTCAAAGCGTTCTCCGACCCCACGCGGCTGAGAATCCTTCACCTGCTTTTGAACGGCGAACTCTGCGTATGTGACATCGTCAGCGTTACGCGGGTCCCGCAACCGACCGCTTCCCGGCACTTGGCCTATCTCCGCAGGGCGGGCCTCGTTGTGAAGAGAAGAGATCGCCTTTGGAGCTATTACAAGCTGGCGCCGGCCACGTCTTCGTTCCATCAGAGTCTGATCAAATGCTTGAAGGAATGCTTCCATGACGTGCCCGAGCTAGCGGGCGATGCGAGAAGACTGCCGCAAGGAAGCGTCTGCTGCAGAAGGGACTGACGCATGCAGGGTCACTTCAACGTTCTCTTTCTCTGCACCGGCAATTCAGCCCGCTCGATCATGGCTGAGGCAATTCTGAATTGGAAGGGCAAGCTGAACTTCACAGCCTACAGTGCCGGAAGCCTTCCCACAGGGGAGGTGCGGCCGGAGGCACTGAAACAGTTGCAGCTTGCCGGCATGGCTGCCCATGGCGCCCGCAGCAAAAGCTGGGACGAATTTGCAAAGCCCGGCGCGCCGAAGATGAATTTCGTTTTCACCGTTTGTGACAACGCCGCGAAGGAAGCGTGCCCGATATGGCCCGGCCAACCGATCACCGCACACTGGGGTGTTCCTGACCCGGCAGCGGTCGCCGGAACTGCCGACCAGATCGAACGTGCCTTTCGCGATGCATTCATGGTCCTTAACCGCCGGATCGGCCTATTCCTGTGTCTGCCTCTCGCCAGTCTGGAGCAGCTTGCGATCAAGAAGGCAGTTGATCGCATCGGTCAGCAATGAAAGAAACGTCGCTCTCGCGCCGCTTAACTGCAGAGTTTCTGGGAACTGCGTTCCTCGTTGCCGCCGTCGTCGGCTCGGGAATCATGGGCGAGCGGTTGGCGGGTGGAAATGTCGCGATCGCTCTTCTGGCGAACACGATAGCGACAGGCGCCGCGCTCGTCTTCCTGATTCTGACTTTCGGACCGATTTCCGGCGCCCATTTCAATCCTGCCGTGACTCTTGTGGGTGCGATGGAAGGTGGCATTGCCTGGCCCGATGCGGGCGCGTACGCCTTGGCTCAGTTTCTGGGTGCGGTTGGTGGCGCAATGGCGGCGCACGTTATGTTTCGCCTTCCTCTAGTTTCTCTTTCCCACCATTCCCGCAGCGGCGTCGCGCAGATCTTCAGCGAATTTGTCGCGACGTTCGGCCTGCTCTGCGTGATTTGGGGTTGTTCCCGTCTGCGTTCTGAAATGGTTCCTCTTGCAGTCGGAGCGTACATCACGGCCGCTTACTGGTTTACGTCCTCGACGTCGTTTGCTAACCCGGCGGTGACCGTCGCCCGGGCGCTGAGTGACACGTTTGCAGGCATAAGTCCAGCAGATGTGGCCGGATTCATCGTCGCCCAAATCTGCGGCGCGATAGCCGCAACCCTGTTGTTCCGGTGGCTGGTTCCCAGTCTGCCGTCAACGGCCGAGACCGTGGTAGTGCCGCATTCGTCCCGCCCATAGAATCAATGGCTTAGGGAATTCCCTTGCGGGACTCGATCATTGAAATCCCCCAGCGATGTTGCTACGGTGGATTCGTGAATTTGTCGAACATGCTCGACGGTGGTCACAGAAGTGAGTCGACCCAGTTCTCTCTGCGTCCTCTGCGTCTCTGCGGTGGCAGGAGGTTTTTGTTTCTCCCGTCTGTCCACAAGAACGGCACGCGCGAGGGCTGGCGGTGAAAACCGTCGCCGAGCAACTCGAGTTCTCCGTTGCTGCCGAGCATGCCGGCATGCGCCTGGACCGTTTTCTGGCAGCGCAGCTCCCTGACTTGAGCCGCACCCGCATTCAGGGGCTGATGGACGAGGGCCGTGTGCGTGTGAACGGGGCGACGCTGAAGCCATCCTATCGCGTCGAGCTGGACGAGATGGTGGCTGTCGAGATTCCGCCGACGCTTCCGCCGGGCGTCGAGCCCGAAGCGATCCCTCTTGATGTCCTCTACGAAGATGAAGACATCGCAGTGATCAATAAGCCGGCGAACATGGTCGTTCATCCCGGAGCGGGCGCCGACGCGGGGACGATGGTGGCGGCGCTGCTGCATCGCTTTGGCACCGTTGATGGACTCTCCACAGTTGGCGGACCTTTGCGGCCGGGAATCGTGCACCGCCTCGACAAGGGCACCTCCGGTGCGCTCGTAATTGCGCGCACCGATGCGGCCCACAAGAAGTTGGTGGAGGAATTCCGGGATCGCGAGGTGGAGAAGATTTACGTAGCGCTGCTGCACGGCAAAGTGAAGGGCGAAGCAGGGCGAATCGACATGCCCATCGCGCGCGACCTGCGCAACCGCTCTCGAATGACGGCGCGCCGCCGCGAAGGCCGCGAAGCGCGCACCGACTGGCGCGTTCGCCTGCGTCTCGGCGGATTCACTTTTGTGGAGGCGAACCTGCACACCGGGCGAACCCATCAGATTCGCGTGCATTTCTCGACGCTGGGATGCCCGGTGGTGGGCGACACGCTGTACGGCGCGCCGCGCGAGGAGCGCGTTGGCGCGGTAGTGTTGCCGGCGCTGGAAAGAAATTTTCTTCATGCCGCCCGGGTGGGTTTTGTGCATCCTACTACTGGCAAACATGTGGCGTTTCGCGCGGCGTTGCCGCCGGAGCTTCAGACTTATTTGCGAGACGTTGGGCGCGCAACCGGGACGGCTTCGGCTGCGGTTGACGCTGCGTTAAAGGAGTTCCTATAATTGACGTTGTGAAGCTCGCGCGTATGGTTGTCGCTTTCGCCGTGTTTCTGACGATTTCGGTGACGAGTGCGCGCGCGCAGGAAATCACGCCGCCGCCTCCGCCCGGCCAGCCCCAGCAAAACCAGCAGAATCCGAATTCGCCGGCTCAGCAAAAAGAGCCGCCCAAAATCGTATCGACTACCGGCCTCGTCCACTTGGTAGCCACTGTGATGGACCGGCATCACAACTTCATTACCGACCTCGAGCAAAGCGATTTCAAAGTAATGGAGGATGGAACGCCCCAGGAGATTCGATTCTTCGGGCGCGACACGGACCTACCGCTTCGCATCGGCCTTCTGCTCGACACGTCAAACAGCATTCGTCCGCGGCTCGAGTTCGAGCAGGATGCCGCGATCGACTTCCTAAGCAGCGTCCTTCGCCGCAATAAAGACCAAGCGTTCCTGATGACGTTCGATAACGAGCCGGAAGTGATTCAGGATTACACCGGCGACGTTTCAGAGCTTACCAACGCGATTCGCAAGCAGCGCGCGGGCGGG
>Ga0070761_10002576_pt1 | contig 11073 bp, 10 predicted proteins | sample HubBroMetageREF1_FD_66724 | JGI IMG/M metagenome (GOLD analysis project Ga0070761, IMG submission 66724) | Reference soil microbial communities from the Hubbard Brook experimental Forest, New Hampshire, USA - Hubbard Brook CCASE Soil... | ecosystem: Environmental > Terrestrial > Soil >...
AACGACCACACGAACTGGCGGCTGACGTTCTCGAGACCAAACTCGAAGTGCGCGTGCTGATAGACAGTGTGATGCCCGCCGTAATAGGTGGCAGACCCGATGTTTACGCGCTGCTTGTCGTTCACTTCTTCGGGATTGATCAGGCGCTTGGAATAGCACGTGCGCGCCGCGGCAATCGCGGAATCGAAGGGATGCGAAAAATAGTTTCGCAGGGTTACGCGCGGCGGTGCGGTTTCAACCCGAGATTCTTGCGGCGAATCCGGCGTCGGAGAGAATCGCGTGACCATCTTTCCGCATTGTACACCGTCCGGATGCGGATGCGACCTGGAGCGTGCACAGCCGCGCACACCTGTGGTTTCTTCTCGGTAAAGGAGTCGTAGAAACGCGCCAGAACCAGTGGTTACTTCTTGGCGGCTTTGTCGGCGTACTTTTTCTGGAACCGCTCGACGCGCCCGGCGGTGTCGATCAGCTTTTGCTTGCCCGTGAAAAATGGATGGCAGCTCGAGCAGATTTCCACGCGAATCATGTTGCCCTTGGAAGTAGAACGCGTCTGGAACGTGCTGCCGCAGGCGCAGTGCACCGTCACGGGGTGGTAATCGGGATGAATGCCTTCCTTCATTTGAAGCTCCTTCTGCCGGCCGGTCTGCGCGAGAGAGTCACACAAGTCGCGTCGCTAGGCCCGCGCGAAACCTCTATTCTAATTGATTCCTCGAACGATTTCCACCCGGACCCCGGTCCCCTACCAGAGGCTCCCGCCATCCGGTGATTTCCCCGGCACAAGCTCCACTCGCAGACGTTTAGCGTCGATGCGACCTGCCAATCCATAGCAAGGACCCAACGTCACTCGAATTGCCTTTTCTTTCGTTTGGTCTATAACCTCTTCGATCCCCAAATAAAAGATTACGTTTTGCCCGCTAAAGTCCGCCGATTCCACATCAGTGATTTCTTCGAAGATGAAATCAACAGTTGCTGGTTTGTCGGGGTAATACGGATAAACCCGGAGGACCGACTCTCCTGCGCGGGCCATGTGCAGGCTGATCACTTCGGCGTCGTGGAAGCTGGGCCAACCCCCAAACCACTGCATGACCGCTTCGGAACCGTCTAGGCTGAAGCTTATATCTTCGGTTGTCATGGAAGCAGATTCTGGGACGGAAAATCGTCATTGTCCAGTGTCGGTCCAGCACGCCTGGAGCCTATCAATACTATCGCTAAGAAACGAAGGCACACCCAACGCGTGTGCGGCCGCTTTCGACGCGCATAGCGTACGTCCGCCGAAGAACTACGCGAACCGGGGGCAGGATGGGAACGTGCAGAACGGCGCTGAACTGGTGGGCTACTTCCTCGGGCTTTTCCATGATCAGCGAGACTCCGCCGTAGCTGAGATCGACGACGCGAGCTGTTTTTTGACCGGCGTCCGAGACGACCGCATAGGCCTTGGTTCCCGAGAGCGATACGCGCTCCCACTTCCGCCGTTCAACTCGCGAAGACGCGGGGGCCGGCATGGACAGTGGCACTTGTGGCGGTTCGGCGTCGGCCTTGGGAGCTGGCGTTTCAACGCTCGGTGCCGCGGGTGCCGCGGCCGGCGAAGAGTCTCGAGCGCTCCGGGGTTCGATGGGAACCACGCGAGAGGTCGAGCGGCTCGCGGCTTTCAACTGATAGAGCCGCTTGTCGGCAACTTCCAGAAGTTCATTCTTTTTGTCACCGTCCTCAGGGTACACCGCCGTGCCGAAGTCCAACGTCACACCGACATGCAAATTCAGGGGACGCAGATCTGCCTCATATTGCGTGCGCACGCGCCGCGAAAGCGTGACGGCTTGCTCGGAATCCGTTTGCGGGAGCAGCAAGGCAAGCTCGTCTCCGCCGATGCGAAAGGCGAAATCCGAGGAGCGAAGCGTTTTGCGAAAAGTTGCCGCGGCGAGCTGGAGAATCTGATCGCCTTGCAGGTGCCCGTATTGATCGTTCACTTCTTTCAACCGGTGAAGATCCAGGATCACGACGGCGAGCTGGTGGGTGTAGCGCTTCGCTCGATTGAGTTCCTTTTCGAAGTACTCGTCGAAGAGACGCCGGTTGTACAGCCCCGTGAGTGCGTCCGTAGCCGCATTGATCTGGAGTTTCTTGAAGTCCGCGTACTCCATCATGATGGGAACGCGAAGTAGGTTTGCGGAGGCCAGCACGTCGATCATGGCGGCTTTGAGCGAAAGGGACCTGCCGATGCTTTCAGAGAGCTCGCGGCGCCGCTGAAGAATCATTTGCCAGTATTCGGTGCTCTGCGAGTCACTTAGATCGATTTGTGCGACGGTTCGGAAGAATTGGCGCAGAAAAGGAGCACGAACGGAGTCGTCGAGACCACTGAGGGTCTCGACCAGGAGGTCGAGAAAAGACTCTTCGGCCGAGAGCTGCGGCTGAGAGGGTTCGCCGGGCTGGGCCATCAATTGGTCCGATACAACGCTTACTCCACCCTAGTTTTTTAGGGGAGACCGCCTGCGGGGGCGAACAAGGAGTGTAGCACGGCACAGTCCAATTGCTGATCGGGGGCCTGACTGGGTGAGTCTCTAAGCTGCTGCACCAGATAGGATTAAACAAGGCCCGATAAACGTCACTGAGAGGAAGGCGGTTACGCGCCGAGATGTGAAAAGTAGTTCCGTTTATGCGTACCGATGTGCAGGTAATGGGAGCAGGATAGGGGAAACTCAGCCGATCGGCTTGAGGAACTCGACGCCAATAAGGTGAACGTCACCCGCCTCTTGGTGGCGTTTCACTCTCCCTTGGATCGGCGGCATGCCGGCCGGGACCAAGGCGGAAGAGGTTATGGAAGGCGCGGGGATCGTAAGCGTGATCACTTCGTTCACCGCAAGCGCGCGCGGGCAGGTAATAAAAGCTCCCAGGCCGCTGATATCAAGAGTCTTAGCGAGTTCAAGGAACTGCTCTCCATGCGCGTCGCGTCCGCGAATGAAGAGGGGCACTTGAAGATGGATCCTCTGGAAGCGGCGCCGCTCCTCATAAAGCGGCGACATCCCAGCCCTCTGATGAACTGCGCTTTCCCTCACGTCTGCGGTACCTCAGTTTTAGTACTCACACTAGTTCGCAATTTGAATGCAAGTTCGCGGTTTCGCAAACACTTTATTAAGACCATTAATTACATAGCGTTAAGTAGTGTCAACCAAGACACGCCTCAGCCGCGGTGGCCAGAGTGTGCAAATTTACTCCACTTGGTTTCCACGATTGTGCAAAACTAGGCCGCTTTTACCATTGACTCTCCTGGAGCCCTTTGCGAGCATACCCTTTCTTCGTATCCCTCTCTCCCGTAGAGAGCATGTGTCCTTTATACGAAAGCTTCCAGGAGGAGCCTTGCCAGAAGGTTTGACTGCCACCCAGCAAGCAGGAAACGAAGCGGCTTTCCAGCTGGTTGCCAGCCTGTTGGACGCCCTCGACCGGCCTGTGCTCGTCTCGAGACGAGACGGTCGGGTACTGTTCTCGAACTTACACGCACAGGACGCTCTGGGTACCGCGGGAGTTCGTTCCAAGCCTGAGGTCAACCTATTTAGGGACATTCTGAAGTGCGATCGAATGGGGATTCTGGCGCAGCTGGAGAGCGGAGAACAGGAACTGAGTCTTCCCTTTGCTGGCTCCGAGGTAAGGGGCAGGGCACGAGTCCGTTGGCTGCCCGAACCCGATTGGTTGGTTGTTTACATCGAGCCGGTCCTTGCTGAAGCGTCGTCGGATGAAGCCGAAATGCGGCAGACCGTTCAGGAGTTGATGCAGGAACGGGAGATCACGTACCGGAACCTGCTGGCCGCATACCTGCGTTTGCAGGAAGTGAATCGCCAGAAGACGGTGTTTCTGGCGTCGGCTGCCCACGAATTGAAGACGCCGCTTGCCGTGATGAAAGGCTACTATGACCTCCTGCTCTCAGGTTCGCTTGGAAAGCTGAGCGACCGCCAGCGGGACATCCTGCAGGAATCGAAGGAAAGCTGCGACCGGCTCGTGCGTCTGGTTTCGATGTTCTTGAATTATTCGGCCCTCGAGAGCGGCAAACTCGTGTTGCAATTGCGCGAGAACGATCTTCGCGATTGCATCAACGACCTGACCTGCCGCTGGCAGGACGCATTTCAGCGCGCCGGCGTGCGGCTGGATCTGAAGCTCGACCCGGATCTGCCGCTCTTTCGGTTCGACTACCAGAAAGTGCAGCAGTGCATGGCGAACCTGGTTGATAATGCGTTGAAGCATACGCCCGCGGGCGGGTGCGTTACGCTGCTTGCCGAGCCGCATTTTTGGGAACGGCGCGTCGCCGAAGCCGCGCCGCCGGAAGAGCGCAGGCGCGACCGCGGCGGCCGGCTCAACAGCGTGCTGGTGGCGGTTTCGGATACGGGCAGCGGCATCGCGGCGGAGTTTCATCAGGAGATTTTTGAGGAGTTTGTGCGGGTGGATCCCTCGTCGTCAGGAATGGGATTAGGGCTGGCGATTACGAAACGATTGATTCAGGCGCATCGAGGCAAGGTTTGGGTCGATAGCGAAGTGGGACGCGGCAGTTCGTTCTCGTTCTTGCTGCCTATCAATGTCGAATAAAATGTTGAATGAAGTGAGTGTTGGATAACTGGTTCGAGTGAGTGGTTCGAGTAGCGGCGCGAAATTAGCACGAAATTCGGCTTCGTAGGGACACAATGGCTGACAAAGAAAAAATCCTGGTAGTGGACGACGAACCTAGCATCCGGAAGTATCTGCAAACTCTGCTTGAGGTGGACGGTTTCAGCGTTCAGAGCGTGGCCAGCGGCAAAGAGGCGCTGGAACGCGTGGGCGCAGGCGAGCATCCGGACTACATCATCCTCGACGTGCTGATGCCGGAGATCGACGGCCTGGAGACTTTGCGCCGCTTGATGCAGGTGGACCGTTCGTTGAGCGTGATCATGTTGTCCTGCTCGAACGAAGTGACCACCGTGGTGGAAGCAATTCGTCTCGGCGCTCTCGACTATCTTACAAAGCCGTTTGAAAAACCCGAGCTCGATGCCGCGTTTCTCAAGGTGCGCCAGAAGCAGCAATTGCGTACGGAGAACAACGCGCTTCGTGAGTATTGCGAGCAGTTGACCGAGGACCTTTCGTTCCTCGCTGCCAGCCCGCAAATGCTGAAGATTCGCCAGCAGATTCTGCAGATTGCTCCCGTCGATGTGCCGGTCTTCATCAGCGGAGAAAGTGGAGTGGGAAAGGAAGTGGTTGCGCGGATGATTCACCTGCGCTCCAACCGCCGGCAGCAAGCGTTCGTGAAAGTAAATTGCGCCGCGCTCCCGGGCGAGCTCCTTGAATCCGAGCTTTTCGGATACGATCAAGGCGCTTTCACGGGCGCGGTCAGGTCAAAGCCGGGAAAGTTCGAGATGGCGAACAAGGGCACGATTTTCCTGGACGAAATTGCGGAAATGAGCCCGCACTTGCAGGCGAAGCTTTTGCACGTGCTCCAGGATGGGCAGTATTCGCGGCTGGGCGCCAGGTCCGTGGTGAATGTGGATGTGCGCGTGCTTGCCGCCACGAACATGGACGTGAAGGACGCGATGAGGTCCGGGCGGTTTCGCGAAGACCTCTACTACCGGCTGAACGTGCTTTCGATTCACGTTCCCCCGCTGCGAGAACGCACAGCGGAAATTCCGCTGCTGTTCAAACATTTCCTCGTGAAGTACAGCGAGAAATACCAGAAGCCCGCGACCGAGCCCTCCAAACACCTGCTGGAGGCGGCCTTGCGCTATCCGTGGCCGGGAAACCTGCGCGAGCTCGAGAACTTCGTAAAGCGCTACGTGATCCTCGAGGACGACGAAGGAAGTTTCCGCGAACTTCTGGAAATGACGGGTCAGCAACAGCGCCTTGCGCCGCGCGAGGAAACTCCCGCCCCGAAAGAACAAGGACTGAAGGCACTGGTGCGCGGCTTGAAGGACGAAGCGGAGATGGAAGCCATCGCAGACGCGCTGGAAAAAACGAATTGGTGCCGCAAGGATGCGGCGCGCATGCTGGGCATCAGCTACAAGGCGCTGCTTTACAAAATGCGGCAATTCAATCTTGACTCGGGCCGCGGCTCGCGTTCTGCGGCGGCAAAGGCTGCCGCTGCGGCGAAAGAAGCAGCGGCAAAAGAGATAGCGGCAAGGGAAGCAACGGAGAAAGCGGCCGTGCCCACTCCTGCGATACCTGGAGTCCGCGGTTCGTAGTCTTGTCCGGACTCATCCGTATCCGGAGGCGTTCCCATACCCTCAGGTAGTCCTAGGCCTCTGAAAAGAGTTGCATATCTAGAGCACATCGGAAGAAATACTTCTACCGTAGCTGATGAGGTTGGTCTAGTATTCGTGCCCGAAGTGGGTCGCGAGTGATTCTTGTTTCATTTGCGACCGGGTTCACGTCACTCGCCTAGGCAAAGCAAAGAAACGTTTGTTGCTGTTATCAAAGGGGTTGCCAGCACGGCCGTTTTTTGGCCGCGCCGGATCGGGCCCGACACCAGAGTACTGGGAGTTGAGGTCCTGAGTCTCGTAACACTGGACCGCCTTTGGAAGCGTGATTGCTGATCTTGTGCTGGGGATTTGTGCGTGAACTTCAACCGTGCAATTGAGGAGCGTGGATGACCGAGCGTCGCATGGCCCGCCGGTATGACCTCTCGCTGCCCGTGAACGTCCGCCTGCCTATCAACAGGGAGCCGGGATCACACAGCGGCCACACTCGCGACATCTCGACGCGAGGCGTCTACTTCATGATGCATAAGGAACTCTCGCCCGGCACTGAATTGGATTTTACCCTCACTCTGCCGGCCGAGATAACTCGCGGCACGGAAGTCTTTGTGCGCGCCCACGGCCGCGTAGTGAGAGTGGACAGGCGGCGCGACGATGACCATGAGACTATCGGCGTCGCCGCGGTGATCGAGCGCTACGACATAATCCGGGGTGAAGGAACACACATCTAGACCGGAATGCAGTTGCCCGCCGCAGTTTTGCGTATTTGCCCCACATTCAGTTCTTCACGTGATCGAGCAGGAAGTTGGTTTTCACTCGCCACAAGCTTTTCCCGTTCCAGACGATTCAACTACACATGACGCAGGCCAGTGTGCTGCGCCCTCCGAAGCGCGCGATTAGGATAATTCGCGGTCGGCTGGCCGTCCTCACGGCGCTATCCGAAAAGCTACATCTGATTTTCCGGTTTGACACGCGTCCCATACCGGGTCGCTAGAGTCACGCTGCAAGCGAAATTCTTTTCGGCGGCGCGGGAAATAGCCTTCCCGAAAGTGCTAAGCATTTTCAGGTACCTTTGCACTCTTGAAAGGCCCTTAGATTGGCATCGAGTACTGGAACGTCCTTAAGTGGAGAACCTATAGCCTCTGAGGACAGTCACTTGCGTAAGGGGGGGACCCTGCGGGTGGGGCATGCGCCGAACACCGAGCGTGCTCGGTTTGGTTGCCCGCATGCAAGCTCATAGCGGGTTCTAATCATGGGGATGCCTCGACCTTAGCCGAATGGCTTCAGCCGCCGAATCAAGACTCGTAGCGCCAAACGCCATTGAACTGCCGCCGGAGCACATCTACTTCGGCCCGGCCGACGCCATGCAGGCCGTTCGCAAGAGAGTCGACCGGGCGGCCGGACTCAACGTTCCGATTCTGATCCTTGGCGAAAGCGGGACGGGCAAAGAGGTCCTCGCCAGGTTCATCCATGAGCGGTCGCCCTGGCGGAGCGGTCCTTTCGTCAAGGTGAACTGTCCCGCGATACCCGGCACCCTGCTGGAAAGTGAACTGTTTGGGTTTGAGAAGGGCGCTTTCACAGGGGCGGTCGCGGCGAAGCCCGGCCGCATGGAAATGGCGCAGGGCGGGACGCTATTCCTCGATGAGATTGCCGAGTTGGATGCCAGCCTCCAGGCCAAGCTTCTTCACGTCCTGCAGGATGGCCATTTCACACGCATTGGCGACCATGAAGAAAGGCGCATGGATGCTCGCGTGATTTGCGCCACCAATCGCCAACTTCAGCATGAAATCGAAGTCGGCGGTTTCCGCTCCGATCTGTTCTATCGCATCAACGTCATCAGCATCACCCTCCCGCCCTTGCGGGAACGGCGTGACGACATTCCGTATCTCGTGGAATATCTCCGCCAGCTCTTCAACCAGCGTTTCAAGCGCGATGCGGTCCCACTCTCCCGGGAGACCGTGCAGTTCCTGCAGCAGCGCGATTGGCCCGGGAATGTCCGCGAGCTCGAGAATTGCCTGGCGCGCTACGTGATACTCGGCTCCGAGGAGGCGTTCTACTCTGACAAAGACGAGAAGAGAAATGTCGCCTTTTCGTACGAGACCACTCCCGACGGCAATATTCCTCTGAAGCGCATCGCACAACAGGTTACGCGACGCATGGAGCGCGACCTGATCCTCAAAGTGCTGCAAGCGAACCACTGGAATCGCCGTAAGACCGCTGAAGTGCTCAAGATCAGTTATCGGGCCCTGCTCTACAAAGTCCGCCAAGCCGGACTTCCCGCTAAACGCCCTCATCGCAAAATCGACGCGGAAGCGGAAGTGGCTGGCTCGACGTCTTTTCCGGTCGATTGAGAAGTCCTCGTCAGTCAGCATCCTCGGACGCGGTTCGCCGCAAAGATTCCAATAACGGGCTTAAGTTAGAGTCTTGCATAGGCTTATTGGCTTTGACTCGGCTTGCCGGATCGTGTCCTGCTGTCCCACCGCGCCCAGCCGCCTGCTTCCGAACTCTCCCTCGCTCCGGACAACGTATACGCACCCGTATCTGGTAGGAAATTGCCCGCGTTCCGTTGCTTGCCCCTGTAATTTACTTACGTTAGCCTAAAATACCGATGGCAAAAGCTGCGGCGAAATCGAGCCTAAAGGTCTGCCTGCTCTCTCCTCATCCGATGGTGCTCGATGAATTTCGGCGCCTGCTGGAGAGCTCGGGATTTCAGATCGTTTCGAAGCAGCTCGATTCGATGCTCGCCCCGGACCTGCGAAACCTCGACGTGCCGCGCGGCTCTGTCTATGTGATCGACGCTCACGCCGCTCGCCAAGCCACGGGCGCGTTGCTCGGCAACATTCTCGACCGGTTCCCCACCGCGCGGCTTTTGGTGGTGGGTGACAAGCTAAACGAGGCAGACAGCTACACCCTGCTTCGACAAGGCGTAAAAGGAATCCTGAATTATGCGGAAGCTCGGGAGCAACTGCCGCGCGCCCTACCGCTGGTTGCCGCGGGCGGCTTTTGGGTTCCGCGCACGGTTCTCTCGCGTTTTGTCGATTCCATTCTGAGCAGCACGGCGGGACGCAGGCTTCGCGGCGATTCTCCAGCCGAACTCAGCCGGCGCGAGCAGGAAGTGCTGAACGGCTTGCTCGAAAATTTGGCGAACAAGGAAGTGGCCGACCGGCTGCACATTTCCGAGCGAACCGTGAAATTTCACGTCTCGAATCTTCTCGCCAAGTTCGGCGTGCGCCGCCGGGCTGACTTGATCCTGCTCTGCTTTCAACGCCGCACCGCCGGACAGTAGTTCGCCTTCATTCGAAATGAAATCCGCGGTTTACCTGCTGCTATAATTCTCCCCCTGACCGCTCCGTAGCTCGAGCGGGACCACGCCATGGCCACTTTCAGCATCCAGAATTTCGGTTGCCGCGCGACAGATGCGGACGCCGCATCGGTGCGACATCAGTTGGTGTCGCAGGGCTTGACCCTGATCGACGAGCATTCGCGCGCCGACGTAGTCGTCCTCAATACGTGCACGGTTACGGCGGCGGCCGACGCGCAGGCGCGCGACACGGTGCGCAAGATTCATCGCGCGAATCCAGCCGCGCGAATCGTGGTTACCGGCTGCTACGCGCAACGCGCTCCCGAAGAGGTGGCGTCGATGCCCGGGGTCAGTTGGGTCATCGGCAATTCGCATCAGTCAGAAATTTCCAACGTGATTGCTGAATCCGGAGGCCCTGGCGCTATTGGCGGCTCTGCTGGACGAGCCGGCGCGTTGATTCACCTCTCCGAAATCCAGAGCGATGCAATGTCGCTGGCGCGCGGCCCCGCCAAGATCCTCACGGGCGATATTTTCGCGCAGGGCTCTTTAAGCGCGCCGACCGGCTTGGTGGCAGGGGATCGCACGCGGCCCATCTTGAAAATTCAGGACGGTTGCGACAATCGCTGCTCGTATTGCGTTATCCCATTCGTTCGCGGCAATAGCCGAAGCCTCGGCCCTGATACAGTGATCGAACAGGTGCGGGCTCTGGTGGTGGGGTGCACAAAAGAAGGCGCAAAAGAGATTGTCCTGAGTGGAATCAATCTAGGAAGCTACGGCCGCGACTTGTCGCCGCGCGCGGAACTAGCGGCCGTGGTGCGCCGCATCCTTGATGAGACGGAGCTCGAGCAACTTCGCTTCAGCTCCATCGAACCGCAGGACGTGACCGAAGATTTCGTCGGGCTCGTGGCGTCGTCGCACCGCATCGCCCCGCATTTTCATGTACCGCTGCAATCCGGGTCGAACCGCATTCTGCGCGCGATGCGCCGCTGGTACCGCGCGGAGCACTATGCGGAGCGCATGAAGCTGATCCGCGCCGCGCTGCCGGACGCGGGAATCGGCGCGGACGTGATCGTTGGATTTCCCGGCGAGTCGGACGAGGATTTTGCCGCGACCGTCGAGTTGATTGAGCGTTTGCCTTTCACCTATCTGCATGTCTTTTCGTTTTCGCCGCGTCCCGGAACCGAGGCGGAGAAGTTTGCCGCCCCCGCTCCGGGTCACATCGTTCGAGAGCGCGCTCGCGCTCTGCGGTCGCTCAGTGAGAGGAAGTCCGCGGAATTTCGCGCTTCTCGCGCGGGATGCAGGATGCGCGCGCTCACGCTGAATCGCGCGGGAGAAACCTGGACCGAGGCTCTCACAGGGAACTACCTAAAGGTCCGAATCGCGGGACTGCATCCGGCCAACGAGTGGCATGACGTTCAGCTCACCGGTTCGGCCACCGATGTTGCAGTTTCGCCCAGTCCACTTTCGCTTCATTCGAGCGGCGGGTTTTCGTAGCGCCGGCGTCTCGCCGGCGCTCCAACGCGAACCGCCGGAATCCGCTGCTAGCGATATCCGCCGAACCTGCCGTAATAACCG
>Ga0070761_10002577_pt1 | contig 11072 bp, 10 predicted proteins | sample HubBroMetageREF1_FD_66724 | JGI IMG/M metagenome (GOLD analysis project Ga0070761, IMG submission 66724) | Reference soil microbial communities from the Hubbard Brook experimental Forest, New Hampshire, USA - Hubbard Brook CCASE Soil... | ecosystem: Environmental > Terrestrial > Soil >...
ACCTCGCAGATTGTCGAGATGTTGTCGATCAGTGGCTTCCCGGGTGCCTCCAGCAGGCGGCGCGGCGTGTCCGTGCCAGGCTCGAGGATGAACGCACCATTCAGATCGATGCCCATCCAAATGCGTCCGGCCTTGTCCTCGTGCAAGGCCCTGATGACCGGCTCAGGACCTCCGGGCGCAGGCAGGGGATAGGGCTGCAACTGGCTGTCAACCCGCGCGCGACGCAGCAGCCCTTTGCGTGTTCCTACCCACAGCGTGCCCGCGTGGTCGAGCAGCAAGGCCGTGATCGTAGCCCGGGGCAGATTGGCATCCGGTGGATCGATGCGCCCCGTGGCGCCGTCCAGGTGATTCATGCCGTGTCCGGTACCAATCCACAGCCCGCCGTGGCGATCCGAGATCAGCACCGATATGGTGCCGTCGCTGGTCCCGTTGGGACCGACCGGAAAACTGGTAAATCCGTCGGTCTGCGGGTCGTAGCGGCTGAGTCCGCCGGAATTGCTCCCCACCCACAGCTGACCGCGGTCGTCGACAAGCAAGCTACGGATGAAGTTGTCCGGCAGGGAGCCTGCCGCATCCGGATTCCTGGCATACGTGCGTAGCTGGTATCCGTCCCAGCGCAGCAGGTTGGACTGGGTACCAAACCAGAGAAACCCCTGCTTGTCCTGGGCCATCGCCGTGACCGCGGACGTCTCGAGCGAGGCCATGCGCGCGAATGCCATTTGGCCATCGAGCGACCACGGCCGGGCGCCGGCGCCCGAATTCACCGGATCCGCGCCCGCGCCGAATGCGCTCAGCGCGCCCACGAGCGCGAATGCACAGCGCAGCCGAAACGCAGCAACTTGGGGATTGGAAAACACGGGCCTCCGGGGCGATGCTAATCGGCAGCCGGTGTCATGGACGCGTGCCGCCCCCTCTCGTTCGCCGCAACAGGCTGCTGCAAGCAGCCTAGGTACTCACGGTCTCCCGGTCTGTGCTCCACCGTACCCATGGATCGGCTGAAAATCCGGGCGAGCGCGGCGTGCAGCTCGGGCCGCCCCGGGCAGGGTGGGGACGGGATTGCGCACCTCGTCTTAAGTCAAATAGTGAGTGATTTCAGCCACATTCCCGATATATTCGGCCCACATAAGCGACTCGTTAGGGCTGTCCGGTTTTCCTACGGGGTAAAGACGCTGCTCTCCCAAGAGTGGAAAGCAAGCACAGACAGTGATTTCAAGCATGGAAAGTGATTTAATTATCGAAACGCAGCGTGCGGCTCGCATCGAGCCGGGGAAAAGACCGATTTATAAGGGGACCAAGATGTCTATCTCGACCATGAGAAAGATTCAGTACGTGGCGGCGTTCGGGATGTTGACGGCGTTCCTCGCGCCGATTGCAGCCCAGGCCCAATCGCTCGGCATCACCTACTACACCATCGCGGCTAATGATCCGGACGCGGACCATTTGGCGGGCGGTCTCTACACCAACGAAGTGCAAAATGCGCTCGGACCGAACGGTCTGCCGGTACTGAATATCCCTCAGTTCGGATGTACATCCAATTGCTACACGGTGTCCGGGGCACCCGGCTTTCCGTATGGCACATCCAGCTCAACCCCGAACGTCAACGTACTCGGCACCACCGGTGAGATCACCTACTGGAGTCCGTCGTTGAATCCGTACGTCACCCAAACACTCTCAACGACCACCACGCTCCCCTTCAACGTGCCGTCAAATTTCTTCCCGCCGAACGGCACGGGGTCGAATGACGGTCCCCCTAATGGTTATCAGGCCGCAGTGTTGTCCGGCACCATTAACGCCCCGACAGCGGAGACGCTGAGCTTCAGCATTGGGTCGGACGACATGGCGTTCGCCTATATCGATGGGCAGATAGTGTGCAGCGATGGCGGTGTCCATGGTTCGGCCAGTGTGCCTTGCACGACGCCCACGGTGGCTGCGGGTAATCACTCCTTCGACCTGTTTTTCGTCGATATCAACCAGACCCAGGCAGGTCTGACGTTCTCGATTAATTCCACGGGCGTTACGACCACGCCGCCGCCCGCAACGGCCCCTGAGATCGATCCTGCCTCTGCTACTTCCGCGCTGATGCTATTGCTCGGTGGTCTCGCCGTTCTGCGCGGCCGCCGCGCAGTCCATCGCACTGCTGCCTAAAGTCGATCGTACCCGCTGATGGAAGACGCCCGCAACGATGCGGGCGTCTTCGTTTAGCAGCCCGCTACGAGGGCAGCAGCATGATCGAGCTGTAGTCCCTGAGAAAGTGGGCGAGGCCCTTGAGCTGGGGGCCGAGGTTGGCCTTAAGCATGTAGCCAGCAATGTTCTCATCGTAGGCGCGAGCGCGATCGGTGTCGGAGGCCGAGGTGCTGAGAACGAATACCAAGGTGGCTCGCGACTCTGGGTCAGCGCGCAGCGCGTGCAGGAACTCGAAGCCGTTCATGCGGGGCATATTGAGATCAAGCAATGCCAGATAGGGTTTGGTGATGCGGCGGGTGGCATGCTCCGCGCGCAGGATTTGCAGCGCAATGTGTCCGTCCTCGGCGAGGACGATGGGGCACAGTAGTTCGTGTTTGCGCAGACCGCGGACCACGGCCTCGGCAGCGACATCGTCATCGTCGATGACGAGGATGCTGAAAGGCTGGGAAGTTGTCATGAGCGCACGGGAAAATCGGCGGGTTTGCGGTACTGGAAACGAGGCCACCAGACATTGAACGCGCTGCCGCGCGTGCCGGCGGCGGAATCGAGCTTGATCCACCCGCCATGGGCCTCGACCAGGCGTTTGCTCAGGGCCAGGCCGATTCCGGAGTGCTGGCGGCCCTCGGTCCCCAGGGTTTGAAAGAGACGAAATACCCGTTCCTGCGACGCCAGCGGAATCCCGGGACCGTCGTCCGCAACCGTGAACACGCAGTATCGTCCGACATCGGCAACTCCAATGGAGATGCGCCCAGTGGGGAGGTCATGGTGCTTGATGGCATTGCTGATGAGATTACGCAGCACGCTTTCAAGGGGCGCCTTGTTCGTCACAAAGGGACGCGCCGTGATCTGCAAGGAAATGGCGATGCCGGAAGGCCGCGGCAACAGCTCGAGAATACCGGTCAGCAGACCTTGCAGATCCACTTGCACGGCATCGGTGAAGGCGGTTCCAGCGCGGGCGTAGGCGAGCAGGTCGTCGATGACCATTTCAAGGCGCTGAATTCGGTCGCGTATGCGGCCCAAATTGCGCGAGACTTCTTGAGGCGCGGCGCCGCCAAGATCTTCGACTATCCATTCGACCAAGTCGGATATTCCGCGAAGCGGCGATTTCAGATCATGAGAAGCGGCGTAAGTGAATTCCTCCAGATTGGCATTCGCCTGCCTCAGTTCGAGCTGCATGGCCTTGCGCCGGGTAATGTCGGTGACTGCGGCGAGCACCAGTCCGCTGTCGTCGCCTGGCACTGGGTTCAGTCCGATTTCGACGGGAAATTCCGAGCCATCCTTGCGTCGCGCGGTTAGATCCCGGCCGACTCCCATCTGACGTATGGAAGGAGCGGCCGCGAAATGTTGGCGGTGCCCTCCATGGGCGCTGCGGAAGCGCTCCGGCAGCAGGATCTCCAAGGAGTTGCCGATGAGTTCCGCTCTTGCGTAGCCGAACATGGATTCGGCTTGCGGATTAACGAGGACGATGGATCCATCGGCGTCGATCATGACCATTCCGCAAGGGGCCGCTTCGACGATTCTCTGCATGAGCTCATCGGCACTTTCATGGGACACTCGAGAGTGCTGCGGCGCGCGCCGCTCCGGCGCCAGGCAGGCGCGTGCGGCCGTTTTTGATTTGTTGCGCGGATGCATGCGGGTGCGGAAAAGACTACGCCGTGACGCATGCGCGCGCAATTTTACCTTGCGATCTAATGTGCGGTATCCCACATAAGGATCGAACGCCATATGTGCGACAGGGCACTGTAGGGCCTGAATTTTTGCCGTACTCTTTTCCGTAGCGATGGTTCGCACCTAAGGAAGGGAGCACGATTTTGTGAATCGCCCAGGAACACTGCCGCCGATTCGAATATTGGTTGTCGATGACCACGGCATCGTGCGCGAAGCCTTGGCCATCTTGATCGAGCGTCAGAGCGGTATGACTGTCGTGGGATCGGTGGCAAACGGCGCGGATGCGGTGAGTGCCGCGCTGCGTCTCAAGCCCGACTTGATCCTCATGGATCTGATGCTGCGAGATATGAACGGCACGGATGCGATTCGGCGCATTCTTGTGCAGCGGCCGATGACCGAGATCATCGTGCTCTCCGCCTGCCAAACCACAGAACATGTATGCCGGGCGCTGCGTGCCGGCGCGCGGGGCTACGTGATCAAGGAGGCCGCCGGCGCGGAAATCGTGAAGGCGATTACGACGGTCATGTCGGGCGATCAATTTCTGAGTCCGGGAATCACACCGCTGTTGCTGGGCAATCTGCTGAACGGCGAAGGCGTCAAGAGTCCCATGGAATCACTCAGCATGCGCGAGAGCCAGGTATTGAAGCGGCTGGTCGCGGGTGCCTCGAGCGCGGACATCGCCGCAAACCTTAGTCTATCGCGCAAGACCGTGGACACGTATCGCGGCCGATTGATGACCAAGCTCGGCGTCGGCAATCGCTCGGCATTGATCAGGCTCGCCATCGAATATGAACTGATGGCACTGTGACGCGCGTCTCGTTGTGCAGCATTTTATGGCAAATCGCGCATGCATGAGTACTACAGGCGCTGTCATATTCTCCCTACATCGAGAGCGTTCCCGCTGCGCTAACGTCGGTCCTGCAATGGAAAGGCTGTCCGTGACCGACCCTCTGACGGGGACGAATAACTTGAGGTACTTGATGAAGTACCTGCCGCGGGAATTGGTCCGTTCACGCCGCTACGGCCATCCGCTCGCGGTGCTGAGCTGCGACATCGACGGCTTCAGGCAAATCAACGACCGCTTCGGGCAGGAGGCCGGTAATGAGTTGCTGCGGGGCTTCGTGGCTCGCACCGAGTCGTGCCTGCGAGTCTCGAGCGACTGGCTGGCGCGTGTCGGCGGTGATGAATTCATGATCGTGCTGCCGGAAACGCGAGTGCTCGGCGCCAACCGGGTGGCATGCAAACTGCGTCAAGCCTACATGGGATCACCGGTGATGACACGCGCAGGACCAATCGGTTTCACGGTCAGCGTAGGGGTGACCGCCGTGGAGCCGGCACAGGAAGTCGAGGATGTGTCGAGGATAGAGCATTTGCTGCGGGCCGCCGATCGGGGAACTGGCAGGAGTGTGAAAAATGAAACTCACTAGCAATGGACAGCGCAGCACCGGCGCCTTGGCGGTGCCGGAGGATAGTTTCGAGGCGCTGCGCGCGAGTTTTTTGGAGCGCTTAAAAGGCGAGCGGCAGCGACTTCGGAATCTTGGCGCGGCGCTGGCGCAGGGTAAAAGAGGCCGCGTCCCCGTGTTGGATGAGCTGCGCAGTCGGGCGCATCGCCTGAGCGGTACGGCAGGGATCTTTGAACTCGGCGGAGTGGCAACATTGGCGCGCGCCCTGGAGCTGGCGGTGGATGGAATGGCGGTGGCGGATCGGGCAGTGGTGCTGCGCGCGGAGAACATCGATCGGGTGATTTGCACCACGTTGGAGGCGTTGATCCAGGTGATCGATGGCTTTGACAAGCCATCGCGCGAGTTGCCCCTTGATGCGCCTACGGCGTCTCCACGTCGAGCGCGCAGAATCCTAAACAGCTGACGGCCAAGCGCCGGCGTCTGCGTACGCCAACGCACATACTCCGCGGGCGGTGCGGTGTAGGGTGGGTCGGGTATCCCAAGGAGAGGAATATGACGGCCGATCGCCGGCGCACCGCCGCCGCGCCGAGGAAGGTGCCTACGTGCATTTCGAGACGCAAGCGGCGGCCATGAGGTCGCGCGCCATGGTCAAATTTCAGCTGTACGTAGCGGCGGACTCGCAGAATTCGACGGAGGCGACAGCGAACCTCCGGGCGCTGTGCCGTCAGTACTTGCCGGGCCGGCATGAAATTGAAATCGTCGATGTTTTCCTCGAGCCGAAGCGCGCGCTGGCCGAGGATATTCGCATGACGCCGACCTTGTTGAAGGTATCGCCGCGGCCGGCGCGCAGGATCATCGGCACCTTGAGACAGACGCAGCGCGTGCTTGATACCTTGGGGCTGATAGCCGCGACGCCATGACAGACAAGCCGCCAAGCGCGGATCCGGCCGTCCCGGTACGGCCAGCCGGGGCTGAAGAGTCAGACGTCAGCAGCCAGCCGGGCGGGGAAATTTCCATGGTGATCCGCGCGCTGCGCGCCGCGGATATTCGTCTGCAGGAATTGACAGCGGGCGAGGTCGATTCGGTAACCGACCATGAAGGGCACGCATACCTATTGCGGCCGGCGCAGGATCGATGGCGCGAGAGCGAGGCAGCGAAGCGCCGTGCCAGCGCCGAGACACTGCTGCGCTTCGCGACGGCGATGGATGCCACCTCCGATGCCATTTATCTGGTGGACCGAGCGAGCATGGCCTTCATCTACGTGAATCAGGCGGCCTGCCGAAGTCAAGCACAATCGCGTGAGGGGCTGTTGGCCCTCTCGCCCGCGCAGGTGTTCGGGATGCCGGCCGCGGCGCTCGAGCGGCTCTACGACACGTTGATCGCCGATCCCGCGGAGCCAAAGCCCGAGGAGGTGTTCTCCCGAGGCCGCGACAATACGCGCACCTGGACGGAATTGCGCCGCCATGCGCAATGCTCCGGTGAGCGTTGGACCCTAGTGACCCTGGTGCGCGATATCACGGCACGCAAGGAGGCGGAAACTCGCATCACTCACTTGAATCGGGTGCATGCGGTGTTGAGCGGCATCAATACACTCATCGTGAGGGTGCGAAGCCGCGATGAACTCTTTGCGGAAGCCTGCCGGATCGCCACCGAGCAGGGGGGGTTTCCGATGATTTGGATCGGCATGGTGGATCGCGAGGCGAAGAAGATTGTGCCGGTGGCCTCAATGGGAGTGACCGATGAGTACCTGGAGTACGTAAGAGAGAATTTGTCGCTGGACGCGGTCGGCGAAAGTCTGACGGCACTCGCTGTGCGCGAGGGAATGGCAGTCTGGGCCAACGATTTGGAGGCCAGGACCGACGTGGTGTTCCGCGCTCATCTGATGGCGGCCGGCATCCGCTCCATGGCGGTCTTTCCATTGTCCATCGCAGCCGAAGTGGTTGGGGTGGTTGCGCTGTACGCGGCGGAAACGGAATACTTTCATAGCGGCGAATTGAAATTGCTGAGGGAATTGACCGGCGATATAGCTTTCGCCATCGATCATATCGAGAAGCAAGAGCGGCTCGATTATATCGCCTACTACGATGTGCTCACCGGGCTCGCCAATCGCGGTTTATTTTTGGAGCGTACGGAGCAATACATCCGCAGCGCCGCCGGTGCACGGCGCAAACTGGCCTTGTTCATGTTCGATTTGGAGCGATTCAAGAATATCAACGACAGCTTGGGAAGGCCTGCGGGAGATTTACTTCTATGCCAGGTGGCCGAGTGGCTGATTGGACATGTGGGCGATGCGAATCTAGTGGCGCGGGTCGGCCCCGATCATTTTGGGGTGATCTTGCCAGACATCCAGCGCGTCGAAGAAGTGGGGCGGGTGCTGGAAAAGACGATGCAGGCATTCTTGGGCCATGCGTTCACGGTTGCCGGTGCCGTGCTGCGGATTTCGGCCAAAGTGGGTGTGGCCTTGTATCCCGAGGATGGGGCGGACGCCGACACTTTGTTCAAGAACGCGGAATCGGCGTTAAAGGGCGCGAAGAATAGCGGTGCACGCTATCTATGCTATGCGGAGGAGATGACGGCTTCGATGGCTGGAAGGCTGTCGCTGGAGAATCGACTGCGCCAGGCGTTGGAGCGCGGCGAGTTCGTGCTGCACTATCAGCCCAAAGTGAATCTGGCGAGTGGCGTGTTGACGGGGGTCGAGGCCTTGCTGCGCTGGAATGATCCTTTGACCGGGCTCGTGCCGCCGAATCGATTTATTCCGATATTGGAGGAAACCGGCCTGATTCATGAGGTGGGTCAGTGGGCGCTCCATGAGGCGGTCACGGATTATCGGCGCTGGCGCAAGACAAAGTCGCGGGCGGTGCGAATCTCGGTGAATGTCTCGCCGCCGCAACTGCGCAGTCATGGTTTCGTCTCCGAGATCGAGCATGCCTTGGGCGGCGATCCGTTGGCGGCGGCCGGTCTGGAGTTGGAAATCACGGAAAGCGTCATCATGAAGGATGTGAGATTCAGCGTGGCGAGTTTGCGGGCGGTTCGCGCACTGGGGGTGGGTATTGCCATCGACGACTTCGGCACCGGATTCTCATCCTTGAGTTATTTGGCGCGGTTGCCGGTGCAGACCCTGAAGATAGACCGCTCCTTCGTCATCGATATGACGTTGAGCTCCGAGGGTCTGGCCCTGGTGTCTGCCATTATCAATCTAGCGCACTCGCTCAAGCTCAATGTAGTGGCGGAAGGAGTCGAGACCGAGGAGCAATCCCGGTTGTTGCGGGTGCTCAACTGCGATGAAATGCAGGGGTACCTTTTCAGCAGGCCGCTGCCACGCGACGTTTTCGAAGGCAAGTATCTCGGTGGCACCACGGGCGCCCCCAGTACTGCAGACGCGTGATCAAGGCGCTCAAACGTCGCGCCGGCCGCCTGACTGAGCCGCAAATCCTGTTCCCGCTCACGGCGGCTCTGCTGTTGAGCGCAGTGTGGGCGATGACCTTCAGTATGGCCCGTTTGAGGAATGCAGCGGCGGAACAGGCGGCCGCAGCCGCCAGCGCCGAGTTGCTCGATACGTACGAAGCGCAGGTCGTGCGAGCCCTGCGCGAAATCGATCAGACCATGAATCTGGTGAAGTTTTGGCGTGAGCGCGGAACCGGTCGACGCGGACTCACCGAGCTCAAGGATCACGGATTATTACCGCCGGATCTGGTGTTCGTGGTGAGCGTGACCGATGCCGCGGGACTCATCGTCGACAGCAATCGGCCGTTGCATGGGGAGAGCGTGGCCGGCGAGGATTATTTTCGCGGGCAGCGTGGCGGCGAGGCGTTCTTTGTCGGGGCGATCGGACCCGATGCGGGAACGGTGGTGCATTTCAGCCGGCGGTTGAACAGTCCAGAGGGAGCCTTCGACGGCATCGTCATCGTCGCCGTGGATGCGGCCTATTTTGTCAGTGGTTACGATACATTGATGTTCGGAGAAGCCGGGTTTCTCGGATTGTTGGGTGACGATGGGATATTTCGGGTGGGCCGCACGGGGGATAAGGTGAGCTATGGCGGCCTGGCAGACCATGCGGCGATGCTTGCTGCGTCGCAGACGGGCGCCGCGCAGATGGTGATGGCAAGCGACGGTGCAAAGGGAGTGCGGCGCTGGGTGCGGACACGCGAGCTGTTCGGCTTTCCCCTAGCTGCGGTGGTCGGACTTGGAGTCGATGAGCAACTGGCCGGTGCCGCGCTCGATACTCGAAAGTATGTCTGGCGGGCTGCGTGGGCGAGTGCATTCATCGTGACGCTGTCGGCGCTCCTCGGGAGATTGAGCTGGCAGTTGGTGCAGAGCCGCCTACGCGAACGCGAGGCGAGCTTGGCGCATGCGGAGCGCGTGGAATACCTGGCTTATCACGATGCGCTCACCGGGTTGCCGAACCGAAGCATGTTCAGCAGATTGTTGACGCGTGCCATCAGCGAGGCGCGGCGTTACGAGAGAAGATTAGCGGTCGCCTTTTTGGACTTGGACCGGTTCAAGCAAATCAACGATTCCCTCGGACACGAGGCTGGGGATCAATTGCTGCAGGAAGTGGCCGCGCGGTTACTGGGCTGCGTCCGGGAGAGCGATACGGTCTCGCGTCTGGGAGGCGACGAATTCGTTGTGCTGCTTCCCGAGATCGGCCACAGCGGCGATGCGGCCATTGTCGCGCAAAAGATTTTGGCGGTAATGGCCCGGCCGTTCGCTCTCGTTGGCCAGGAATTTCGGGTGACGGTGAGCATCGGTATCAGCGCTTATCCCGAGGACGGGCTCGACGAGCAGACCCTGACCAAGAATGCGGATATCGCGATGTACCAGGCGAAGGAAGCAGGCAAGAATAATTTTCAGTTCTACGCCGTGGCGCGCAACGTAAACACGCTGGAGCGGCTCACCTTGGAATCCAGCCTGCGTCACGCGCTGGTGCGGGACGAGTTTCGCCTTCTTTATCAGGCGAAGCGCGATATTGCGAACGCGCGGATCACAGGCATGGAAGCGCTCTTGCGTTGGCAGCACCCGGATTTAGGGATGGTGACCCCAGAGCAGTTTCTCACGGTGGCGGAAGAGAGCGGGTTGATCGTGCCAATCGGCCGCTGGGTGCTGAAGGCCGCATGCCTGCAAAACATGGCATGGCAGAGGCGCGGTTTGCCGCCGCTGTGCATGGCCGTGAATCTCACCGCGCGACAATTCTACGATGAGGAATTGATTCCAGATGTATGTGCCATCCTCGAGAGCACGGGCATGGAGCCGCAGCTTCTGGAGCTCGAGTTCACCGAGGCGCTCCTCATACATCGGGTCGAGCATACGCTGCGGATTTTGACCGCGCTAAGGGCCCAGCGGATTCGAATAGCCATCGACAACTTTGGGAGCGGCTATTCGTCGCTTGCGACATTGCGGAAATTTCCGCTCGACACCATCAAGATAGATCGATCGCTGATCAGGGACATCACGAACCCGGCGGACGAAACCGGGCTCGCGATCGCGATTATCGCCATGGGCAAGAGTTTGAGCTCGACCGTGGTGGTGCAGGGTGTAGAGACGGGGGATCAGGCCGAGTATCTGCGCACGCACGCCTGCGACCAATTGCAGGGGTTTTATTTCGCACGGCCATTGCCTGCCGAGGAGTCGACGAAATTGCTGCTGGGGCAGGCGCCCAATATTACTTATATGGGGGAGCGATTGGGATTAAAAGCGCTGTGAATCGCTACAGCGCGCGGACACTGTCGTCAAGCAAGGCGGCGTCGATGTAGCCGATGGCGGATTCGTTGGCGGCAATGAATTTCTTCACGTCGAGATCTGTGGGCACAGCCCGGGGCG
>Ga0070761_10002578_pt1 | contig 11071 bp, 9 predicted proteins | sample HubBroMetageREF1_FD_66724 | JGI IMG/M metagenome (GOLD analysis project Ga0070761, IMG submission 66724) | Reference soil microbial communities from the Hubbard Brook experimental Forest, New Hampshire, USA - Hubbard Brook CCASE Soil... | ecosystem: Environmental > Terrestrial > Soil > Temperate...
TCGGGAATTCCATCTCCATTAAAATCTGTCGAAGCGAGTGAATAGGCGTATGCGATCGAAATCGGGTTGCCGGGAGCCTGTGCGAACGCTCCATTTCCGAAGCCCAGCAGTATCGTCACCGTCCCGTTGGACGCAGGCGCCAACACCGCGAGATCGGCGATGCCGTCATTGTTGAAGTCGTTCGTCACCACCATCCCCGGCGCTCCAGACAATGGGATCGGGCTGTCTGGGCCGGCGGCAAAAATTCACTGGCCATTGCCAAGCAGAATGCTCACAGAGCTGCTGCCATAATTGGCTACAGCCAGATCAGCATTGCCATCTCCGTTGAAGTCGCCCACTGCGATCGACCATGGATACTCGCCCACAGTTACGGGGCTGTTGGGTGCTTGCCGAAAAGTTCCGTCCCCGTTGCCCAGCAGGATGCTTACAGTGCCACTACCAGAGTTGGCTACCGCCAGATCGGGGATGCCGTCGTTGTTGAAGTCGCCGGTTGCAATCGACTGCGGAAACCCTCCCGTCGCGGGATTTGAGGCATTCAACCACCCCAGCGCTGTCGAGCCATTTCCAACTGGCATCGTGTCGAGGATCGCGTCGCTATTGCTGGTATCGAGGAACGAGACTGTTCCCGTGGGCGCGACCTTGCTGGCCAATCCAACCACTGTGGCCGTTAGAGAATAACTGCCCGCGCTGCCGCTCTCGGTAATCGCGCTTGTTGTGGAATGGACGCCGGTGACTGAGAGCGGGGCTGCGGCCGATGCGCTGCCCTCGTCGCTCGCTGTTCCCAGGAAGACAGCCTCGTAGCTGTGGTTGCCGATTCCCGGAATCAACCTCAGCGTGGCCGTTCCCGCAGTCGTCAACTGCGCTGTGCCTATTGCGTGAATGCTTGTGCACTGGGCGGCTGTAGTATCGCAAAACGCAACTTGACCCAACTCGACCGCTGCGCTCGCCGCCATAACCGTCGCGGTCAACGTTATTTGGGTTCCTGAACTCACGGTTGTGACCGTATTGCTCCCCGATGTGACCGTCAGCGCAGTGGTCGTCGGCACAGGTGTGCCCGAGGAAACGGGCGCAGCAGGGATAAACCGCGGGCTTCCGCATCCCAGGAGACACAGTGAAGCAACAGTCAAAAATTTTCGGACATTCATAAGGGCCCTTTTCACGCGCATGTGTACCTCCGCAGGTATTTCTAAGCAGGCCCGCATGCCTCCGGGCTGGTCAGGCTGGGAGGAAAAAACAATCGCTGAATTTAGGTTAATTTTAGCCCAACCATCCTTCTATCACGCCGTACGATCTGACAATTCAGATGCGGTCCGGCATCCCATTCTTCGCACGGTTTGTCGTGGAAAAACGACGAAGCTTTCAACCTTACCTTGTCCGGGCCTCCAGCACATCTCTGAGCGCGAAGCTCGTCTCGAGCCGGGTTACGCCGGGCAGGCGCGAGAGCTCGTTCTGGTGCAGGCGTCCATAGTCGTCGATGCCGGCCACGCGCGCCACCAGCATGTAGTCGTATTGCCCGGCCATCAGATGGCAGCTCACAATATCGCGGCAGTGCCGCACCGCTGTCTCGAATGCTCCCAGCACCGCCGCCGACTGCCGCTCGAGGGTGACGCGTATGTAGACAGTCATGCTTTTGCCCAGCAGCCGGTCGTCAATGAGCGCGCGGTAGCCGCGGATGGCGCGTGCCGCTTCAAGAGCCAGAATGCGCCTCGATGCCGCCGAAGGCGACAGCCCCACCGCTTCTCCAACTTCAAAGTTCGTTGCCCGTCCCTCGCGTTCGAGGAAGCGCAAAATGGCCAGATCCAGCTCGTCAATCTCAGAGTTCGGGCCGGGGCTTGCGGGCAAATCTGCGGCTGTGGCGACTGCCGTAGCTGATTTGTGTTCAATACTGCTATTTCTTACACGTTTCGTTCCCATAATGCCGTTTTATCACGAAAATTGCACACATTGGAAGCAGCTTGAGACGTACGATTTGATCCTGGACCGGAACCAGGCTGCGCGCCGGACTTCAGCCCTCCCCCAAAGAAAAATACCGGCGCGCACCGGTTCGGCCAGAACGAGAGCCCTCCCCGCCCGCGTCTAACGTGCTTGAGCCCAACCCGGAATGGAGCAAATCATGATCATCGGAGTCCCAAAGGAAATCAAGGATAACGAAGCTCGCGTGGGAATTACGCCCGCGGGAGTGAAGGCTCTTACTGAAATCGGCCACAAAGTGCTGGTTGAGACCCAGGCCGGCGCGCAATCGGGATTTCCCGACGACGAATACCAGCGGGCCGGTGGCGAGATTGTGGGCGACGCCGGATATTGCTGGGGCAAATCCGCAATGGTGGTCAAGGTCAAAGAGCCCATTGAGAGCGAGTACCCGTATTTCCGCGAAGGGCTGGTGCTGTTTACCTATCTTCACCTCGCGCCGGTGACCGGACTCACCAACACGCTGCTTGAGTCGAAGATGATCGGCATTGCCTATGAAACGGTGCGCGACAAGCGCGGCACTCTGCCGCTGCTTACGCCTATGAGCGAAGTGGCCGGGCGCATGAGCGTGCAGGTGGGCGCTAGCTATCTTGAGAAGGAAAAAGGCGGCCGCGGCATTTTGCTGGGAGGCGTGCCGGGAGTTCCTCCCGCGCAGGTGACCATAATTGGCGGCGGAATTGTGGGCACCAATGCGGCCCGCATTGCGCTTGGCTTCGGCGCCAAAACCACGCTCATCGATGTGAACCTGAACCGGTTGCGCGAGCTTGAGGACGTCTTCGGAGGGCGGCTCTACACGCTGGCCTCAAACAGCTACAACATTGCGCAGGCAACGCGCGAGGCCGACCTGGTTATCGGCGGAGTGCTGATTCCCGGGGCGACCGCTCCCAAGCTTGTTACCCGCGAGATGGTCTCAAATATGAAGCCGGGCGCAGTGATCGTCGACGTGGCCATTGACCAGGGCGGATGCGTTGAGACGGCGCGGCCGACCTCGCACTCGAATCCCAGCTACATCGTCGATGGCGTGGTTCACTACTGCGTTACCAACATGCCGGGCGCGGTGCCGCACACTTCAACGCTGGCGCTCACCAATTCGACATTTCCGTACGTAGTGCGCCTGGCCAACCTTGGCGCGCGCGAGGCCCTCAAGCAGGACGCGGGGCTGGCCGACGGGCTGAATACCTGGATGGGCACGCTCACTTATCGCGGCGTTGCCGAAAGCCAGCATCGCCCGTGGACGGCCGCGGCAAGCGTGCTGGAGTAGTTCAACCAACAGGGAACGGGCAACAGGGAACAAGAAAAACAACGTGGGTGCTTCATACAAAGACTTAGTGGTCTGGCAGAGGGCCGTGGAGCTTAGCCTGGCGACCTATAAACTCACGAGTTCATTCCCCGAGTCTGAGCGGTTCGGCCTCACCAATCAGCTTCGGCGAGCCTCCGTATCAATCGCGAGCAACATTGCTGAAGGCTATGGCAAATCGTCTAAAGGTGAGTATCTTCTCCATCTTGGGCACGCCCGAGGGTCAAACTTCGAATTACAAACTCAGCTGGTAATTGCGGAGGGCCTCAATTTCGGATCGGCATCCGACCGTCGCCAGGCGCAGAGTCTGTCAGAAGAAGTCAGCCGCATGCTCGTCGCATTGATGAAGAAGCTCAAACAGCCATAACTCCCTCTCTGGCACGGATGCCTTTCCTGTTCCCAGTTGCCTGTTCCCTGTTGCCTGTTCCCTCGTTCCCTGTTCCCTGTCTTCTATAATCGCCGCATGTCGTTCTGGAGCGATCCGCGGCGGCGCGTGGCGGCGATTCTCGTTGCCTGCCTCATCGTGTTTCTCGGCTTCGGCGTGCTGCAGGCCTTCAACCTCTCCAACATTCGATTCCTGAATCCTGAGACATCGGGCGAAACCCTCGCGTTCACCACGGTCACGTTTGTCTTCTTTCTTGTCCTGCTGCTGCTGCTCATGCTGCTGCTCAGGAACATCCTGAAGATTTATGCTGAGCAAAGCTCGAACGCTCTTGGCGCGCGGCTGCGAACACGCATGGTGGTGGGCGCCGTGCTCATCGCGCTCATGCCCGCGGTTTTCATGTTTTTGTTCAGCTTTCAGCTCATGAACCGCTCCATCGACCGCTGGTTCTCGCCCAACACATCGGAGCTCAGAAACAACTCGATTCGCGTGGTCGAGCAACTGGTGCAATATGTAACCGGCAATGCGCGGTCAGAGGCTGAGTCAATTGCGGCTTCGGGCGCTCCCGACCAGGATGCGGCACAACTCGAAAACACGCTGGTAGCGCACCGCATCACGCTCGAGGGCGGCTTTGTGATGGTCTTCAGCCGCGACATGCACCTGATGACCGCCTTCCAGGCGCCGCCTGAATCCAGCCCCGCCAGTTTGATCCCGTGGATCGATCAGGACCAGGGAAAGGTGATCGCGCTGCACGGCGCGCTCTCGCAGGTGCTGCTCACCGCTGCGCAGCGCAACGATGAATCTGTGATTCGCATCGGCGGCCAGGATTACGCGCTGGCCATGGCCGTCACCGCATCGGGAAAGCCGGTGGTGGCTGCGCTGCCCATGCCCCAGGGGTTGAGCCAGACGGCCACGCAGATCCGCGCCAATGCAGCCGAATACTGGCAGCTCTTCCGCACCCGCAAGGAGCTGCGCGCCAATTTCTTTCTGGCCCTTGTGATTCTTACGACCGCCGTTTTTTTCTTCAGCGTATGGATTGCGCAACTGCTTTCAAAACAGATCACGCGACCGGTTGAAGCCCTCGCCGATGCCATGGACGAGATCGCCGACGGCAAGTACGAGCAACGCGTGTCGGTTGTCGCCAGCGGCGAGATGGCCGACCTGGTGCGTTCGTTCAATCACATGGCCGCTGACCTTGAGACAAGCCGGCAACTGGCCGAAAGCTCTTCGGCGCAGTTGACCGCCGCGAACCAGGCCATTGAAGAACGGCGCAGGGAGCTGGAAACAATCGTTGAAACAATTCCGTCGGGGGTGGTCACGCTCGACGGCAGCGGTGCGGTGCTGCAATCGAACCGCGCCTTCGCTGCGCTGCTCGGCCTGCGTGAAGACGCAAGCCTGAAGGGCGAAAGGATTTCCGCGATAATGCCCGCCGAGTGTGCCGACGACGTGGCCGGGGTAATCCGGCGCGGCCAGCGCATGGGCGCGGCCTCAACGGCCATGGAGTTCCAGTCGCAGGGTCGCATCGTTCACCTGGCCGTGACCAGCGCGCGACTCGATCTGGCCAAAGGCCAAACCGGCAGCGTGCTGGTGGTTGAAGACACAACTGAAGTGCTGCGCGCGCAAAGGCAGTTGGCCTGGAAAGAAGTGGCGCAGCGGGTGGCGCACGAAATCAAGAATCCGCTTACGCCTATTGCGCTTTCGGCCGAGCGCATCGCCCGGCATCTCGATCGCGGGCAAATTGAGTCCACCAGTATCATCCGCAAGTGCAGCGAAGTGATTCTGGCCTGCGTGGGAACCCTGCGTACCCTGGTGGATCAGTTCTCGGCTCTCGCGCAGTTTCCCGTTTCGCAGCCGCGCGCATGCGATCTGAACAAGGTGGCCGACGAGGCGCTGGCTCTCTTCGCCGGCCGTCTTGAAGGCATCACTTTGCAGCGTGACCTTGAGCCGGGGCTGCCCATGGTCATCGCCGACCCCGAGGCCATTCGCCGCGCTCTCGCCAATCTCATCGACAATGCCGCTGAGGCCATGCAGGGTAGCCTGCTGCGCGTACTCGGCATTCACACATCGCTTACTGAAGATGGGGCCGCGGTCGAAGTTTCGGTTTCCGACACCGGGCACGGATTGACCGACGAGATTCGCGAACGGCTGTTTCTGCCGTTTTACTCCACCAAGCATCGCGGAACCGGTCTGGGTCTTTCGATTGCAGCCAAGATCGTGCAGGAACATGGCGGCTCAATTCGCGCCGAATCAAACAGCCCCAAGGGCGCGCGGTTTCTTTTGCGCCTGCCGCTGGTCGACACGGGTGGCCAGCCGTTCCTCGAAATCGGCCACGAGGGCGCTCAGGCCGCCAATGTCGATGAGCCGGCCGTGAAAGGTCTCCGTTGATGGATCACGTTCTGGTGGTGGACGACGAGGCGGAGATCCGCAGTTCGCTCGAGGAAATTCTGCACGAAGAGGGCTACGGCGTTGCGTCCGCGGCCACAGCGGCAGAGGCCGTGGTGCTGCTTGAGGACGCGCCCTACGATGTGGTGCTGCTCGATATCTGGCTGCCCGACCGCGACGGGCTCGACGTTCTTTCCGACTTGCGCAAGCAGCCGGCGGACACGCGGCCTGAGGTTGTGATTATCAGCGGCCACGGCACCATCGAAACCGCGGTAAAGGCCACCAAACTGGGCGCGTTTGATTTTCTCGAAAAGCCGCTCTCGCTCGAGCGAACGCTGATTGTGCTCAAGAATGCGGTTGAGGCTCGCCGGTTGCGGGCTGAAAACCATGAGTTCAAGCGGCAATTCAGCGTGGGTTCGGTGCTTACCGGCGAAAGCGTGCCGGTAAAAGCATTGCGCCAGCAGATCAAGTTGATGGCGCCCACCAACGGACGCGTCCTCATCTATGGCGAATCGGGCACTGGCAAGGAGCTGATTGCGCGCGCCATTCATGCCGAAAGCCTGCGCCGCGACCGTGTGTTTGTCGAACTGAACTGCGCCGCCATACCCGAGGCGCATATCGAGGCGGAGCTATTCGGCTTCCGTCGTGGCGCGGTGGGCGGCGCTCCGGCCGACCAGCGCGGCACACTGGAGCGCGCCGACGGCGGCACGCTGCTGCTTGACGAAGTGGGCGACATGAGCCTGAAGACGCAGGCCAAGGTATTGAGCGCGCTCGACGAGCAACTCTTTACGCCGGTAGGCGGCACGCAGCCCCTGCGCGTTGATGTGAGGCTGATCGCCACCACCAACAAGGATCTTGAAGAGGAAATCGCCAAGGGCAACTTTCGCGAAGACCTTTTCTATCGGCTCAACGTGGTTCCGTTTTTTGTGCCGCCGCTGCGCGAGCGCAAGCAGGACATACCGCTGCTGGTGAAAGAATTCCTGGCCGATTTCGGGCGACAGTACGGTCGCGCGCGCATGGAGATCGGCGAGGAAGCGCTTGGGGTGCTCGCCGGGTACCATTGGCCGGGCAATGTGCGCGAACTTAAAAACGTCATTGAGCGTGTGCTCATTCTCAACCCGCGGGTGCTGCGCATCGAACGCAAGCACCTGCCACCCCTCGCGCCCAGGGCCAAAGCGCGCGGGGGCGAGGAGTTCTCAACGCTCCAGCAGGCCCGCGATGCTTATGAGCGGGAATACATCCAGAAAAAGATTGAGGAAGCGCGCAACAACATAAGCCACGCGGCCGAACTGCTCGGACTTGAGCGCAGCCATCTCTACCGCAAAATGAAGGCGCTGGGAATAGCCGTTCGGGAATAGCGGTGGTGCTCGGGCCCGAAGGCCCGCGAAGACTCAGGGGTTTGTTTGCTAACGAGCGTTAGTCGTTGGCCCGGCGGCTGCCCTGGCGGCGTTCCGTGCCATCATTGCGCCGATCGGATGGACTTCTGCGGCGCTCAATTTTTACCACGCGAAGATCGGGAAGTCCTACTCTTCGCTCGGAACTATTGCGCCGTTCCTGCTCGCTTCGCCTGTCGGAGCGCGATGCCTCGACGTTGAGTGGCACGGAGCCGTTTGAAGGTGCTGATTGTTGAGTCTGTGTACGGCGATTCACTCTGGTTCCTTCCACTGTGGGGTGTGTCCCACCGCTCGTAAGAAGCTTATTGAGTATTGGGAGATTACCACGCTGGGTCTCTACAAAGTCCACACCGTCTGCCGTCAGCGCCAGCATAGCGCTGTCGCCCTTCGTTACGTAGCCCTTCTTGCTCAGGTACCAGATCGTAAAGTCGAGATAGTCGCGCGGAAACCCCATACGGGTTTCAATTTCGCCCAGTCCAACTTCAGGCAGGTGTGGATTGGTCCGGCGCCGGTAATAGAGCACGGCCAATACAGCCAGGCGGCGGTTGAGCTCGCCATCAAGCGTGTCCATAAAGTCAACCTGCGCCGAATATGGATTCTGCCCGTCGGGCTCGGCTTTGCGCTTGCCGTCATAGTCGGCGCGGGCGTTTGGATCAGAAAGAACGTCGTACGCCACTTTCAGCAGGTGGAACATTTCGGCGTCGCCCGACTCCGGGTTGTCGGGGTGCAGGCGCGAAGCCAGAAACCGGTATACGCGATGGATTGTGTCGGCATCGGCGTTGGGACTGATTTGCAGAAACTCGTAGTAATCGACCATCCGGGAGAATTCATCCTTCTAATGTCAAACACAGCCTCATGGCGCCCATCCACCCGGAACGCATTCAGCTGCATCGTAAGTCGTTATATCAAACGTGGGTTACCGGCACACTCCATCCCCAGCACGCATTCGGCACAATCAGGCAGGCATAAAGTCGAGAAGATTGCAGATAACCCGATTCTTCGATTTATACACCCTGAAAGCGCGTCCGTGAATGCCCCAACCGGTGCATTTTTCTCTCAGGAAAAAGTCTGGATCGCAGGGGATCGCTAACTCGTTTAACTTGAGTTATCACCGACCCCGCCAGAGCCCTACCGGCTCACTTTCTGAATGGGGACGATCGACCCAGGGTTATCCCCCTTTGTCGGGTCCACGCGAAAGTCCCACACCTGCTGGCTGATATCCGTGGGCGATAGAATCTCAACCAGCGCGTACTCGCCAATCTCCAGCGGCTGTTTAGGTTCGATGCGGAGCCAGTGCTTGCCCGGCATCACCTGCACCGTGGCGGGAACCACGTTTTCCTGCTGCGTCACTTCGCCGCTCGCGCTTACGCGAATCCCCCCAATCATGCGGACGGCGTTGCGCTCGTCCACTTTCACCAGGGCAAATCCCGATTGCGCCGAGTGCGCACCCTCTTTGGGCTTGTGGTTCAACCCTTCAGTGGAAGTGTGTACCGTGACCGGCTCTGAGAGCACCGGCTCTTTATCGTCCACGACGCCGAGCGAGAGAAAGAACGACGGGTCGTTCACGTGCAGGTGAATCTTGGAGTGGGCGCCATGAAGCATCAGGTCGGCGCGCTGGCCGGCCACGGGATTCAGCACCGCGATGCCATGCCGCTCGCGCGCGTTCACGTCAAGATCGCTGGGCGGCAACTCAACCAGTTCCGGAGTTCCCTGAAAATTGTCGAGTACGAAGACGGCGTCCTCATCAGGCAATTCAAGGCCGGTCACGATTTCGGGCATGCGCGCCTTTTGATCGTTGCGCTCGTCCTGCTCGTCCTTGTCGATTGACTCGGCTTCTTTCATGGCTGGCGAAGGGGCATCGTCAGAGGTCAAATCAGCGTGCTCCTCGTCCCATTTCTTGGTCGCGTCCCAATCCACCATGTCGACCGGCATCTCCTCCCAGTCGCCGCGCTCCTGCGACAGATAGTGCACCCGATCGCCAACAATTTTGTAGTCGCGGACCACCTGGTAGGAGCCGTCTTTAAGGATAAGCCGGTGGTTGCGGCCCAGTCCCGGAAGGTCAGGCTTGAGCGGCAATGGCTTCTGGTGGTTGTCAGCAGGATCGGAGCTTTGCGCCCACACCGGGACCGCGGCCAGCAAAAGGCCGATGCAGAACGGCAATGCGCGTCGAAGTTGATGGACCCCTGTCATGGCGAAGAATGCGGCGTCCCCCGGCCGGACAAACCGTGCGAAGTCGATGTGAACTCTAAGTTTAGACGATGACTGGGCCACATTGTTGGCACCACGGCCCGCTTCCGTTGCATCCAATCGTAACGAGTGGCTCGGTTTGAACGTCCAATCTTGTGTATTCTTAGAATGTAGGAGTACCGCATTGTCAGGAATCAGGGCACATTTGAATCTCGATTCCCGCTCACGCCGAAGCTGGATGCTGGCAATCGCGGGGTTGTGCCTTGCCCTTTTGGCCATGCTCTCGGTGGCTCAGGTTGCTCACCTGCACCAGAACGCCGCTGACGCCGACCACTGCCCGCTTTGCATTGTGATGCACACGGCCGCGCCTACTGCGATTGCCGCTGTGGCGATTGTGCTGGTTCAGCTTGGCGCGCTCGCCCCGGTTGCAGAGCCGGTCCTCGTCCTTCGCAAGCGACCGTCAACGCTGTTTATCCGACCCCCTCCCGCAGGCTGCTGAGCGCCACTCCGGCTGTCACTCGAGCCTGACCATTCATCGCATTCATCGGTAAGTTTTAAAAGCCGCACTCGCCCGAATAAAACGCGCGAGCTTTCGGCATATCGGCTCAGGCTCATCGCACCGGTTGGACGCTCCCTCCAATGCCGAGAAGATGCCGCGCGACCAGAAATTGCCGGCAAACTGAACGCATTTCAGCCATTTTTCAGGAGCAGTTCTATATGTTATTACGTTGTCACGCGCGCAGACGCGTTCTTCCCCTCATCCTGGCAGCGCTTGCGACTGCCGGTGTTGCGGCGCGGGCCCAGAGCGGCAGCGCCGGCACCATCCACGGCACCGTGACCGACCCGACCGGGGCCGTCATTCCCGGCGCCACCGTGCATCTTGCGAACCAGGTGAGCCAGTTTGATAGGACTGTGACCACTGACGCAACCGGGCAGTTCACTATCACCAATGTCCCTTTCAATCCTTACAAGATCAACGCTTCTGCCAAAGGGTTTTCGCCCGGATCTCAATCAGTAGAAGTTCGGTCGTCAGTAGGCACAGCCGTCAACGTGGTTTTGCAGGTGGAAGGATCGGTGCAGACGGTCACGGTGGAATCGCAGGGCGACCTGATTGAAGACGACCCCACCTTCCATACGGATGTTGACCGCGACATGCTTCAGAAGGTGCCGCTCGGAAGCGGGTCATCGAACCTGAGCACACTGGTGACTGAAACCACTCCCGGTGTTTCAGCGGATTCAAACGGGCTCTTTCACGGGCTGGGCGACCACGCCTCCAACTCATTCTCGGTTGACGGCCAGTCGGAAACTGACCAGCAGAGCAAGGTCTTTTCCAATCAGATTCCTGCCAACTCAATCCAGTCGATTGAAGTGATCAGCGGCGCGCCACCGGCCGAGTACGGCGACAAAACCAGCCTCGTGATCGTGGCCACCACGCGCTCCGGCCAGGGCGTCACCACGCCG
>Ga0070761_10002579_pt1 | contig 11069 bp, 11 predicted proteins | sample HubBroMetageREF1_FD_66724 | JGI IMG/M metagenome (GOLD analysis project Ga0070761, IMG submission 66724) | Reference soil microbial communities from the Hubbard Brook experimental Forest, New Hampshire, USA - Hubbard Brook CCASE Soil... | ecosystem: Environmental > Terrestrial > Soil >...
TCTTCGCGGCGAAGCCACCGTCGAAGGCCGCACGTTCCGGAGCTTCGCCGAAGAGCGCAGCGTGTCGTTGGGCCGAACGGACCGCCAGCGTGGAATCAGCCGGGTTGCCTTTCTCGATGAATGAAAACCCCTTTGTTTTCGCGCAGCTACCGTTCTCGGACGAGAACTAGCTAGCCTCCAGCGCGTCGATCGTGAGAAGAGCGGAGGCCTTGACGTGACTGGCCTCTGGGCTCCGGCAGCCGAGCGCGATCGGGAAAACCTCCCGTCCCGTCGATCCGAGCTTCTTGGGGGTCATAAGCCGTTACTTCCGATGGGCCTCAGCGCCGGCTCTCTCAGCAAGCAAATGCGCGCTCGTTCTCGTTCGCCGTGGGAGGCCGGCAGATATAGTCTCCTCCCATGGACGACCTCGTCACCGTCACGACTTTCCCCGACGTTCCGGAAGCTGAGCTCGCTCGAGACCGCCTGAAGCTCGAGGGAGTCACGGCCTTCGTTCTCTCCGCTCAGACCACAGGGGTCATGCCGTTCTTGACCGCCTCTTCGGGCGGCGTGCGCGTGCAGGTCAAGCGAGAGGACCTGGCGAAGGCCAAGGAGATTCTCGGGACGTAAGTGGGAGTAGAGCGGGCGTCTGACATCTCTTGCGGGTCCTCCCGCAGGACCGTCGGACCTACCTCGCCTTTCGCGAGGCCCTTGAGGGATGCGGGCGCGCTCGACGGGGCTGCCCCGCGTCGCGGTATCCCTGGGAGTTTGCGGTGCGGCTCACGTCATCGCTCGCGCAGCAGCACGTGACGCTTGGTGACGCCGAGACGGAGACGGTCGACCTCGCCAGTTGGAATCTTGCCATGGCGTAGGATCGTCTGTGGGGATGTCAAGTTGAGCCAACCGCGACTCTGCAGTCGCGGTAAGCGCGCCTCGACCCCGCCTGCTGCCTTAGTATTTTGGTCCGGCCCGGCCTTTGCTTGGGCTTCTCGACTCGGAGGGATCAATGAGGGGGCTTCACTCGATCACCGTGCTCGCCACCCTGGCCGCATTTTGCGCTGGCGGGTGCTCGGCGGCTAGCGAGGCCTTTCCCGCCGGCGCGGAATCTTCGAACGGCGGCGCCTCGAGTGGTACTGCCTCCCCGGGGGTGGGAGCCGCAGTAGGAGGCGGAACAGCCAGCAGTAGCGGCTCGGTGGCCGCGCTGCCGCCCGAGACGAAAGTCGAGAGCAGTTACCAGACGCCGGTGTCGACCCGCAGCGTCGTGTGGATTGCCAATCCCACGAGCGGAAGGGTCGCCTACATCAACGCGCAGACCTTCAGCGTGCAGACTGTCGCGGCGGGGGATGGCCCCACGTACCTCGCCGCGGTCAGCGATCCTACCGACGACGTGGCCATCGTCCAGAACGTCCTTTCGCAGAACATCACGCTTCTTCGGGTCCATCCTGGCTCGCTTGCGCCGCCCACGACGACGGTGTTTCCGTCCACGGCCGATGCGAACTCTTGGGCCGTGTCGCAAAGCGGCCGCTGGGCGATTGCGTGGGCGAACGCAACGCAAATCACGAACCCCGACCCCACCCAGGGCTTCCAGGAGATCGCGGTCATCGATACCACACAGGTTCGGCCGTCCACGATTCTCGCAGTTGGGTATCGCCCCGCATCGATCGCGTTTTCTGGCGACAGCCACGCCTATGCGGTGACCCAGGACGGCATCACCGGGATTGACCTCCTGGGAGGGACACAACCGAGCGTCACCCAAAACTTCCCGCTCGTTGCGCCAGGCGAATCGGGTGTCGACGCCGCGACCGGTGACGCTTCGGGCACCGCGGACGCCCCTATCCCTGGGGCAATCGATGCCGCCGCCATCGATGCCACCGCGGACGCGGGGCCCTCCGGGACCGTGTCGGCCGTGGGCTCGCCGTCCAGCGGGGCCGGCGGCACCAGCGTCCCCGACGTTTCTTTCACCTCAGACGGGTTGTACGCGCTCGCGAGGACTGACGGGGTGCTCGCGATCAACATCGTTTCGCTTCAAGACGGGAAGTCGACGGCGGTCGTGATGCCTGCTTTGCCGACGGACCTCACGGTGTCGCCGGACGGCACGTTTGCCGTGGCCGTTCTGCGCGATACGTCGACGGTGGCCATCTTGCCCCTTCCGGGCATCGCGACGGACCCGACCTCGTTCTCCACTGTGAAGATCCCGGGACAAACCATTGGCCGTGCGATCGTGACTGCCGGAGGAAAGGTCCTTCTCTTCGAGACCGCGGCCGCCATCGATGCGCTTTCGGTCCTCACGATCCAGCCGACGCCGACCTTTTTCACCGTGGCCCTTCACGCCCCGGTGCTTGCGGTCTTTCCGACGAGTGACGGGCAGAACGCTGTGGTCCTCCACAATGTCACGCCAGTGCCAGGCTCGAACGTATTGGGGGCCTACAGCCTGGTGCCCATAGGCGAGCAGCTCCCGGCCCTCATCGTGTCGTTGCCGGCGGCGCCGCTGGCCGTCGCTCTCGCTCCTGCAGGCGACCGCGCGCTCGTTGCGTATCGCGACGACCCCTCGAGTACCTTCGGCCTGGACATGGCGATGTTGCCCTCGTTCCAAGTGACGTCCTATTCGCTAGCCAGTCCGCCCACCGCGGTCGGAATCGTCACGGGCTCGCTGGGGGTCGACGCTGGCGCCGCTCCGGCAGCCGGAGCCGACGCGGACGCTGGCGTCGCCCGCGGATACGTCGGGCAGGATTACGCCGAGGGGCGGATCACGTTCGTGGACTTGTCGAGCGGCTCGGAGCGCACCATCACCGGCTTCGAGCTCGCGGCGCAGATCGTCACCGGATCCAACGGAGATAGCGGACCATGAACCGCGTCCAGCGCGCCCTCTTGGTCCTCGCGGTCGGGGCGATGTTCAGCGCCTGTGGGTCGCGGCCCGCGTACTGGGACCAGTCGGCCCCGGCGCCCGCGGTGGCGACCTACGGCTTGCAAGAAGGCGTTGCCGTGGTCGATTCGGCGAATAGTCGCCTGGTCTTTCTCAGCGCGCTGCCTGCCCAGCAGCTCTCGGCGCAGCAGTTGCCCGTTGCGCACAACCCGGTCACGACGACGGTTTCGCCCGATGGAAGGAGTCTCTTCATCCTCGCGTCCGGCGATTGGCCCGTGCAAACGGCTGCCGATCAGTTGCCGTCGCTCACCCGGGTGTCGCAAAGCCCGTCATCGTCCACGACCGTGCCCGCGAAGATGACGGCCACGCAGTTCTGGATGTCCAATCCCTTGCAGAATCTCGTGGTCGATCCCGGCGAGCATTGGGCCGTCGCCTATGCGGGGGCGCAAACCAACTTCGTGCAGAACGTTAGCGAGCTTGTCCTTTTCGATCTGACGCAGGCGCCTAACCCGTCAAGCCCATCGGCTCGCCTCGACGAGACCCGGTCGCCCAATCCCGTCTCGCGCACGATTCAGGCCTTCGGAGGTATCCCGCAGCAGCTGAGTTTCACGGCCGCGCTCAACCTCGGAGGCGGCCTGACGCGACACCTCTTGCTGATGGAGACCAACATCGACGTGACCCTGGTCGACATGGACGATGCCTTCCCCGTTCCTCCCGCAACGGCTCCGCCCGAGACGACCGTACGGCTTACCAACGGAACGGACGGGACGATGGTCACGCCTGCAGGTCTCGCCGTGTACCCCGGTGACCCCAGCGGGCCGGCGCGCCTCGCCATTCGTGCGTCCAATGACACCAACGTATTCACGCTCGTACTCGGGCCGTCGACTCCGACCATCAATCTGACCGACGTGGGCGGCATCCCGAGCGACATGGCGTTCGTGATGACCGACGCCCCGACCGACGGCGGCCTGCGGTTGGCCGCGCTCGTCCCGTCAAACTCCAACGCGGTGCTCGTCGAGCCGGATACGAGCCTCACGACGACTGTGTCTCTCGATGCGGCCTACACCAGCCTGTCGCTCGTCACCCAGGCCCTGGGGACACCGGCTCCGACCGTCGACGTCGCGCTTCTTTGGGGCGCTCCAAGCGGCGCGACCTATGGGGTCGAGCTCTGGACACTCGGCAACTCGGTAGGCACACCCTACCGAAGCGTTCAAGGCGTCGATGTCTCACAGTCGATTCAGGCCGTAGACGACGTGCCCGGAAACGCCCAGCTCAAGGTGCTGGAGGTCACGGGTGGCAGCGAGTTCGTGGTCCTCAATCTCGTGACGCAAAACGCCGCGCCGCTCGAGACGAGTCAGTCTGCATCCCTGATGATTGCGCCCGACGGCCTCCGAATGTGGGTCTTCACGCCTCAGGGAACCAACCTCGCTTCGATCGACTTCAAGGATCTGAATCCCGTCCGCCTGACGACAGATCTACCTATCAATGCGGTGTACGATGTCTCCCGGGTCGACAGCACGCCGGCCGATCCGCAGAGATCGCTTGTCGCCATTCATCAGCTCGGCACCCTTGGCGCCACGGTGTTCGACGCGCTCAATCCCAGTCCGATAACTTCGCGGCGTGCTGACGCCCTGCTCTTGGAGGGCCCATGAAAACACGGGGGAAGTGGATCCTGTTGATGGGCCTTTCGACTCTGTGGTCGTCCGCGGCGCACGCCGATGAAGGCGAGTCCACAGCCTCCATGCGCTTGGACCAAAGCGAGATTGTTGGCCGCCTTGAGCTGGGCTACCGCGGCTCGTTCGTTACGGGCTCCGGGTACAATCCGTTTTCGACAAACGACTATCTCCCCCAGCTATCGCTAGCCCTCACGCGAACCCTCGTCTCGGAAGGCCCCTGGTCGTTCGGGGCGGGAGTGGCCTGGGATTACGGGGCTACCGGCGCGACATCTTTGGGTGACACCACAGCCCTCACGCTGGACCGGTTGACGGTCCCGCTCGAGGGCAGGCGGCGTTTCGGTCGTTGGGGCTACGCGTTCGTGCGGGGCGCTCCCGGAGTCGCCTACGAAAGTGTCGAGGTGGATGACCCCTCGGTCCCTGGGAACGCGCTCACCAAATCCCGCTGGCTTTTCGCCGCAGATCTCAGCGCCGGATACTCGCTCCCGCTCTGGACGCGCACCAGAGGCTCGCAGCTTCTATCGCATCTTTGGGCGCAGGCCGATGGAGGCTACGGCCTGGTGGTCGACCAGCGCCTCAATATGACGCCCAGCGGACAGGCGCGTGCCGATGGAGTTGACCTCGGCACGCTCGCCCTGAGCGGCGGCTTTTTTCGACTCTCCGTCGCCGCCAGCTTGTAGCCCCGTCCTGGAACCACGATCCCGCAGTGACTCTAGTGACTTTTTTGTCGGCATGATCGGCGCCGGATACGTCTCGCACACGATTCTGGAGAAGAACGCGCGCGCGGAGACGCTCGAGAGCGCGAGCCTCATCACGAGGCTCAGAACCGCTACACGGTCCAGCTCGCGTTTGACGTGCAGAACGCAGCCCCGACGACTGTTCTCGACGAGCTTTACAGCGACGGGACGCCGTACGTGCCGCACGCCGTTCCCGTGCCGTTGACGATGGGCTCCTTCACGAACGTCGCCATCCAGTTCGATTGGACGGGCCCCATGACTGCCAATGCCGCCGTCCTCATGAACGGATCCCAAGCGCTCTCCGTTCCGCTCACCATGAACGTCGGGGCGACGTCCATGCAGATCAGCATCGGCACCACGTACTCCACCGAGCCGTCGTCGGGCTGGGAGATCCGTTACGACAACGTTCTTTTCACGGCCATGTGAAGCACCGCTCGCTACCAACTGGAGCTGCTCGACCCAACCTTGGTGACGATCCTGGCCGGGGCGCGGCTCGACAGGTTCAGCGGCGTGTCCACCGATCCGCCAACCGTGAGGGGTAGGCCATAGCCCGTAGTGTGCGAAAATTCGGCCGACACGAGGTGGGGCGGCAACCCCGGCCATCTCCCGCGATGGCCTTTGAATCAATCCGATCGAACCGTCGCACAAATCCCGGTTGTTAGGACTCGGCGCACTCGCTCCCGACGCTGGTGTTCGGGTTGCAGAAGCCGCCGCAGCCGTCAGAGTCCGCTGCGCACGATACCTGGTCCGGATAGCAGCGGAGTCCGTTCTGTCCACATGCGCCTCCGCCGCAGCACGGTTCCTCCTCCGTGTAGACGGGCTCGCTCGTATCGAAGTTTCTGATGCCGTCCATCGGATTGCGGGCGAGCTCAGCCTGCATGACCGCCGCCTTCAGGATCACTCGCATCACGTTCAGCCAAGTGGCCCCTCCCATTGTCTCCGCATTGGACGTCGGGGTATCGGTTTCTCGATGGAGTCCCAGCTCGCGCTCTTTCCCGGCACGGCGCTGGCGGTATCTGTCGCCCGCGCCCCAGCCCACATTCCCGAGGCTGAACCCATGCCGTTGCAGGGCTCGGCCGAGCAAATGGGACTCTTCGATGCGCCGCTGCAACGGCTCAGGGCTGCGCTCGACGCGGTGGCCCTGGCGGACTTGGCCCGAGCCTTATGCTTGCTCGAAGGGATCGCGCCGGAGCTCCACCGGCTCGTCCCATCGACGCTGCGGCGAGTATCAGAACTGCGCCAAGAGCTGGAGCGCGCACGCGCTCAGCCGCAGTCCGCTCGGGTCTCCACCTACCTCGAGCTCGGTCGGAGCTTGTCGGCTGAAGTCGAACCATGGCTCAGCCTCGGTCGTGCACTCATCTCGCGGGCCGCCGCCGACCTCGGTCCGGCCGACGGCGTTCTCATCGGACGCTTGCTTCTGGAGGCCCGGGAGCTCGTGCGAGCCAGGAGCGTGCTGCTGGCGGTTCCCGGTCCCGCCCATGCGGCGGCTCTCTTCGCGCTAGGAGATGTCGAGTCCTCGCTCGACGACCGCTCTGCCGCTCGCCGGTACTATCGCGATGCCTTGCTCCTCGATCCCTTCGACGCCGCCTTCGATTGCGTCGCCGACGAGGAGGTCGCTCGACTACCCTATCTGGCGGAGTTCGAGGTGGAGGTCGATGGAGATCCGCGAGCCTGGTGCGCACCGGTGGGCATCGTTGCGGGTGTCCTGCCGCGGCCGCGCGAAGTGGCCGGGGAGCTGCCCATGCCGTCGAACGTCTCCCAAGATAGGTTGTCGATGCTCGGCAGGGCCCGGCAGTTCGTCGATGGGCTGGTTCGTGCTGGGTGGCCCGACGTGCGGATGAGCCGGGAGGCGCTGCTCGAGACCCGTCGATGTTTGAAGCGAGCGTCCGCCCCTCTGTTCATGTGGTACATGGCGCGCCAGGTGAACGGGCCCTGACCCGCTCTCGCCCGGCGCGTCACGGAGGCTGCTTGAGCCGCGGCGACGGCTTTTTCGGACACCACGAGTATCGAAGGCTCTCCCAGTTGCCTCCTGCACCGTCACCCGCCGTTCCTTCGCGCCTCTTCGCTACATCTTCGTGGCGCGCGTGAGAAGGTACTGTTGGCGGACCCGGTTGTCCTCGAAGTAGAGGCCGATGAGCTCATCCATCTCGCGTCGGAAGGACTCGAGCTTCGGCGGGTCGGACGCCAAGGACTGCACGAGGCGACTGATCGGCCCGACGTTCGCCTCCATGAACAGTCGAAGGTGCGCGGGGCTGAGGGTCTGGAAGACTATCGCGTCGCGATCGAAGACGATGTCGCGCACCGTCGGTCCCAGTCGCTCGCGCACGATGGCCGGGTCCCCCCACTGCACGGGCGGCGCGACGCCGGGCGGAGGCGGCGGCCCATACTTTGCCGACAGGGCGAACGACTGCCCCGTGTACAGCTCGGGTGGCCAGGTCGAGAAGGCGACGGTGCCGCCGGGCTTGAGGACGCGCAGCATCTCGCGAATCGCGACGTCCGGCCGAGGCGCGAACATGTGCCCGAACTGGCTGACGACGACGTCGAAGCGCGCGTCCGGGAAGGGCAGGGCCTCGACGTCCGCCTCGTGCCATTCGACCTCGAGGCTCATGATGGCGGCGTTCTCACGCGCCCGCTCGAGCAGCTTGGGCGTGAGGTCCGCGCCGGTGACTCGAGCCCCGAGTCGCGCCGCGGTAAGCGCGACGACGCCTGTGCCGCAGCCGACGTCGAGCACCGCTGCGCCTTTGCCGATGCGCGCGTACTTCACGAGCCGCGGGGCCGCGGATCCCGTAATCATCTCGGTGGGCGCGAATGACGACCAGCCGGCTTTCGCAGCTTCCTTAAACTGGGCAAGCGGATCCATGCGCGGACCCTACATGGGCCCAGGCGAAGGGGGAAGAGACGCCCGAGCGGCTCCACGCTCGAAACCCGAGGACGGCCGACGCGGCGTCCCCGTGTGCGGAGGTATCGGAGCGGGGACGCGGTGTTCACACGCCGGTGGCGGGGGTTGGTTCACCTACTTTTCGACATCGTCGCCCGCGAAATTTCGACTCCGCCGTCGCGCGCGTCTCGCGGTGCGCCGTATACTGCGACGATGGCAGTTTTCGCACGCCGGCTGGCCGAGGGACGGCGCCGCTTCGTTCGCGTGCATGTGGGAGTGGCCGTCGAGTTTTCGGCTCAAGCCGACGATTTTCTCTTCAGCATGGACGGCACCGCGAGAGATATCTCGCTCGGCGGCATGTTCGTCGAGACCGACATTCCCTGCCTTTTCGGCGAGCGCATCCTCGTCTATGCGACGCTGCCGGGTCGTCGGCGCAGGATGGGACTCTCGGCGACGGTACGCTGGACGAGCTCTGCCGGAATGGGCGTCCAATTCGGCCTGCTCGGCGCCCTCGACACGCACGAGATCGCCGAGTTCACCCGAGGGTAAGCTCGCGTTGCATCATAGAGGCTCGCCATGCGGTAGGGGACGACTAGCTTCGCCCTCGCAGCGCGGCGAACGCCCTGGGTAGGCCGCGCGGGCTCGCCCTGAACGCGATGTAAAGGTGATCACGGTCGGTCTCGATGGCTCGCACACCGACGACCGGCGTCATGACGGCCAGAGCGCGCCGCAGCAAGAAGTTGTTCGCGATGGCCGGAATCTTGAGCAGGTCGACCACGATCCGGTCCCCTTCCGCTTCGACGATCGCGGGCGGTTTGTTCGGCACGAACTTGAGGAGATTGCCCGTCTTCGTGAGGTCGAGTGCCCCCGACTTGATGAGAGTGGCAACGGCGGTCTCACTCTCGCCCAGCAAAGCCAGCTTCACGTCGCTCAGACGAATGCCGATCCTCATCGAGGACGGTGAGAAGTCGATCTCGTCGACGCGAACGTTGGCGCTTGCGCGGACTGGCGTCCCCATCGCTTGAACCGAGAGGCTGATGCGAATCGCCGGCGGTGCGCTGTCGATATGGATGTCCTTGGGCGCTTTGCGGGGCAACTTGGCCTGCGACGAAAACCACTTGAGCGCCACCAGCGGCACTCCGAACTTCAGGTTCGCGGCGTTCACGGCCGTCGCGACAATCTCGTCCGGATTCCTGCGAAGGTAGTCGACGGCAGCAATCAGAAAAGCACGGGCATCGAGCATGGGAGGGGTGCGCAGGTTAGCAGGGTATCCCGGGTGATTTCACAATAGACTCCCAAGAATCGGCGATTTCCTGAGCGGTCCAGACGCCGCCGTCCTCCTCTTTGAACCGCCCCTGGGTCTCCACGACTTTGAAGACGTAGAGACGTGCACCGGCGGCGGCGACCACGTGCCCGGTGCGGTCTCCGCAGAGGTCGCTCGCGAGAAAAAGGGCGACGGGGGCGACGTGCTCCGCGGTCAGCGTGTCGATGCCTTGAAACATCGGCAAATCCTCGGTCATGCGCGTCTTGGCGAGGGGTGCGATCGCGTTGACCGTGATGCGGTGCTTCTGAAGCTCGATCGACATTGTGCGCGTCAGGCCGTAGATGCCGGCTTTGGCGGCGGCGTAGTTGGCCTGCCCGAAGTTGCCGAGCATCCCGCTCACGCTCGTCGTGTTGATCACCCGCCCGCCGCCGCCCTGCGCCACGATTTGCCGTGCAAAGCGCTGCGAGCACAGAAAGGTGCTCCGAAGATGAACGGAGATGACCGCGTCCCACATCTCTTCGTCCATCTTGAGAAAGCTCTTGTCGCGGAGGATTCCGGCGTTGTTGACCAGAACGTCGACCCTTCGATAGGCGTCGATCGCTGTCCGGACGATAGCTTCGGCTCCTTCGGCCGACGCCGCCGAATCGTGGTTGGCGATCGCCTCACCCTGGTCGGCGCGAATCTGTTCGACCACGGCGTCGGCCGCGCGACTGTCGACACCGCGCCCGTCGCGCTCCGACCCGACGTCGTTGACCACGACTTTGGCCCCCTCACGCGCGAAAAGGCGGGCATACGCGCGCCCGAGGCCACCTCCGGCTCCCGTGACGATCGCCACTTTGCCCTCAAGAAGCGGCATTTCGCGTCTTGGCTCTTAGCGGCGACGCTACGGACCGTCCAGCGGGCCAAAGTGGTACACTGGGCCCTGCGCCGTTGACGCAGGGGACCATGAGCGACCGCCCGAAGCGACCGTCCAAGCCGCCACGCGGGTCGAGCGTGCGGCCTGCCCACACGGAGTGGCCCGAGGAGGAGCCGAGCACCCGAACGACGGATGCGACGATCTCGACCGCCCTGCCGGCCATGGCCAAGCAGACCGTCCGAGCGATCCTCACCGTCATTTCCGGAGCGAGCGCGGGGCGAGTCCATTCCATTGGGGACGGGGTCACCCTCATCGGGCGCGCTCGCGAGGCGCAGCTCCGATTCGACGACGCCGGGGTGAGCCGAACCCACGCGCGCGTGACGTCTCGCGGTGGGGGACGCTACTTACTCGAAGACCTCGAATCGACCAACGGAACCTTCGTGGGCGGCGCACGGGTCGAGAAGGCGGAGCTCGAGAGCGGCGACCGCGTGAACATCGGCCCGCACGTCACGGTGTCGTTCTCCATCGTCGACTCGCAGGCCGAGCGGATGGCCCACGAGCTCTACGAATCGGCGGTGCGCGACACCCTGACCAAAGCGCACAATCGGCGTTACTTCATCGAGCGCATCGGGAGCGAGATCGCGTACGCGCGCCGGCACTCGACGCCGCTGTCGCTCGTGCTCTTCGACCTCGATCATTTCAAGCGGATCAACGACGCCCACGGACATCTGGCCGGTGATGCCGTGCTGCGCGAGGTGGCGGCGCTCGTGGCCCGCATGATTCGCCTGGAAGACGTCTTTGCGCGCTTCGGCGGAGAAGAGT
>Ga0070761_10002580_pt1 | contig 11068 bp, 9 predicted proteins | sample HubBroMetageREF1_FD_66724 | JGI IMG/M metagenome (GOLD analysis project Ga0070761, IMG submission 66724) | Reference soil microbial communities from the Hubbard Brook experimental Forest, New Hampshire, USA - Hubbard Brook CCASE Soil... | ecosystem: Environmental > Terrestrial > Soil > Temperate...
TTCACCGGCTCGGCGGCGCGGGCGATCCTGATCGCCATGTTGAGGTCCCACCGGCTGTGGCCCTCGATGAGCAACTCGATTCCGCTGCCAGCGGCGTCGCGCGCCTGCTCAAGCATGGCGAGCCCGCTGGCCAGGTCGGCCGAGGACAGGTAGCTGCCCGGCGGGCCCATCGCGGTCCACCCGGCCGGGCCGGTTGACCCGCTGGCCTCGATCTGCGGGGCGAACCTGTCCCACGGCCACACCTTCATGCCGAGGTAGCCGCTAGCGGCCAGTTCGGTTGCCAGCCCGGCCGGGTCCTGCAGCGCGCGGTCCCAGTCCAGGTACGGTCCGGCGTTGACGCACGTGTTGTAGGCGGGTACCGACGTGGCGCAGGCACCGCCGAGCAGCTGATGTACCGGCAGCCCGGCCGACTGGCCGAGCGCATCCCACAGCGCGATATCAAGCGCGGAGATGGCTCGCATCTCGGCGCCGGCGAAGCCGAAGAAGTTCGCGCAGGAAAACAGCGTGGTCCAGATCTTCTTGATCGAGCCCGATGGCTGCCCGATGAGCAGCGGCGCGGCCAGATCGTGCACCACGGACTCGACCGCCGCCGGAAGGTAATAGGTCTCGCCCAGCCCGGTGACGCCGGCCGAGGTACGGATCAGCACCCAGAGCAGGTTCGGCTGCTCGGCCCAGCGGACCGTGCTGATCTCGTCAATGACTCCGAGGTCGCGGGCAGCGGGCGATCCGGTCACAGCAGCGATCCGCCGTTCACCTGAAGCACGGTGCCGGTGACGAACGCCGACTCCGCGCTGAGCAGGTAGAGCACCCCGAACGCGATGTCGGCCGGCGCTCCGACCCGGCCGAGCAGCGTCCGCGCGGCGGTCGCCGCCGCCAGCTCAGGTGACGCGGCCTGCAGCGCCGGGGTGTTGATCGGGCCGGGCGAGATCGCGTTGACCCGCACTCCGGCCGGGCTCACCTCCCTGGCCAGCGATTTGGTCAGGCCGATCACGCCGGCCTTGGCCGCGGCGTAGGCGGCGGACGGCCGGATCGAGCCGTACTCGCCGGCGGTGGAGGCGAAGTTGACGATGGCGCCCGCGCCGCGGGCGACCAGGTCAGGCAGGACGGCCCGGCACGCAACGAGCGCGGTGAGCAGGTTCGAGCTGATCATCGCGTGCCAGTCGGCGGGGCCTGACTTGGTGAAGTCGATGATCGCGAACGTGCCCGCCACGTTCACCAGGCCGCTGACCGGGCCGAGCCTGGCGCGGGCGGTGGCCAGGAAATCCTCGAAGTCGGCCAGCTCGGCTGCGTCGGCTGCCCGGCCCCAGTGCGGCACGCCCGCGTCGGACAGCTCGGTGCGCAATTCACCGAGCCCGGCCTCGTGGACGTCAGTAACTGCGAGCCGGGCGCCCGCGCTGCCGAGTACCCGGCAGACCTCACGACCGATCGTCCCCGCTGCGCCGGATACCAGCACCACCTGGTCATCGAGCCGCACTCGTGCCTCCCTGCCGGCCGGACCCGCGTTTCGGCGCCCGTCGGGCGTCCGCGACAACAGTAGGCACTTCCCGGCCAAGTGGTCAAGCCACCTGATTGGTCGGTCAGGACCCGGACAGGCGGAAGCCAGGCGGAAACCAGGCGGAAACCAGGCGCAAGCCAGGCGGAAACCAGGCGCAAGCCAGGCGGAAACCAGGCGCAGGCCAGGCGGAAACCAGAATCACGCTGCTCAGCCCGGCGGCTGGCTCACCCGTTCAGGCCGGCGTCTTGGGCCCGATCGCCCCGGCGGGGAAGATCGACCTGGACTCGTTCAGGTGGTCGGCCATGGCTTTGCTGGCCGCTTCCGGCTGTCCGCGCTTGATCGCCTTGAGTACCTTCTCGTGCGCCGCGATGCCCTGCCGGACGGCGTCCGGGGTCCCGTGACTCTCGAACATGCCTTTGATGATCATCGTCGCGATCGGCGCCAGCAACGCCGGGAAGAGCGGATTTCCGGTCGCGCGGGCGACCGCGACGTGGAATCCGACATCAGCCGCGGTGTAAGCGGCGGCGTCGTTCTCGCTGTCCGCCATCGCCTGCAGCAGGCTGTCCAGCGTTTCCGCCAGTTCAGGCGTCACCCGCTGCGCGGCGAGCGCGGCAGCCGTAGTCTCGATGGCCCGGCGCGCCTCGTAAAGGTGGTCAACCGTCAGCTCGGGTTCCCGGCCCGACAGCTGCAGCTGGCGGACGAGCGCATCGGCCAGGTCCGACTCGCTCGGATGCCGGACGAACGTGCCGCGGCCGTTGATCGTCTCGATGAACCCCTCGGCCCGCAGTTCGGCCAGCGCCTCTCGCAGCAGCGGCCTGCTCACGCCGAACTCGGCCGCCATCCTGGCCTCAGTCGGCAGCTGCTGGCCCTGGGTCAGCTGGCCGGCCGAAATCTGGCCGCGTACCTCCGCGACTAGCTTCTCGACCAGGCTATTCTTCCTGATCTGCCGCAACTCCATAACCGGGCAGCTCCCCGCGGGCGGGCCAGGACTGGCGGGCAGACGGCCGTAGCTACTGAAGTTCCGGCCGGCGTCCCCGGACGCTGTGATTGTACGACCCCGGTATCACCGCCGGCCAAGGCGTCGTCCGGCGAATGCCAGCACGCCATGGTTTCAGGCGTTTAACAGTCTGATTTCAGGGTGTTGACAATCGACCCCGGCCGTGGTCATCATCGTGCCTTAGACAAGTGGCCAGGCCACCTGATGGCTGGGTGACATTGCCAGCAAGCAGGCAACAAGCGGGCAGGGCCACCAGCAGGCAGGCCACCAGCAGGCAGGCCACCAGCAGGCAGGCCACCAGCAGGCGAGCCAGGCAAAAGGCGCGAGCGGAGCGCGGTTGTGAAGATCGTGGACGTCGAGACCTACCCGGTGGGCGCCGGCTGGAAGAACTGGCTGTTCGTCCGGGTGCTCACCGACGATGGCTGGCACGGCATCGGCGAGGCGACGCTGAACGGCTTCACCCGCGCCTGCGAAGCGGCCGTCCACGAGCTGGAGCACCTGGTGCTCGGCAGCGACCCCCGGCAGGTCAGGGCGATCGCGGCCGCACTGTACGAGCGGGTGTCGAACGAGGGCGGCCACGTGCACCGGGCCGCGATCGCCGGCATCGAGGAAGCGTGCTGGGACATACTCGGCAAGTCGCTCGGGGTCAGCGTGCACCAGTTGCTTGGCGGCAGGGTGCGGGAGACCGTGGACTGCTACGCGAACGGCTGGTACCGGACGGAGCGAACGCCTGACAGCTTCGCCGCCGCTGCCAGCGCTGCCATGGGTCAAGGTTTCCGCGCGCTGAAGTTCGACCCGCTCGGCACGGCGCACGGCTTCCTGGCGCCCGGCGAGCTCGCGGCCTCCCGCGCGATTATCGCCGCCGTGCGCGAGGCGACCGGACCTGGAGTCCGGCTGATGATCGACCTGCACGCCCGGCTCGCGCCGGCCGAGGCCGTCGCCCTCATCGAGGCCTGCTCCGATCTCGACGTCTTCTGGTGGGAGGAGCCCGCCACCCGGCAGCGAGAGGAGCCCACGTCCGCTGTGGCCGCCAGGACTAAAGGACGGATCGCCACCGGCGAGAACTGCCACTCGGTCGGCCAGTTCCTCACTCTGGCCAAGTCGGGCGGCGTGTCCATTTACCAGCCTGAGCCCATGTCGCTCGGCGGGATCCTGCCGACGGCCGCTGTCGCCCAGATAGCCGCCGCGGACGGCGCTTGGATCGCACCGCACCAGAGCGGCGGCCCCGTCGCGACTGTCGTGTGCCTCCAGCTGGCCAGTTTCGTCGAGAACTTTCTCATTCAGGAGTATTTCGATCCGTTCAACGAGCCCTGGACCGCGTCGCTGGTGACCTGGACGCCGGTTCTTGACCAGAGAACCGGTCAGCTAAGCCTTCCAGACGGGCCGGGGCTCGGCGTCGACCTCGACCTCGATGTCGCACTTGCACACCCTTACGATCCGCATGCGTCACTGGACGTCACTGCACCAGGGTGGGAGCGGAGACTCGGGCACCAGGCCCGGGCCACGCCTACCGCAGGAGACGGCAGATGACGGAAACAGCGCAGCCGGCCGACGTTACGCCGAAGAAGCGGCCGAGCCGGAGCCCGCGCCCGCGCGCCGGCACGACGCCGTCCTTCTCCGCGCTGGAGAAGACGTCGATCGGATTGCAGGCAGCCGATGCGATTAAGGCCCTGATCGTGTCCGGGGAGCTTCAGCCCGGGGACACGCTGCCGCCTGAACGCGAGCTGGCCACGATGCTCGGCATCAGCCGACCGTCATTGCGCGAGGCTATCCGCGTCCTCAGCGCACTCAACGTGGTCGAGCCCAGGCACGGCGGCGGTACGTACATCACCTCGCTTGACCCGCGTCAGCTCGCGCAGCCGATCAACTTCCTGCTTCAGGTCGACCAGATGGCGTTCAGGCACCTGCTTGAGGTCCGCCAGGTACTCGAAGTGGGCGCCGCCAGCCTCGCCGCGCCCAGGATTACCGCCGAGCAGCTCGATGCGCTGGCCGAGCTCACCGAGCAGGCCGAGCGGGTGACCGGGCGGCCAGCTCAGTTCCTGCAGCTCGACTTCGAGATCCACACGGCCATCATCGAGGCGACCGGCAACCCGATCTACATCAGCCTCTACCAGAGCATCGCTGACCTGTCGATCGAGGGCAGGAAGCGAACGTCGCGCGACCCGGCGATCAGGCAGCGCGCCCACGAGGGACATCTGGCCATCATCGCCGCGCTGCGCGCTCACGACAGCGACGCGGCCGCGCTGGCCATGCACAGTCACCTGGAAGTGATCCAGCGTGCCTTGGACGAGACCGATCCAGGAAGGAGCGGGCCGTGAAGCTTGCCACCGTGCGCGCGGAAGGCAGGACAGCACTCGCGGACTTTACCGAGGCTGGCATCGTCGACCTGTCCGGCGTGCTCACTGACGTGGCCCCGCTGACTTCCGTCGACGCGCTGTGCGCAGTGCTAGCGGCCGAGCCGCACGGGCTCAGCCGCCTCGCGGCCGCCGCCGCCGGGCTGGCGCCACGCTGGGCCGCGCCGGAGGTCGAACTGCTCGCTCCGCTACGCCGTCCGGGCAAAATTATCTGCGTCGGACTTAATTACCGTGATCACTGCCGCGAAGTCGCCATCCCAGAGCCGACCCAGCCGGTGATCTTCGCCAAGTACTCGTCCGCGATCGTCGGGCCTGGCGCGCTCGTCGACCTGCACGCCGCGACGACCGCCGAGCTCGACTGGGAAGTCGAACTGGCAGCGGTTGTCGGCCAGCACAGCGGACCAGGCCGGCCAGCGACGCCCGCCGACTTGCTCGGCTACACCATCGGCAACGACGTATCCGCCCGGGACCTGCAGCGCACCGACGGCCAGTGGGTCAGGGCGAAGTCGCTGGACACGTTCCTGCCGCTCGGACCCGTCGTGGTGACCACCGATGAGATCGCCGACCCTTCCTGCCTCCGGCTTGGCCTCCGGGTGAACGGCGAGGCACAGCAGGACTCGAGCACCGCCGAGCTGATCTTCGATGTCCCTTACCTGCTGGCCTGGCTCAGCGCCAGTATCAGCCTGGAGCCCGGCGACCTGCTGCTGACCGGGACGCCGCACGGAACGGGCGCCTTCCAGCAACCGCCCAGGTTCCTCCGCGACGGCGACGTCATGGAGGCGTGGATCGAGCGGATCGGATCGCTGCGCAATCCGGTCGGGACGTCCGCCAGCACCCCCCTGCCCGGCGACCGCGGCGACGTCGCCGCCGGGCGAACTTAGCGAGGAAGGAGGGACAGCGCAGCATTCCTGCGGTCACTTCGCGCCGGCCAGGCAACAACAACCGTCTGGCGATTGCGGAACCCCCGAGCCGTACCACCAGAAGCGGTGGTGCGCGAACGAATGGCGGTCATATGAATAGCCGAATACTCAAGGCAGTCGGGGCATGTGGCGTACTGCTCGCCGCCGTTGTCGCCACCGCCTGCAGTTCTTCAAGCACTACGTCAACATCGTCGTCAGGTAAGACCACAGCGTCCAAGCCCTACACCATCTACCTGTCGAACAACTTCGTCGGCAACGACTGGCGGGTCCAGATGGAAAAGGAGGCGACGGTCGCGGCCGGGCTGGCCCCGTTCAAGGGCGTAGTCAACCTGACCATCACGAACGCGGCTGGTACCGTGCCCGCCCAGATCGCATCGCTACAGGCGATCGTGGCCCGCAAGCCAGACGCCATCATGCTGGACGCGTCGTCACCCACCGCGCTCAACCCCGTGATCACGCAGGCCTGCGCCAAGGGCATCGTGGTCATCAACTTCGACCAGACCGTCACCGCGCCGTGCGCCTACAAGATCTTCACGAACTTCGTGCTCGGCGAGCAGCTGAGCGCGCAGTGGATGGTCGCGCAGCTGCACGGCAAGGGCAACGTCTTCGAGGACACCGGGCTCGCTGGCGCACCGATCAGCGCGACAATCACCAACGCCTGGGCGTCAGTGCTGAAGAACTACCCGAACATTCACGTGATCGGCACTTACCAGGGCCAGTACGCGCTCGGACCCGAGCAGCAGGGCGTCGCCAGCCTGGTCGCCGCTCACCCCGACGTCAACGGCATCCTCACGCAGGGATACTGCACAGGAGCCATCAAGGCACTGCAGTCGGCCAACCACCCGCTGGTCCCGATGCTCTGCCAGTCCTACAACCAGACCTACGTCGCTCTTGCGACTGACAAGGGCGCGTCCGGTTTCATCATGGCCAACCCAGCCTGGCTTTCGGTACTCGCGATGAAGACTGCCGTCGAGATCCTCGAAGGTCAGCACCCGGCCAAGTCCGACGAGCTCACCCCGCCGTGCTTCTATGTGGGCGGTTCGTCCCCCAGTGGTGCGTCATGTCAGGCTATTAAGATCGGCGTCAACGCGTTCCCGAACCTGTCGCCGGGCCTGACCCTGCCACCTAGCCCTCCGTTCATGACGATCTCGCCGTCTTCGGTCATCCCGTAACGGCCGTTCAGTAGTAGCTGGCCGGCGGCCGGGATGCCATCCCGGCGGCCGGCCAGCGCTACCTGCCAGGAGGACACCGATGACCCAGAGCACCAGCGCCGCCGGAAGCCAGGTCCAGCCTGACCGGCTCCTGACCGCGACCGGCCTGAGCAAGGCATTTGCCGGGGTGCAAGCACTTGAGGACGTCAGCTTCGACGTGCGGCCCGGTGAAGTGCACGCGCTGCTCGGCGAGAACGGCGCTGGGAAGTCCACCCTGGTCAAGCTCGTGTCCGGGGTGCTGCGCGCGGACCACGGCGAGGTCAGGTTCCGCGGCCGGCCGTTCGCGCCGCGTGATCCGGCTCAGGCGCTGGCGGCCGGAGTGGGCGTTGTCTTCCAGGAACTGCCGCTGCTGCCGGACATGACCGTCATGGAGAACATTTACTTCGGTCTTGAGCCGCTTGGCTGGCTCAGGACCGTTTCCCGGCGCCAGCTGCGAGCCCGCGCCGAAGAACTATTCGACCGGCTCCTGCTGCCCGGCATCAACCCGGGCCAGCTCGTGCGGGAGCTGTCAGTCGCCGCCAGGCAACTGGTGGCGATCGCGAAGGTACTGGCCGCCGACCCGGCCGTAGTCGTGTTCGACGAGGCCACCTCGGCGCTCGGGCCTGGGGATGTCGCCTGGCTGTTTGACCAGACCAGGGCGCTTGCCGCCGCGGGCAAAGGGATCGTATTCATATCTCACCGGCTCGCGGAGATCGACGCGATCAGCGATCGCGTGACCGTGCTCCGCAACGGCCGCGGCGTCGGCAGCTGGGCGGCCGGCGAGATCAGCCCGGACGGGCTCATCTCGGCGATGCTCGGCCGGCAGCTCGCACAGCTATATCCGGAGCAGCAAGCGGAGGCGCAAGCCGAGTCGGTGCTGAGCGTTCGCGCGCTGTCGGCCGGCCGGCGGCTTCGCGGGGTCGACCTCGACGTGCACCGGGGCGAGGTGCTCGGGTTGTGCGGCCTGGAAGGCCAGGGCCAGCTTGAGCTCTTCCTGGCCATCTACGGCGTGATCAGGTCGCGCGGCTCGATATCGGTCGATGGCACGCCCCACCGCGTCCGGTCGCCGCGGGACGCGCTCAGAGCCGGCATCGGCCTGGCGCTCGTTCCCGAGGACAGGAAGAACGAGGGCATCCTGCCCACGCTTTCCATCAGGGAGAACATGTCCCTGCCGAGCCTGGGCCAGGCGAGCAGGCTCGGGCTCATCAGCCGGGACGCGGAGCAGAAGCTGATCGGTCCGGCGATGGCTGATCTGCGGATCGGCAGCGGCGATCCCGAGCAGCAGGTAGGCGGTCTGTCGGGAGGCAACCAGCAGAAGGTGGTAGTCGGCAAGTTCCTGCTGACTGGCGCCAGGATCCTGCTGCTTTACGACCTTACCCGGGGCGTGGATGTAGGCACCAAAGCCGAGATCTTCAGGATGATCGACGACCTGGCCGCGCAGGGATACGCCATCCTGTTCTACTCAAGCGACCTGGCTGAGATAGAGAACGTGCCGCACCGGATCTGCGTGATGTTCGACGGCCAGGTAACCGCCACGTTCCGGCACGGCTCGTGCAGCCAGGCTGACCTGGTCGCCGCCATGATCGGGCAAGACACAGCGGAGAGCCACCCATGACGGCGAGATCCGGTACCAGCGCTCCCGTCGCTGGCAGCGGCGGGAGCGGCAACGGCGGCAACGGCGGCAGCAGCGGCAGCGGTCAGGCCGGGCGGCAGGCGCTGGCCCGGCTGCGCTCCTACAGCGCGACCGCGGACATTCGCCCGGCGGCAGCCTGGGCGCTGACCCTCATCTTCCTGTTTACCTATGCGATCAAGCAGCCAGGCACCCTGACCGGAAGCTCACTCGGCATCCTCGCCGCTGACACTCTGACGCTGGCCGCACTCGGCCTTGGCCAAGGAGTCGTCATCCTGACGGCCGGGATTGACCTGTCCGTGGGCGGCGTGCTCGCGCTCGGGACCACGATCGCGGCCACCCATTTCACCAACGGGCTCACCATCGCGCTGTGGACCGTCGTGATCCTGGCCATCGGGGTGGCCGCTGGGCTGATCAACGGCCTGCTCGTCGGCCGCCTCGGCTTGCAGCCGTTCATCGTGACCCTGGCAACGTGGTCGATCTTTGACGGCATCGCCTTGTACGTGCTGCCGGTGGCCGGAGGCCAGGTCCCGACCGGTTTCGCGAACTGGATCAACGGGGCCGCGGCCGGCATACCGAACGCCATCTGGGCCCTCGCGGCAATGGTCGTGGTGTGGCTGTGGTTCAGGCGCACCAGGACCGCGAAACGGATCTATGCCGTCGGCTCTGACCGGGAAGCGGCCGGGATCGCGGGGGTCAGGATCGCGCCAACCCTCATGAGCGCCTACGCGATATCCGGGTTCTGCGCAGCGGGCGCCTCCATCTTCTATGTCATGCTCACCGCTTCGGGCGATCCCACCTCGGGTGATGGACTGATCCTGCCGTCGGTGGCCGCCGTGGTGATCGGCGGCACCAGCCTGCGGGGCGGGCAGGGCGGATTCGTCGGCACCGTCGCCGGTGCTCTCACTCTCACGCTGCTCACCGACGTGATCTTCGCCTTCAACCTGCCGAGCTACTGGACGGTGCTCGCCGACGGCCTGCTGCTGGTCCTGGCCGTGCTGGCCGGCAGCGGATTGCAGGCATTGCAAGCCAGAAGGAGGCAGGCATGACGACGTCGCCACCGGCCCGCCCGGCCCTCCCGGCCCCTGCGCCCACTGGCGCGGCCCGCCGGACGCTGGCCAGGAACCGGTCCGTGCTCTTCGGTTACCTGCTCGTTCTCGTTCTGGCTGTGGCCGGCGAGGTTGTGTCACGGGGATTCCTCGGAATCAACCACATCGACGAGCTCGTCATCTCCGGCGGCTTCATCGCGCTGGTGGGACTCGGCCAGACGTTCGTGATCCTCACCGGCGGCGTCGACCTGTCCATCCCGTGGGTACTGAACGCGGCGGCCATCTACCTGACGCTGTGGGCGAACGGCGACTCGGCCAAGATGGCCTGGATCGTGCCCGTGCTGCTGGCCGGCGCGGCGCTTGTCGGCGCGGTGAACGGCATCGGCATCGCGTTCCTGCGGGTACCGCCGATCATCATGACGCTCGGCATGTCCGGAGTCGTCGAAGGCGCGCTCCTGCTGTCCACCAACGGCGGATCCGGACAGAACGCACCAAACGCGGCGGTCTATCTCGCTACGCACCGCTGGGGACCCGTGCCCGTGCTGGCCGTGCTGTGGCTGGCCGTGCTGATGATAGCCACGGTTGTACTGGGTGCCACGCCGTTCGGCCGGCGACTGTACGCCACCGGGCTCAATCAGCGCGTGGCCACCTTCGCCGGGGTCAACGTGCGGTTCGTCACGGTCGCCGTATACATGATCAGCGGCGTCGCCGCTGCCCTGGCCGGGATAGCGCTGGCCGGCTACGTCGGGCAGTCCTACCTCGGCATGGGCGATCCTTACCTGTTCGCCTCGGTGGCCGCGGTGGCCATCGGCGGCACGTCTATACTCGGCGGATCAGGCAACTTCGTCGGCACGACCGCCGGTGCCCTCGCGCTCGCCGTGCTGGCCGGGCTGCTGCCCATCCTCGGCTTGCAGCCGGCCGCACTTGAGATCGTCTACGGATGCGTGATCCTGGGCGCCGTCATGCTCTCCTCAGTCCGGAGCGGTCGCGACCGGAGCGCTGGCTAGGCGAGCGCCCTGGCAATCATCCCTTCGGCTTTCAGATGAGTCATAAGAAACGACACGGTTTCCTGAAGGGACGCGTTAGGTACACCAGCACCTGAGCGCTCGAGCGCTAGCCTGAACGCGGTGTTACGGTACCGCTTGCCCTCCATCACGATAACTTTCGAGTGCGCCCTGGCAACAAAATCAACGAGCGGGAAGACCGGATCGGCGACAGTGCACACTTCTTTCATCTCGCGCGAGAACTTCTCAAGATCGACGTACCGGAACGGAATACCGTAGTCCTTGCTGATCTGAGTGGTGAGGTCGACCATGTTGAAGTACTCGTCGATTGTCACATGAAGAACTGGCTCCTGAGCCTGCCCCTCCTGAGCCTGCCCCTCCTGAGCCTGCCCCTCCTGAGCCTGCCCCTCCTGAGCCTGCCCCTCCTGA
>Ga0070761_10002581_pt1 | contig 11067 bp, 9 predicted proteins | sample HubBroMetageREF1_FD_66724 | JGI IMG/M metagenome (GOLD analysis project Ga0070761, IMG submission 66724) | Reference soil microbial communities from the Hubbard Brook experimental Forest, New Hampshire, USA - Hubbard Brook CCASE Soil... | ecosystem: Environmental > Terrestrial > Soil > Temperate...
AAGGGCGGAAACCGATCGACCGATGAGATGTGCCACTTGTGGCTGCAAGTGTTGCCGGTTAACTTTGACGCGAAACAGGGCGATCCGCGGATGTTGCTACAGGAAGCGCTGGCGCGGCACAATGTAGAAAAAAATCCAGCGGACTTTGAAGCGCACTACAACCTGGCCGCGATGTTGCAAGCGAAAGATCGACTGAGCGAGGCGATCGGTGAATATACGATCGCAGTTCGCTTGCGCCCGGACGATGCCACCGCAAACAACGCGCTGGGCGCAGCGTTGCTCGCCGCCGGACATCTGGAGCAAAGCGCGGGATATTTGCAGGCAGCTCTGAAAGCGCGTCCAGATTATTTCGACGCCCACTACAATTTGGGATTCGCGCTTGCCGGTCAGAATGATTTCGCAGGCGCGGCGGAACAATTTCGCGCGGCCGTCGAGTTGCAGCCAAATGATGCGAACGCGCAGGCAAATCTCGGCGCGGCTTTAGCACAGATGGGACAATTCGCCGAAGCGAAGATTCATTTCGAGCAAGCCTTAAAGATCGATCCAAATCAGGCGATTGCGAAGGAAAATCTCGAAGCGCTGGAAAAAGAAATGAGTGGACACTAGGAAGCCTGATGCACGGTTTCGATAAGTCGATATGAACCTACCTTGGAGATTTCTCGTTGTTCTCGGAATGCTTTGTGCTACGGCATTTGCCCAGCAGGCAGCGTCACAGGCAGAGCCAGCAGCACCGACGGCACAAACTTCAGACTCTTCGTCTGAGTTCGCCGAAGCGCGCAAACTGATGCAGCAAGGAAAAATTGACGATGCGATCACCGCACTGCAGGCAATCGAACTGCGCGATCCCGCGACAAAAGGAGTCTCTCTCGAACTCGGCATCGCTTATTACAAGAAGAGCGATTTCCCCAAAGCGATTGAATATTTAAAGAAAGCAACGGCCGCCGATCCGGCAAACAACGAGGCTATTCAGCTTCTGGGTCTTTCTTATTACCTGGGCGGCCATCCGGCGGATGCGATCCCGCTGCTCGAAAAAGTTCAGGGGTGGTATTCGCGGGCAAATGTCGATGCCGCGTACATTCTTGGCATTTGTTACATCCAGACGCGAAATTACGATCAGGCGCGCAAGGCATTTGGAAAAATGTTCGACGTTCCTGGAGACTCGGCCCCCGCGTATTTATTTACAGCGCGCATGCTATTGCGGCAGGAATACGATCCGGTGGCGGAAGAATATGCGCAGAAGGCGGTCGCGCTCGATCCCAAACTGCCGCTGGCGCATTTCCTGCTCGGCGAGTTGTACCTCTACAAATCGCGCGCGGACGAGGCAATCGCGGAGTTCCAGAAAGAACTGGCCATCAATCCGGCGCACGCAGCCACTTATTACAAACTGGCCGATGCGTATTCACGGGTTCAGAAATTTGAAGATGCCGAGCGGCTTCTGCAGCGCTCGATCTGGCTCGATTCAACGTCGACGGGACCGTTCATTTTGATGGGCAAGGTGCTCGAAAAAAAAGGCGAATATGAGTTGGCGGTGCGGGCTTTGCAACGCGCAGCGACAATGGACCCGAATAATCCGACGACGCATCACCTCCTCGGCCAGGCCTATCGCGACATGGGGAAAAAAGAAGAGGCCGAGAGCGAGTTGAAGCTGGCGGAGGAGTTGCAGACGAAGTCAGGCGCGAGATAAAGCTAGATTGCGGCGGCTTGCTCTCTGCGGCGCAACTGGATTTCGATGAATACATTTACCAGCGATACGGCAGCGGGGGTCACACCGGGAATCCGCGAGGCTTGCCCGATCGTCCGTGGCTGGATCTTCATCAGCTTTTCCTGCATCTCGCGCGAGAGCCCGCTCACTGATTTGTAATCGAACCAATCGGGAATGGAGTGCTGCTCGGCCTTCTTCAGCCGATCCATCGCGCGCTCCTGCTGCAACAGGTAGCCTTCATATTTGATTTCGGTTTCGACGGACTTGAGTTCGTTGCGCAGTTGCGAAGAAATCCTCGCCACGGATTCACGCGGATTCTCAAGGATTTCTTCTTTCGAAAAAAAGGCGGGCGTGAGGTTGCGGAGCACTGGAACGAACTGCTCAATCGTCACCTCCGGGCGCTTGAGCAGTTGAGCGAGCGTCTGTCCTACGGCTGAGGACAAGTCGGCAGGCTTGGCGCTGCTGGCGACAGCAGGTTCCTCACCCTCGCTTTGCGAATGTTCGGAATGACAAGAATTTATTTTTGCGGCGCGTTCGGAATGAGCGGCCGTTAGGGCCTCGATCATCTCCGGCGTGATTCTCGTGCCTTCCAGCTTCTTCTTTAGAGCGATCGATCGTTCCTGCTTCAACTGAAAGTCGCTCCACGCTTCGTCGGCGATCAATCCCACGCGGCGACCGTGCGGGGTTAGCCGGCGGTCGGCGTTATCGATGCGCAAGTGCAAACGAAATTCCGCCCGCGACGTGAACATGCGGTAAGGCTCGTTTGTGCCCTTCGAAATCAGGTCGTCGATCAGGATCGCGGTGTAGGCTTCGGTGCGATCAAGAATCAACGGTGCTTCTTTCTTCACCTGCAACGCGGCATTGATGCCCGCCATTAATCCCTGGCAGGCAGCTTCTTCGTATCCCGAGGTGCCATTAATTTGCCCGGCCAGAAATAATCCCGCGAATTTTCGCGTTTCCAGCGTGCGCTCGAGTTCCGTGGGGTCGATCGAGTCGTATTCGATCGCGTATCCCGGGCGCAGCATTTCGGCATTCTCGAGCCCGGGAATCGATTTGAGGATCGCGAGTTGCACCTCGACCGGCAGCGAAGTGCTCATTCCGTTGACATAAATTTCGTGGGTGTTCAAGCCTTCAGGTTCCAGGAAAAGCTGGTGCATCTCCTTGTCGGGGAATTTGACGATCTTATCTTCGATCGACGGACAGTAGCGCGGCCCGATCGACTGAATCTGACCGCTGTACATGGGCGAGCGGTGCACGTTTTCGCGAATGATGCGGTGCGTCTCCGGCGTGGTGTATGCGATGTAGCACGGGACTTGCGAATCATGATGCGCGACGCGCCGGGTACGAAAGCTGAACGGCGTCGGGTCTTCGTCGCCGGGCTGTGCCTGAAACTTCGACCAATCGATACTGCGCCCGTCGAGGCGCGGAGGCGTGCCAGTCTTGAGGCGGCATCCGCGAAGACCAAGATTTTTTAGAGCTTCGCCCAGCAAAACGGCATTGGGCTCGCCCGAGCGTCCCGCGGGATATTGCTGCTCGCCACAGTGGATGAGACCGTTGAGGAATGTTCCGGTGGTGATGATGACGGCTTGCGCACCAACGGTGCGACCGTCGCGAAGTGTTACACCCAGTACTGAGTTGCGAGCAGCGAGTACCGAGTCTTCCGTAGTGCCCGCTATTCGGGACTCGGCACTCGGTACTTTCAGAATCAAATCCGCGACTTCCGCCTGCTTGATTTTCAGATTCGGCTGCGACTCGAGCACTTCGCGCATCTTCAAGCGGTACGCTTGCTTGTCGCACTGCGCGCGCGGCGACCATACCGCCGGCCCGCGCGACGTATTCAGAAGACGAAACTGGATGCCGACCGCATCGGTGATTTCGCCCATGATGCCGCCCAGTGCATCGACTTCGCGGACGAGATGTCCCTTGGCGATGCCGCCGATCGCCGGATTGCACGACATCTGCGCGATCAGATCGACATTCAGCGTGTAGAGCGCAGTTTTGAGGCCCATGCGCGCGGAGGCCATCGCGGCCTCGCATCCGGCATGGCCGGCGCCCACGACGACTACGTCGAATTGTTCTGTAAACTGCATGCTTGCTCTGCGAACCCAGGCTTCCAGCTACCTCTTTCATTCTAGCAACTTGATTAGGTTCGCAATGCCTCACTTGCCGACTCGCGTCCCCGCCTTTATATTGTCCTTTCTCAATCCAAACGGTCGGAGGCTAAACAATGACCAGCGCCGAATTCTTTCAGCAACTGGAAGCTCGCATCGCGAAGTATGACCTGCTCTGCCATCCTTTCTACAAGGCATGGTCTGCTGGAGAGTTGACCCGCGACGATTTGCGCGAGTACGCGCAGGATTACTACCATCACGTCGAAGCGTTCCCTTCTTATCTCGCCGCGTTTGCGCTGCGCCAGGAGGAAGGCGATCTACGCCGCGCCGTGCTGGCCAACATGCTGGATGAAAAAGGCGAGGGGCATCCGGGCAAGGATTCGATCTCGCATGACGAATTGTGGCTCGATTTCGCCGAGGGCATGGGATCATCCCGCAATCTGGACGGACACAAGCCGCTACCGGAAGTACAGCAATTGATGCAACACTTCCAGCGCGCGGCCAGCGAAGGCACGCCAGAAGAAGCGTTGGCAGCCTTTTATGCCTATGAGTCGCAGGTGCCGCGTGTGGCCCAGGAAAAAGAACGCGGTCTGCGTAAGATGTACAACGCCGACGACAAAACCCGCGGATACTTCACGCTGCACGCAACGGCCGATGTGTACCACTCGCGCGTGTGGCGCAATCAGCTGGAGAAACGGATCCTGGCGAATCCAGAAACAGCCGAAGCAGCGTTGAACGCCGCTGAGAATGCCGCGCGTACCTTGTGGCAGGCTCTGGATGGGATCGAAGTGCGGCGCATAGCAGCGGCCGCGTAAATCTACGAGATCCTTGTTCGAGTCTAATGCCGTTCGCTAGGATTCTGCGGCGGTGCGCTCAATGATCACGATCGTCTCGTATATCGCTCTGGCGGTCGCAAGTGCCGTGATCCAGGCACCCACGTGGGTGCCTGTCGCTCAGTCTGAGCGGCAAGAGAAAGCTAAATCCCCGCGGCTGAGCCCACTGGAAATCTCCCAGCTCCGGGCAAAAGCTAACGCTGGAGATGCCGGCGCGCAAGCGTCGCTCGGCAAGGCCTATCAAGACGGCAACGGAGTTTCTCGCAACGACGCAATGGCGCTACAGTGGTACCGAAAGGCTGCGGATCAGGGCGATGCAGAAGCCGAGAGCGCTCTCGGGATCATGTACCGCATGGGCGAGGGAGTCCGGCCCGACACAGAAGAAGCGGTTCGCTGGTACCGCAGAGCTGCCAAGCAGCGAAATCCACAAGCCATGTTTAATTTGGGCGTGTCCTACTACAACGGTGACGGAGTGTCCGCCGATCCGAACTTAGCCTATGCCTGGTTCCTGCTGGCTCAAGAGGCAGGAAATGCCGCGGCGGGCGACGCCGTTAAGCGGAGTGCAGCAGAGGGCGAACGGCTAGGCATAACTCCGGATGCTCTGCAACAAGTTGCTGAGATGTATTTAAAGGGAGATGACCTGCAGCAGAGCGACTCCGAAGCGGCCAAGTGGTATCGCAAGGCTGCTGACCTGAAGGACCCAAGGGCGGGGGTTAAGCTCGCGGCAATGTTAGTCGACGGACGGGGTGTGGAACGGGACTATGGGCAAGCGATGGCACTTTGTCAGAAGGCGGCCCAACAAAACTACGCTCCTGGACAGTATTGCATTGGACATCTCTATCAGCGCGGCCTGGGTGTTGAGGCAAATCTCAAGGAAGCGGCCAAATGGTTTGACATGGCCAGCAAACGCGGACAACCGCAGGCCATGATGACCCTCGCCGAAATGTATTGGAAAGGCGACGGCGTCGGCGTAGACCGGCCTGAGGCCTACTATCTCTTCTTCCTTGCGCGCCGAACCGGCATGGCGGAGGCGAAAACTCGAGCGCAGACGCTATGGCTGGAAATGAGCAAGGAGGAAATCAAGCACCTTGAGAAAAAACTGCGAGACTTGCGTTTTGATCCACCAAAGGTATTCGACTCTATGCAGGACCAGTCGGTTCCTAACCCCCAGGGATCCGGTCATCCGTAGGCCTGCTTGTAAAACGGGTTCCTCCGCATTGTTCAGTAAAATCATCGAGGAACGATGAGCGCATCCGATCCGCACACCGCGAGCCCGCGGCAGAATCCCGAACAGATACGCAAGGCGGAAGCGTTGCGGGCGATGCATGCAGGTCCGGAAGCGCTTCTGCTCGCCAACGCCTGGGATGTGGCCAGCGCCCGACTCGTAGAACAGGCCGGATTTCCGGCGGTTGCGACGACTAGCGCGGGGATCGCATTTTCGCTGGGCTATCCCGATGGACAGAAGATTTCGCCGGAGGAGATGTTGGCGGTCGTGGCGCGGATCGCCGCCGCGGTCGAGGTTCCGGTGACCGCAGATGTTGAAGCCGGGTATGGCAACTCGCCGGAAGATGCGGCGCGAACGGCGCGGGCGGTGATCGAGGCTGGGGCCGTGGGCATGAATCTGGAAGATGCTACGGGAGATGCCGCGCATCCGTTGTTCGATCTGTCATTGCAGATTGAAAAGATTCATGCCGTGCGCGAGGCCGGGGCGCAGTTAAAGGTGCGCGTGGTGCTCAACGCGCGTACCGATGTGTATCTGGCGGAAGTAGGCGATCCAGCCGGCCGTTACGATGAGACGTTGCGCCGCCTAGGCGCATTTCGCGCAGCGGGCGCGGATTGCGTGTTTGTCCCGGGGCTGAAAGATGCCCCCGTGATCGGGCAGCTGGTTGCTGATTTGAAATGTCCAGTGAACATTTTGGCTGGGCCCGGTTCGCCGTCGGTAGCGGAGTTGCGCGAGCTCGGCGTGGCACGGATCAGTTTGGGCTCAGGCCCCATGCGCGCGGCGCTCGGACACTTTCGACGCACAATGGAAGAGTTGAAGACCCAAGGCACCTACACCAGCCTGGATGGCGCCGTGCCCTATGCCGATTTAAACGGCATGCTGTCGTGAGCGCAGGTTACGAGTAACGGATCTGAAAACCAACCACATTATCGGCGTCATCTCGGACACGCATGGATTGCTGCGGCCCGAAGCCGTTGCGGTCCTCAAAGATTCTGACCGCATCATTCACGCCGGCGACGTGGGCGATCCGGAAATCCTTAAAAAACTTGCTTCCATTGCGCCGGTCACGGCGATTCGCGGCAATATCGATACCGGCTCGTGGGCTCGCAAGCTGCCCGCGACGGAAGTGCTCGAACTGGGCGGCGTTTCGGTTTACGTCTTGCACAATCTGTCGCAGCTCGACCTCAAGCCGGAAGCCGCGGGCTTCGATGCCGTGATTTATGGCCACAGCCACGCTCCCAGGCAGGAGACGCAGAATGGAGTGCTCTATTTCAATCCCGGCAGCGCGGGGCCGCGGAGATTCAAATTGCCGGTGAGCGTGGGGAAACTGATCATCGAGCGCGGGCAAGTCCGCGGAGAAATCGTCACGATTTTCGATTGACGATTTTCGCTCCATTTACAATCCCAGTCGAATGTCCATAACGTTTCACATCGAAAAAACCAGCGGCAAAGCTCGGCTCGGACGGCTGTCGACGCCGCATGGCGAGATTCAGACGCCGGTGTTTATGCCGGTGGGCACGGTCGCGTCGGTCAAAGGCATTTCGCAGGAGACCCTGGAAGAACTCGGCGCGGAGATCATTCTCGGCAATACTTATCACCTTTATTTGCGGCCGGGAGTTGAGACTGTGCGGCAGCTGGGCGGACTGCACGGCTTTATGTCTTGGCGGCGCCCGATCCTCACCGACTCTGGCGGCTTTCAGGTTTTCAGCCTGAACGAGCTGCGCAAGATCAATGAAGAAGGTGTGATGTTTCGGTCACATCTCGACGGGTCGTCACATTTTTTCAGCCCGGAAAGCGCGATGGCGGCGCAGATCGGCCTCGGCGCCGACATCATCATGGCGTTCGATGAGTGCACGGAATTCCCCGCCAGTCGCGAACGCATGCGCGCTTCGATGGAGCTGACCGCGCGCTGGGCGGCGCGCAGCAAGAAATATTTCGAAGAGCACAAGAGAGAAGTTCCCTGGGCGGCTGAAGACAAAACGCAATCCCTCTTTGGCATCGTGCAGGGCGGAATGGATCGCGAGTTACGTAAAGAATCGGCCGAGCGCACGATCGAGATCGGATTTCCCGGCTACGCCATCGGCGGGCTGAGCGTTGGAGAGCCCCGCGAACTCACGCGCGAAATGGTGGAGTCCACGCTTGAACATCTCCCCGCTGACAAACCTCGCTACGTGATGGGAGTCGGAACGCCCGAAGAGATCGCGCAATACGCCAGCCTCGGCGTCGACATGATGGATTGCGTTCTGCCCACCCGCGCCGCGCGGCACGGCCTGCTCTTCACTTCGGAAGGCAGGGTTTCGATCAAACAAGCCCGCTATGCCAAAGATCCGGGGCCGCTCGATCCGAATTGCGCGTGTTCGGTGTGCCAACGCTATTCACGTGCATATTTGCGGCATCTTTACGCGTCGAATGAAATGCTTGCGCAAGTCTTAAACACCATCCACAACCTGAGTTTCTACCTTGACACTATGCGGCGGGTGCGGCATGCTATTTCACTTGGGGAAGAGTCCCGTTTTCTTTCTGGTGACTTGTCTCGAGCGAAACCCTGATGAGTCGTGTCTGGGCTGACCTCTACGGAAAGATGTCCCCGGATTCAAGCCTGAATTAGAAGGAACCCGGCCGAAGTCGATCCAAACCCCGTGGTGAAAATAACGAGGCAAAAAGCCCCTGCGGCGCTATTTAGCGCGGCTGATTTTTGCGGATACATCCGCTCAAGACATTCAACATGCTGGCTTTAGCAATCTTGCAGGCACAAACGAGCAGTGGCGGTATGGGACTGCTCATCATGTTCGTGCCCATGATCGTCATGATTTATCTGTTTCTGGTCATGCCGCAGCAACGGCGTCAGAAAAAATGGCAGGCCATGCTCGACCAGCTCAAGACTGGCGACAGAATTACGACCAGCGGCGGTCTGCGGGGCACAATTATCGCGCTCAAGGATGATTCGCTGCACCTGCGTGTCGCGCCGGATAATTTGCGGGTAGAAGTCACCAAAGCGTCCGTGACGCAGGTGACAACACAGGAAGAAGAAAAGAAATAATCTGGGTTCAATATGAACAAGAATTTCCTCACGAAAATCGGCGCCATTCTCGCCATCCTGATAGTTTTTCTGTACGGAATCTTCGGGATTCCGAAGAGCTTTTCGGGCGATGGACTGCGGACTGCAGTCACGGACCACATTCATCTCGGCCTTGACCTCCGCGGCGGCACGCACTTGGTTCTCCAGGTGCGGGTCAACGACGCGGTTAACGTCGACGCGCAGAACGCGATCGAAGTGCTGAAAGACCAGCTGCACACCAAAAAGATCGATTACACCGACATCTCTCAGGCCGATCCGCCCATTCCCGGACACCCGCAATCCACTCCCGATCGCATCGTGATCAAAGGCGTACAGGCCAGCTCACGGTCGGATTTATTGAGTATTGTGAGCGAGCGTCTTCCGGAATACGACATCTCCGGCGGCGCCGACAATACCTGGAATATGGCGATGAAGCCGTCGATGCTGCTCGATCTGAAGAACAAGGCAGTCACGCAGGCCATCGAGACCATCCGCAACCGTATCGACGCTCTGGGCGTGAGTGAGCCGACGATTCAGGAACACGGGCTGGGGCAATATCAGATTCTGGTGCAGCTACCCGGAGTCGATGATCCGCAGCGCGTGAAAGACATCATGCAGAACACCGCCATGCTTGAGATCAAGCAGATGACGGATGGGCCCTATCCGACCGAGCAGGCTGCATTGCAGGCCAAGAATGGCATCATTCCCGCCGATTCACTGCTCATGACCGGACAATGCGCCACTGGCCCAGAGCCCACATGGTGCTATGTGTCGCGGGCCTCGGCGGTTCGTGGAAAAGATCTGCGCAGCGCCGATCCATCGACGGACCAGAACGGCAAGCCCAGCGTGAGCTTTACCCTGACCGGCGAGGGCGGGCAGCGTTTTTACTCCTTCACCTCCGCACACGTCGGCGACAACCTGGCCGTAGTACTCGACAACAAAGTGCAGGAAGTTGCGGGCATCCGGGAAGCCATTCGCGATCGCGGCGAAATCTCGGGCGGGGCAATGAACGAACAGCAGGCAAAAGATCTCTCCATGATCCTGCGCTCCGGCGCCTTGCCGGCAGGCATCGACTACCTCGAAGAGCGCACCGTCGGACCATCCCTGGGAGCCGATTCGATTCGCGCAGGAGTGCGTGCGGCCGTAGTTGGCATGCTAGCCGTGCTGATTTTCATGCTGATTTATTATCGCGGCGCTGGCATCAACGCCGATATCGCCCTGATTCTGAACCTGATTATTCTGCTCGGATTCATGGGCTTCTTCGAAGCGGTGCTGACGCTGCCCGGAATCGCAGGCGTGATTCTGACGGTCGGCATGGGCGTCGACTCCAATGTGCTGATCTTTGAGCGTATCCGCGAAGAGTTGCGCAACGGCAAGACGCCGCCTTCGGCCGTGGATCAGGGCTTCAGCCATGCCTGGATCACCATCGTCGACACGCACGTCACGACCATTGTTTCCGCGGCGATTCTGTTTATCTTCGGCACGGGCCCGGTTAAGGGATTTGCCACGACGCTGACGTTCGGTCTGCTGGCGAACCTGTTCACCGCGGTCTTCGTCTCGCGCGTGATCTTTGACTGGATTTTGAGCCGCAAGCAGCGCGGAGAAGCGCTGAGCATTTAAGAGCAAGTTTCAAGGTTTCCAGACTGGAACTTTGAAACCCTGAAACTTTGAAACCTGGAGCTTTAACTTGGAGTTCTTTCACGACGTCAACATAGATTTTCTGGGCAAGAAGTGGTATTTTCTCGCCTTCTCGCTGATCTTCAGCGTCGCCGGTGTGTTCTCCATGCTGTTCTGGCATGGCATCCCGTGGGGCGTGGATTTCCGCGGCGGCACGCTGGTGTATGTGAAGTTCTCGCATACTCCGGACTTGCAGGCGGTGCGCGCAGCAATGGATCGCGTGGGCTTGCACGATCCAAAAATTCAGACCTACGATCAGCCTTCGCTGAATGAAGTGCTCGTCGATCTGGATGTGCGCGAGACCAACGAAGCGGCCCTCGATCAGGGCAAGAACAAGATTATTCAGGCGCTGGAAACGAACATTCCGACTGGCAAGCAGGACCTGAACAACGCCAGTTCTTTGACCATCAAGAATTACCTGGCGGACAAAGACCCGATGCACCTGGGTTCGGATGCCGACCAGA
>Ga0070761_10002582_pt1 | contig 11067 bp, 8 predicted proteins | sample HubBroMetageREF1_FD_66724 | JGI IMG/M metagenome (GOLD analysis project Ga0070761, IMG submission 66724) | Reference soil microbial communities from the Hubbard Brook experimental Forest, New Hampshire, USA - Hubbard Brook CCASE Soil... | ecosystem: Environmental > Terrestrial > Soil > Temperate...
GATGGTCCGGGTGGGACTGACCGGCACCCGGCGCGAGGTGCGCGGTCGCGGAGTCGCCTCGGAGCTCAAACGTCGGGCCGTCGCGTTCGCGCAGGCCCGTGGGTTCCGCTCCATGGTGACCGTCAACGACTCGCTCAACGCGCCGATCTGGGCGATCAACGAGAAGCTCGGCTTCCGTCCGACCGTCACCTGGCTCCAGGGGGAGAAGTCCCTCGATTCCGCGAGCCCCTCGGCGCCGACACGGGGCGGGTTATAGGGCCGGACCCTTCGCCCCAGCCATGGGGATACGACGCGACCCGCTCCGTCTCTACGCGGTCCGGCTGCTGGTGAAGGACTTCGAAGCCTCCTGGCGATTCTATCACGGGGTGCTGGGCCTCACGCCCGCGAAGGGCCACGGCCGGGCCCCCTACGGCGAGTTCGTTGCGAAGGGCCGGCCGATCCTCTCGCTGTTCGAACGGAAACGAATGGCCCGGGCCACCGGCCTCGAAGCGGGCCGCTACCCCGCGACCCACGTCGGTCGGTCTGCGCTTATCTTCGAGGTAAAGGATGTCGATGGCGTCGCCGCCCGGTTGCGAGCACAGGGGGTCCGGCTACTGAAGGGCCCCACCGATCAGCCCCGCTGGGGCCTACGGACGATCCATCTCAGGGACCCGGACGGGTACCTGGTAGAGATCTACAGCAGTCTTTCCGTCCGCTAGCGCGCGGCCTGGGAGCGACCGGACCTATCCGACGGGCGCCAGCTCACAGTTGCAACACGAGGCGAAGCGACCGGACGAGCTTGCGTCGGGCGTCGCCCGTCCGGCCCCGCAACATGACGCGGACCGCCGTGCCGGCGAGCAACATGAGAACGATCTCCGCGACCGTATCGAGATCGTCGGGCTTCGGGATGCGCCGCCGGTCGCTCAGGCGGCGCAGGAATTGGCGCATCACCCGAAGGTCCTCCCGGTGGTCGAGCTCGAGGGCAGCCCGTACGTCGGGGTCGCTGGCGGACTCGGCCACGAGGCTGTGCCAGACGGAGGTGTCGAGCTTTCCGTCGAAGATGCGGTTGAGAGTGTCCGCCATGCCTTCCGCGATGTCGCCCCGCTCCAGCAGGGCGTCCCACCCCGCGAGGACTTCGGACCGCATCTGGCCCTGGATCGCGACCAGCAGGTCGGACTTGGTCCGAAAGTACAGGTAGAGGGCCCCCTTGCTGACCCCGACCTCACGCGCCACATCGTCCATCGTGGCGTGGCCGAAGCCTCGGCGCAGGAACACCACCCGCGCCGCGACAATGATGCGCTGCCGCGCTTGCGCCTTGTACTCGGCCACGACCTTCGGCATCTGTGCACCCGGGGCGGAGTTCGACCCGTTCCTCGAAGAGCGGCGTCCGGTACTTCTACCTTCCCCGCCGTCCAATATGACCGTAAGACTTTATACTGACCGATAGTCAGTATTCCCGCGCTCCATCCGGAGCGAACGGGGCCCGAGTGCGGAAACTGTGATGGACACCCCCCCCGGCCCGAGCCCCTCGTCCGACGCGACGGTGGACGCGAGCCGTTTCTCCGGCATGTCGCGGATCACGGAGATCTTCGTCCTGGCGGCGGTCTTCCTCGCGATCCTCATGGGGGCGATGGACTCGCTGGTCGTCGCGACCGTCCTCCCGGTCATCGCGAACGACCTGAACCAGGTCGACGGCGTGACGTTCGTCGTCAGCGCCTACCTCATCTCCTCCACCATCTCAATCCCGATCTTCGCCCGCCTTTCCGACATCACGAGCCGGCGCAACGTCTTCGTCGCCGGCCTCGCGATCTTCATCGTCGGTTCCGCCCTCGCGGGCCTCAGTCAGAACCTGACCGAGCTCATCGTCTTCCGTGGGATGCAGGGGTTCGGGGGCGGCGGGATCTTCCCGGTGGCGATCGCCATGGTCACGGTGATGTTCCCTCCCGCGACCCGATCCCGGATCACAGGACTTCTGAGCGGCGCCGCCGGGCTCGCCATCGTCCTCGGTCCGCTGGTCGGGAGCTGGATCGTCTCGGTCACGACCTGGCGCTGGGTGTTCTACATCAACCTCCCGTTCGGGATCCTCGCCCTGATCGCCCTGTTAACGGCGGTCGGGCCGCTCCGCCCGACGACGCCGGGCCGGTTCGACTACCCAGGGGCCGCGCTGCTGTCGGGGTGGGTCGGCGCGCTCATGCTCGCCCTCGTCCAGGTCTCGGACGCCGGATGGGCGTGGTCGGACCCCCGGATCATCGGGCTCCTCGTCGGGGCGGTGGTGCTGTTCGCCGCCTTCCTCGCGTTCGAGCTCCGGGTGCGAGAACCGTTGGTGCCGCTCCGCCTGCTCCGCCGTCGGGTGATCGCCGCGAGCAGCGGGACGATGTTGTTCACGGGCGTCGTCTTCAGCGCCCTCATCACCTTCCTCTCCGTCTTCGTCGGGATCGTCCTGCTCCACAGCGGCCCGAACGCCGCGAGCGATGTGCGGGACATCATCTACTTCCTCGCGGTCCCACTGATCCTCGGCGCGGCGTTGTCCGGCCAGATCCTGACCCGGATCTCCTACCGGAATGTCGTGGCCCCCGGATTGTTGGCCGCGGGCCTCGTCGGATTTCTCTTGACGAACCTCACGAGCACGGTCCCGCTGTGGGTGCTCGCATTCGGCTTCCTGCCGGTCGGCGGGATCGTCCTGCCCCTCATTCCGATGGGGTTCGGGCTGGGACTCGGACTCTCCGCGACGACGATCGCGGTGCAGAACGAGGCGCCGACGGCCGAGGTCGGGGCCGCGATCGGGCTGACCCGATTCTTCCAGAGTCTCGGCGGGGCGCTCGGGATCTCCCTCCTGACCGTCTTCCAAACGTGGCGGTACCAAGCGCTCTCCGCCGGTGCGACCACCCCCGCCGCGCTCACCCACGCGCTCGTGACCACCTACGACGAAGTGTTCCTCATTCTCACGGGGTGCATCCTCGTCGCGTTCGCCTTCTCGCTCTTCCTGCGCGGTCGGGTCCCCGTCGGGACGAAGGCGCCGCGCCTCGGCCCCTCGGACCCCGGCGAGAGCAGTTTGGTCGGAGAGGTCGCCGCGCCCCTCGCGGTAAAGCCCGACTGACGGCCGGGCCGCAGGAAGGTTATATCTAGCCAGCACGGCCCCTTCGGTCGGGGGTCGTCATGCCGACGCGCGATGAGGACGAGGTGGCCCAGCTGGACGCCGCGTACCAGTCCGCGGTCGAACGCAACGATGCGACCACGATGGAACGCATCCTCGCGGACGGGTTCGCCCTCGTCGTCGGGAACGGTAAGGTGTTCTCGAAGGCGGACCTGCTCGAGGAGGCGCGGAGCGCCCGGATGGTCTACGAACGGCAGGACGTCGAGCAGCGGACAGTCCGCCTGTGGGGGGACACCGCGATCGTCACCGCCCTGTTGAGCGCGCGGGGAACGGAGGACGGCAAGCCGTTCACCTATCGGGTCTGGTTCAGCGACACGTATGTGCGCACTCCCGCGGGCTGGCGCTACGTCCACGGTCAATCGGGCGCTCGGATGCCCGGACCTCCCTAGCGCGGGCACGGCGGGCACCGGCCCGTTGCGTCAGGCCGCGAACGACGCCGGCGACGTTTCGGGGTGGGCGTCAAAGTACCGGCGGGCCGGCTCGATCCGCCGGTCGAGGACGTCGACCACGGCCGCCTTCAGGTCCTGGGGGTGGAGGTTCCCGGCCGTCCACGCCGCGAGGAACGCGTCGGGCGTCTCGAACGCAAGGGGACCGCCGAACTTGGCCGGGCGCGGGACGTCGAACCGCCCTTCCCACGGGAAAACGATGTAGCGGACGATCTCGACGATCGGGTTGCCGTCGACCTCCTTCCCCGGGCAGAAGGCGCTCCCGATGCGCTCCGCGATGGTCGTCCGGGGCGCCGGGATCGGGATCCCGGAGGTCGGGTCGGACTTCGACATCTTGCGCTCGAGTCCTCCCTCGGTCGGGTCCATCCGCCCGGCGCCCTTGAGCGAGGAGAGGAGTGGGGTGTGGATCGCCACGGGGACGGGCCAGTGATACTGGTGCGCGACCTCGCGGGCCAGGACGTGGGCCCGCCGCTGGTCCATCCCGCCGTAGGCGAGGTCGACCGGGAGCTCGAAGATGTCGGCCGTCTGCATCGAGGGGTAGAACAGCTTGGCCGTGTCCATCGCGGACTCCTCCTCCGAGCGGCCCATGATCGACATCGCTCGCTTGGTCCGGGCGAGGCTGGTCGTGCGCGCCACGCGCAGCACCCGCGCCCAGTAGTCCGGCGAGCCGGTGAGCTCCGAGGCCCAGCGGTATCGTACTCGGGAGGGGTCGGCGCCGAGCGAAGTGAACGCCGCCTGCATGTAGCGGCCGCTCGCTCGGATCCGCTCGAGGTCGGCCCCGAGCTTGTCGTTGATCCACGCATGCCAATCCGCGAGAAAGACGGTGACATCGAGGCCGGCGTCCGCAAGGTCAATGATTTTGCGGGCCGTGATGAGGTGCGCGACGGTGAGCGCGCCCGACGGTTCGAAGCCGATGTAGGCCCGCGGCCGGTCGGTGCGCTCGAGGAGCGCCTTCACCTCCTCCGTCGTCAGGACTTCGGCGGTGTGCCGGACGACGAGGTCGACCCGCGTGGCGAGGTCCATGGGCGGGAGGAGGCGGCTCGGTATTTATGGGGTGGCTGGGAAGCCCCACGGCCCCCGGGCCCTCGGCCAATTGCATTAAGGCCCCCCGGGTGCTAGTTACGTTCCCAGCGTCTATGGACGGTGCGACTGAGAACGCCACCCCGATGAGCGCGTCGGCTCGCCCGTTGACGGGCGCCGAGCTCGGCCGGGCCCTCGGGCTCTCCCCCGAATCGGGGGATGCGCTCCTCCTCGCGGGGTTCCAGGACCCCGACCAGATCCGCCAGCTCTCCGAGCCCGACCTCACGAAGGCGGGCGTCACCTCCGATGACATCGAGCGACTGCGGGCCGGCCGCCCGCCGGCGGCCGCCGCCCCCCTCGATTCCGACCGCATCCTCGAGCGGTGGGTCGGCACGGTGCGGAAGACCGAACGGGGCCGACGCAAGCGCGCGCCACCCCCCGTGAAGGAGTCGACCGACGTGCTCCGCAAGTGGGTGGACGGCGACGATCGCGCGATGGAGGACTGGATCCGGTCTTCAGAGGAGGCGCCGCCCCCGCCCGGCGTCACGGCCCCTCCCTTGCAACCGCCCGAACCCCGCGCACCCGCGTCGCACGCGCCTTCCCCGGCCGAGTCGACGGTCTCGGACCGGGAGGAGACGGTCGTCCGCTGGCTCACGGGGCTGCTCGACCGGGTCAAGACCGACCAGTTCGACCCGACCACGCTCATCCAGGAAGGCCAGGACCTCCACCGGCAGCTGTTCGACGAACGCGCGCGCCGGAAGCAACTGGAAGACGAGATCGAGCACGTCAAGCGCGGCTCGATCGCCGTCATCAAGTACGTCCGTTCCCGGGAAGCGAAGGAACGGGAGATCGCGATCCGCAGCAAGGAGGACGAGATCGCGGAGATGAAGCTCCGCCTCTTGGCCCTCGAGGGCCTCGACAGCCGCCCCTCCGGGAGCCCCGCTCCGGTCGATTCGGTCGGTGCTGCCCCCCGGGCCGCGGCCGACGCGGCCGAGAAGGTGGGGCGCGAGGTCGACTCCCGGCTCCGGGAGGAGTTCGCCCAGCGTGAACACGACTACATCGAGCGGGAGACCGAGCTCCGTCGCCGGATCGTCCAACTCGAGGGCGAGGTACGCAACCTCCGGGGCGAGACCGATCGCATCCGGGAACGCGAGCAGATGCTGACGGGGGGCGGTTCCGTCTCGGAAGAGGTCAAGCAGCGCCTCACGGAGGTCGACTCTCGGGAGAAGGACCTCGTCGCCCGCGAGAACGCGCTCCGCACCCGCTTCGAGGAGATCCGGATCCAGGCCGAGGAGATCGAGCGACGCCGCTCCCCCCTCGAGTTCAAGGAACGGGAGCTCGAGGCCTACGAACAGCAGATCCAAACCCGCAAGCAGGCCCTCGACCTCGAGGCCCGTCGGGTCGAGGAGATCCGGCGCGAGGTCGGCGCGGCCGGCTCCTCGTCCGCCTCCGACGAGGCGCGGCGGATCGACGACCTCCGCCACCAGCTCGAGCAGAAGGAGGAGGACCTCCGGGCCCGTGAGGGCGCGCTCCGCGAGCGGATGGTCGAGCTCGAGAAGATGAGCGGCAAGGCCGCCGAGGGCGAGGCCGACCGGATGCACTCGGAGGCCGTGGCGGACGTGGCGACGGCGCGGGTGAAGAGCGGGGTCCGCCGTCTGGACGACCTCCTGTTCGGCGGGTTCCCGGTCGGCGCCCAGGTCCTCATCAATGGCCCGGCCCACACGGGCAAGGACGTCCTCGCCCGGCTGTTCTCCGTCGAAGGGCTGCGCCTCGGGATCCCGTCCATCTGGGTCGTGACGGACAAGACCTGGAACCAGGTCCGCGACGACCTGATGGGACTGTTCCCGAAGTACGCCGAGGCCGAGAAGAGCGGCATGATCCGGTTCGTCGACATGTACTCGCGCTCGGTCGGCTCCAACCAGTCAGCCCCCGGCGTGCGCCTGCTCTCCTCGACCGACAAGGCCGTGCTCGAGCAGCTCGCCTCCGCCGTGAACGGCTTCACCGAGGAACTCAAGTCCCGCTTCCAGGGGTATCGGCTCGTCTTCGAATCGGTCTCGACCGTCACGGCCTACCTGGACGCGACCCAGACGTTCCGCTTCCTCCAGCCGTTCGTCGGCCGCCGCCGCATCGACGGCGCCGCGGCGTTCTACGAGCTCGAGACGGGGATGCACTCGGAGGCGGACCTCGAGACCCTCGAGCACATGGTGGACGGGTCGGTGAACCTGAAGATCGAGCAGCTGAAGACGTTCCTCTCGGTCCGGGGGATCGCGGAAGCCCAGTCGCGGGCGTGGATCGGGTACACGTTCACGAAGCGCTCGCTCAACCTCGGCTCGTTCAGCCTCGACCATATCCGGTAGGGCAACGGGGAAGGCCGGTCCGGCCCCCGTCGGGAGTATTGATGGAGTATACTCTCCGCCGTTCTTATCCTCGGTCCGAGTCCCGCGCCCGATGACCGCCAGTCCCCCGCCTCCGCGTAGCGCCGTCGCCGACTCCCGTCCTCGGGCGTTTCGATTCGTCCTCCCGATCCTGATCGTGGCCCTCACGGTGCTCGGCACCGGGGTCTACGGGGGAGCGGTGGGTACCGCGGCGGTCTCCGTTCACTCACCGCATGCCGCGGTGGTGCCGGCCGCCGCGTCGCCCGCCAACGGCACGGCCCCGACCTGGGGATGGACCCAACTCGCCGTCGCGCAGGCCCCCTCTCCTCGGGCCGGGGCCTCCATGGTGTACGACGCGGCCGACGGCTACACGCTCTTGTTCGGAGGATGCCCCTCGTCGGGCCTCGCGTACTGGAGCCATCAGTGCACGGCCCTCAATGACACGTGGACCCTGAGCAACGGGACCTGGACCAACATCACCGCGTCCCTGACGGTCGCCCCGCCGGCCCGGGCCGACGCGGGGATCGCCTACGACGCGACCGACCAGTGCGTCGTCCTGTTCGGGGGCTTCAACGGCACGACCGTCTACAACGACACGTGGACGTACCACGCGGGACAGTGGACCCAGATGACACCTTCCCAGAGCCCCTCCCCCCGATTCGCCCCCGGCATGGTAGGGGATGCGGCCGTCGGTGACGTGGTCCTGTTCGGCGGCTCCAACTCGAGCCTGCCGGACGCGATCTCCCTCAACGACACGTGGACCTACCAGGGTGGCGCGTGGACGCCGGTGACGACCTCGGTCGCTCCGTCGCCGCGGTTCTCGATGCCGATGTCCTACGACCCGACCCAGCAGCTCGTCCTTCTCTTCGGCGGTTGGAGCACGGCGCAACCGGACAGCTACGGGGACACGTGGACGTTCGCGAACGGGACCTGGACCGACATCACCTCGTCGGTCGCCCCGCCGCCCCGGAACTACGCCGCGATGGCCTTCGACCCGGCCGTCAACGCCTCCGTCCTGACCGGGGGCCACGTCGGACAGAATGCGTTCAACGATACCTGGGAGGAGAACTCGGCTACCGGATGGACGTACGTCAACACCGTCTCCGCCCCGCCGCCCCGGTGGGGCCTCGACCTGAGCTACGACGCGACCTCGAAGGAGCTCTACCTGTTCGGGGGCGTCGACGCCTCCTCGACGTTTTTCAACGACACCTGGACCTATGGTCCGAAGGGCGTCGTGCTCGACGACTGGGGGTGGACACAGGTGACGACGCCCACCGCGCCGTCCCCGCGCGCGGGCGCGGCGATGGTCTATGATCCGGCCGAAGGGTACACCTTCCTGTTCGGCGGGTGCCCCTCCTCCGATCTCGCGTACTGGTCCCACACGTGCACGGCGGTGGGCGACACCTGGACCCTCCACAACGGCTCGTGGACGAACATCTCCTCCGCGCTCTCTATCGCTCCGCCCGCCCGGGCGGACGCGGGGATCGCGTACGACAGTGCGGACCAGTCGGTCGTCCTCTTCGGCGGGTTCGACGGCCCCACTGTCTACAACGACACCTGGACCTTCCACGCCGGTCAGTGGACGCAACGGTCTCCGGCGCAGAGCCCTCCGCCCCGATTCGCCCCCGGCATGGTCGGAGACGACGCGGCCCGGGACGTCGTGCTCTTCGGCGGCTCCAACTCGAGCAGCCCGGAAGCGGTCTCCTACAACGACACCTGGACGTACCAGAACGGCTCGTGGACCCCCGTGACGACCTCGGTCGCCCCGTCGGCCCGGTTCTCGGAGACGATGTCCTACGACCCGACGAGCGGGGCGGTCGTCCTCTTCGGCGGCTGGAGCGCGTTGCAACCCAACAGCTTCGGGGACACTTGGACGTTCGCGAACGGAACCTGGACCGAACTCACCACGCCCGTGGCCCCGTCCCCCCGGAACTACGCCGCGATGGCGTACGACCCGGCGCTGGGTGCCTCCGTGATGACGGGCGGCCACGTCGGGCAGAACGCCTACGACGACACCTGGGTGGAGAACGCGAGCGCCGGGTGGGTCTACGTCCCCACGACCTCCGCGCCCCCGGCGCGCTGGGGACTCGACCTCACCTACGACGCCACGGCGAAGGCGTTCTACCTCTTCGGCGGCGTGGACGCCAACTCCGTCTTCTACAACGATACCTGGGTCTTCGGCCAGAACGGGTCGACCGGCGCCCTCACGACGTTCTACCCGGTGACGTTCCAGGAGTCGGGGCTGCCCTCCGCGATCTCCTGGAGCGCTACGCTCGGAGGCCGGGTCGGCAGCGGTTCGACCGGCACCGCCACCACGATCGCGTTCTCGGTCGCGAACGGCAGCTATCCGTTCGCCGTCTCGAGCGCGATCGGACCGGTCGTGGGCGGCAGTGCCCCCACCTACGTCCCGACGCCGTCGGTCGGCTGGGTGAACGTCTCCGGTGGCCCCACGACCGTCCACGTCCACTACGCCGCCTCGGGCGGACTCTACACGGTCGACCTGGTCGAGTCGGGCCTCCCCAACGGGACGAGTTGGTCGGCGACCCTCGGCACCGCGTCCGGTTCCTCGACGACCCACACGATCCAATTCGGGGAAGCCAACGGGACCTACGTCCTCGCCGTCGGAGCGGTCGGGAACTACACCGCGAACTACTCCACGTCGGTGGTCGTGGCCGGTGTCTCGGTGACCGCCGCGGTCAACTTCACGACCCCGACCTACCCGATCCACATCTTCGAAACCGGCCTGCCCTCCGGCGCGGAGTGGTCGGTCGCCGCGACCAACACGGCGACCCACGCGGTCACGAGCACCATGTCCAGCGGCACCTCCGCCACGCTCTGGCTCATACGCGGCGGATACACGGTTCGCGTGACCGGGCCCGCCGGCTATCAGGTGGGGCTTTCGACCTCGACGCTCTCGGTGGACGGCTCGACGCCCCCGAGCGTCGCGGCGACGTTCGCCCCCCCGGTCTCCCCCAACTCGGTCGCCGGTGCGTTCCCGTGGGTCACGGTCGGCGCGCTCGTGGTCATCGTCCTGGTCGCCGCCGTGGGCGCAGGCTGGGGGTATCAGCGCTACGAATTCGCGCGTCGGCGGGAGGAGGCCCAGCGCTGGTTCCGGGAGTTCCAGCGCCCGCCCCCCGGGGACGAGGGCCCCCGTCCGTAGTGACGCTGCGCGGCGCCCTGCGGGGGCTCACCTGCTCCCAGGGCGATCGGCCCGCCCCCCCGACCGACGCCGACTTGAGTCGGGGCGGGTTACGCTCCGGCCCGGGGTGACACCGTGCGGGAGCCGTTCGGGAACCCGTCGGAGGGGATGGGCCTCGCCGCGCGCGTCCTCCTCCACCTCGCCCAACTCCCACCGCTCGGCCCCAACGACCTCGCCTCGCTCGGGCACACGCAGCAGGGGATGGTCACCGCCCTCGCCGTTCGGCAAGGGTCGCTCACGAAGGTACTCCGTCGGCTGCTCGCGGGCGATGCGGTGACGGTCGAGCGACGGTACGTCGAGGGGGCCGAACAGCGCCTCAAGGTGTATCGGCTGAGCCCCCTCGGGGAGACGCTCGCCCGCGACCTGCGTCATCGGCTCACCCCGTCCGTCCCTTCGAAAGCGAGCGGCGAGTGGATCGCGCCCCGCTCCTCCGCGGACCGGACCGGACGCGAAACGGGGCGGCTCGGCGCCTAGCTCGGCCGACCTCGGTGGGGCGCCGGAGAACGGCCCGGCCCCCCCTCGGGCAGATTTCCCGCTGGATCTCGCCCGCCTCCATACCCTCGGAAGGAACTTCGTGCGACGATGATCGCATCCCGACCCCGACGTCGCTGCCGGCGGGGGATTGGGTCGCCTCCGAGTCCGGTCGCGACCGCCCCGGCGCGGGCCCGAATCCGCCCGGCGCCTGAGCCCTCCGTCCTCCGGACCGCGCCCGCCGTCCCGAGGCCCGGTGGCCGCAAGCCATAGTGATAAGTACGAGCTTCGGAGTCGTACTCTCGCTAGGCTAGACCGGGGGGTTGGGCGTCCCCTTACACACCGAAACCGTCCTTAGCGGGGGTGACAGGTAGGAGCGACGTTCGGGCGGGTCTCACGTCCCGCATTGCCTCGTAGACGCCC
>Ga0070761_10002583_pt1 | contig 11055 bp, 10 predicted proteins | sample HubBroMetageREF1_FD_66724 | JGI IMG/M metagenome (GOLD analysis project Ga0070761, IMG submission 66724) | Reference soil microbial communities from the Hubbard Brook experimental Forest, New Hampshire, USA - Hubbard Brook CCASE Soil... | ecosystem: Environmental > Terrestrial > Soil >...
AATTGCGCCTTGGTGATTTCGGTGACCATCCACACCAATTTTTCCTGCACCAGTTGATGCGAAGCGATCGGCTTATTGTCGAATTGTTTGCGTTGTTTCGCGTAATTCAGCGCCGTGTCGTAACAGGCCATCGCCGCGCCGATGCCGCCCCAGCCGATGCCGTAGCGCGCCTGGTTCAGGCACGAAAGCGGCCCCTTTAATCCTTCGACGCCGGGAAGCAAATTTTCCGCCGGAATTTTGCAGTCGGTCATCGCCAGACCCGAAGTCACCGAAGCGCGCAGCGAATATTTTCCATGCACGTCCCAGGCTTTGTAACCGGGCGTTCCTCTTTCCACGAGGAATCCGCGAATGACGTCGTCCTCGCACTTCGCCCAAATTACCGCGACGTCTGCGATTGACCCGCTGGTGATCCACATTTTTTCGCCGTTCAGTATGTAGTGGCTGCCTTTCTTTACGGCGCGCGTCAACATCCCTCCGGGATTCGATCCGAATTGCGGCTCCGTGAGGCCGAAGCATCCGACCGCTTTTCCCTGTTGCAGCAGCGGCAGCCATTTTTCTTTCTGCGCGTCCGAACCGAACGCATGAATCGGATACATCACCAGCGCCGATTGCACTGATACAAAACTTCGCAGCCCGGAATCGCCGCGCTCCAGCTCCTGCGTCACCAGTCCGTATTCCACGTTGGACATGCCCGCGCATCCGTAGCCCTTCAGGCTCGCGCCGAAAAGTCCCAGTTCGGCCATCTGCGGCACCAGCTGCACCGGAAATTTTCCTTCGCGATTGTATTCCTCGATGATCGGCATGATTTCCGCATCTACAAATTGCCGCGCGGTGTTGCGCGCCAGCTTTTCTTCGTCGCTCAGCAGGGAATCGAAGTCGAGGTAATCGACCCCGGGAAACGATCGCATAGAATTTCTCCTTGAAGATGGGCGCGCGCAACGGCAGGCAACAATTTACAACGCAACCCAAACCGCGATTGTATCGAATTCGCGGCACAGAGCGCCAGTAAGCGCGACGAAGCACGGCGAGGCGAGGTGGGTCAGTATCGGGTTACCGGACTTTCGGGATTTACCCTTTGTACCTTAACTTTCGGAATTTCGCCTCTCGAGCGGCGAGTGCCGGGATCGGCCCGAGGGAAGCGTCTACTCCCTGACATTCCATACGTAGAAGTAGTCCGCGTCGCTGGCGGTGGAGACCTTCATTCCAGCCTTGCGCGTGGCGCGATTCAGGGCTGAACGGACTTTCGCTTTCGCTTCCGCGAGTTCTGCCAGTGGCACCTTGATTGCGGCGCCGTCCTTCAGCTTGTCGAGATCCTTGAGAATGGTAGTGACGATGAGCTTGTGCTTGCCGTTGCGGCCCTGCGGCACGTCGGCTTGCACCATGGTTTTGAAGTGCATGGCGGGTTTCTTGTTTGTGGAGCTTCCCATTGCATCCCCCCTAGCGCTAACCTTGCGCTAAATTGACCTACGCCTATCGTATCGAATCGTATCGAGCCGGTCAAGTGAAATATTCGGGCCGTAGCAACGTGCGTAGCCGCGCGAACCGCAAGGGCGCGCACCCGCGCTTAGCGCTAAGCGAGCGCTCCTAGCGCGACTGACGAACTCGTCGTTGCGCAAAAGATTTCACCCGTATGACTTCCAGCCCGGTATGGTTCAGGAGAGTTCAAGGAGTGCCGAAGATGCTCAAGCAGAAAACGCATTTCGAGCAGGTTCCCCTGGAAGTCGTCGCGAAAATTGTCAAAGAGACTGGCGGGGAAATAACCATCGAACCAGCCCGGGCGATCGCGGATCAAGAGTTAGAAGCAGGGGAACCGGGTGCAGCCAAGCTCGGCGGCCGACGCAAGAACCTGTCACTGGTTCGCGGGAAGCAGGTTCGTTATCAAGCGCCCTGAGGCGAGGGAACGGGTGGAGCAGCAACGTACTGAAAAGCTCTTCGGAGTTTTCAGTAAGTGGGGTTCTGAAAGGAGAAATATGGAAGACCTGCTCAACGAAGTACTGGCGTTCGCGGAAGGCACCGGAGGATGGTTGAACGAGGCCGCGCAGCATTTTGAAAATCTCGCGGAGCAACTGGCTGCGGAGGAAAAGGCCAAGTGGCACTTGCTGGCGGCCGTTTATCGTGAACGAGCGCAACTCGGCGGACACTTGATGGCGAAAACGCGTGAGAGCCTGGCGGCTAGAGAGGCTGACGTGTCAGAATCGCAAGAGTCGCGCGCCAATTAATAGCGCCATTGAGAGGCCTAGTTAAGACCACCAGTCAAGACCGATAGCTAAGGTCGTTGCGGTAATAAGCCGCCGAGCGCCCGCAATGTGGGCAGGCCAGTTGCGCACCATCCGCCGGAAAGTCCGGTTTCAGAGGTACTCGCAACAGATCGCTCGCCTTCCCATCATCGCGGATCGTCGAGTGAGTAAACTCCAACTTGCATTCAGAGCATTTCAAGACCCAACTCGCCATGGCGACACCTGGTCAACCATAACGCGTCGGCGATAGCCCATCCATACACGAAAGCGTGTAGAGAACCAGCTAATGCCGTTAGCGGAGACGCGCGTAATGGTACGGCAGATGTACCGACACACAATGAATCAGGGGTTACAAATCGTTCAGGCGTTCGTGCCACCGTCAACGGTCAGATTCGCGCCAGTGATGTACGACGCATCGGGACCAGCAACGAAAGCTACCAACGCGGCGACTTCGGCAACCGTTCCGAAGCGGTTCAGCGCCGTATTGGCCTTTTGCGGCACCGCCCAATCGCCCGCCGCAGGATTCAAATCCGTGTCAATCGGACCGGGCTGCACGTTGTTCACTGTGATTCCCCGGCCTCCCACCTCTCTGGACAATCCCTGCGTGAACATCTTGATTGCTCCCTTCGTGGCCGAGTAGGCCACCAGGCCGGGCGTCATCATGCGCTCGCCTACGCATGAGCCGATCATAATGATGCGGCCACCGTTCTTCATGTGCTTCAGCGCCGCCTGAGTCGCCACGAGCGTGCCGCGGACGTTGAGATTAAACATCTGGTCTATATCTTCCACTGTGGTTTCCGCGAACGGCTTCGGAATGGCCGTGCCAGCATTGTTCACCAGGATGTCGATCCGGCCGAAAGTCGCGGCGGTCTTTTCCACCGCGGCATTTACGGCGCGCGCATCCGTGGCGTCCGCCTGAATCGCGATTGCCTTTCCGCCGGCGCGTTCGATCTCCTTCACCACCGCCGCGGCCGCTTCCGCGCCTTTCGTATAGGTGATGGCCACACTCGCGCCGTCTGCAGCCAGGCGCTTGGCGATTCCAGCGCCGATGCCGCGTGAGCCGCCCGTAATGACTGCAATCTTTCCTTCCAGCTGCTTGGACATTGTATTTCTCCTGTTCCTCTTGAGGTCGCTCTTTGGCGACCGAGCATTGGATGCAGCCCGAGCCGTTGCGGATGATGAACCTGCGCCGCGCACGCTTCTCCGAATTTTCGCCAGCTCGCCTGCTCGCCGCTCTCCCGCGCCTGTGCGCATATACGTTGCGTCCGCACGCGCAGAAGCGTAGGATGCACCAACCAGAGTCTGAAGCCCCTAGCCAGGGCTGGATCTTGATTTCGTCATAAACCTTCACCCGGTGCGCAGCGCGCCTCGCAAACCGCGCCGGTCGCTTAACGCAACTTCGGAACGTCTCGAAAGTGGTTGGGGTGGGTGGCTGCGATGAAATATCCCCTGCGTCTTTCGGCCCTCGTTGTAGTTCTAGCGTTAGTTTGTTTCAGCGTGGCCTCTCGATCTGCCGGCGCTGCTCCCCCGAGTCCACCCGCACCGCAAGAGCGCATCGTCCAGTCGCCTGAGCCGCCTCAGCCGTCTGCGCCGCGGACGGCTATCATTCCCGGCCCGTTGCGTTCCTTCTTGCGTATCGCAGGAATCAGCCAGAAAGCCAGCAGCGAAGAAGTGATGCCTCTGCTCGCGCGTAATATATTTCTCATCGGATATCAGGGCTCCGGCCTCGCGAGCCATCCCACCGAATTTCTGATTCTCCTCAGACACTACGTTCAGCAGGCCAGGGAACTCTCGAGTTTGGCCGGGCACGATGGCGTGATCCGCGTTACCGGTTGCGCTGACGCCAAGCAATTGCTGGACATCCTCGGCTACCGCACCGCGGCGGAATGTGGAAAAAGCAGCACCTATGTCGAGACGGCGGATCCGCGCAGAGCATTTCTCACCATAGATTCTGGGTTCCCACTCCCAGACCTCGAGAAAACTCTGCAGGGAGGCGGTCCGTTCCTTTATCCGTACCCCAATTCACAGGTCCCGATCGTCCTCACCGAACGAGAATGGGCCGAAGCCAGCGGCGAGGGCGGCCGCGACAAAGAAAACCGGCCGCTAATCGATTCGCTCCTGCACGATCAGGCTCTCGCTCGTCTCTACTACGCCTGGACCCACGTGGATCCGGAAACTCAGACAGCCCTGCTGCAATCGCCCGGCCTAAAAAAATTGGTTCCCCTTTCCGCGCCCCTGGATTTTTACGGGAGTTACATTCGCGTCGAATCGGGTCACGTAATTGTTCCCGGCGGCGCCAGCGTCGAGCCGGCATGGAAAGACATGGTCGGTGCCAGCTCGCATTCCGTCGGCGAATTTGTCCCGCGCCTTCTCGCGAAAGATAACGGCTGGCTGGCCGCGTACTTTGACTCACTCTCACGCATCCCGCTGGAGCAGCAAGCGCATTTCGTCCAATCTCCCCGGATGCGGCATTGTTACGAAGCGCTCCGCGGAAAAACACTTTCCCCCAGCGCTATGGCGTCGGTGTTCCGGCCCGACCCCGCTCTTCTGCTGCTGACCACGCGCCTGCAGTGGGAGCCCAACGGCGATCCACACGTGCCCGGAAGTCTCCAGGCGTGGAAGAACATCCTCCGGGCGAAAAGCAACACGGAGCTGGCTCGCGCCTGGAATGTGGAAACCAAAGGCTGGAACTCTCCAGACGGCCTGCTGGAAACGATGTTCGCGCTCTCCCGCGTGGGGATGGAAGGCACGCCGACAGAAGCCTATCTGGTGCTCAGCGAAATTGACGCCAAGCGGCCCGCAGGGCATCGCCTCAGCGCTTCCACAGTCGAGCTGATGGCCGGCAAGTTCCCCGAATTCCGCAATCAGTATTCCATCTTCTCGGAATTTCCGGAGTTGAGCGACGCCTCCATCACCGCCTTCCTCACGATCGCCGGGTCCCTTTGGAAGATTTCGGATCACACGTTGCGCGGCAACGCCATGGGCATCTTCGAAGCCAACGCCGTGCTCTGGCAAATCCTCGCTCGCCAGGGCGAGATCCCCCTCAGCGCGCGCGACGAATCCTGGCAAGCCATGATCAAGCCGTTCGCGCACATTACTTCATCCACCCAGGTTTTCGATGCCGGACGCGCGTCGCTGGGGCACGTCCTCCATGCCGCCACTGGCGAATCCCGGCGCTCGCAGGATGAAATCGTCGAATTGATCGCCGGCCCGCGCCAGACAAATTCCGAAGGCCAGCGCATTCATCGCGAATTGGCGGAACGAATTCGCGCGGTCATCGACGATCAGCGCCTGGTTTCGCTGGACACGCTGCTAGCGCTGGGCGACGGCCTCACACCCACGCCGCAAGGAACTCCCGCTGGCGATCATCTGCTCCCGCTCGCCGAGCAACTCGGCGAATTCCAGATGCCGCGCCCCATTTTCACCAGCAGCGAGCGCACCACCTTCACCGCGGGTTCTTACAACAATCGCCACACCGAAATCGAAATGCGCACGGACGTCGTCAAGATTTTGAAGTCGCAAGTTTCCGGTCCGGAACTGGACCAAGCTCGCGGACTTCTCGCTCCGTTCCTGCGCGACACCCTCGTCGGTTTCAGCTATGCCTATTACGAACCGCCCGGCTCGCAGGCGCTGCACAATAATCCGTTGCTCATTCGTTCTCACGATTTTTCCGGCGAGACGGTGATGGGCACCGAAGAATCGCTCTGGCTCACTCCGCGCTTGTTCGGCGCCGGCTCTCCCGCGGGCGGTGGCGCTCATCTGGTCGGCTCGCTCGCCGACTTGCCGTACGTGCTCGCGCAAATGGAAGAAGATTTTATCGCGCCGGAAAATGTCCAGGCGCTGATCTGGTCGGATCTGGTGCCGTCCGTTTTGACCAATGCCGTGCTGCCGCGCTGGTGGAACGTCAGCCGCGACGAGCTGCACGCCGTCGCGCTCTACCAACGCGCTGGCGACGAGATGCTCGCAGCCGCGGTGCAGAATGAAGATCTGCGTGCGAAAGTCACCAACATTCTTTCCGATCGCATGATTCCGCAAAGAGCCGCGCAGCTCGACGCCACTCTGCGCGCAGGCCAGCTGGCGGAAGTTTCCTCGCAGATCACGCCCGCAGATGCTTTCTATCTGACCGCCGAATTTCGCCGCAGATTTCCAGACGATTCGAGTTCGTGGGGAATGGCCGGCCGCGAACTGCGGGATTTGTCCCGCGATCATCCCGCGGAAATCACCTGGGCCCGCCTGTCGCAGGATTTCGGCGTGCCGCATCCGGTCCTCGCGCGCACCTATGCTCGCGAATTGATCAACGTCCGGCCATTCCCCATGTTCCAGGGCTATTCCAGCCGCTTGCTGGCCGAGACCTGGGACTCGACGAATCTGTACTGGGCGCGCCTGGCCGATGAAATGGGCTATCCGCCGGTCACGCTGAATCGCCTGGCTCCCGAACTCACCGAACGCATGGTCGCCAAGATTTTCGCCACGGACTTAAACGATTGGCCGGCGATACTGCGCGCGATGCGCGAAACCGGTGAAGAATTCCGACAGGGCAAAGTTACCTCGCTGCCCGCTAGTTTCGGCAGCTCTCAGCCCTAGGATATTCCGGCGCCGCCCGCGCTGTTTCCGATTCGTGCGGCCGGCCCTGCGAAGCAAATGTAGGAACGAACAACATCGAGGCCCGTCATGTGCAAACGATTCGTGGTCGCTCTCGTTCTCGTAATCGCACTCTCTGTTTTCGTCCGCACCTCGCCCGTCGCGCAGGAAAGCGCTCCGCCGCGCATTAACGTCACCGTGGATTTGGTGCAGTTGAATGTGGCGGTCACCGACAACAAGGGGAAGTACGTCACCGGCCTTCGCCCCGAAGATTTCGCGATCGCCGAAGACGGCATCGCGGAAAACATCGCCACCTTCGGAGAAGGCAACGAATCCGCCCGCGCGCTCACTAGCGCACCGCCGTCCGCCGCCAAGCCTTCCGCTTCCGGCGCCTCCGCGGAGCAACAACAAGATTCTGGCGGCCGCGTATCCGCCAGCGAACTCAGTTCGCTGGTCGAAGGCGCCAACGTTTTCGTTCTGTTTGACACCAGCAATTACATGTACCGCGGCTTCGTATTCGCGCAGGACGCCATCGCTGATTTCGTGCGCTCCCTCGAAGGCGCGGACAAAGTGGCGTTCTATTCCTACAGCCGCGACCTTTCCCGCGCCTCGGTGCTCACCTCCGACCGCGCGCAAGTTCTGCGTGCTGCACGCACCACTGTCGCCGGAGACGATGCCGCGCTCTACAACTGCCTGCTGCTCACCGTGCAAGACGCCGCGCACTTCACCGGACGAAAAGTCATCGTGGTTTTCTCCAACGGTCCCGATAACTACAGCATGGTCCCGCCCGAGGACGTCGCCGAGCTCGCGCAATCCACCGGCACCACCATCTACATGGTCAGCACGCAGGAAGCCCACCTCGAGCCGATCTCCAACGCCGTGTTTCAACGCATGACCGCGGCCACCGGTGGCAAAGTTTATTTCGCCCGCAACTGGAAAGACGAACAGGCCGCCTTCGCTTCCATCCGCGATGATCTAGCCCATCTTTACTCGCTCAGCTACTACCCCAAGCCCAATCCCAATCGCGGCTGGCGCACCATCACCGTAAAACTCGCAAGCGACCAGCAGCACAAGCGCTACCACATTCGCACCCGCGACGGCTATCGCTTGCAACGCACGCGCTTCAACACTGAAGCCGTTGTCCCCGTTCAACCCGAACCGATCGCCAAATAGCCCCGGCCCGCGCAGCTCGCTCGCAGTTACGTGATCGTTGTTGACGTCCGGGACGGAGATAAACTACATTGTAGTTCTAATGGCGCGTTCACCCTCTCTCGGCCAATTCGAACAGGTCGTCCTGCTCGCAATCCTGCGCCTTGGCGACAACGCCTACGGCGTGACCATCCGCGCAGAGATTACGACGCGCACCGGACGCAAGGCCGCTCCCGGTGCGCTCTACACCACTCTCGATCGCATGGAGGAGAAGGGAGTCGTGCGTTCCTGGCTGGGCGACGCGACGCCGCAGCGAGGTGGCCGAGCGAAACGTTATTTCGCTGCGACCACGCCGGGCCGCGCCGCACTGATCAACGCGCAGCGAGCCTATCAGAGCTTGCTCCACGGGCTCGATTTAGTCGGAGGTGTCCGTGCGTAACGTCGCCATTGCTGAATGGATTGTCGCGCGCTTCACCAGCAAAAAGCGCGCCGCTGCCATCGTCGGCGATTTGCTGGAGCTCGCACCGGAAAACGGACGCCCGTGGTTCTGGCTTTCGCTTGCTGGAGTTATTCTTTCGCTCGCATGGCGCCGCCCGCTCGCATTTGCCGCGGCCCTTTGCGTCTATTTTGCGGCGTTCAGCGCTTCATTTTGGAGGGCTTACCTGCACTTCCGATTCACGATTCCCGATCCGCACTGGAGAACGGTGTGGGGCGTGCTCTTCCAAGCTAGCAATTGTCTTTGGTTTATAGTGGTGTACGCCGCGATCCGCCACGGTGTGCGTGATCGGGTGACCCGGCTCTTACTCGCCTTGTCGGTTCCTATCACTGCGGGGCTTTACTGCTGGGAGCGGCCGACCATCCTGGTGGCGTGCATCGCGCTGACCATTTGCGTTCTGGCGGTTTCAACCTTGAACAACAAACTTCGTCGCGGGCTCCTGATTGTTGTTGCTGTTCTCATGGTGAACGCCGGCATCTTCTTGCTGACAGCAGGTTTGATCGCGCTATGTCTACGCTTCCTGCATCCAGCGCCAACGGGAAATGGAGGAATGCAGCCTGCTCTCGCCGTGCAGTGGGTGGAATTTTGCATGTTGTTCCTGATAGCGCCGTTGGCAATGACGTCCGCATACTCCCGCATGCACAACTGGCTGATGCGCGACCCATCCCCCGATTCGCAAACGCAGGTCTAGCCCCTGCCTTCGGCTCGGAATTCGCGAGGACCGGCAATTTTTTTCGTGCGATGCCGCGGGTGAAAATTTGTAGTATGGTACGAGGTTCCATGGACCAGACCCAGACCAACCAACGCGCGGTACTCGGCTCGATCTTCATCGTAAGTGCGGCGGCGGTATCGTTTCTGCTGTGGCTGCTTTATTTGCACCGCGCACCGGCTCAGTTTGCGGGCCGATTTGTATTTTTGCCGGCGCTCAATGCGGTCCTAAACGGCCTCAGCGCCATCGCCCTCTGCATCGGCCTCTACTTCATCAAAAGACGCGACCGCAAATCCCACCGCGCGAGCATGCTGCTGGCCTTCGGCTTCTCATCGCTCTTCCTGGTCAGCTATATCTTCAACCACGCTCTGCACGGTGATACACGTTTCCCAGCAGGGCACGCGACGATTCGCGCCATCTACCTCTCGATCCTCGCCAGCCACATTATTCTCTCCGTTGTCGCCCTGCCCCTGGTCCTCATCACTTTTTTCTTCTCGCTCAGCGGCCGCTTCCCACAGCACAAACGCATCGCGCGCTACAGCTTTCCCATCTGGCTGTACGTCTCCGTCACCGGCGTCGTGGTCTTCGCGCTCCTGCAGGCCTACGCGTACTGATCCGTCACAGCACGCACAGAACCGCCAGCCGTCGCGCGCCCTGGTATATACTCCGCGAAAAGCAACAGCACGCGTCGCAAGCGAGGAACAATGAGGCGCCCGGCAGGTGTAACAATAGCGGCAGTAGCAGTCTTCATCGGCTCGGGCCTCACGCTGCTTTTAGGCGCGCTCATGATCTTCGCGTTCGCCGTACTTCCGGCGCCCGACTCCACGCCTGGGTTCACTAGAGCCGCTGGCCTGATCATGGCCATATTTATGCTGGGCCTGGCGGCGTGGGGCATTGCCGCCGGAATGAATCTGCTACAACTGCGCGAATGGTCCAGAATTTCCATGATCGTTTTCAGCGCACTACTTCTCGTGATGGCGGTGCCGGGCCTGCTGATGATGCTGGTGATGCCCCTGCCCCCTCCGCCGGTGTCCGCCGTACCACCCGGCGAATCCACGCTGGGGCTCGAACACCTGATGACCGCAGTGCGCATCGGCATGGCCGTCTTCTACGCGTTGCTCGCTCTCTTAGGCGGCTGGTGGATTTATTTTTTCAACTCGCGGCCAATCAGAGAATTGTTCCGCAATCCGGCAACGCCGGCGTCTGATGCGGCACCCGCAGTGTTCGCGCCTGCAGAAATGCCCGGCGCACCGAAAAGGCCGGTGAGCATCACCATCATTGCTTACCTCGCGCTAGTGAGCGGCTGCACGTTTCCGATCCTCAATATCCTGCATTTGCCTCTCACGTTCCTGGGTTTCTTTTTCACCGGCGCAAAAGCTTCGCTCATTGGTATCGGCTTCATGTCCGTGCAACTCCTCATGGCCTACGGTTTGCTCAGGCTGGAAAAATGGGGCCGCAGCCTCGCCACTTACTATTTTAATTTCGCAATTTTCAATTCCGTCATTTCGGTGATCCTTCCCGGCGCCCAGGCGCGCTACGAAGCAGCCACCGCCGCGATGCAAAACGCGATGGGGTTGCCGCCATCGCCGTTTCAGTTTCCGCTGTGGATCAGCCTCGTCTTCTCCCTGCCGCTAATCGGCATTCAGTTGTGGTTCGTGGTGACGCGCAAGCAGGCGTTCGAAGGCCCCCATGGCTCGACGGCCTCGCGCTAACGGCCCCTAGATTTCGGGCCCTTGGCTGGCATTGCGGCGCGCCTCCGAAGTAGAATGGTGTGCACCGTGTCTCTCTTCCTTTGCGCAACATAGGCCGTAAAGCGTTGACGGGAGCGGGACTCGATGCGATAATCGCGGCCTTTGCTTGAGCCTAGAAGTGTGTCCCGGAGC
>Ga0070761_10002584_pt1 | contig 11052 bp, 6 predicted proteins | sample HubBroMetageREF1_FD_66724 | JGI IMG/M metagenome (GOLD analysis project Ga0070761, IMG submission 66724) | Reference soil microbial communities from the Hubbard Brook experimental Forest, New Hampshire, USA - Hubbard Brook CCASE Soil... | ecosystem: Environmental > Terrestrial > Soil > Temperate...
AGATTCAGAATCATTCGGCGCAGAAGATCTTCATCCGCGCGCACAGGCATTTCTTCCGGCGTCGCCGCGACGATCGTTATGCTCTTGGCTTGCGCGAGGGCGCGCGTGGCGCGCACACAATCGGCCGCAAGTTCGTCCAGATAGAAGTCGGTCTGCGCCAGCCGGAACTCGCCGGCGTCAGCGCGCGTTAACGTGAATAGGTCTTCTACGATGCGCGCCAGGCGTTGTGCCTCCTCATGCAGCACGGCGAGCGATTCGCGATACTCCTCGGGGGAGCGCGAAAGTTGCGACAACGCTACTTCGGCCTCGCCGCGAAGAATGGACACCGGTGTGCGCAGTTCATGGGAAGCGTCCGAAATAAAACGCCGCTGGCGTTCGAAGGATCGGTCGAGGCGATTCAGCAGCTCGTTGAAGGTCCCGGCCAGCCTGCCGAGCTCGTCGTTTGGATTGCGCACCTCGAGCCGCTCGTGCAAATTGGCGGCGCCAATATTTTCAGCTTGCTTGCCCATTGCGGCGACGGGCGCAAGACTTCTGTGTGCGAGAAAGTAGCCGCCGAAACCAGCGAGCAATACGCCCAGCGAGATCAACCAGGCGAAGGCCATGCGAATTTGCTGCAGCATTTCCTGCTGCGCGTGGAGAGAGTGCAGAATCACGAGCAACCAGCTCTGGCCATCCGCGGAAAAACGCGTGGAATATGCGCGAAAGCCGCTTTTTTCTCCCGCGATGTTCTGAAAACGCTGATCCGATTGCGAGGCGACGACCACGAACTTCTGGAAACTGCTGGAAGCGAGGGAGCGCGAGGCGATGGCATTTGCCGGCGCGCTGGAAGGCATCCCATCGGCCGAGCTGGCTGCGATATTGCCAGCGGCATCCACGATGACAAAAATATCGCCCCGAACATGGTGTTCGAGCATCGCTTGGCGCGCGGCGGCCTGCAATTCGCCGGATTTATCTGGGTCCTTAAGTTCATCCTGAAACGTCACTAGAAAAGAATTGGCGAGCTCCGCGAGGTCGGCATCGGTGCGGCGATTCGCAGCTCTGGAAAAAAGAAAGTAGCTGCTTAGGCTGAACAGCAGCAGAAGCAGCGCGAGCACAATGGAGTACCACAGCGTCAGACGCGCGCGCAGCGTATCAAGCATGGTTCTTCTTACTCGCTGGATTCAATTTCTTCTTCGCTGGTCGCTGCTCGTCGCGCTCCGCAGAATCGTTCGCGCGCGGATTTTCTTCTGCGGGCCCGAACAGATAGCCCGCGCCACGCCGGGTATGCAGCAGCGGCACCTTCGAATCCGCGTCAATCTTGCGCCGCAATCGATTCACGTACACTTCAATCAAATTCGAAAATGGATCGAAGCTTTCCTCCCACACGTGCTGCGCGATTGCGGCGCGCCCCATCACGCGGCCGGCGTTACGCGCCAGAAATTCCACCAGCGCGTATTCCTTGGTGGTAAGCGCGATGCGGCGGCCGCCGCGTGTTACCGTTTGTCCTGCGGTCTCCACCACCAGATCGGCGACGATAATGTCCGGAGGACGAAGCTCGCCGGAACGCCGCAGCAACGCGCGCAGGCGTGCGAGCAATTCGCGGAACGCGAAGGGTTTGGTAAGGTAATCGTCCGCGCCCACGTCCAGACCCGCGATGCGATTTTCGACGCCGTCAAGCGCGGTTAACATCAAGATCGGCACGCGATTGCCCGTACTGCGGATTTGTTTGCACACTGCGAAGCCGTCGCAGCCGGGAATCATTACGTCCAGAATTATCAAATCGTAGGTGTTGATTTCCGCCTGATACAGCGCGTCATCGCCGGTGATCGCGGTATCTACCGCATAGGCTTGTTCGCGCAACCCCTTCAGGACGAAGCGCAGTACACCGGGGTCGTCTTCTACCAGCAGCAGCCGCATCGCGACATCATACTTCACTCCGTCGGTTCTGTTCCCACGTCGGCACTGAGCAGCGTATTTCGGCATAATTGTTAAGTGTCGCCGGTTTATCCTGCGTTTAGGTTGCGTGTGACATCGTCCTCGCGCAGATCTGGGCCGCTCCTTTTAGAATTCTTGGAGGTTTGCATGTCAAAGAAATTTGTTTGCTTTATTTTCACGCTTCTTCTGCTTTCCTTGCTGGCTCCTGCCCACGTCCGCACCGCCCCCCAATCCAGCGGTGGCTCCGGCTATCATCTCATCAAGAAAGTGAAGCTCGGCGGCGCGGGCGGCTGGGACTATCTCGAAGTGGATCCAGCGACGCATCGCCTGTTCATCACTCGCGCCACTCACGTGATTGTGGTGGATCCCGATCAGGGCAAAATTATCGGTGATATTCCGGACACCCACGGCGTCCACGGGATTGCCTTCGCTGACGAATTCCATAAAGGATTCACCACCAATGGCCGCGCTTCCAATTCCACTATTTTCGATCTCGCTTCACTCAAAGTGCTCGGCAGCGCCCCTACCGACAAAGATCCTGACGGCGTTATCTACGATCCATTCAGCAAGCGCGTCTTCTCGTTCAATGGCGACGGAAACTCCAGCACCGCCATCGACGCCGCTTCCGGGAAAGTCGACGGCAGCGTGGCTCTCGGCGGCGGCCCGGAGTTTGCCGCGTCCGATAGCAAAGGTAATATCTTCGTTAACCTCGAGGACGAGAGCGCGCTCGTCAAGTTCGACGCCAAGACTCTTAAGGTCGAAAATACTTGGCCTTTGGCACCCTGCGAATCTCCCTCTGGCTTGGCCATTGACGCCGCGCACGAAATTCTCGTCGTGGGCTGCCGCAACAAACTCATGACCTTCGTGGACGGCAACTCGGGCAAGATCCTCGGCACCGTACCCATCGGGCAGGGCGTGGACGCAAACCGCTTCGACCCCGTATCCGGTTACGCGTTCGCGTCCTGCGGCGATGGGAGTCTCACGATCGCGCACGAAGATTCGCCGACAAAGTTTTCAATTGTCGAGACTGTGCAGACGCAGCGTGGTGCGCGCACCATGGCTCTGGATTACGCGACTCACGCCGTTTATCTCGTGACTGCGGAATTAGGCGTGGCTCCAGTCTCCACGCCGGAAAATCCGCATCCGCGTCCGACGATTGTTCCGGACACCTTCACGCTGCTCATCTACGGCAAGTGAGCGCTGATTGATTTCGACTCAAGTTTGCACGGCCGGAAAGCGGGCGACAGCTCGAAGATTGCCTCTATCCCCGGCGCGTTCTTCGTAGCTGTCGCTCGATGATTCGCGGCGGTGAACTTCGTCCAGGGGCGTCGTTGCGCTCTACTGCGTCGGCGGCTCCACATCCAAAGCGTGCACGATCCATGGCACGATCACTTCCTTAAACATCACCGGATCAGGCCACACGCCTTTCTGCCGCCCCAAGTGCCCGCCATGCGGGTTGATCCAGCCGGTTTTGGGCACATCGCCGGCGCTTAGCAGGCGATATGTATCAGAAATCGGCACCTGCGTGTCGAGCACGCCGGACAAAATGAGCATCGGCGCGGTGGGTTTGCCGATGAGGCCCTGCGTCACCAGTGACATTTTCGGAAAAATCTCCAGCAGGTCGTCGAGGGTGTTCACGTTGTCGAAGATGGACATCATCGCTGGCAATTGATCGAACAGATATTCGCGGTTGCCCTGCAGACCGTTCAGCACGAATTCCTTCTGAAACATGTCGTGAATCGGCGGCGATTGCACGCTGACAGCCTTCAAACGGCTTTTTTCGAGGATGGCCATCTTGGTGCCCCAATAAGCGCCCCAACTGACGCCGTGAAATTCCACTCTGGACTTGTCCACTTCCGGGCGGCTGTAAACGTAGTCAATCACACGCGATAACATGCGGTCCGCGGTGGGGCTAGCCTTGATGGGAGCTTGGCCCGTACCAGGACCATCCACGGCGATATATCCGATGCCGAAAGGCAAAACCGCGGAGAAACTTTCAGAGAGATCCTCTTTGCGGCTGTCAAGGCCATTGATTGCTATCACCATGGGCACAGGGCCCGTGGCGTTCTTGGGAAAGCGCAGATAGCCGATGATTTCCTTGCCTTCGAACGGGATGTGCACGACCTCCATCGGCGGATCCCAGAATTTTGTGTGCGCGCGAAATGCTTCGAGAGCTTTCTCGTAAGAGCGCTGCTTGCCTGGAGAAGACGGGACGGGCCACCGGCCGAACGAATAAACGCGCCAGGCACGGATGTAATCTGCATTGGCTTTCGCGGGATCGCTTTTTTCCAGCGACTTTGCTTCGGCGTTCCACTTATCGCCGACAGCAATAAAAGCAGCGGCCCATTCGTCGGGGTCGCGCGTCTTGATCGAGGCAAACGCCTCGCGCAAGTCGTCAGGGTTTTGACCGATGCAGGGATACTGGCCATTTTCGGCGCGGGAGATCGCTTCGACTCTAATTTCTTCGATCGTGCGTTCCGGACGCAGCTGCTGAGCGCGTGTTTCCGGCGCTGCCGTGCAAAGCACAATTATCACAATCGCCACACAGATTATTTCGATGAGGAAAACATGGGTAGTTCGCATCAGACAGGCCCCTTTGTGGAATCACCGCGCGGCGCTTCGCGCCTCGAATCGCTCGTCGGAAGCTTACGTTCACGCCACGCAACAGCGCTGCGCCGCGATCGTTCGCGACGTGCTTGGGTCAGCCAGCTGCTGGCCGCCAGTTGCCGTCGGCCGGCCGAGCGATTTAAAACAGAAGCTTCAATCCCAACTGAACGGCCCGACTGCCACCGGATCCAATCACGGGATTGGAAGCGGCTACGTCCGGGGTGGCGCATCCGCAGCCGAATATTCCTCCGGCTCCCGTAGATGGATCGTTGTGGGCCCAGCCGTTCTGGCCGCCAAAGGGATTGGCAAAATTGGGATGATTAAGAATGTTGAAAAATTCCGCGCGGAATTGCGCGCTGAATCTTTCCGTAAATTTCCAGGTCTTCCCGACCGAGAAATCCCAGTTGCGAAATCCCGAATCGCGGAATTCGTTGCGTCCCATCGTGCCAAAAGTCCCTAGCGCGGGTGGCAGTAGTATCGAATTGCCCTTGGTGAAGCAGCCGAACGCGCCCAGCGCTGTGCTATTCAAACCCGTGGGATTGCCGCCATCGAGAGTAAGGGCTTGCGCAACGCATGCCGGATTCGATTGACCCGGCGAGTACGGGATTGGTCCCGCGCCCGAAGTGAAATCCGAAGGACTCCCGAAGAAGTTCCAGCGATCATTCAGTGCGCCGGTGCCGCTGACATCGGTCCCGGCGTCCATCACGCCCCAAGGCTGAGGACTGGAGAGGGTGACGATGGAATTGAGTTCCCAGCCTTTCAACATTTGCGCAAAGCCGTCGCGGCCTGGGACTGCGTAGGTGATGGTCAACGTTCCGCGATTGCGGATGTCGAAATCGCTGCTGGCGTACTCGCGTCCAGGGTGCGTGCTGTCGGACGGCAGGCCCAATCCTGCGCCAAAATCCCAGTTCGCGCCCACATCGTCGAGAGAATGCGAGTAGGTGTACCCGGCGACGAAGGTGAAATGGTGATATTCGCGGCCGGTGAGCGTCGCCTGCAGGCCATTGTAATTTGATTTGTAGCCATTGCTCATCTGGTAGATGTTCTGCAGGAACGGGAATGATGCATTGAATGGTCGAGCCGCCTGCTCGGCGTTGGGATCACTTGCGCAGTTATTGAACGCGGGAGCAGAGGCCTGGCAGGCTGCAATTGCAGCGGGCGTCCATCCCGAACCCTCGGCCGCTTGGTTGAGGTCGCGGATACTGGCGAGACTTGCTCCGTGATTGCCGACGTAAGCTACTTCGAGCGAAAGATTGTTGGTGATGGCGCGCTGAACATTCAGGGTCCAGTTGTACACATAGGGCGAGCGGAGATTCGGATCGATACCCATGATGGAGCAAGGGCTGGCCGCATTACAGGTCAACGAAGTAGTCGGGAAAACGGTGCCCGGACCGTTCCAATTCAGACCGCCCGGACCCGGGCTGAGGTTCACGGTTCCCACGTCGATCGTTCCGGTTCCCTGCGTACCGCCGGGACCGACGCCCAAGGCACCAGTGGGGATCGTGCTGATGCCCAACGAATTGTTGAGTGCGAGGAAGGATTCCCAGTTAATCGTCTCGAAGATGATTCCGAAGCCCGCACGGATCACGGTCTTGCCGTCGGCGAAGGGATCCCATGCGACGCCCAATCTCGGGGCGAAGTTATTGTAATCGGGGTGGTAGGGTTCGCTGATCTGCTGGCCCACCTGCTCGAGACCCGCGGTCGGGCTGAAATTACCCAGCAAGTTGTTCTGTTCTTTCACGACTGTGTTGATCTCGTAGCGCAGGCCCAAATTGAAAGTGAGGGTCCTCGTGGCGCGCCAGTCGTCCTGGATGAACCCGGCGATGCCCCAATTGTGGATGTGGCGGGTGGGATCGCCGACGAGCAAGGTGGCGGAGTCCGGAAAACCGGCGAAGTAAGCTTCAAGCGATGTGGCTGTCGGAAACGGAAAGTCAGCAGAGTTAAATCCGAATTTGATTCTGCCACGTGCGCCACCGTATGCACCACCGCTGAACGCATCGCGGTGAATTTCCCCTCCGAACTTGAGGGCGTGCTTGCCGATGATCCGCGAAATATGGTCGACGAACTGCGTTCGCGTGTCCGGTCCTTGCACTTTCGGCCAGTTAAATCCGCCCAATTCTTGCGGGAAAATATAGAAAGGGGCGATGTTGATGCGCGGCAATCCGCCATACAGCGGATTTGTTACTCCGGTATCCAAGCCATAATCGCTTGCGGGTTTGTCGTGATCGTTAGTGAACGTTGGCTGGTAAAGGCGGTTGTAACCGAAGCGGGCTTCGTTGACCCAGCGTGAATTGGGAACGTACGTCCAGTTGACGCCAGCCACTTGCGCCCGCGTATGGATTTGAGTCAACCACTCCGTCTGCAGTTCGCTGGCATCGCTCACCGTTCCGTTATTGTCGCCGTAAAAATACCGACCACTGATCGTGTTCCGGTCGTTGACGTGATAGTCCACTTTGGCGATAGCGTTGTCCGAACTGACGCTGTTGGGAAGGCCGAAGTTGATCGTGGTGGTGCCGGCCGGGTTGGTGCCCAGATTCGTGGGGAAACCGGTGCCGTTGCAGGTGACTGGGGGGCCCAAAGTACATCCGCCGATTTGCAGGCTAGCAGGGCTGACGGGGATTCCACCCGCTTGCAAATCCTGAATCGCGTTCACCAGACTGTTCGCGCAATCTCCCGATGCAATAAACGTGCAACCGGATCCTCCCGCAGGAGTCGCCAATCCAACGGTCGCAGGCGTCGAAATCGTTCCGATGTTCCCGACGACGTAGCGCTGGCCTTCGTACCCACCGAAGAAAAATATTTTGTCTTTCTTGATTGGGCCGCCGACGGTTCCGCCGAATTGCTCGAGGTTTCGGGGCTGCTTCACCTGATCATCGGTATTAAAGTAGTTGCGAGCGTCCAGCGGCGTGTCGCGGCCAAAAGCAAACGCTGTGCCATGCAGCGCGTTGGTTCCCGATTTCAGACCGACGTTTACGATCGCGCCGGGCTTCCAGCCGTACTCAGCTGGAGGATTTTCGATCAAGTTGAATTCCTGGATCGCGTCAATGGGCAGAATCGTTGCGGAATCCCCCGCGATTCCCGCGCCGTTGATAATGCTCTGGCCTGAAAACGGCTCGCTGTTGAAAAGCCCATCGACAAAGTACCCGTTGTCTTCCGCACGCAGGCCGTCGGTGCTGGTGGTGGAAAATCCGCCCCCGGGATAGCGCATGACGCCAGGACGGAGCTGCAAGAGATTCTCGTAATTGCGGCCGTTGAGAGGAAGATCAGTGATTTCGGCATTGCTCAGCGTTCCGCCCAGCGTGGCGGAAGTCGTATTCAGCAGCGGCACCTCTTCGGTCACAACCACTGTCTGAGTGGCATCGCCCGGCTGCAGCACGATATCAATGCGAACGTCGGTCGCCACTTCCAGTTGAATGTTGGTGCGCTCGAATCGCTTGAAGCCAGCTCTGGTAACCGTAATCCTGTAAATACCTGGTTCCAGGTTGGGAGCTATGTACTCACCCGCACGATCCGTCTCCAATGTGCGCGACACTCCGCGCTGCACGTCCGTGATCTCGACTGAGGCGCCGACGATCACGGCATCGCTGGGGTCGCGAACATCGCCGAGGATTCGCCCAGAGGAAGATTGCGAGAAGAGCGGCGAGCACACCAGGAGCGTTCCCAATCCGAGGAGCAAAGCACGAGTGAATCGGTCGCAAACTGGATGGCCGTGCGAAGCCCGCAAAAGCGATTGCATTTCCATATTTTCACCCACCCCTGTGCCAAAAGGCGCTAGAACATCCCCTGTGGTATGACAGCCCTACCACCCAATGATTTGCCATGTCAAGATAATTTTTATCGTTTGTATTCGTATTTACGTGGTATGATGGCTATACCAAATGCGGTCTATCGCTCAAACCGTGCTCATTTCCCCACTTTGTACCGCTCTCTTAGCGTTTTTATGCGAATGTACTTTTCGCGCCGCAAATCGCGCCTGTGCCCTGTCAGTGACTCGGAGGAATGCGTCATGAGCATCGCAACCACAAATCCAGCCACCGGCGTCGTGCTGAAAACCTTCGAGCCCATCTCCGATGCGGAGCTGGAGGAGAAGCTGCTGCGCGCCGTTGAGGCCTTTGGCGCGTTCCGCAAGACGAGCTTCGCCAGCCGCGCGGCGTTGATGGTAAAGGCCGCGGAAATTCTGGAAGCGGACAAAGAAAAGTTCGCGCGGATCATGACCACGGAAATGGGTAAGACCTATCGCTCCGCGGTGGATGAAGCCGTGAAGTGCGCGTGGGTGTGCCGTTATTACGCGGAGCACGCCGAAAAATTTCTGGCGGACGAGGCGGCCGATGTTCCGGGAAGCAAAAGCTTCGTACGTTACCTGCCACTGGGCCCGATTTTGGCGGTCATGCCGTGGAATTTTCCTTTCTGGCAGGTTTTTCGTTTCATTGCTCCGTCGCTGATGGCGGGAAATGTGGGGCTGTTGAAGCACGCATCGAACGTGCCGCAATCGGCACTGATGATTGAAGACGTGCTGCGGCGAGGGGGATTTCCGGAAGGCGTTTTCCAGACATTGCTGATTGGCTCGAATAAGGTGGCCAAGCTTCTCGCTGATCCGCGCATTAAGGCAGCGACACTAACGGGCAGCGAAGGCGCGGGCGTGCAAGTGGGTGTGGCCGCTGCGAGGGACATCAAGAAAGTCGTTCTGGAGCTAGGCGGCAGCGATCCCTTCATCGTGATGAAGAGCGCCAACCTGGAGCAGGCGGTCACCGTCGGCGTCAAGGCGCGGGTACTCAATAACGGCCAATCCTGCATCGCGGCGAAGAGATTTATCGTCGCGGAAGAAATCGCAGACGAATTCGAGCGGTTGTTCGTGAAAAAAATGGAAGCGCTGAAGGTGGGAGATCCGTTTGACGAGAATACCGACGTCGGACCGTTGTCCTCCGCGGACGCGCTGAAGGAACTCGACGCCGACGTGCAGAAAACAATTGCAGCGGGAGCGCGATTGCTGACCGGCGGGAAACGGCTGGATCGGCCTGGGAATTATTACCTCCCTACGGTGCTCGCCGACATTCCCAAGGAATCTCCAGCGGCGTGCGGCGAGCTCTTCGGACCTGTTGCGTCGTTGTTCCGCGCCAAGAATGTGGAAGATGCCATCGGGATCGCGAACTCCAGTCCGTTTGGCCTCGGAGCGAGTGCGTGGACCAATGACCCTGCAGAACGCGAGAAATTCATCAACGGCCTGGAATCGGGGATGGTCTTCATCAACCGCATGGTCGCATCGGACCCGCGGCTTCCTTTCGGCGGAGTGAAACGCTCCGGCCACGGCCGAGAGCTGGCGATGTTCGGAATTCGCGAGTTCATGAACATCAAGACCGTTTCTATCGAAGGGGCTCAGTGATTCGGGAGGGTGCGGCGGGGCAGCTCGCAGGCATCGTCGGCAGGAGCCAACTGCGATGCCTTTGATTTGTATGAACCGCATGTGGTATGTCGGTCTGACCACCAGAACGCGGTGACTTTAGGGCAGGAGGCTTTATGTACAAGGTAGTGCGGACGTCGCGCCTCTACGAACAGATCGTGCAGCAAATCGAGGACTCGATCCTGAAAGGCACGCTGAAGGCCGGAGATCAGCTTCCGTCCGAACGCGAACTGGCGTTGAAGTTTGGCGTGAGCCGCACGGCGGTGCGCGAAGCGGTCAAGGCGCTGCATGAAAAAGGCCTGGTGGAGGCGTATTCCGGGCGCGGAACATTTATCACCGACGGGACGACAGAAGCCGTTCGGCAATCCATCAACCTGATGATGCGGTTTGATCAGACGGAGGGTTCGGAAAATCTGGCGGAGGTGCGGCAGATTCTGGAGCCGGAAATTGCGGCGCTGGCCGCCACGCGCATTCAAGAACCGCAGCTGGTGCTGATGCGCGAAGCGTTCACGGTGATGAACGACGCGCTGAAAGACCCCGACGCCTACATTGAAGCGGATCTGGATTTTCATTTGGCCCTGGCCGAGGCCGCCGAGAATCCGTTGATTCTGTCGCTGCTCGATTCGATTGTGGGATTGCTGCGCGAACAGCGCCTTCGCATATTTTTCGAAGATGGCGGACCGCAACGCGGCCAGTATCACCACGCGCGAATTCTGGCGGCCATTGAACGACGCGACGCGGAAGCCTCGCGGGCGGCGATGCGCGACCATTTGCAGCAAGTCCGGGAAGATTCACGTCCGCATCAGGGTCGCAGCGCAGCTCGCAATTCAAACTCCCGATAACGGCGAGGAGCGGAATGGCCAATTTAGGTTTTGTCGGACTAGGCGTGATGGGCAGCGAGATGGTAAGCCGTCTGCTGAGCAAAGGACACACCGTCACCGGGTACAACCGCACGCGCAGCAAAGCAGAACGGTTAGTCCGGCAAGGAATGAAGTGGGGCGCGACACCGCGGGCGGTGTGCGCCGCGGCGGACGTAATATTTTCGATGGTGACGAACGAAAAGGCCCTGGCTGCGGTGATGGAGGGACCCGACGGAATCCTCAACGCAGTTGCGCCAGGAACATTTTTGATTG
>Ga0070761_10002585_pt1 | contig 11052 bp, 11 predicted proteins | sample HubBroMetageREF1_FD_66724 | JGI IMG/M metagenome (GOLD analysis project Ga0070761, IMG submission 66724) | Reference soil microbial communities from the Hubbard Brook experimental Forest, New Hampshire, USA - Hubbard Brook CCASE Soil... | ecosystem: Environmental > Terrestrial > Soil >...
GGGGCCCCGACACGATGCGCGAGCAGGATGGCCTGTTCGAGCCACGCCAGTCGCTGAGCGGGAGAGGCCTCCAAGCCTAGGGTAAACTTACGAATCCGCACGGAATCCCAGTTGCCCAGATGGCGTCCGCGAGACTGCTTTCGTCGGCGCGACGGCCCTCGTCACGCATCGCGGCCTGCCGTTTCAGGATCTCTTCCAAAGCCTCAACATCTTGAAGGTCCTGAGGACGGCCCGCAATCGACTTCAAGACAATCCGATCCCGGATCGAGACCACGCGAACCGACGTCGTCGACAGAACGACGATCTGGCTTCGCGCCCACAACTCTTCGAACGCAATCGGCGACTCGGCCAGGACATCCACGTCGCGAAGGGCAACCTGCGGATCCCAGAACGACAGCCCGCGCATGCCTTGGTTTCGATCCACTCGGTGCGTACGACCGGTCGGCGAAGGACGCTGCATTGACCGGAGCATGGGGCCGCAGACCCAGAGCGGAGAGGGTCGCGATCGCTTTGCGAGCTTCGGCGGGCTCAAGATCGACGATCCGATCGAGATCGGCCGTCCGGCGAGCGAAGCGTGCAATACCGTTGCCACCCCTCCGACGACGATGTACCGCACCTGGGCCGAGTTCAGGGCTTCGAAGATCGACTCGAACAAGGGCACGCCGACAGAGTATACCGGCGGGGACGCGAGTAGGCTCGCGCTCGCATGGCCGCGCGGCTCCATCTCGTCGACGGGACGTTCGAGCTTTTTCGGGCGCACTACTCGAAGCGCCCGGACCATCGCACGCCGGGCGGCAAGCCGTTCAAAGCCGTCGCCGGGCTCGTGTCGTCGATGGCGGCTCTCCTTCGCGACCCGGAAGAGGCCGTGACGCACATTGCGATCGCGTTCGACCATCCCATTCGTTCGTTTCGCAACGATCTCTACGACGGCTACAAGACCGACGAAGGCGTCGACCCCGATCTTCTCGCGCAGTTCGATGCCGCCGAGGAGGCGACTCAGGCCCTCGGAATGGTCGTGTGGCCGATGGACCGCTACGAGTGCGACGACGCGCTCGCGACCGGCGCCGCCCGCTTTCGCGATCGCGTCGACCAGGTCCGCATTCTGTCCCCGGACAAAGACCTCGGCCAGTGCATCGTCGGCCACCGCGTCGTGGTGGTGGACCGGATGCGCAAGAAGGTGCTCGACGAGCCCGGACTCCGCGAGCGGCGCGGGATCGCGCCCGAGAGCATCCCCGATTTTCTGGCTCTCGTCGGGGATGCGGCCGACGGCATCCCGGGCATCCCCGGATTCGGCGAGAAGTCGGCCGCTCTCCTTCTCGACCGCTTCGTTCACATCGAGGCCATTCCGGCCGACGCGGCCCAGTGGAACGTGCCGATCCGCAGCGCCGACCGACTCGCAGCGACGCTCCGCGATCGTTGGACCGACGCGCTGCTCTACCGAAAGCTCGCGACTCTCGCGACCGACGTGCCGCTGGCCGAGAGTCTCGAAGATCTCGAATACAGGGGAGCGACGGCTCGATTCGCCGCGTGGCGCAAGGACGTCGGCCTCTCCGAACCCGGGTGATGCCCGAGCCGGCGACAGCCGCCGGCCCGGCCCCCCCCTTGGGCCGGGGCCAGCCGCGCTCAGGGGTGCGTGCAGAGCGACACGTTGATGTCGTTGCCGGCTCCGCTGAAGCCGATATCGCACACGTCGCCGGTGCACGCGGCGTTGCCGCATCCAGCCTTGTTCGCGTTGAGGACGCCCGCCGTCGCCCCGCAGTTCAGGGCCGAGAACGCGTTGCCCGCCGCGAGCAGCGTTCCGGCGTTGGCGCGCATCGCGAGGCAAATGCCGGAGTTGCCGTTCTGACCGTTGCCGAACGCCGCCTGTAGGGTGTTGCCGCCGATGGTTCCTGCGTCGGCGGGGTCCCCGAGATCGATCTTGCTGATGTCGTTGCCGGCCGCTCCCGCCACTCCCGGGCTCACGACGACGCCGCTGTCGGCGTTGGCGAGCGACGCGCTCGAGCGAAGCTTCACGTTCGAGCCTCCCACGAACCGAAGGCCATTGCCGGTGTTGGCATACGAAACGACTCCGGTGATCGTGTTGAGAGGAGGCGTGCCCGGGGTCTGCTCCACCCAGATGCCGGCCGCCGTGTTGTGGCTGGTGGTGATGGTCCCGACCGCGGCGCTCGTGACCACCCCGGTCAGCGCGATCGAAGCATTCGCGCTGACCAGAATGCCGTGGACCGTATTGGCGTCGAAATGGGTCGGCGCTCCTCCCGACGCCACGGTGATCGTGGCGCTGCCCGTGTTGGTGACGTGAAGCCCATCGGGATTCGCCGTCGAGGTGACTCCGGCGCCGATGGCGAGCACGCCCGCGTTCTGGACCAGGATGCCGGCGGTGGCGAAGCTCGAGACCGTCAGGTTCGAGATCGACGTTCCCGTCGAGGTCGCCGACGAGGCGGTGATCCCAAAGGTCGCCTTGTTGGCCTGGCCGCTGAGGGTGAGAGGCGCCGCCGCGCTGCCCGCGAGGCTCGCGTTGGGCGCGTTGAGCACGAAGCCCGCCTCTCCGGCGGGCACGTTCACGGTGATCGCGCCGCCGGAGGTGACGATCGAAACGTTCTGGGGAATCGCGAGGGGGAATGTCTCCCCGGTCGCGACGGTCGCCGGCCCGATGACCGTGACCGTGATCGCGAAGGCGGCGCCGTTTCCGATGACCTGCAGCGCGCGCGTGATCGTGGCGAACGCGCACGTGGCCGGAGTGCCGTTGCCGTTGCCCGCCGTGTCGCTCCCGTGCACCGGGTCGACGACGTAGGCGTTGCTCGGACCGGCCGCACACGACGAGCAGGTCCCGTTCGCGCAGGTCGCGGTTCCGCCAAGCTGGGCGGCACAATACGTGTCGCCCGCCGTGCCCGGGCAGCACGACTTCGCCCCCGTGGGCGCACCCGGTTGGCACGCGGTCGTGCAGCAGATGTCCGCGCCGTTGAACGGACAGACCGCGGGCGGATTCGCTCCCGTGCCCGTGCACGTGCCGGCCCCGCAAGCGCCCGTGGTCGTGTTGCAGAACGCGCCCGCGGCATTTCCGGAACATTCGGAATCCGTGGTGCACTTTCCGCAGAGATTCGCCGTCGTCACGCCACAGAGCGGACCGGCCGCGCCAGCCCCGGTGCAGTCTGCGTCCGTGCGGCAGTTGCCCGCGGAGCACACGCCGGCCAGGCACAGATACGCCCCGGCGTAGGCCGTGGCGCAGTTGCCGTCGTCGGTCGGGTCGGTACAGGGCCCACACACGGTGGCTTCGCAGAGTCCGTTGGTGGCGTTATTGCTGCACGCCGCGTTATTGGCGCCGCAGCTCGGAGCGGCGTCGGAGGTGCTGGAAGAGTCCGGCGTGCTCGAAGAGTCGGGGGTCGTCGCAGGGGCATCGGTGCTGGTGTCGGTCGCAGCCGCAGAGTCTCCGCCGTCGGGCGTCCCCGTCGGGCCCGAGTCTTCGCCCGGCGTCGTCGTGGAATCGCCGGAGTCGTCATTCGGGCCGGTTGGACCGCCATCCGGCTCGGGGGTCATGGTCGCGTCGCCGCCCTCGCCCTCGCCTTGGCCGCTGGCCGCATCCAAAGACGCTTCATTGCCACTATCGACGGCCGCGCCGAGCTTCGCGCTGGCGCCCCCACACCCCGACGCACCGACATTCAGCGCCAAGCCGCCCACCGTGCAGGCCAAAAGCCAACCACGCCGAAAACTCAAAGAGCTCATGGATTCGTTCTCCCCGTAATCAGGTTCTTTACAAGCGCGCGGCTTTCCGACCGCGGCGCCAAAGGACTCCACACCAATGCACAGTTCATTCCGGCTCATTCGGCGCCTGAGATAAGCGGAATCGTCGAATATTTGGGGGTCGACCCACACGCGATTACTGGACCGACGCGCGACCAGGGGGACCCTTTCCACGACCACGATGAGGGCCCGCTCGAAGCGTCCGTCGCCCGGGGTCGCGAGGACCCTATCCCCGTCCCGCTCGCCCTTTCGTGCGGGGCGTCCTCCGGGCGGTATGCTCTCGCCCCGCGATGATCCCGCTACCCCGCGATCTCGCCGCCATCGTCTTCGACTTCGACGGCGTGATCCTCGAGTCGGCGGGCATCAAGGTCAACGCGTTTCGCGCCATCTTCTCGCGCTACCCCGCCGCGGTCGACGCCATCGTCGCCTACCACAAAGAGCACGCGGGAATGGGTCGCATCGAGAAGCTTCGGATCATCCATCGCGACATTCTGAAGAAACCCCTCTCGCCGAGCGACGAGCAGCAGCTCAATCAGGAGTTCGCCGACTACGTCGTCGGGCGCGTTCTCGCCTGCCCACTCGTGCCGGGCGTCCTCGAGTGTCTCGCCTGGAGCGCCGCGCGCTACCCGCTCTTTGTGGCATCGGGCGTCCCGCAAGACGAGCTCCAAGACATCGTCGCGCGCCGCGACCTCGCGAAGTTCTTCACGGGGGTGAACGGGTCGCCGCGAAACAAAGTCCAGATTCTCGGAGACGTGCGAGCCGCCCACGGCTGGGCGCCCAGCCAGCTGCTCATGGTCGGCGACGCGCTCACCGACTCGCGCGCGGCAGCGAAGGCGGGTACGGCGTTCGTGGGCCGGGTGGCCGAGGGAGACGCGGATATCTTCGCGGAGCAGCCGAAGCTCGGTGTGGTGAGAGACCTGGGAGAGCTACTCGCGGAGCTGCGGAGGGCTCTCGATTGACCAGGGCGGTGGCCACGAGGCGCACAGGACCCGTTGTTGGTTACGACCCGATCTATGCGAACTTCAGTCCGTTGGCACGAAAGCGTACCCCGACGACGCGGGCCCGAGCGCCGATCACCGTCCGGTCGTACTTCCGACGGCGAGCTTCCTCGAACGGGAGGCGCCCGTCGGTCAAATGTACCGCAAGAATGAGCGCGAGCACGTCGGCGAGATTCGGCCGATGGTTCGGCGGACTCCGGCTATGCCTTAGCGTTCGCGATGCTCCGTGACGAGACGGACATACTCGTCGTGCCGCGCCTTGCTGAGCTCGTGGACAAGCCCATGTCGCCGGCAAAGCGCGAGGCTCTTGACGTTCTGCGCGTGCACGATTGCGTACACACGCGCGTCACGAGGAGGTGCGCGTTCGGCGATGTCGCTCATCGCTGCGGACATCACGACGTCGCTCGCACGCTGGCCGCCGGTAAACCGTCGGCCTTGCCAAGCGCGCGAGACGGCGATCACGTACAGTTTCGTGGCAGCAAACATTTCTGCCCCGTTGATCGACAGAAAGAGACGCTCATGCGCGGCAACGCCGACAAGCTCGTTGGAGCCACGCGCGGAAACAAGCAGAATAGGATCGTCCTCCACGGCCCCGGGTGCGAGAGCCCAGTCAAGCAGCTGGGTTCGGATGACCTTCTCGACCTCAACGGACCAACGAGCCGTCCTGTCCGCGCACGTGAATCCGGCGAGCCGGACGCGGTCGCTCTCGCTCGCGACCCGAACGCGCCATTCGGGCTCGGTCATTGCTCGATCGTGACGGGAATCTGAATCCTGAGCGGTTCGGGTTGTCCGCGAAGATACGCCGCGTCGGTCGCATTGATGCGCTCGAAGCCGTCGACTCGCGCGAATGGCGAGTATGGTTCAGCATGCTCTCGGCCGACATCAATGCCGGGTATGGCGCGCACGATGAGCTCCCGTGCGTCGACGTGACTGTTGATGACGGCAAGGCACTCGCCGATCCGCTCGCGGTGGGCCGCTCGGGCAAGGCCTCGCGGCACGGCAATCGACAGGCCACCCTCGTTGGTCACGACGACGTATCCCTCCGTCGAACTCGAAATGCGACCGAGGAATGCGGGTGCGTGTTTCGCAAACCGTCGTTGAAGACGAACGGTCGCCGTCTGGCGCGCCAGGGTGCGTAGGACCAAAGCGATAGCGGACTCCTCGGGGACGTGCGCGCCCTCGACAAGCGAAGACACAGCGCTCGTCGGGCTCTGCGATAGGAACCCCTGTAGCCGAAGAAAGGCGGCGCTCGCCTCGATACGCGCTGCCGCGTTCGCGAACGACGCCGCCGTCGTCTCCTCTCCGCAACGTGCGCACATTGCAGCCTCGACGTTCAGAATACTGAACAACACCAACTGTCCAGCGGCCCGTCCGTCCCGGCGAATGCGCAGGGGAACGCCCCGGGTAGCCCAGCCGTGTTGACGGAGCGTGCGAAAAGGCGCCTCCCGCGTCGCAGGCTCCCCGGGACGAAAGGCCCGCACGAGGTCTGCGCGTACCGCAATCGGCCACAGAGCGAACTCCATGCTCATAGCGTAACACGCTGAAGCGTCGAAACAACGCCTCTGCGCTCTGCGGTTCGCCTTACGTCAGATCAACGCCGGCATGCTCGTGGCCGTGCAAGGGCTATCATCGAACGCAACCTCATGGATCGCTCGCACGTGCGAATGGCTGCCCTTCCCGCTCCGATGGCTCTCTGACGCGGCCCGATCGATATGGCCCGAGAGATTCGAACGCGCAAGCCAGAGGCTGCTCTTGGTTCACCAGCCGCGTGTGTCCCGGACGAAAGGCCGAAACAGTCACTCGCGAATGCGAGCATCCCGAGCTGCGGGTTCGTGGAAGACGAAGGCCGTCTCCACGCCGGAGCACTTCTCCTGGCGATGGCGGTCGGGCGAAACCCCCACGTAGGTCGCAGCGTTCACTTGGGCGGCTCGCCGGCTGCTTCCAGTGCCCAAGCGCGCAGCTCCGGCGAGGATCGGAAGCCACCGCGCTCGAGCTGCGTCAGAATCGGTCCAACAGCTTCGACGATCCCTCGGCGACGCGCCTCCACCACCATTCCCAGCGTGCCCCTGACGGCAAGGCCGAGAGAATGTGCGACCCTCCGGCCGGCTCGCTCATCAATCAACACCAGGGCACGCCGCTCGAACGCGAGACGCAGAGCGGCGGCCTCTCCGGCATCGAGTGCGGCGAGCGCCGTCTGGTCGACCGGGATAGACGTCGGCGCATCGACGACGACGATCCACCGCGAGGCCCGAAGCTCTTCGACGCCATCCGCGTTAGGACGCTTCTCGACGAGCTCCTCGTGGACCTCGCGCGGAACGAGGACCTCTACACGAAGCGCTCGCGCGATGTCGAGGCGCCCGATTCGCGAGAGGTACAGTAGCGGTGTCGTGTCGGCGACGATGATCACGTCAGCGAAGCGAGCTCGGACTTGAAGTCGTCCGGGTCGTAGTCGAACGCAGCGAGCCCATGGGCGTCGGCGAGGGCGAGGAACTCGTCGAGCGGCAAGCCGAGCCACGCTGCGGCCCGAACGCGGGTGGTTCGCCCCTCGCGGATCTCATCAAGAGCCCACAGGAGACGCAGGCGACGCTCGACTGCCGCTGCTGGCTCGTGCGCCAAGACCGCGCTGGGTAGCGCTACACTGATGGTGACCTCGGCGCCGGCCATGCTCTCAAGTTAGCACGCGCCGAGCCGAGGGCCGCCGTTGAGCTCGTCGACTGCTTGTGGCGACGCACCAGCAGTACGCTCCGATCGACGTGGCGACGCTGTGAACGCACCCCAAATCTACGCAAGGTTCAAGGCTAGGCGCACGTAACCTTCGCGTTCACGGTCGCGAGGAGATTGGGTCCGTCATGCGAGCGCGCGGGTCGAAAGCGTGTGCGTTCTGGACGATTTCATCGATCCTGAGGACCATCCGTCGAGACCAAGGCAAGGTTACCGCATTCAGGGACGCGGGCCGCCTCGCCCGCGAAGCGACGCATAGGGGCGGCACTGTAGGTCAGCCCTCTTCTGGGTCGCGTGATTGCGCCGCTCGCCAGAGATCGCCGTACTTGCTCTGAACATAGGGATCGAGCTTTTGCCCGAAGTCGTCGGTCAAATGTACCGCGCGAATGAGCTCGAGCACGTCGGCGAGATCCTTCAGCCGATGCGGTGCGGTCATCCCCCGAGGCCAGCTTCAACTCGATGAGCTTCGACAACGGAAGGACGCTCAGGCGCTCACCCACCAAGGCACAGCCTCGGCCGGATCCGGAAATCGTACGGACTTGGGAAGCCCGTCTCCGGGGTATTCACCGGTGAGAACGATGTCGATCGCGACCCCATTTTCGACGTCCCGCAGCCCTTTGCTCCCGGGGAAGCGCTCGACATAGCCGCGGCCCAGATGGCGGTCTTTGAACTTCTGGAGCCCCTCCGTCGACAAGAGCAGAGCGACGTCCGTCGTCACGCGCGCGCAGCCGTACTCGTTGACGGCCATCGCTCCGATCAGCGCGTAGGGGATCTCCTCCTCGCGGAGCAGGCGCGCGACCTTTTCGAGGGCAAGCTGAACGTCAGCTGTGCCCATGAAAAACTGGGTCGCGTGTTTGGCCGCCGCGAGCAAGCGCTCCTCGCGGGCCGGCTCCAGGGGCAAGGCCACTTGTATTTTATAGCTCGCGCGGGCTAGCGGTTCCACGTGCCCCACGGAAGTCTCGTGCTCTCGCGTGGGACTCTTACGGACTTGGGGGCACGTTCGTCAGCACAACGAGCTCTCACTCAAGGGTTGCGGTCCGGTAGAGGGACGGCAGCGCGTAGAGCTTGAGCAGCAGCAGCCCCTCTCGCGTCGCGGTGACCACGGGGCGTCCCTGAAAGGGCACCGTCCCTTCGGGCCGTTCCCTCAGGGATCGAGTCGGTTGAAGAGGACGCTGAAGGGCCCGTGCAGCCGGCCACAGGTCGGCCCTGGTGGTCGCGGTATTCCATCGCACGCCGAGTCGCTCCGAAGTCGTCGCGGTTCCATGCCCGTTCAGGTGAACCGCCTCCGTGCGCGCTGCTCCTCGAGGATGCCGCGGAGCTCGGCGATGTCGTGACCGGACAGGTGGGGCCGGAGCCGCTCGAGGAGCGCCGCGTCGTCCACGGTCGCGCCTTGCGCGCCTTGATGGAGCATCAACACGTCGGTCTCGTAGAGGGCGGCGCGGGCGAGGTTTGCGGTCCGGTAGAGGGACGGCAGCGCGTAGAGCTTGAGCAGCAGCAGCCCCTCTCGCGTCGCGGTGACCACGGGGCGTCCCTGAAAGGGCACCGTCGTGCGCGCCGTCTTGGCCACTTCGTCGAACAACGCGTTGGTGCGCAGCAGCAGGTCGACGCGAACGCCCCGGTAGGTGGCGCGCGCGAAGTCCGCGTCCTGCGCCGTGGCGCCCCAAGGCAGCTTGCCGAGGTCGTCCGGCGAGACGATCAAGTCGATATCCTGCGTATTGCGCCCCTCGACGTAGGCAAGCAGAGCGACCCCGCCGACGAGCACGTAGTCGACGCCCTTCGCCTCGAGCTCGTCGAAGAGCGCCTCGACGGAAGGACGAAGGTCGGTCGTCACGGGAGCGCGCGGGTCGAAGGCGTGTGCGTTCTGGACGATTTCATCGATCCTGAGGACCACACGATAGAATATCACGCTCGGTCCACGACACGGTCCACGCCGTGCTAGGGAACAACCGATGGCGCAGGCGACGTCATCCCCATCTACGCCTTCGCGCATCACTTCCCTGTGCGGATCCGGCCTGCCTCGCCGCTGAGCGACGACGAGCTCTTCGAGCTGTGCGTGCGCAACGGTGAGCTTCCCATCGAGCGAACGAGCGAGGGAGAGGTCATCGTCAAGCGCCCGACGGGTGGAGACCGCGGAGGAAGGAACTTCCTGCTCCTCGTCCAACTTTGGCGCCTGGGCCGCGCGAGACGGGACGGGCGTCGGCTTCGACTCCTCCACGGGGTTTCTCCTCCCGAACGGTGCGGAGCGCGCGCCGGATGCGTCCTGGATGCGCCGCGAGAGGTGGGACGCGCTGACCGGGGACCAGAGGCGAAAGTTTGTCCCCTTGTGTCCGGACTTCGTCGTCGAGCTCCGCTCGCCGTCGGACGACCTGTCCGAATTGCAGGCGAAGATGGACGAGTACGCCGGCTGCGGGGCGCGGCTCGGATGGCTGATGGACGTCGAGGCCAAGCGGGCGTGGATCTACGGGGCCGGGCGCGCGGTCGAGACCGTGGAGAACGCGCAGCGACTGACGGGCGATCCCGAGCTCCCCGGGTTCGTGCTCGATTGGTCCGCCCTAGCGTGATTTCGACCGGGTCGCCGTTCGAGCGCCCGGTCGGCATAGGCTGGCGCACGCTTCCGTCATGGTCACAGTGAGCCAAGTGATCGCCCTTGCGTCCGAGCCGGAGGAGGATCGGCGAATCGTCGTTGACGCCATCGCACCCAAAGAGTCGGTCCAGAAGCTAGAGCGAGCGCGTCGCGCGAAGAGATTGATCGTCGAGCGGCAAGTGTCCGGGCAGGCCAGTCGCAGGGTCGGCCGCCAGACGAGGTTTTCGAGCGAATCGGGGCCAAGCTCGCGTCCGATGAAGGTGCTTTGCATCGAGCCCGAGGCTGAGGCCGAGCTAAGGCGCACTACTCGACCATCTCGGACGCCGAGAAGACCGGGGCCCTCGCCAAGGTGATCAGGCTCTTTCCGTCACCGTTGGAGCCGGATTGAACCAGCGGCCCCTACTGTGTCAAGCGCCGACGGCGCCGTGCCTGGCCGTGTCGGCTCGTGAAAAAGATTGAGGATTTTGAACACGGGCGTGACTCAGGCGGTCCAGCCGTGACGCTCAAGTGGTGCTCCGAAAAGTGGAGCACCACCTGGTTCAGCCCGGGGCCGATCAGGGCACTGGGTCTCAGGATTTTACGCGCGAAAGGACCATTCGCCACGACTACTCGTCGTCGGATGGAACTGGCGGCTCCATTGTCACCGTGACGAGGACGACCTCGTCGTCGGTGAATCGGCACCAGAGCCAAAGGTTCCTGCCGCCGACACGGCGTACCCAGGCGCGGCCGATCGGATGGGCTTTCGCTTCGTAGTCGGAGGCCCCTGGCAAATCGTCGGCTGCGGCGAGCGACCGGATCGTTCGGCCGATCGCATCCGCGCGAGGTGAACCTCGCTTGAGCAGCGCGCCGGCGACGCGCGCGTACCACGTGCTTACCCTAACTCGCCGCGCCACGAGTCGTTGTCGCTCCCTTCGAGCCACCGAAGAAACGACTCCGACGCCTCCACGGAGAGGAGCTCGCCGCGCTCGACGGACACCGCAGCGTCCCTGACGTCTGCTTCGTCGTCGGGGT
>Ga0070761_10002587_pt1 | contig 11046 bp, 6 predicted proteins | sample HubBroMetageREF1_FD_66724 | JGI IMG/M metagenome (GOLD analysis project Ga0070761, IMG submission 66724) | Reference soil microbial communities from the Hubbard Brook experimental Forest, New Hampshire, USA - Hubbard Brook CCASE Soil... | ecosystem: Environmental > Terrestrial > Soil > Temperate...
CTGAACGCGTAGGTGAGCGCATAGGTCTCGCGGCTGAATGGCAGCTCCGGAATCTGCACCCCGTTCGCCGTCGCGAAGATCGCCGCCGGCGCCAGGGCCGTTCCGGGAACGAGCGTCTGCGCGTAGGCATAGTCACGGTTCAGCTCGGCGTCCACGCTGTACCCGAAGCCGATGTGGGGAGCCTTGACGTAGGACAACTCCACCCCTTCTTCACGAGCATCGGCCTGATTGAAGTTCTGCTGGACATTGAAGTAGGGCACACCGTCGAACGTCCCGGTTCCCGCGCTCGTCACCGTGGCAAAGCGGTTAAAAATGTGCGTCGAGTAGAGATCGAGCGAAAGACGGGCATCGACGTCGGTTGCGATGTCGGTCCCGAGATCGAAGCCCGAGGACGTCTCCGGTTTGTCGTTCGTTGCGGTCGTGATGAGCGTTGCCCCCGTCCCCGAACCGTAGACGTTCGAAGCCGGCAGCGCGTATCCGGCGAACGGCGCGACGAACGATGTGCCGTAGGCCAAGCGGATCGCGGTGGTCGTGGTTGGGTTGAACACCAACCCCGCATGCGGATCGTAGCGTGGCGCGACGCCGGTGGCGCTCGAGAAGTAGTTCCCGAGCTGAAACCTCGTCTGCGAGCTCAGCGCCGCATCGAGACGGAGGCTGAACGTGTCCGTTTGGACGGGGATGTTCTTGAAGAGACCCGCCCCCGGCGTGCAATTGTACCGAGCGCCGCCGATTCCGACGTAGCTCGTGGTGTCGCCTTCGCACATGGTGGCGATGTCGAGGTTATGCTCGTAGCCAATGATCGCGGTATCGTCGGTTGCGAACGGGTACACGTACTGGGCATCGGCGCCGCGCTGCGTGTCGGACTGGATCTCGCCGAACGGCGCCTGATAGTAGTTCTCCGAGCACGACGGATTGATGCAGCCGGAGACGGCACCTTGATCGGCCAGCCCGTTGATGGTGCGAACGATCGCACCATAGTACGCGCCGGCGTGGAAGGTTCCCGCGCCGATAGGCGTGCGGAATGCCGCGGTGACGAAGGGTTCGATGTCGTATTCATCCTCGTTGCCGCTGGCCGAGAAGACATCGGCGGTCTTTCCGACCAGCCCCGAGTAGACCGGCGCCGTATAGTAGCATTTCGTCGAGGTCGGCGAGGTGCAGACCTCCGGGGCGACGACGTACGGGCTATAGTTTCCCAAGCCGCTCTCGTCGTTGTACGTTTGCGTCGAATAGTCGGTCAGCGTCAGCGAGGTGACGGGCGAAAAGTTATACGCCAGCTTTGCGACCTGCGACTTGGTATAGAAGTTCTGCGTCATCGTGGCAAAGCCGGACACCGTCGTCGGCGGTACGACCGAGGGCGTGGGCGTCACCGCATGATAGCCTACCAGCACATCGGTGGGGCTCATGTACCCGGGCGTATTGTCCTCGGCCGCCCCGAAGAGGACGCCGAACTTGCCGAAGGTGTCGGAGAACCTGAACATCAGGTAGCCGCCGCCCCAACTGTCGTGTCCCACCAGCGCTGTCGCCGTGAGGCCCGTCGTGATCGCCGGCGTCCGGAAGTTGAGGGTACCCCCGATCGAATTGGCCACCACGTCAGGCTGGGCACCGGGGCCTTTGTACGCGTCGACTCCGGCGATCAATAACGAGTTGAGGAAGGTCGAGTTGAATCCGTAGGCGCCGGCCGCACTCGAGTTCACCGGGTTCCCGTCGAGCAAGACCTGAACTTCGTAGGGCATCGCGCCACGAATCGAGATATTGGAGTTGGCGCCGGGAGCACCGCCCTGATAACGCATCGCGTCGATCCCCGGAATCTGATCGAGCGTATTGAGAATCGATACTTGACCTTGCTCGATGAAGGTGTCGCCGGAGAGCGAGGCGACGGACGCCGCCGAGGCGTTGATCGCCGTCGGGGAGCTGCTCTTCACGACGCCCCCGATCGTCTGGATCCCGGGAATCAGCGTAATCGGCAGGGACGTCCCCTTGCCTCCGACGACGGTCACCCCATCGGTCTCGGAGCGCTTGTGGCCGCTCACGCTCACCACGACCGTATAGGTCTCTACCGGAAGATCGTGAAATGCGAAGCGCCCGTCCTTCGACGTCACGACGGTCTGGGTCGCGGACGGACTCGACGCTGTTACGTCCGCGCCGCCGACCGGTTTCCCGTCCATGTCGCGCACGACGCCCCAGAGATTCGCCCGCTGATCGACCGCTGCCGGAGCCACGTCCGACACCTGCGCGGCGGCCGAGAGTGGCGCCATCGCGAGACACGCGAGGAACGCCAGTGCAATGGAGAAGCTGGGACGACGCATGGCATCCTCCGGAAATCTCGTCTGCTGTTACGAAGCACCGCACCCTATGCCACGACTGCCTCGATTCTGAGACGCGCCGCTTTATCGACGTGTTAAGAAGGGCCTAATAGGAGCTGAAGATATTATCTCCACCGCTTGGACGACGTGCCATGCGAGATAATCGACTCTTAACGGCGCTCGCCTATCGTGACGCGCAGTGATGGTGGCGGCCGGCTGGAAGCGAACAGCGATCGGCGGGATTGCCGGCGTGCTGACGGTCGGCGGGGTCGTCCTGGCCGCGCCCGGCGTCACGACGTTACCGACGCAATGGGAGATTCTGGCGGCCGAGGCCCCCGTCGCCACGACGGGCAACCTCCCGTCCGGACTGGTGCTCTCGCGCGACGGCTCGCGACTCTTCAGCATCGACGCCGGCTACGGATCGAAAACGCTGCGCGTTCTCGACACCGCGACGTGGAAGGTCGAGCATGCGATCGTCCTGCGCGGGGCATACGGCGCGCCCCTTCGCGATGCCGACGGCGATGGCGTCTGGGTGAACGTCCCCGGGCCGTTCCAAGAGCAGGTCGCGCACGTCGACACGGTGACGGGAGCCGTCGATCGAGACGTCTCGCTTCCGCTTCCCTTCTATCCGGTCGCGATCGCACGCGCGCCGAATGGCACGCTCGCGGTTGCCGGTGACGTTGGGAACCGCGTCGCGTTCATCGCGCCGAACGAGGAGCGCATCATCCGGCTGGCCGACGTCGGCCGGCATCCCGCGGCGGTGTGGTTTTCCGAGGACGGGGGGACGCTCTACGTGGCCGATCGAGCGGAGTCGGAGCTGGACGTCGTCGACGTTCGCAGCGGGAAGGTGCGCGGCCGGATCCGGGTCGGCCTCCATCCGGTCGGGATCGCGAGCGACGGCCGGCGGCTCTTCGTCGCCGACAGCGACGACGACGACGTCGCGGTGGTCGACGTCGCGCAAGGGCGAACCGTTGAACGCGTGCGCATCCCCTTTGCGCGAGACGGCGTGATCGGGACGCTGCCCAACTCGATCGTCCGGGCGGGAAAGCGCGTCTACGTCACCTGCGGCGGGGCCAACGCCGTGGCCGTCTTCGGTATCGACGCCACCGGCCTCACTCCGCTCGGAGCGATCCCGGCCGGCTGGTATCCGACGGCGATCGCGGTCGACCAGGCGCACAATGTGCTCTATATCGCCAACGGCAAAGGCGAGGGAAGTCATACGAATCCTCAGTACGACGTCACCAAGGGTTCGCACGGGCCGGGATACATCGCGTTACAGCTGGTCGGCTCGATCCGGCGGCAGGAGATTCCGAGCGACGCCGATTTGGCCGCCGGCCTGACGACGGTACGTGAGCTCGCCGAGCACGACCCGATCCCGCCGAACCCGGTGATCCGCGCACACGGCCCGATCCGCCACGTCATCTACATCATCAAGGAGAACCGCTCGTACGATCAAGTGCTCGGCGACGAGCCGACGGCCGACGGCGATCCATCGCTGGTCCTGTTTGGCCGGCACGTCACGCCGAATCAACACGCCATCGTCGAGCGCTTCGGAATCTTCGATCGTTTCTTCGTGGACGGCCATGTCAGCCCGGACGGACACAACTGGTCGACCGCCGCGATCGCCAACGACTACACGGAGAAGATGTGGCCTCAGGTCTTCTCGAACCGGCGTCCGTACTTCGACCTCAAAGACGGCGCGCAGGCCGCCCGCCCGCATGCCGGGTACCTGTGGGACGATGCCGTACGACACGGCGTCACCCTGCGCAACTACGGAGAGTTCGCCGCCGAAGGCTCCGCCGACCCGATACCGGTTGCGGTGAACTCGGACATCTTGCGGCCGCGGACGGACCGGCAGTTCGCGACGGTCGACTTCGACATCCCGGAGATGGTCCGGTTCGCCGAGTGGAAGCGCGAGTTCGACGCGTTCGAACGCAACGGTACTCTGCCGCAGCTCGAGATCGTCTACTTCGGACGCGATCACACCGAAGGCACCAAGCCAGGGTCGGTGACGCCGCAAGGGATGGTCGCCGATAACGACGAGGCGGTGGGCCGGCTCGTCGACGCCGTCTCGCACAGTGCCGATTGGAGCAGCACCGCGATCTTCGTCCTGGAAGACGATGCGCAGAATGGGGCCGACCACGTCGACGAGCAGCGCTCGCCGCTGTACGTCGCGTCGCCGTATACGGTCGGTGGCGTGCAGCATGCGCACTATACGACGGCCTCGGTGCTGCGGACGATCGAGATCATCCTCGGCCTGCCGCCCATGACGCCGTACGACGCGGGCGCGGCGCCGCTGAGCGCAGCGTTTGGGGCGACGGCGGATCCGCGGCCCTTCGTGGCGCTACCGCACGAGATCGACGTCGACGCGAGGAATTCGCCGCTCGCCTATCGCGCCGCCGACTCGGCGCGGATGGACTTTTCGGTCGCCGACGATATCGACGCCGGCACGCTGAACGACGTGCTCTGGCACGCGATCAAGGGCGTCGGCGCGACCCCGCCGCCCTACGGAGCATTCGATCCCGGCCCTGCCCACCCGGGCAGATAGAGCCCGTTCAGCTGATCTGTGCGAGACGGGCCGTCGGGAGGCGGTCGCCCACGCCGACGTACCGGTCGACGATGCCCTTGAGCCGCTCGGCGCTGGCCTCGACGCCGCGCTGCTCTTCCTCGGACAGCTGCGGCCACAGCACCTCGGTGACGCCGCCGCTTCCGACGGCGCTGGGCAGCGAGAGCGTCACGCTATAGCGAGGCTGATACGAGCCGACGGGGATTACCGCGCCCTCGTCGCGCAGGACGCACTCGGCGACCCGGGCGATCACCATCCCGATCCCATATTGGCTCGCGCCGATCCCCTCGATGATCGAGATGTTGGCGAAGCGCACGTCGTGCTCGACCGACCGGCGGAACTCGTCGAACGCGATCCCGCGCTCCGCGACCATCTCGCTGAGCGGTCTGCCGCCGATCCGCGCCGACGACCACAGGAAGACGCTGAACGTTCCGTGCTCGCTGATCACGTAGGCGTCGACGCTCAGCGGGCTCACGCCGAAGCGCTCCGCGACGTGGACGCGAAGACGCAGCGTGTCCAAGAACGTGCTGGTGCTCATCACGCGGTTGTGGCCGGCCAGCCGGCAGGTCAGATCGACCAGCGGCTCGGGCGGATTCGTCACGATCAGAATGACGGCGTCGGGCGCCGCCTTGACGATCTTCGGGACGATGTCCTCGAAGACGCCGACGTTCGTGTGCAGCAGCCGCAGGCGACCCAGCGGGTCGTTACGGTCCGTCGCCCCGCCGGTCTTCTCGTTGATCCCGGCCGTGATGACGACCAGGCCGGCTCCGGCGAGGTCGTCGTAATCGCCGGCCCGGACGTCGACCGCCGGTGAGAGCGGGGTGCCGTAGCGCAGGTCGGTCGCGACGCCCTTGGCCCGCGCGGTGTCGCGGTCGACCAGCACGACGTCGCGCGCGACGCCGCGCACGCAGGCCGAGAGCGCGGCTGCGGCGCCGACGGCGCCGGCCCCGATGATACCGAGCTTCGAACCCTGCTGACCGCCCTGGCGGATCCGGATCATTAACGCCCTACCTTTGAAATTGGGATGCTGGCGGCCGCGATGGCCGCCGGGTGCTGGAACATCGGGAGATGCCGCATGCTCAAGGTCATGAACGCGACGACGCAAACGACGCCGAAGATCCGCTTGAGCTGCACGGATTTCAACCGCGAGGAATACCGCGCTCCGTAGTGGGCGCCGACCACCGCGCCGATGGAGAGCGGAATGGCGAGCGCCCAGTCCACGCGTTGCTCGCCGATCTGGGCGATGACGCCCGGCCAGATGTAGATCAATGCGATGAACGACGCGGTCGGCATCGCGACGTAGGCGGGCAGCTTGTAGCGCCACAGCAAGAGCGGGATCGCGACCGTCCCGGCGCCGATGCCGAACAACGTCGAGGAGAATCCGACCAAGACGCCCATCAACCCAAGCTCGAATTTGCCGGCCGCTCGCGAGCGATCGGTTTCGATCTCCGTATCGGCCAGGTTCGACGGCTGCGCCGGCTTGAGCATATTGATCGCGATGAACAGCAGCATGAGGCCGTAGAGGATGTCGAACTGGCTCGAGTTCACGTAGCGCAGCGCGTAGACGCCGGCCAAGCCGCCGGCGATACCGCCGAAGCCGATCGCCCAGCCCATCCGCAGATTGATCCGGTTCTTCTTGCGCAGCGCAAACGATGCGACCGCGACGTTGACCCCGACCATGAAGAGCGAGGTGGCGGCCACGACTTGCGGCGCTAGGTGTCCGGAGAGCCGGAGAATCGGGACGGAGATGAAGCCGCCGCCAAAGCCGACCAGACTTCCGAAGAAGCACGCAATGAGGCCCAAGACGACGGCTAGGATTGCGCCGATCATCGACCGCGCTCAGAGTATGCGGGGGCCTGCATGTCTTGAATATCGGCCAGCTGACCACCTTACCAAGCGCCCTGCTGGTTAAGTCCGCGCGCGATACCGGTTAAGCCTCGGTAAGCGGCAGCGCGCTTAGGCCGTATGGATAACGCTGCCGACGTGGAGTCGCGAGACGATCTGAGCGGTGTTGGGACACTGGACGGTGTCGAGTCGACCGCCCAGGACCAGTTCGTGGAGACCCTCGAGCGCGGCGACGGTCTGCGGGGACAACAGGCTCTGCGGGATGTAGGCGATGATCGCGTCGTTGGTCGGCACGCATCGTCCGTGAACGCGCGCGTACGGCGCGCCATCCTGCGCCTGCCCGAAGACCACATCCTGGACGCTCGTCCGCAGATGTGCGTACCCGCTGCGCAAGACGTGGCCGTTCTTGACGTCGTTGTCGGTGGCGGTTGGCTTCCGTGCGTACATCATGAGGGGGCTTTCTTGAACTGTGCTGTTTCGGTGGATCCGGCCATCGCCGTCGTCGACGACTGGCCGCCCGAGATCGCCTGCGCGACCTCGTCGAAGTAACCCGTCCCGACTTCGCGCTGATGACGCGTCGCGGTGTAGCCGAACGCCTCGGCGGCAAACTCGCGGTTTTGGAAGTCGGCGTAGGCCGACATCCCGCGGCGTGCGAAGTCGTGCGCCAGCTCGAACATCCCCAGGTTGAGCGCGTGCCAGCCGGCCAAGGTGATGAACTGGAACCGGTAGCCCATCGCCGCAAGCTCGTGCTGGAACGAGGCGATGGTCTGCGCGTCGAGCTTGGCTCTCCAGTTGAAGGACGGCGAGCAGTTGTAGGCCAGCGGCTTGCCCGGGAACTTCTCGTGAATCCCCTTGGCGAAGGCCCGAGCTTCCTCGAGCGAGGGGTGCGAGGTCTCGCACCAGATGAGATCGCAATACGGCGCGTAGGCAAGGCCGCGCGCGATCGCCTGCTCGACGCCGGCACGCACGCGGAAGAAGCCCTCCGGCGTCCGCTCACCGGTGCAGAAGGCGGCGTCGCGCGGGTCGTAATCGCTGGTCAGCAGGGTCGCGGCGTCTGCGTCAGTCCGAGCGATGAGGTAGGTCTGGACGTCGCAGACGTCCGCCGCCAAGCGCGCCGCCGCCAGGTTCCGCACGGCCTGCGCGGTCGTCACGAGGACCTTCCCGCCCAAGTGGCCGCATTTCTTTTCAGATGCGAGCTGGTCTTCGAGGTGAATCCCGGCTGCACCGGCGGCGATCATCGCCTTGGCGAGTTCGAACACGTTGAGCGGACCGCCGAAGCCGGCCTCCATGTCCGCGATGATGGGCAGGAAGTAGTCGCGCTCGTCGTTCCCCTCGGCCCACTCGATCTGGTCCGCCCGCACGAACGCGTTGTTGATCCGTTCGACGACCTTGGGCACCGAGTCGTAGGGGTAGAGCGACTGGTCCGGATAGGTCTGGCCCGCGCTGTTGGCGTCGGCCGCGACCTGCCAGCCCGAAAGGTAGATGACCTTGAGGCCGGCTTTCGCGGCCTCGACCGCCTGGGCGCCGGTCAGACAGCCCAGCGCCGGAACGAAGGGCTCGTGCGCGAGCAGTTGGCCAAACTTCTCGGCGCCCTTGCGCGCAAGGGTGTGCTCGACGACGAGCGATCCGCGCAAGCGGATGACCGCTTCAGCTGAGTACGGTCGTTCGATCCCGGCCCAACGCCGGCCATTCCATTCTGCGCGGAGCATCTCCGCCGCGATGTCGCGGGTTTTCTGTGTGGTGCGCAAGTCGTGCCCCTTCGGTGTTTTGCCTTAGGTATCGGAGCTTGGTCGGTCTGGAGCCATACCGACTAACCGTTCGCGCGTTAAATCACCGTAAGTTAAGCGCCCGTAAATCACGTACCGACGTACGCGACGCACCCTGAACGACACAGCGCCGCACTTGCGCACGACGCTCTGTGACCGTTATGGTAAGCACATCGCCGGTGCTCGCGGCTCGTGCGCGATGCGGCGTTTGGACAATCGGCTAGTTACGGACCGCGCGACTTCTACAAACGCGGCATCTTGCGCGTCCGGCAGCATCACTCTGACGGGATGGGGCTTTGAAAAAGATTCCTCCAGGGGTTGGTCCGAAGCATCCGCAGGTCGTTGTCCTGGTCGGCGCAACGGGTGATCTGTCTCAACGGAAGCTGCTGCCGGGCCTGTTCCACCTGTCGAGTAACGGGTTCATCCCGGGCTGCCGGATCATCGGCGTCTCGCTCGACGACTTCGATGCCGCGGGGTTCCGCACGTTCGCACGCGAGGCACTCGCTCAATTCTCGACTCGGAAGGTGCACGACGCCGACTGGGATGCCTTTGCGCAGACCTTGGACTACGTGCCGCAATCCGCGGGTGCGGATGCCCTCAAGGCAGCGGTGGAGAGGGCGGAGCAGGCATTAGGTGCCGAGAGCCGGCGCCTGCACTATCTGAGCGTCCCGCCCGGCGCAGCGTTGTCCACGGTCCGGTTGTTGGGAACTGCCGACCTCGTGACCCGCTCCCAGATCATCATGGAGAAACCGTTCGGGACCGATCTAGCGAGCGCGGTATCCCTCAATGCCAAGCTGCATGAGGTTTTCTCGGAGGATCAGATCTTCCGGATCGACCACTTCCTGGGCAAGGAGCCGGCGCAGAACATCCTGGCGTTTCGCTTCGCCAACGGGCTGTTCGAGCCGATCTGGAACCGCAATTTCATCGACCACGTGCAGATCGACGTCCCCGAGACGCTGGGCCTCGGCAAACGCGCCGGCTTTTACGAGTCGACCGGCGCGTTCCGCGACATGGTGGTGACGCACCTGTTCCAGATTCTCGCCTTCATGGCGATGGAGTCGCCGACGTCCTTGGAGCCGGGGCCCATCAGCGAGGAAAAGAACAAAGTCTTTCGCAGCCTCCTGCCGATCGACCCGAAAGACGTCGTCCGCGGGCAATACACGGGCTACCGGTCCGAGGAGGGCGTCGACCCCGAGTCGGACGTCGAAACGTTCGTCGCGCTGAAATGCTCGATCGACAATTGGCGTTGGGCCGGTGTTCCGTTCTTCCTGCGCACGGGCAAACGGCTCGAAGAGGGGCAACGGATCATCTCCATCGCTTTTCGAGAGCCGCCCAAGAGCATGTTCCCGGTGGGCTCGGGGATCGGGGCGCAGGGACCGGACCATCTGACCTTCGACCTAGCCGACGCCTCGAAGATGTCACTCTCCTTCTACGGCAAGCGCCCCGGCCCAGGGATGCGGCTGGATAAGCTGAGCTTGCAGTTCGCGATGCACGATACCAGCCTGATCGGCGACGTGCTCGAGGCCTACGAACGATTGATCCTCGACGCGATGCGCGGCGATCATACCCTGTTCACGACGGCCGAGGGCATCGAACGGCTTTGGGAGGTGTCGCGGCCGCTGCTGGAAGCACCGCCGCCGGTTCGCGAGTACCCGCCGGGCTCGTGGGGACCGAAATCCATTCATCAGCTGGTCGCGCCACACGCCTGGCGCCTACCATTCGAGCGGCGCTGGCGAGACCCCAACGTCGCAGGGAGCTGACCTAGACGGCGGCGTCGACGCTGAGCGCGACCCGGCGGTTCGCCGGAATCTCCAGATCGGCTGCCAACGTGCGCGAATTGTTTTGCAACCAAACGAACAGGCCGCGTTGCCAGGCCGGTAGGCCATCGTGGGTATTCCGCACGATCACCGGGCTCGCGTAGAGAAACGACGTCGTCTCTTTGTCGATATCGAGCGCCACGCGCTCGCATTGACGCAGGATCGGGACGAGCGTCGGGCGCTCCATGTAGCCGAACTTTGCCGTCACTCGGACGAACCGATTCGAGAATCGCTGCATGGTGACTCGTGTGTCGTCGTGAACGTAGGGAATCGGGACCGGCGCGATGGTCATCAGGACGAGTTGCTCTTCAGCGATTAGTGGGCCGAGCCAACGATGGTTCGCGACGAACGGGACCCCGGACGGGTCACCGGTCAGGAAAACGACCGTACCTTTCGGGTCGTGTTCCAAGTTGCCGTATTCCTTGAGGAAGTCTTCGACGGGTTCTTGCCCTGCAGCGAGGCCCCGGGCGACTGCGCGCCTCCCCGTCAGCCAGGTGATCGCCATGAGCGAGATGACGGAGGCGACCAGGAGCGGGACCCAGGCGCCGTCCACGAACTTCGGCAGCCCGGCCAGAAAGAACGTAGCGTCAAGTGCCACGAAGACGACCGTGAACGGGATGACGAATATCGGCTTCCATTGCAAAACGCGCGTCGCCACGACAAAGAATGCGATGTCGGTCGCCAGCATCGTCGCCGACACCGCGAGACCAAACATCGCCGCTAGACGCGCGCTGCTCTGGAACGTGAGG
>Ga0070761_10002589_pt1 | contig 11043 bp, 12 predicted proteins | sample HubBroMetageREF1_FD_66724 | JGI IMG/M metagenome (GOLD analysis project Ga0070761, IMG submission 66724) | Reference soil microbial communities from the Hubbard Brook experimental Forest, New Hampshire, USA - Hubbard Brook CCASE Soil... | ecosystem: Environmental > Terrestrial > Soil >...
GAGGCGGTGGGAGTGACTTCGCCTTCATCCACACCGAGCTGCTCGACGATAATAGTTTTCACGCGTTCTTCGACGCTGGCCATGCTAATTGTTCCTCCGGTTCGGCTGTCTGGAAATCCCCGCTCGCACGACAGGCTGGGGTAGCGCCTTCAACACAACCTTGCCATTCTATGCGGGGCTTAATGCTGGGTCAACCTTTGACAAGGGTAGAAGTGGCCTCGGCGGGCGTTAAAGTAAATCGAAAGCGCAGGCGAGGCGGCTCACGTTCGAACTTGGTGGATCAAAGTTCAAAAACTCAACGGAGGGGGCGCACGGGCCGGAGCGCAGAGGGCAGGGAGAAACAGCTGGACCAGGCGCCCGCAGGATACGCAAGCGTCCAATAGGATTTTGTTTGTGAGCTACGGTGTGTTTGTTTGTTGTTGGCGAGAAAGGTTCGGGGTTAGCTTGCGGATTACGAATTCCTGGAGCAGGTTGGTGGCGGCGGTTTCGCCGATGCCGATCAGGGTGTTTTCGACGGTCAATGTGGCGCCATCGCGATTCTGCGCGGGATAGTAGAGATTGGAGATGCCGCCGGAGGCCAGGCTGCCCAGGATGCCGGAATAATTGGGCTGCCAGTGTCCGTTATCGCCCTTGCAGATCACCGAGTTGGCGATCGCGTAGAGTACGCGCGACCGACCGCTGCCGGTGCCTTTGTAGAAATAACGCGGATCTTGTTTCAGTAGTGATGGAAGTATGGCGCTGCCTAGGAAAGTGCCGGTAACGAGATCAGCGTAGGATGCGCCGTAGCGCTTGCCGTAGCCTTGCGCGCCTTGGCCGTAGCCGCTGAAAGTGTTGGTGGCTTGCTGCACCCCTGCGATCGCTCCGGTGATTGCGAAGTTGACTGGATCCATGGTGGTGCGCCAGGCAAGCTGAAATTTTTGTTTGGAGGCGAGAGGAGCGGCGTTGGGAACGTAGCTGACATAGAAATTCGGAATTACGCCGAAGATGCGCTGCTTTTCCTCGACTTTGAGTTCTTCTGCGGCGACTTCGACGAGCGGTACGTTGACTTGAACCTGGGTGGCCTCGGTCGCGAGACCGAACACGATTTGCGGAAGAATGAGATTCTCGCCTGAATTCAGGATGGCCGAAACTTTCTGGGTCGTGAAGAGTTCCGAGGTAACGGTCAGTTGAAAGGGGCCGGGAGCGATGCCGGCGAAGGCGAATTGGCCGTCGTCGCCGGATAACACTTCTTGTTTTGGAAATTTGTCATCGCGCGTGAGAATTACGTGCGCACCAGCTACGGCGGCGCCGGAGGGATCAACGATTGTGCCGTTGATGTTCCCGGGTAAATGCTGGTCGGGTTGCTGCTCGAGTGGCGCATTAGCAGTCGGCGCGTCCGGCAAAGGACTGGTCACCTCCGGCGCGGAAGGGCTTTGCCGAGACTGAGCCACCGCCGGGAACGCGCAAAGCAGGAGGCTCAGGCCCAGGCCAGCCAAGCCTGCAAAGCGAATCCCCGAGCTTCTGGCGGTTCGGTCCAGGGATTTGCTGCGCATATTTGTGTTGTGGGAATTCACGATTATTCTTTGGGTCTTCCCTTTTTCTTCCACTAAAAGTTCAAGTTAGTTCCACAAAGATGATACCAGTTGCACGCCGAATCTCGGGATAGTACGAGCGGACAAGTATGGAGCACGAACGGTCGGGCTTGACCCGATTCTTTATCCCCGGTAGCATCCGCATTCGCTTGATTCCTCAGCCAAATCACTCTGCGTTAACTCCACCCAAGGCCTCTTTCCAGCAGCGCTTCGGCAGTGAGGCCTGGATCGTCGTCACGCCGGCGGTGCTCGGCGCGATTATGATGACCAGCAATCCTTAGGTTTAGGGCCGGAGATGACGAAATCGCCATCATTAATGTGGCGGCCAAACCTGCGTCCGTGACGATCAAGCTGTTTGTCAGCGGTGGCGGTCGGCATGAACATCCGCCGCGATCCGACCTGATCCTGCGCGGATGGCTTTGGCTGACGGGCGGGAATATTCACTTGGTGCGTCTCCCCTCGGTCATTTTCTATCTGCTGGGCGCATGGTTTCTGCTACAAGCAGCGCGGCGGATGGGCGGGGACCGCGCGCGAAACGATACGTTGATCCTGCTGCTCTGGCCCTACGGATTTCACCTCGGGCGCGTGGCGGGCCGGTATTCATTCACGTTCTTGCTGGTCTCGTTGCTCGCCTTCGGTCATTTGAAATATCTCGAGCGCCGGCCGCCAGGAACTTGGATGCCGGTAGTGCTGTGCGCGTTGGCACTGGTCGATACAAATTATTTCGGTTGGGCCGTGCTGGGACTCTTGGGCCTTGATCGGTCGCTGCGACTTGGGCGCGAGCGGCGGACGTGGCTGTTGCTGCTGGCAACTGGGCCCTTTCTGCTCGTCGCGTGCATTCCGATCATGCGGGCGCTCATGACGGACCTGCGGACGGGAGCTGTAACCGGACGCGCCAGTTCACCGCTTGCGAGGGGCATCTACAATCTCTGCTGCCTGTTTGCTGTGGTTTTCGATGGACCGAGCTTCCAGGTCCCGGGGCCTTCCATGGAGGAAATTCGCGCTGCGCTGAGCGCTCGTTGCAAGACCATCAGCGAACAAGACCTGGTGCGTGACGCCGGGGCGAAATGGAAGCCGGAATACCAGCCGCCGACGGGGCAGCGTGTGTGGCGGATTCGAGTTGTGACGTTTGGATGCGCGCTGCAGTGATGATTCGTAGGATTGGGCGTTGTGAACCGCGGTATGGAAACTGCTCTAGCCCATGTAGAGGCCGCCGTTGACGTCGAGGACTTGGCCGGTGATGTAGGCGGCTTCGTCGCTTGCGAGAAAGACGATCGCGGCGGCTACGTCCGCATCTGAGCCGAAGCGGCCTAGCGGGATCATGGATTTCATTTTGTCTTTGAGTTCCTGCGGGAGCGGGGCGGTCATCGGCGTATCAATAAAGCCGGGGGCGACGGCGTTCACGGTGATGTTGCGCGAGGCAACTTCGACAGCGATGGCGCGGGTGAGGCCGATCAGCCCGGCTTTCGAGGCGACATAATTGGCCTGGCCGGCGTTGCCGGTTTGCGCGACGACCGACGTGAGGTTGACGATGCGTCCGGAGCGCTGCTTGAGCATCGCGCCGAGAGCTTGCTGAATGCAGAGATGCGCGCCAGTGAGGTTGGTGCGCAGCACGGCGTCCCAGTCTTCCAGCTTCATGCGCAGGGCGAGCGTGTCGCGCGTGATGGCGGCGTTGTTCACCAGGATGTCGAGCTTGCCGAATTTCGCGAGCAGTCGCTGGAAGCCGGTTTTCACTTGCGCGGGATCGGCTACATCCATCGGGACCGCTAGCGCTGTGCCGCCTGCGGCTTCGATTTCGCTTACCAGAGCTGCGAGTTTTTCGGCGTTGCGTGCGGCGACTGCGACTTTTGCGCCTGCGACTACGAGCGCGAGTGCGGTGGAGCGGCCGATGCCTTGGGAGGCGCCGGTGACGAGTGCGACTTTGTCTTGGAGTGAGAACATAGGGATTGAAGCTACCTTATGTGCAGGGGTGATGCCAAGTGGGGTAAGCAGAGTCGGGAGAAATATTTGGTACAGCTAATTATGGATTGACATCGCTGATACGGCCAGTTCGCTGTAAGAGGTTCCGATAGTCCTCAATTCCGGGTTAGCTAGGGCGATCGCGACAACGTATGTTCCAGGCCGCAGAGCAACGCTCTTTTGAAAAATGAAGGGTCGCTCTGAAACTTCCACCTCAGATATGCCAGCGACGTTTGACACCCCGTCCTCGTAAGTATCAACAACATCGCCCATCGAATCCGTGATCCGAAGAAACAGATGAAGTTGAATTGCCTCATCAGGGTCGCCGCGTCGAGACTGAAACTCGAACGAGGGTATTTCTATGCTTATCGGAACCAAGGTCGTGAAAGGAGTCGCCGGAATCGAATCGAAGCGACAGCTGAAACGGACATCGTCCAGGTCGGCGCGCGCGACAATCGCTGTTTCCAGTTCCTTGAACCGAGGAGTAAACGCGGAATCCGCCTCGGCCTGAGGAGTCACAAGCGCTTGCATGCACTCTGCGCAAGCCAACGTGCTCATCTCGTGGACGCCGTCAGGTTTGAAGCGATCTTTTTCTGGTTCCGGCAGAAATTCCAGGCGGTAATCCCCTGTGAGGTCAGGATCGGCAAATCCAGCGACGACATTCTCTCCGACCCCTTCCAAATATCGATAGCGCCAAGTTTCAACGCGTCCGCCCGTGTCAGGTTTGTTGGACTCGATCTCTTCGGGCGGGCCCCACTGGATATAAATCCGACCGCGATCAGTCTTCCATCCGGGTGTACGTTCGCTGGAGAAGTGTTCATTGGAATAGACAATCCGGCGATAGTGCTCCGACTTGAACATGTTGTCCTGAGAATCCGGTTCCGGGTTCCGACGTTCCCAAAATTGCTCAATGAACAAGTCGCGGTCCTCATCGTTAGTCAACTGAACGAATGCGATGCGCTCCTCCGGAGAAATGATATAGGGGACATCGTTGGCCAACCAATCGAAATAGGGGTGATTCAGACCAGCGCGCGAAGCGTAGTACTCGACGTCGGAAGCGCTGTCTCGAGAGGTTGAAAGCGTCTGGCCAAACGTGCAACGCGAAGTGAGAAGACCGGCTGAAACGATGATCGCGAAAAACGTGTGGATCCGACGTAGCATTGAATTATGCAAGCCACCCCGCTGCTGAGAAAGACGCGGGTCCGCCGAAAAAGGTTTCCTGCAGCTAAGACGACAAAATTACCGCCCAGCTAGATATGCCTGAGTGAAGTTTACGGTTCGCGGACTTCGGCGCGGGCTTGGGCTAATTTTTCCATTGTGGCTTGCAGCGAGGCGGAATCTTCGACGTTGAAAACCCGGACGGAGCGATCGATTTGGCGCAGGAGGCCGGTCAGGACTTTGCCGGGGCCTACTTCGACGAAGACGGTGACGCCGGACTCGATCATTTCGCGCACGGAATCGAGCCAGCGTACGGGGGCGGTGACCTGGCGGATGAGCGCGGCGCGGGCTTCTTCGCCGGTGGTGATGGCTTGGGCGTCCACATTGGTGATCAGCGGAATTTTCAGAGCGCTGAATTGAGTGGTGCGTAAATCCGCTTCGAGGCGTTGTTGTGCAGGCATCATCAGCGCGCAATGGAACGGCGCTGAAACCGGAAGGATGACGGCGCGCTTGGCGCCACTCTGCGAGGCGATTTCGACGGCGCGCTTCACGGCTGCGGCCGAGCCGGAAATTACGGTTTGTTCCGGCGAATTCAGGTTGGCGGGCGAAACGACTTCATTTTCGGCGGCTTTCTTGCAGATGTCCCCCACTTCCGTGGGCGAAAGGCCCAGAATCGCGGCCATCGCGCCTTGCCCCGCGGGCACTGCTTCCTGCATGTATTTTCCTCGCGCGCGCACCAATTTCACCGCGGCAGAAAAATCCACCCCGCCGGCCGCAACCAGCGCGGAATATTCACCAAGGCTGTGTCCGGCGACGAAATCGGGAACGATTCCCTTCCCGGCCAGCGCGCGATAGGCTGCTGTCGAAACCGTCAGGATGGCCGGTTGGGTATTTTCGGTGAGCTTCAGCGCTTCTTCGGAACCTTCAAAGCAGGTTTGCGTGATGGAAAATCCCAGCGCGGAATCCGCCGCATCGAACACGGACTTCGATTCCGGGAAATTTGCGGCAAGGTCGCGGCCCATGCCGCAATACTGCGAAGCCTGCCCGGGAAAAAGGAACGCTAGTTTGCTCATGAGGGATTGGCGGTTCCGCGCAGATCAGCCGCGCGCAGCAACCGCGGCAGCGGAAAGCTCCTGTTCGATTTTTTCGTTGAAGCGCGAGCGGCAAAGTTCGCTGGCGACGCGTATGGCGTTCTTGACGGCGAGGGCGTTGGAGCGGCCGTGCCCGATGATGGTGATGCCGCGGACGCCCAGCAGCGGCGCGCCACCGTATTCGGAGGAATCGGTGCGTTTGCGGAAGCTGTCGAACGCGTCTTTCGAGAGCACGTAGCCGACCTGCGATTTCAGGCTGCTCTTGATGGCTTTTTTCAACATGGCGCCGATATGCTCGACCAATCCTTCGCTGATTTTCAGCGCAATGTTGCCGATGAACCCGTCGCAGACGATCACGTCCACATCGCCGCGGAAAACGTCGCGACCCTCGACGTTCCCGACAAAATTGAGGGAAAGCTGTTTCAGGCGCGCCGCGGCTTCGCGGGTCAGCTCGTTGCCTTTCATTTCCTCTTCCCCGATAGAAAGCAGCGCGACGCGCGGACGTTTCGCGCCCCAAATGGTGCGGTAATAAATCTCGCCCATCACTGCGAACTGCTCGATCTGCTCGGCCTTGGAATCTACGTTCGCGCCAACGTCCAGGATGACGGTGACTTTTTCCTTCATGTTGGGGAAGGCAGCCGCGAGAGCAGGACGATCGACCGCTGCAAGCGTGCCCAGCACAAAGCGGGCGACGGTCATCACCGCCCCCGTATTGCCGGCGCTCACCAGCGCTTCGGCCTTGCCGTCGCGTACCAGCCGCGCCGCAACGTGTACCGAACTTTCCTTCTTGCGGCGAAACGCCTGCGAAGGCGAATCGCTCATGGTGATCACGTCGGTGGCGTTGACGATCTCAATGGGCAGGCCGCGATGGCCGTGCCGGCCAAGCTCCTGCCGGACGGTGGCTTCGATGCCCACCAGCAGAATGCGGACGCCTAACTCACGGGCAGCCAGAATCGCGCCTTCGACTTCGGCGCGTGGGGCATGGTCGCCTCCCATAGCGTCAACGGCAATGGTGGTCATCTATACACCCATGGGCACCCAGAGAGCACCAAACTGGAAAGGTAGGCGATGAAAACTTAGGCTGTCTTGGCCGCGGTGTCAATCACTTCCCGGCCCTTGTAGAAGCCGCAATGGGGACACGCATTGTGGGGCAGCTTTTTCTCGTGGCAGTTGGGGCATTCGGCCAGGGACAAGGGAGTAAGAAAGTCATGGGCACGCCGCTTGTTCTTGCGCGCATGCGAGTGACGGCGTTTTGGATTAGGCATTCCAGCTCCTCAATTGACAGGCCGCTACGAGAGCGGCCGAAATGGAAAGGGTATTGTAGCGTCTTATTGCTTTTTGAACCAGTCCTGCTTCAGACGGGCCAGCGGGGCGAGCCGGGGGTCAGAGGCATGCTTTTCGCAGCGGCATTCTTCATTATTCAGATTGGCGCCGCAATGCGGGCAGAGGCCGCGGCAATCGCTGCGGCAAATGACCTTCATGGGAAGCGCCAGATTCACCTGTTCGGCCAGAATGTCGGCGAGGAACAGGCCGTCACCTTCAAAGAAGGCGACCTCGGTGTCGTCCAGATTCAGGTGGAATTCTTCGTCCACGGCCATAGAGGTCATGGGGCGATAGAAAAGATCGAAATCGCGGCTGATTTCCTCGACGACGGTATCCAGGCAGCGGGCGCAGATCAGTTCAACCCGGGTGTGCAGATTGCCGTAGATGCGGATCTGGCCTTCGACCAACTCGGCGGTGGCGCGGATTTCCAGCGGTTCAACCTGGTGGAATTCACCGGAATGGAAATCGAGCGTGCCGGGGGTGTAGCTCTTCCGGATGCGGATCTTGCGTAGCGCGAGTTCGTTGACATCCAGAAACATTGGTTTTCCCCGTCTTTATAGAGCAATTTCAATTATAAGTCCAGTGACTGCGTTGTCAAGGAAGGCGCCTGTGGAGATAGTTTCGCTGACACCAAACGAGCAATGACCATTTTACGCTCGAAGGAGCGGCGAAAAAACGAAGAGATTGGCGCTGCGAAGGGTGATGCGTGACTCAGGTCGTGGGAGTGGCGGAGATGCCGAGGAGTTCGTGGCACTGGCGCAGCAGGAAATGATCGGTCATGCCGGCGATGTAATCGCAGATGACGCGGTGGGGTGGCTGGTGCAGCGCGAGCTCCGAGTACTGGAGAGGCATCCGTCTAGGGTCGTCCAGGAAAAACGAGAACAGGGCGTCGAGCGCGGCTACGGAGCGGTCGCGGTCTTCGACGATCGTCGGTTGCGAATAAAGGCGGGCGAAGAGGAAGCGCTTCAGCTCACCGTTCAACTTGGCCATCGCCGGTGAAAAACTGGCAAGGCGCTGACGCTGGTGGCGGACGTCTTCGACGGTTTCGACGCCGGATTCTTGGACGCGGGCTTGCGTGGTTTCAATCAGGTCCGTGGCCAGAAGATCGAGAACCCGTTTGAGAGCTTCGTTGAATTTCAGTTTAGATTTGGCCTCGCGATAGTGGCGATCTACATCCTCGTACGCTGTATTGAATACAGAAACCTCGGCACGCAGTTGATCGAGATCAATCAGGTGGGCTTCGAAACCGTCATCGAGATCGGCGGTGTTGTAGGCGATCTCGTCCACGAAATCAATGAGCTGGGATTCGAGCGGGGGGCGCTGCTCCAGCAGATATTCGGCAAGCTGGGGAAATTCCGCCGCGGAATAATCGCGTGAATGTTTGATGATGCCTTCGCGGACTTCAAAGGTGAGATTCAGGCCGTTGAAATCCAGATAGCTCTGCTCGAATTCTTCAACGATATACAGCGCGTGAAGATTATGGTTGAAGCGCTCGCCGAATGCGCGCAGGCGCAGATCGAGCTGCTTTTCGCCCGCGTGACCGAAGGGCGGGTGGCCGATGTCGTGGACCAGCGCCAGCGATTCGGCAAGATCGGTATTTAAATGTAAAGCGCCGGCGACGGTGCGGGCCACTTGCGCGACTTCGAGAGTATGGGTGAGACGATTGCGGAAGTGATCGGAGAAGCGCGTGGTGAAGACTTGCGTTTTGGCTTCGAGCCTGCGGAAGGCACGGGAATGGATCACGCGATCGCGGTCGCGCGCGTAATCGTTGCGATAGGGATGTTGCGGCTCCGGGAAGCGGCGGCCGCGCGTGCGGCGCACGTCCATGGCGTAGGATGCCAGCATGCTTTCCGTTCATTCTAGACGCTATCGCGGAAATAATCAGCGGGGATTGAAAGGAGCGGCAAGCCGCGCTCCCCTTGCAGGAGGAAATTGTTATGATGCGCGGATGCTTTCCGAAGACGCAATACTGCGGAGACTGCGAAAAATCTGCCTGCGGCTGCCGGCAGCTACCGAGGGATTAAGTTTCGGGCATCCGACATTTCGCGTGGCAAAGAAAATTTTTGCGGTGCTGGAGAAGTACAAAGGTGAACTGGGAATTTGCCTGAAAGTGGGGAAACTGCTGCAAGGCGTATTCCTGAATGACCCGCGCTTTTTTCGCACGCCTTATATCGGCAAGCACGGATGGGTCACGTTGCGCGCATACGCCGCGCCGCTAAACTGGAACGAAATTCGCGAACTGGTGAAGTGCAGTTACGACTTGGTGGCGCCAGCGAAAGTGCGGCCACGAACGAAGCAGAAGCGCCAAGGCTAAAGCGCCACAGATCAGGACTTGCCGGGCAGAAGATTCATTTCCTGCATAGCTTGGTCGGCGATGGGAGTATCCGGGTAGTCGGACTTGATCTGCGTATAAAGCTTGGTGGCTTCGGCGGGATTTTTCGCGCCGTAGTGTTCGGCCAGCGCCAGCATCACTACCGGCTTGGGCACCAGCACGACGGGTTTCGCGATCAATTGCTGATAGAGCTTGACGGCTTCGTCGCCCTGGCCCATGCGGTCGTTCAATTGCGCGAGCTCGAAGCGCGCCAGCGCAGCGAAATCCTCCACGCCGCTTTCGGACAGGCCCTGCAGCCATTTCTTCGCTTCATCATTCTTGCCGAGCTTTTCATCGCTCAGGGCGCCGTAGTAGGCGGCGAGCTGGCCAGGACGGGTGTGGGCGTATTTCGCGTTGACGGCTGCGAATTTCTGCGCGGCGTCGGAATATTTATTCTTGTCGTCAATGTAGGTGGTTTCACCCGGCTGGGCAGGCTCTCCCGCGGTGCGAATGCGCGCCTGGAACGATTTCATCGCGTCGTCGTAGGCCGCGGTAGCCTTCACGGTCTGGCGCTCGGTGTAGGTCTGCCAGCCGAAAATGCCGATAGCGACCAGCAGTGCGGCGAGCAAAATATAGACGGTCAATTGTTTGTGGGAAAGGACGGCATCGGCGCCGTGCGCGAGTGTTTCGCGAATTTCGTCCGTTTTTAGTTCCTTGCGGGAAATATGCTGCGCCAAGTGTGCACCCCGAGCGAGATTGGAAACGTATATATTAGCATAAAGCCGGGGGTGCCATGCGGCAATCGGAGGAACAGCCGGCTCGCTAGCCCGGCGGTTACGACTTGAAGCTGCGGATGGCGGCGCCTTCTTCGGACTGGACGTCGAAGACGGTGAACAGGCGGGTGATCTGCAGGATGTCGTGAACGCGTTTGGTGAGGTGCAGAAGTTTCAGCTCACCGCTGGCGTTTTTCACGGTGGTATAGGCGCTGACGAGCTCGCCGATGCCGGAGCTATCGATGTAATCCACATCGTAAAGGCTGAGCAGGATTTTCTTGTTGCCGGAATTGATCAGCTCGCGCACGGTGTTGCGCAGCATGGCGCTGCCCTCGCCTAGGGTAATCTTGCCGCTGAAATCAACGATCGTTACGTCGCCCAATTGGCGGCGTGTTCCTTGGAGAGCCACGGGATCCTCGTTGTTGATTCTACTCTGGTTTGTGTTTGCCGTTATCGGAAACTGGCTGGGGCAGTTTCTTGACCATAATCAAATGGGCGCCGCCTTCGGGCCCGCGTTCGACTCTAAAATCGTCCATGAAAGCGCGCATCAGGAAGAGGCCGCGGCCGGAAGTGCGCAATAGGTTTTCTTCCGCGAGCGGATCGGGTATTTCGGTCAGCTCGAATCCTTTGCCCTGATCGAGCACGCGAACGATCATGTTATCCGGCTGCAGCTCGACGGTCATCATGATCTTCTTCTGGCGATCCTGCTGGTTGCCATAATTGTAGGCGTTGATCACGCCTTCGCGCACGGCCATGCCGATTTTATGCACTTCTTCCTCGGGAAAGCCGGCGGCTTCGGCCACGCGCATGGAAATACTTTCCGCGAGGTCCACGCTTTCCAGAAGCGTCTCCAGCAT
>Ga0070761_10002590_pt1 | contig 11042 bp, 8 predicted proteins | sample HubBroMetageREF1_FD_66724 | JGI IMG/M metagenome (GOLD analysis project Ga0070761, IMG submission 66724) | Reference soil microbial communities from the Hubbard Brook experimental Forest, New Hampshire, USA - Hubbard Brook CCASE Soil... | ecosystem: Environmental > Terrestrial > Soil > Temperate...
TGTCCGGCAGCATGGCGAGCAGCACCGAGCCCTGCGGCGCCTCGGCCGCCACTTTCAGCGCCGCGGCGAAGGTGGCGCCTGAAGAGATGCCGCAGAAAATGCCCTCGCTGCGCGCCAGCTGGCGCGCCGTCTCGATGGCTTCCGTGTCCGCTACCGGCACGATCCGGTGCGCCACCTCGCGCTTGAGCACCGCGGGTACGAAGTCCGGCGTCCAGCCCTGGATCTTGTGCGGCGCCCAGGTCTTGCCCGAGAGCAGCGCCGCGCCGGCAGGCTCGGAAGCGATGATCTGCACCTCCGGGCGCGCGAGACGAATGACCTCGCCCGCGCCCGTGAGCGTGCCGCCGGTGCCCCAGCCGGTGACGAAGAAATCGAGCCGCCTGCCGACGAAGTCCTGGAGGATCTCAGGACCCGTGGTGTTGCGGTGGTAGGCGGGATTGGCCTCGTTCTCGAATTGCCGCGCCAGGAACCAGCCGTTCTTCTGCGCCAGTTCCGCGGCCTTTTTCACCATGCCCGTGCCACGCTCGGCGGCGGGGGTGAGGATCACCTTCGCTCCCAGTATCCGCATGATCTTGCGGCGCTCGACCGAGAAGGTCTCGCTCATGACCGCGACGAACGGGTAGCCCTTGGCCGCGCACACCATGGCGAGCGCGATGCCGGTGTTGCCGGAGGTCGCCTCGACCACGGTCTGCCCCGGCTTCAGGGTGCCGCGGCGCTCGGCATCCTCGATAATGCCGATGGCGAGACGATCCTTGACCGATGACAGTGGGTTGAAGAACTCGCACTTTACGTACATGGCGACGTGCTTGGGTGCGAGGCGCTGGATGCGCACTACCGGCGTCTTGCCGATGGTGCCGAGAATGCTGTCGTAGATCATGGTGCCCTTCTACGCTGCCGGCTTCAGGAAACTCATCCTCATGATCGCATGATCAGATTGCAGAAGCTGCTGGCCGGGGCGGGCCTGGGTTCCCGCCGCACCGTCGAGGACTGGATCCGCGCCGGACGCGTGAGCGTAGCCGGACGCGTGGCGCAGCTCGGGGATCGCGCCAACCCTGAGGATGACGTGCGCCTGGACGGGCGCCGGCTCACCCTGAGCGTGACTCAACTGAACGCCCAGGAACTGCTCCTTTACTACAAGCCGGTGGGCGAGGTGACCACGCGCGCCGACCCGCAGCGCCGTCCCACGGTATTCGAGCGGCTGCCGGAGCCCTCAGGCGGGCGCTGGATCAGCGTGGGTCGCCTCGACGTCAACACCTCGGGGCTGCTGCTTCTTACTACTGATGGTGAGCTCGCTCACCGCCTCATGCATCCCTCGAGCGAGGTGGAGCGCGAGTACCTGGTGCGCCTGCGCGGCCAGCCGGGTCCGGAGGTGATCCGGCAGCTGCTCAGGGGCGTAACGCTCGAAGACGGCCCGGCGCGGTTCGACCGCATCGTGGCGGAAGCCGGCGAAGGCGGGAACGACAGCCTCAGTCACAGCACTTTCCGGGTCGTGCTGCACGAGGGCCGCAATCGCGAGGTGCGCAGGCTTTGGAACGCCGTGGGCCTGGAAGTTAGCCGGCTGCTGCGCATCCGCTACGGCCCCGTGGAGCTGCCGCGGGACATGCGCCCCGGCACCGCCCGCCGGGCCGCGCCAGCCGTGCTCGAGGCGCTGCGGGCAGCGCTGCAGCAGGCGGCCGACGCCCGCTAGTCCCCCGTCCGCCTAAGAGGGCTCCCCATATATAAGGAGTGCCTGCTGGCCGAAACCGGGGCGGGGCGGAGGCTGCGGCCGGGGCGGCCATGCCGGGCGGGTGCCGGTAAGCAAATACCGGGCCAAAGACGCATTGACACTCTGGCACCCCGAAATCACAATACGCGGCTCGTTTTGCGGAGGGGTACCCAAGCGGCCAACGGGAGCAGACTGTAAATCTGCCGGCTTACGCCTTCGAAGGTTCGAATCCTTCCCCCTCCACCATTGATGGTTGAGGGGGTGGAGTCCCACCCTCGAAGCGCCCGGCCGGCAGATGGGACGTCGTCAGCGGGTGTAGTTCAATGGTAGAACCTCAGCCTTCCAAGCTGATGACGTGGGTTCGATTCCCACTACCCGCTCCGGTGTTAGCCCATGCGGATCTGCAACCGACGTAGAGCCCATGTAGCTCAGTTGGTAGAGCACGTCCTTGGTAAGGACGAGGTCACCGGTTCAATCCCGGTCGTGGGCTCCATTCGACCGGGCAAGTCGGTCACGAGTTGAAAGTTAGTTTCAGGAATTTTCGGCGCCGTGCCGTTAGAGAGCGGGCGTCACTTTGAGGAACACGCCATGTCCAAAGAGAAGTTTGAGCGCAGCAAGCCGCACATTAACGTGGGGACGATTGGTCACGTGGACCATGGGAAGACGACGCTGACGGCGGCGTTGACCAAGGTGATGGCCGAGACCTACGGCGGGACGTTCGTGGCGTACGACCAGATTGACAAGGCGCCTGAAGAGAAGGCGCGCGGGATTACGATTTCCACGGCGCACGTGGAGTATCAGTCCAAGAACCGTCACTACGCGCACGTGGACTGTCCTGGGCATGCTGACTACGTGAAGAACATGATCACGGGAGCTGCGCAGATGGACGGGGCGATTCTGGTGGTGTCGGCGGCGGATGGTCCGATGCCGCAGACGCGCGAACACATACTGTTGGCCCGCCAGGTGGGTGTGCCGTACATGGTGGTGTTCATGAACAAGGCGGACATGGTTGACGACAAGGAGTTGCTGGAGCTGGTGGAGATGGAAGTGCGGGAGCTTCTGACCGCCTACAAGTTTCCCGGCGACAAGACTCCGATCGTGATTGGTTCGGCGCTGAAGGCGCTGGAAGGGGATAAGAGCGAGATTGGGGTGCCGGCGGTGGTGAAGCTGGTGGAGGAGATGGACAAGTACATTCCGATCCCCAAGCGCGAAGTGGACAAGCCGTTTCTGATGCCTGTTGAGGACGTATTTTCGATCTCCGGGCGAGGCACGGTGGTGACCGGGCGCATCGAGCGCGGCATCGTCAAGGTGAACGATGAGGTGGAGATCGTGGGGTTGAAGGCCACGGTGAAGACCACCTGCACCGGGGTGGAGATGTTCAGGAAGCTGCTGGATGAGGGGCAGGCCGGGGACAACGTCGGGGTGCTCTTGCGAGGCACCAAGCGCGAGGAAGTCGAGCGTGGTCAGGTGCTGGCCAAGCCCGGCAGCATTACCCCGCACACGCATTTTGAGTGCGAGGTGTACGTGCTGGGTAAGGAGGAGGGTGGGCGGCACACGCCGTTCTTCAAAGGCTACCGGCCGCAGTTTTACTTCCGCACCACGGATGTCACCGGGACGATTGAGTTGCCGGCCGGGGTGGAGATGGTAATGCCCGGGGACAACATCAAGATGACGATTGATCTGATCAGCCCGATAGCGATGGAAGACGGACTGCGCTTTGCGATCCGCGAGGGCGGCAAGACCGTCGGCGCAGGCGTCGTAACGAAGATCCTGAAGTAAGTTGCACAGCAGGCCAGTAGCTCAATTGGCAGAGCGGCGGTCTCCAAAACCGCAGGTTGGGGGTTCGATTCCCTCCTGGCCTGCCATTGGTTGATATGACAGACGAAAGCAAAGTTCAGGACGCGGGCATCGCGGACCACGTAAAGCTCGCCGCCGCAATCGCGATCGCGATCGCGGGCGTGGTGGCTTACTACCTGCTGTCCGACCAGCCGAGCTGGCTGCGCTGGCTGGCCGTGGGCGCGAGCTTAGGTCTGGCCGCGCTGGTGATGTGGTTCTCCTGGTACGGCACGCAGTTCCATCAGTTTGTGGAGCTGGCGCGCATCGAGCTGCGCAAGGTCGTGTGGCCCAACCGCCAGGAGACCGGCATGACGACTCTGGTCGTGTTTGCTTTCGTGGTGGTAGCGGGACTGTTTTTCTGGGGACTGGACTGGGTGCTGGCGCTGGCCACGAGATATCTGACGGGGCAAGGGGGTTGAACGTGGCGCTCAGATGGTACGTCGTGCACGCGTATTCGAATTTCGAGCATCGGGTTGCGCAGTCGCTCAAGGAGCGTATCGCGCGCGCCGGACTCGAGACGCGCTTCGGCGAGATCCTGGTGCCGACCGAAGAAGTGGTGGAAATGCGCGACGGCCAGAAGCGCAAGAGCGAGCGCAAGTTCTACCCCGGTTACGTGCTCGTGCAGATGGAGATGGACGAAGAGACCTGGCACCTGGTGCGCGATGTGCCGAAGGTGCTCGGCTTCATCGGTGGCTCCCCGGAGAAGCCGGCGGCGATCACCGACAAGGAAGCGAACCAGATCCTGCGCCGCGTGGAAGAGGGCGTGGACAAGCCGCGGCCGAAGGTGTTGTTCGAGCCGGGCGAAGTCGTGCGGGTGGTCCATGGACCATTCAACGACTTCAATGGTGTTGTGGAGAGTGTGAATTACGAAAAGAACCGCCTGAACGTGGCGGTGCAGATCCTCGGGCGCTCGACGCCCGTGGAGCTGGATTTCTCGCAGGTCGAAAAGGCCTGAAGAGCTGATGGTGCAGCGGGCAAAAGTCACGTCTTTTGCCCGCGGACTGCGGAGTGATGTCCGCTGAAAGCGCCGCAGGCGACTTTCAGCCAATGGACGAGGGCCGGCGCAAGCCGCGTGTTTTGGACTACGTCCTTTTAAAGGGAGCCGCACAGGCGCTGGAACCTTAAGGAGAGGTATCAATGGCTAAGAAAGTATCAGGCTACGTCAAGCTGCAGGTGCCCGCGGGCGCTGCCAACCCTTCGCCCCCGATCGGGCCGGCGCTGGGCCAGCAGGGCGTGAACATCATGGAGTTCTGCAAGCAGTTCAATGCGCAGACCCAGAAGCTGGAGAAGGGGCTGCCCATTCCGGTGATCATCACCGTGTACAGCGACCGCAGCTTTACCTTCGTCATGAAGACCCCGCCCGCCGCGGTGCTCATTCGCAAGGCGATCGGGATTGAAAAGGGCAGTGGCACCCCCAATACGGCCAAGGTGGGCAAGATCTCCCGCAAGCAGCTCGAGGAGATTGCCAAGCTGAAGCAGCCCGACCTCACCGCCGCAGACCTGGATGCCGCGGTGCGCACCATTGCGGGCAGCGCGCGCAGCATGGGCGTCGACGTGGAAGGAGTCTGATCATGGCTACGCCCAAGCGAATCAAGGCCTGGAAGGACAAGATCACTCCAGGCAAGCAGTACCCGGTGGAAGAGGCCCTGAAGCTCGTGAAGGAATTCGCGACCGCGAAATTCGCGGAAGCGGTGGATGCCTCGGTGAACCTCGGGATCGACGCCAGCAAGTCCGACCAGCAGGTGCGCGGCTCGACCGTGATGCCGCACGGCACCGGCAAGACCGTGCGCGTGGCGGTGTTCACCTCCGGCAAGAACCTGGAGGCGGCCAAGGCCGCGGGCGCCGACATCGTCGGACTCGAAGATCTCGCCGCGCTGGTGAAGGCGGGCGAGATCAACTTCGACCGCGTGATCGCGAGCCCCGACGCCATGCGCGTTGTGGGCCAGTTGGGCCAGATCCTGGGGCCCCGCGGGCTCATGCCGAACCCGAAGGTCGGCACCGTCACGCCGGATGTCGCGACCGCGGTGAAGAACGCGAAGTCTGGCCAGGTCACCTATCGCGTCGACAAGGCGGGCATCGTGCACTGCACGATCGGCAAGGCGAGCTTCGAGGTGAACGCGCTGAAGGAGAACCTGCACGCGCTGATCGCGGACCTGCAGAAGGCCAAGCCCGCCACTTCGAAGGGCGTGTATTTAAAGCGCGTCACGCTGTCCTCGACCATGGGGCCGGGCGTGACGGTGGATCAGGCGACTCTTAGTTGAATGGACTTCGGTTGCGCGTAAGCGCAACCGAAGTAAGTGTTGCGCGCAAGCGCATGGGAAGTTTGATGCGGGCTGGCGTGCCGAAGGCGCCAGCCATCATCGAAGACCGCAGGCGAGGGAATCGGCCCTCTTAATGGAACGCCTGCGCAGATGGTGAACCGCTTTTCGCATCGAGGAACTCCTCGAGGCGCGAAGGTCACCGTCGATAGGGGAAGCGCGCGAAAGTGAAGCGTGCGCTTCGTTAGTGATCTTCGCAGTTGAGAGGAGAGATGAATGGCACTCAACCTGGAAGACAAGAAGGCACTGGTGGCGGAAGTGGCCGAGGTTGCGGCGAAAGCCCAATCGGTCGTGGCCGCCGAGTACCGCGGGCTGTCGGTCGGACAGATGACCGAGCTGCGTGCCAAGGCGAGAAAGCAGGGCGTGTACATGCGTGTTGTGAAGAACACGCTGGCTCGCAAGGCCCTCGTCGGTACGTCGTTCGAATTGGTGGGACCGAAGCTCAAGGGGCCTCTGGTACTCGCTTTCTCGAAGGACGACCCGGGCGCGGCGGCGCGCGTGGTGAAGGAATTCGCCAAGGCGAACGAGAAGCTCGTGGCGACGCTCGTGTCTCTCGGCGGACAGGTTCTGTCCGGCGCGGAACTCGAGAAAGTCGCGAGCCTGCCGACCCGCGAACAGGCGTTGTCGATGCTGCTCGGTGTGCTGAAGGCGCCGATCCAGAAGTTCGTCCGCACGCTCGCAGAGCCGCCGGCGAAGCTCGCACGCACCGTTGCCGCCGTACGCGACCAGAAACAGGCCGCGGCCGCTTAACTGTCTTAAGTAAATTTTAGGAGACTCGAATGTCTGTCAACAAAGACGAAATCCTCGATGCAATTTCCAAGATGACCCTGATGCAGGTTGTCGAGCTGATCTCCGATATGGAGAAGAAGTTCGGCGTCACCGCGGCCGCCCCGGTGGCTGTGGCCGCTGCCGGCCCTGCCGGCGCCGCCGCCGCTCCGGCTGAGGAGCAGACGGAGTTCACCGTCACTCTCAAGGAGTACCCGGCGGACAAGAAGGTGACGGTGATCAAGGTGATCCGCGAGATCACCGGTCTCGGACTGAAGGAAGCCAAGGACCTGGTCGAGGGCGCCCCCTCGACGGTCAAGGAAGGCGTTGCCAAGGCCGATTCCGAAGTCATGAAGAAGAAGCTCGAGGACGCCGGCGCGAAGGTGGAGGTCAAGTAACACCTCCTGCGCCGCAGCCCTCTCCGTCCACCATGCCGGGAATCGCGGCAGCTGCGTGGACGGAGAGGGCGTGTTTTGCGACTGATTTGACGACGCGCGTGATTTTTTTGCTGATCCCGCCCCCTTAGGGCGGGGTCGAACCTGAGGTGACCACTCGATGGCTTATTCCTTCACCGAGAAAAAGCGCATCCGCAAGAATTTCGGCAAGCAGGCGAGCATTCTCGACACGCCTTACCTGCTGGCCATTCAGCTCGATTCGTATCGCAAGTTCCTGCAGGTCGACAAACCTGAGGAGACGCGCGACCGCATCGGACTGCATGCCGCGTTCAAAAGCGTGTTCCCGATCTCGAGCTACAGCGGCAACGCATCTTTAGAGTACGTGAGCTACCGGCTCGGCGAGCCGGTGTTCGACGTCAAGGAGTGCCAGCTGCGCGGCCTCACTTACGCCGCCCCCTTGCGCGTCAAGGTGCGGCTCATCGTCCTCGACAAGGAAGCCCCTGGCGCCAAGAAGCCGGTCAAGGACGTGCGCGAGCAGGAGGTCTACCTCGGCGAGCTGCCGCTCATGACCGATAACGGCACCTTCGTCATCAACGGCACCGAGCGCGTTATCGTCTCGCAGCTGCATCGCTCCCCGGGCGTGTTCTTCGATCACGACCGCGGCAAGACGCATTCCTCCGGGAAGCTGCTGTTCTCGGCGCGCATCATTCCTTACCGCGGCTCGTGGCTGGATTTCGAATTCGACCCCAAGGACTGCGTGTTCGCGCGCATCGACCGCCGGCGCAAGCTGCCGGTCACCATCATCCTGCGCGCGCTCGGCATGAACGAGACCGAGATCCTGGCGACGTTCTTCGACACCAACACCTTCTACGTCAGCGCCGATGAAGTGGCCCTGCAGCTCGTGCCGCAGCGTCTGCGCGGCGAGACCGCGACCTTCGAGATCCGCATCGGCGACCAGGTGGTCGTCGAGGAAGGCCGCCGCATCACGGCGCGCCACGTGCGCCAGCTCGAGGACGCCAAGGTCACGCGTCTGCGCGTGCCGCGCGAGTACGTCTACGGCAAGGTGCTGGCCCACGACGTGGTCAACACCGACACCGGCGAGATCCTCGCCAAGGCCAACGAGGTGCTGACCGCGGCTTCGGTCGAGAAGCTCATCGAGACCGGCATCACCCAGGTCAACACGCTGTACGTCAACGACCTCGACCGCGGCGCCTACATCTCCGACACGCTGCGGATCGATCCCACCAAGACGCGCCTGGAGGCGTTGGTGGAGATCTACCGCATGATGCGTCCCGGCGAGCCGCCCACCAAGGATGCCGCCGAGAACCTGTTCGGCAACCTGTTCTTCAATCCCGAGCGCTACGATCTCTCGAGCGTCGGCCGCATGAAGTTCAATCGCCGCGTGGGCCGCAAGGAGATCCTCGGCCCCGGCATTCTCTACGACCGCAAATACGCCAGCACCCGCACGGATGAGCTCTCCAAGCGCCTGGTCGCACAGTACGGCGAGATGTCCGACATCATCGACGTGCTGAAGGTACTGATCGACATCCGCAATGGCAACGGCCAGGTGGACGACATCGATCACCTGGGCAACCGCCGCGTCAGATCGGTCGGCGAGATGGCGGAGAACGCCTTCCGCGTCGGTCTGGTGCGTGTCGAGCGCGCCGTCAAGGAGCGCCTGACGATTGCCGAGACCGAGCCGTTGATGCCGCAGGAGATGATCAATGCCAAGCCGGTGGCGGCCGCGGTCAAGGAGTTCTTCGGCTCCTCGCAGCTGTCGCAGTTCATGGACCAGAACAACCCGCTCTCGGAAGTGACCCACAAGCGCCGCGTCTCGGCACTGGGCCCGGGCGGGCTGACGCGCGAGCGCGCCGGCTTCGAGGTGCGCGACGTGCACCCGACGCACTACGGCCGCGTCTGCCCGATCGAGACCCCGGAAGGTCCGAATATCGGCCTCATCAATTCGCTGTCCGTGTACGCACGCACCAACAACTACGGCTTCCTCGAGACGCCGTACCGGCGCGTGGAGAACGGTCGCGTGACCGATCGCATCGATTACCTCTCGGCGATCGAGGAAGGTGAGTTCGCGATTGCGCAGGCCAACGCGGTGCTCGGACCCAAGGGCGAGCTGACCGATGAGCTGGTGTCCTGCCGCTTCCAGAACGAGTTCACGCTGATGCCGCGCGACCGCATCAACTACATGGACGTGTCGCCCAAGCAGATCGTGTCGGTGGCGGCATCCCTGATTCCGTTCCTGGAGCACGACGACGCCAACCGCGCCCTCATGGGCTCCAACATGCAACGCCAGGCCGTGCCGACGCTGCGCTCGGAAACGCCCCTGGTGGGCACCGGCATGGAGCGTCCGGTGGCAATTGATTCGGGCGTGGTGGTAATCGCCAAGCGTGGCGGTGCGGTGGACTCGGTCGATGCATCGCGCATCGTGGTGCGGGTCAACGACGAGGAAACCCTGGCCGGTGAGCCGGGTGTGGATATCTACAACCTGACCAAGTACACGCGCTCGAACCAGAACACCTGCATCAACCAGCGGCCGCTGGTGAACGCCGGCGACGTGATCGCGCGCGGCGACGTGCTGGCCGACGGCCCGTCGACGCACTTAGGGGAGCTGGCGCTGGGTCAGAACCTCTTGGTCGCGTTCATGCCCTGGAATGGCTACAACTTCGAGGACTCGATCCTGATTTCCGAGCGGGTGGTGGAGGAAGACCGCTTCACCACCATCCATATCGAGGAGCTCACCTGTGTCGCACGCGACACGAAGCTGGGACCCGAGGAAATCACCGCCGACATCCCCAATGTAGGGGACACCGCGCTTGCCAAGCTGGACGAGGCGGGCATCGCCTTCATCGGCGCGGAAGTGAAGGCCGGGGACATCCTGGTCGGCAAGGTCACGCCCAAGGGCGAGACGCAGCTGACGCCCGAAGAGAAGCTGCTGCGGGCGATCTTCGGCGAGAAGGCCTCCGATGTTAAGGACACGGGCCTGCGCGTGCCGCCCGGAATGGACGGCACCGTAATCGACGTGCGCGTATTCACGCGCGACGGCGTGGACAAGGACAGCCGCGCGCTGTCCATCGAGAAGACCGAGATCGAGCGCGTCCGCAAGGATTTCCTCGATCAGCAGCGCATCCTCGAGGACGATCTGTTCCAGCGCGTGCGCGGCATGCTGCTGGACCAGGCCGCCGCCGGCGGACCCAGGAAGCTCAAGAGCGGCGCGAAGATCACCGCCGAGTACCTGGATGAGGTGCCGCGTGAGGAGTGGTTCGAGATTCGCCTCGAGGGCGAGGACGCGAACTCACAGCTCGAGCAGGCCTCCGAGCGGCTGAAGCTGCAGCGCAAGGCGTTCGAGAAGCGCCTCGACGACAAGAAGGCCAAGATCACCGCGGGTGATGACCTGGCTCCGGGCGTGCTCAAGATGGTCAAGGTATATCTGGCCGTGAAGCGGCGCGTGCAGCCGGGCGACAAGATGGCCGGCCGGCACGGCAACAAGGGCGTGATTTCGACCATCGTCCCGGTGGAAGACATGCCGTACCTGGAAGACGGTACGCCGGTCGACGTCGTGTTAAATCCCCTCGGCGTGCCCTCGCGCATGAACGTCGGCCAGGTACTGGAGACGCACCTGGGCTGGGCGGCGAAGGGCGTGGGCCTGAAGATCGGCCGCATGCTCGAGAGCCAGGCGGCGGTAGCGGATCTGCGCGGCTTTATCAAGCAGATCTACAACGAGACCGGCGGCCAGAAGGAAGCGATCGACAGCCTGAACGACGGCGATCTCAAGGCGCTTGCCAAGAACCTCACCAACGGTGTGCCGATGGCAACCCCGGTGTTCGACGGTGCCAGCGAGACCGAGATCAAACGCATGCTGAAGCTTGCGGACCTGCCGCTGAACGGCCAGACGTGGCTGTTCGATGGCCGCACCGGCGAGCGCTTCGAGCGCCAGGTCACGGTTGGCTACATGTACATGCTGAAGCTGAATCACCTGGTCGACGACAAGATGCACGCGCGCTCGACCGGGCC
>Ga0070761_10002591_pt1 | contig 11040 bp, 10 predicted proteins | sample HubBroMetageREF1_FD_66724 | JGI IMG/M metagenome (GOLD analysis project Ga0070761, IMG submission 66724) | Reference soil microbial communities from the Hubbard Brook experimental Forest, New Hampshire, USA - Hubbard Brook CCASE Soil... | ecosystem: Environmental > Terrestrial > Soil >...
TACGCCTCGCACGGCGACACGAAGCACATCGTGCTCTTCCCGGGCAATCCCGAAGAGTGCTTCTACTTCGCGGTCGAAGCGTTCGACCTCGCCGAGCGCTTTCAAACGCCGGTCTTCATGCTGAGCGATCTCGACATTGGCATGAACGACTGGGTGATCCCCCGCCTCAAGTGGGACGACGGCTACAAGCCGGATCGCGGTCGAGTGCTCACGCGCGAGGAGCTCGAAGCGATGCCGAAGTACCATCGCTACTCTCCGGAGGACGAGCTCGGCGTCGCCGCGCGCACTCTCCCCGGCGTGCATTCGAGGGGCGCGTTCTTTACGCGCGGCTCCGGCCACAACAAGCTTGGCGGTTACACGGAAATCCCCGACGAGTACCAGGAGGTCATGGACCGCCTGCAGCGCAAGCACCGGTTTGCGCGCGACCACGTCCCCGAAGCGATCATCGCGAACCGCCCCGGGTCGACGTTCGGAATCGTCACGATAGGCGGCTGCGATCTGGCCGTGCGCGAGGCTCTCGAAGAGCTGGAGCGCCAGGGGCACGTCGGGGACTACATGCGCATCCGAGGCTTTCCCTTCGGAGACGATGTCGAGGGCTTCCTCGAGAGCCACGAGGTCGTATTCGTCGTGGAGCAAAACCGCGACGGACAGCTGCGATCCCTCCTCTTGCTCGAGACCCGGGCACGTAAGGAGTCGCTGGGTTCTATACGAGCCTACGGGGGCTTCCCCCTTCAGGCCCGCCAGGTCCTCGAAGGGGTCCTCTCGCAGCAACGCGGGTCGGCCCGTGACGCGGAGGCACGCGAGCTGTGAGCTACATCAAGAAGCCGATCGCACGGCACCCCTCGCTGAAGGCCAACAAGGTCGGGCTTACGGTCCGCGACTACGAAGGGTCCATGTCGACGCTTTGCGCCGGCTGCGGGCACGACTCGATCACGGCGGCCATCGTGCGCGCATTCTACGAGCTCGACACGCCGCCTCACATGGTTGCCAAGCTCTCGGGGATTGGCTGTTCGTCCAAGACGCCGACCTACTTCGTCTCCGGCGCACACGGCTTCAACTCGGCGCATGGTCGCATGCCGGCCATTGCCACGGGCGCCGCTGCTGCCAATCGCGCGCTCACGTACATCGGCGTCAGCGGAGACGGGGACTCTCTCTCCATCGGCCTGGGCCAGATGTGCCATGCGATTCGCCGCAATGTGAACATGCTCTACGTCATCGAGAACAATGGCTGCTACGGGCTCACCAAGGGCCAGTTCTCGGCCTCGTCGGACATCGGCTCGAAGTCCAAACGCGGCGAGGCGAACACGCAAGCGCCCATCGATGCAGCCATGCTGGCCCTGACGTTGGGGGCAACGTTCGTGGCTCGCAGTTTCTCGGGTGACAAAGAGCAGCTCGTACCCATTCTCAAGGCAGGAATTCGCCACAACGGCTTCGCGCTCGTGGACGTGATCTCACCGTGCGTCACGTTCAATGATCACGAGGGTTCGACCAAGAGCTACTCGTACACCCGCAAGCATCAGCTCCCGATCATCGAGACCGATTTCGTTCCTCCCGCGCGACCCATCGAAACATCTTTTGCGGAGGGGACCACGACCCAAGTCACGCTGCACGACGGCAGCGTGCTCCGGCTTCACAAGGTAGGGCCGGGAGAATACGACCCGACCGAGCGCGGCGCGGTTTGGGCATATCTCCACGACAAGCAATCATCCGGCGAAACGCCCGTCGGGCTTCTTTTCGTGGACGAAAAAGGGGGCTCCGAAATGCACGAAGCCGCCAAGACGGTCGACCGGCCTTTGGCGCAGATCCCCTATGCGGAGCTCTGCCCCGGAAGCGAAGCCCTCGAGCGCCTGCAGCGCGCGTACCGGTGAGCGAGACCGACGCCGAGGAGGTATTGCGTCGGTGAGCGCTCGTCTTACGTTGGCATCATGGCATCGCCCATGCCCAGCATCTTCCTGGCGCACGGGGCGCCGCCTCTTCTGGACGACGCGTTGTGGATGGCGCAGCTTCGAGACTGGGCGGCGGCGATGCCTCGACCCGATGCGATCCTCATGATCTCAGCGCACTGGGAGCAGCGCCCGGTGACGCTCGGGGCGACCACCCCAGTGCCCCTCGTGTACGACTTCTACGGCTTCCCGCAACGCTACTACGACACGACCTATCCGTCGCCCGGCGCGCCGGCGCTCGCAGCGAGAATTCGGCAGCTTCTGGCGGGCTCTCAGCCCGTCGCCGACGCTCCGACCCGTGGGCTCGATCATGGCGCCTACGTGCCCCTCGTCGCGATGTATCCCGCGGCCGAGATCCCGGTCCTGCAAATGTCGATTCCCACCATGGATCCCGCGCCTCTCCTCGCGCTGGGGCGGGCGCTCGCGCCACTGCGCGATGAAGGCGTGCTCATCGTCGGGAGCGGATTCATCGTCCACAATCTCCGCGCCATTCGGCCCGGCGTCCCGACCGCGCCGCAGTGGGCCCTCGATTTCGACGAGTGGACGGCGCAAGCTCTTGCGAGGCGGGACGTCGACGCTCTCGTGAAATACCGTCAGATCGCCCCCGGAGTCGACATGGCCTTGCCGACCCACGAACACTTCGTGCCCGTGCTCATGGCGTTGGGCGCTTCGCTGGATCGCTCCGAAGCCGTCACCTTCCCCATCACGGGGCTCTGGTGGGGCGCGTTCACGAAGCGGTCGGTGCAGTTCGGTTCGAGCGCCTAAGGCTTGGCGCGGAGGAGCTTCGCTCCCGGTATCTTGTCGACGGCAAGCGTTTCCGCGTGAGCGGTGTAAAGCTCGGTGTATCCACAGCCGCGACACACGTAGGCCTGTATTTGGCCTATTTCGTCGTCCTTCCAGTCGTGGTGCTTCACATGCAACGACAGAGGGCGGACGTCGTCTCGATCATCACGGTCGGCGATGTGCGGTACGAAGAGGATCTCCAAGTGCGCGCATTTCGGGCAGGGCTGAGCCTTTCGCATCCAGCAGACGGTAACACCCAGCTTGAAGTGCCGACAATCCGTCACAAGAGGTCGAGAAACGCGAGAAGGCCGACCTTTTCCTCGGAAAAAAGAGGTTTCGTGCCCTCGGGTGCGCCATCGTGAAAAAAGCGCCCGTCTCCAAGCCTTGCTCGATCGAGCACGCTGGACAAGTCCTTGGCCGACCCGTTGGTGAAATACGGGTACTTCTTGTACAGCCGGCGGAGCGAAACGACGCGGGCTCCGGCTTCGTTCACATAGGGGAGCACGCCCGTTTTTTCGTAATCCGCGTGCGCCCATACGATGGCGCCCTCCCGCGCCATCACGAGTCCCTCCCACCGATCGAAAGGCACTCGGCTCGACGCGTCGTCCGCGATGAGGCGCGCCTCGTGGCACGACTCGCACTTGTCGCGAAATACCTCCGCCCCCGCTCGCTCGGTGACGCTCCATTTCGATCTTCCGACCACCGACGGATTGGGGCGATGCGAAAAGTCGATGAAAAATGTCATGAGCGCGCGGCGAAGCGCTTCCGGACCGACTTCGTCCCGCCCGACGAACAGCGCGCCGCCCCACGGCACCTCGGTGGCCCGAAGAGAGAACCAAGGGTCGTGGCCACTGTTGGCGCCCGCCACGCGAAACTCGTTATTGACCATCGTGGTCATGTCTCGGTCGAGCGCACGCGAGAAGTGGGGCCTGTTGTTGAAGAGGCCGAGCAGCGGCTTGGTCGTGGCATGCACGTCGCCCCGCCCCGTGGCATGGGTTCTTCCGTCGACGTAGCCCTCGAAGTGGCAGGTTTCGCAGGTGAAGCGACTCAGGCGGCCCTCGGACGAGTCCCAAGGCGCCATGATCGTCGTGAAAAAAAGCGCTTCGCCGAGACGCGAATCGATGGATCGCGATGCCGACTGCTCATCGGGTACCGGCACAACGTCCGTGTCGTGGGGTGACATTCGCACCCACGCGTCGAGGAGAGGATTGGCGATCACGAACGAACCGTCCGAGAGCCGTTCGAGTGTGGCGCTGCCCGGCGGCAGCTCGGAGGTAGTCGTCGGCTGACTGCCGGTCACGTCGAGCATCGCAAAGCGATCCGACCCGTAGGCTGCAACCGCGAGCTCGAGCCGATCTTGCGGGTCACGCCAGAGCCGGAGGGCTTTGGGCACGACCAAGCCCAGAGCCGACAGGTTCTCCTCGCGGATCTTGTCCACGTGTCCATGGGAGACCCGGTAGATGGTGGCGAACGAGTCGATGAACCCGAATGAGCCCTGGGTCCGGTCCAGAGGATGATCTTCGACTCCTCCCACGGCGACGACGAGCGAGCCGCCGTCTTCGATCGCGTCGAGGCCCCACATAGGACCGTCGTGCGTGAGTCGGACCTCGCCCCGTTCGAGCGGAATCCCGCGGGCATCGACGTCTCGGACGATGACCGTGTGATCCAGAAGGCAGTCGACCAGAAGCTCCTTCGCCAGCCGCAAGACGTGCAGAGGACCGTGGCACAGAGGAGAGTCGACCCGAGACACGGGCAGGGAGGGTCCACTCGAGGCAGGCGGCTCGAAGGTGATGAGGCGCCCGTCATGCTCCTCGACGACGTAGAGAACGCCCTCGGGGCCCGCTGCCACGTCACGCATGGCCCGTACGCCCGGCAGATCGACGAATCCGGCAAGCTGGAGCACGCCGCCGACACGCGCGTAGCGCGCAATGTGGCTCGAAAGCTCTCCGACCACGAACACGTCACCGTCGGCCGCCACCGCAAGGCCCGTGGGAGACTCGGGAGCCGGCAAGCGAGCGACCTCTTTCAGCGACCCGTCGAGCTCCACGAGGGCGCTTCGCCCGCGAAGCAAACCGAGCAGACGCGGCGTTCCTGCGCCGTCATCCCAACGTGCGGCTCGCAGCACGTAGGGATCGGGGCCGAACGTGGACTCCGAGGTTCTGGCGCGCGCGAAGTCGACCTTGCTCCGCGTTTCGTTTTCGAACGCTCTCAGAGCGGAGAGGGGATCTTCGGCAGCAGCCGGCAAAACCGGTCGCCCGGGGGAGCACCCTGCCCACCCGGCGAGTCCCGCGAGAAGCGCTCCGAGCGCGCAGACGAGCCTACCGCTTACCAGCCGCCGCCACCGGCATCGCCTCTGGCCGTCTGCGGGGAGACGTTGCTGGCGGACTCGGGCGGCGCCGAGTTCACGTTGTCGGCGCACGCAGCGACGAGGGCGGCCAGGGCGCCAGAGGCGAGAGCGAAGAGGAGTAGAGTTGCGCTGATCTGTTTCATGGTTGCGTCAGCAGATCACATTCGGGACGGTTCGCGAAGCCCGAAATCGCGGAGGGTGTCTACCGGCCCTCACACACGCTCTTCAGGAGCTAGGACGCAGGGATCGGGCGCGTCGTCTGGCTCGACCTGAAGCGTCGCGTGCTCGATGCCGAACCGGTCGTGCAGCTCCTTGCATGTGCCGCTCACGAAGGTCGGCTCGAGGGAGCTCGCCGGCATCACGAGGTGCGCGGTGAGCGCAGTCTCGGTCGTGCTCATCGCCCAGACGTGCAGGTCGTGCACTTGGCGCACCTGAGGGCGTTGCTCCAAAAATGCGCGAACGGCGTCGATATCGATTTTCTCCGGCACCGCATCGAGGACGAGATCCATCGAACGACGCAGGAGCGACCAGGTACTGATGAGAATGAGAAGCGAAACGACGATCGCGGTCGCGGGATCCGCCCAAAGCCAGCCCGTCGCGCGGATGACGAGGCTGGCCGCGACGACGCCGAGCGAAATCGCGGCATCGCCGACGAGGTGCACGAAGGCTGCGCGCACGTTTAGGTCGCTTCCTCGACCGCTGAAGAAGAGAGCTGCCGAAACCCCATTGACGACGGCCCCGCCAAGAGCGACGAAGACCACCGTTTGCACGTCGATGGGTTGGGGGGCCGCCAGGCGGCGGATCGACTCCCACATGACTCCGCCCGTTGCGACGAGCAGCAACACGGCGTTGGCCAGGGCTGCGAAGACCGTGAGCCGCCGGTATCCGTACGTGCGCCGCTTGGTGGGCTTGCGCTGCGCGAGAATCGCAGCGCCGCTCGCGAGCATCAAACCCAGCACGTCACCGAGGTTGTGCCCCGCATCGGCCAGGAGGGCCATCGAGTGGGCAAGTAAGCCGTAGACCACCTCGACCACGACCAGGGCGAAGTTGAGCACGACCCCAATGCCGAAGGCCCGCACCGTGCCTCCGCCATGGGAATGGCCATGGTGATGATCGTGGTGATGATCGTGATGCTCGTGATCGTGATCGTGATCGTGAGCGTGCGACTTCCCCTCGGACCCCGACTCGCTCGTGCCGAGCTGGGGCTTTAGCGAGCTCACGCGGCCGAAGCCATCTGCGCACGCGCAGGAGCGTGCCGGCTCCCTTTGAGCCCGTAGTAGACGATGTAGAGGTAGCAGAGGGCCGGGGCGATGAAGGCCAGGTGAAGGCCGATGTGATCGGCGAGGCTCGCGTGAATGAGCGGAACGACGGCACCCCCCACGATGGCCATGCAGAGGATCCCCGACCCTTGTTCGGTATCCGGGCCGAGGCCGTCGAGGGCGAGGCTGAAAATCGTCGGAAACATGATCGAGTTGAACAGGCCTACCGCGAGGATGGTCCACATCGCGGCCGGCCCACCGAGCAGGAGGCTCAGAACGACCAACGACGACGCTACGCCCGCGTTGATCGCCAGCAGGACTCCAGGGCGAATTTGGGCGAGCAAGTACGAGCCTGCGAAACGGCCCACCATCGCGCCCCCCCAATACAAGGGGAGGTATTGGCTCGCTTGCGCGGCCGTCATGCCGGCGATCTCCGGCAGGCCCATGAAGTTGACCAGGTAGCTCCCTATCGAGACCTCGCCCCCGACGTAGACGAAAATCGCCACCGCGCCGAGTACCAAGTGACGGTGGGACCACGCGCCCAAGCGGCGCGCGCCACCGTCTCCATCGGCGGCAGCGGCCTCCACTTTGGGAAGCTTGAACAGGGCCATGGCCACCGCGATCACGCCGAGCGTCGCCGCGAGGCACAGGTAGGGAACCTGGACGGACGAAACCTCCGCGGCGCGATCCGCGGGCGACCCCGACGCCAAGTCGGCCGCGCTCCGCCCGCTGCCGCTCAGAATGAAGTAACCGCCGAAGAAAGGAGCCAGGATCGTTCCGAATGAATTGAACGCCTGCGTGAAGGTCAAGCGAGCTGACGCGGTCTCAGGCCGCCCGAGAATCGTGACGTAAGGATTCGCGGACACCTGAAGCACGGTGATGCCTGCCGCGAGCGTGAAGAGAGCGCCCAAAAACAGGCCATACGAGCGAACGGCGGCGGCCGGATAGAGAAGCAGACAGCCCGTGGCCGCGACGAGCAGGCCGATGACGATGCCACGCTGGTAACCAATCTTCTGGACGAAGACACCCGCCGGGAGCGACACGAAAAAGTACGCCGCAAAGAAACAGACCTGGATGAAAGAGGCCTGGGTGTAGGTCAACGAAAACGCCGCTTTGAGGTGCGGGATGAGAATGTCGTTCAGACACGTGAGAAACCCCCACATGAAAAAAAGCGACGTGAGAATCGACAGAGGCGCCAGGTAGCTTTGCGGCGCCGCTCCGGTTGCGGCGGATACCGCGGGGGCTCTGGCGGGGGCGGTAGCCAAGTCGGGTCTCCTTGCTTGAGCAGCGCTCCGAGGCGCTCAAGAGCGGCGGCTCACGTTACGGAAGAGGGCTTGGTTGTCAAGGTACCGAAGCTCGGGAGCGCGCTCGCTCCAGCAAGCGAGCATGCACGCCAGGAACTGGCTCAGCCAGGACCGGGCTCCGGAATGGGCTCGACTTTGCCGAGCATGAAGACGAAGCAGACGATGCCGATAAGGAGGATGACCCCCGCGGTGAAGAAGGCCCCGACAAACGAGTTCGTGGCCCCGACGATGTAGCCGGTAACGATCGGAGCCAACCAGCCCATGACGTTGTTGGCGAAGTTCATGATTCCACCGACCGTCCCCACGCTCCCCTTGGGCGCGATCAGAGACGGCAGCGACCAACCGACCGGCGCGGCAAAACCGAGCCCTCCGAGCGCGATCGATATCCACAAGACGGCCCACTTCGGATCGGTCGTTTGCGTGGCACCGAAGAGAAACAGCCCGAGCACCATCCCGATGACGAAGATGGTCTTGCGGACTCGAGTGCCGTCCCAGCCACCCGCGATGAGGTAATCCACCAGCCAGCCGCCCACGATGATGTCGGTCATGGTGGCGACGAGCCACGGGATCGTGGTCGTCCACGCCGACTGCATGATCGTCATGTGCATCGTCTTCACGAAGTAGCCTGGAAGCCACGTCAGGAAGAGATAGAAGGAGTAGCCGTACGCGGCAAACCCGATGGCAAGACCCCAGATCTTCGTTTGACCGAGAAGGTAAACAAGCATGCCGGTAGCGCTCGCGGGTGCCACGCCCTCGGGCGTCGCGCCTCCCTCACGGATGTACGTTCGTTCGAGGTCAGTGAGCTTCTTGTCCTCGCTGGGGTCGCGATAAATGACCCAATAGGCGATGAAGTAGATGAAGCTCAAAGCAGCCGTCATCGCGAAGCCCGACCGCCAACCCCACCGCGCCACGAAGAAGCCGACGAGTGGCACGCCAATCACGCTGGAGAACTTCGCGGCGGCGTCGAAAATCGCCGTCGATAGCCCCCGCTCCCTGCGGGGGAACCAGTACCCGGTGCCCTTCGAACTCACCGGGAAAGCCGGGGCTTCGGCCACGCCGAGCATGAGCCTCGCGATGTACACGCCAGAGAAACCCCCGGCGATTGCGGTGATCGTCGAGGCCACGCCCCAAAGAAACGTACCGATTCGGCCAACTCTCTTCACGCCGTAGCGGTCGAGGATGAGTGCAGTGGGAATCTGGCAGATCGCGTAGAGCGGGAAGAAAGCACCGAGCAGGTGGCCGACCTGGTAATCGGTAAGCACGAATTCCTTGCGCAGCGCGGGGATCGCAATCGACAGATTGACCCGATCGAAATAGTTGATGAGAACGCCCGTCCCGAAGAGCATTCCCATCATCCAGCGCCGCCTCGGAATCGCCTGCTGTCCTTCGCTCACGACGTTCATGACACCCTCCTCCTCGCAAAGGACCGCGGCGCGTGACCAGGGCCGCCCCCTCGAGCGCGCGGAGTATGCCCAGATGCCTTCGCCTCAGCCAGTGATATTCCAACGCGCAGGTCCGACGCTGTGCGGCATGGGCTCGACGTCAGCGAACGTCGAGAGCATAGGTTTGCCAGCCGACGCCCCCTCGATCGTCGCGCAAAACGACCCAAACTGTGACCGGACCGGGCCCCGTCGGCGTTTGCCACCCGTTGTCGCTCGTGACCTGAGTGTCGGTCCCGGCGCGGCCGGTTGCATCCGAATCGAACGCGCCGCCAGTGGCAAACCAGGAGACCGCGATCCCTTCGCGCTGATCGACGAGACCCCCGGATTGCGTGTCGAAGACGACGTAGCGCTCGGCGCCGGTGCATCCCAAGGGGTGCGCGCAGTCCATGCTCGGGCCCGGACAGCAATCCGCGGTGCTCACTATAACGCTCGGGCCGCACGACGTGCAGCTCGCGCCGGTCTCGTCGGGACCGCACACGCCGTCATTGGCAACGTCGACGAGCGGGCAGGTCGCCCACGCCGCCTGCAGGTAAACATGCTGGCCCGCCGCGACCGCATTGGGCATCACGCCCGGCCCGTCCGCCACCCAGGGCGTGACGCTCTGGGTGCAAGGGGCCACCGAGGGCTCGCAAAGGCCAAGGGACGCTACGAGAGGATTGGTGTTCGGGTGGTAGCGCTGGGCGAATGCCGCCACCACGTTGGGCGAAGCCTGCGCAAGCCCGCACGAGAGGCGGGTCTCGGCGATCACCGTGAGATTCGAGCCTGCGCCGGGAGCGAGCGCACGCACGGGTTGGTAGTAGCCTCCGGTAACGTCCGGATCGACCGGCCGACCGGGAGGCTGACCGGGCATGGGCTGGGGCACGTCGGGCCCGAACTGGCGGCAAGCGTCACTGGGCATCGTGCCGGTCACAGGGTTGCCGACGCCGAGCGAGGTGAACCATGGGCCGGACGCGTAGAGACACAGCGGGCTCACGGGCTCGAGCTCTGCGAGGGGCTTGCGCTCATTGCAGATGGCCCAGTTGACGGTCGACGGGGTGATGGGACCGCTGCTGTCCACATACAACGCCGCAAACTCCAAGGTACCCATGGGCGCTGCCTCGGCGGGTCCCCCCTCGGAGCCGGCGCGGACTGCGAGAATCTGGGGCGCAGTGACGAGCGACACCGTGTCGTCGAGGTTCGGCTTGCAGGCGGATGCCGCAGCGAGCGCGACGAGAGCGAGCCCGCGCTGCCACTGCCGGCGGGAGGGTCTGGCCTCTACCACGTCAGCCTCCCCCCAATGACGGGCAAGATCGGCATGCCGGTAATGTACCCGCGCTGCGTGTAGTCGGTGTTGTAGACAATCTCCTCGGGGTTCGCGTGATCGGTTACGTTCTGAACGTCGAGGTACACCTCGCAATCGGCTCGACCGAGCTTGAAGCGTTTGCTCCCGCGTACGTCCAGAGCCCAAAACGGGGGAATGCGGATCGAATTCTGCGGTCCGAAGATGGGCTCGTAGTACGCGTCCTGGTAGTGGCCGATGACGGGCGTGCGCGGATAGCCGGTGGCATACCGGAAGCGCGCTCCGACCTCGAACCCGTGCCCGAGGTCGTAGGAGCCCAGTGCCGTGAATACGTGCGTCTGGTCGTAATCGAATAGACGCCAGTCGAGGGTAGGCGCGTCCTTTCGCTGGCTCCTCATGATCGTGTAGCTCACCCACCCGAAGAAGTGGCCCACCTGCTGCTGACGAAGGAGGAACTGAGTGCCGTACACCCTTCCGATGCCCGTCTGATCGAGCGCGTGACCGTCGTAAGGGTTTTGCTCCTGACTTCGGACGACGAGGTTCTGTGACTCCGATAGAAACGCCGTCGTCTCGACGGAAAGCGCGTCGGTAAGCTGAAGCGCGCTGCCCACGAGGTAGTGCTGCGCCGTCGAGAGAGCGAGCGTCGGCGTGCCGAAGCTCGCCGAGAGGTCTTCGGGCTGCGG
>Ga0070761_10002592_pt1 | contig 11040 bp, 7 predicted proteins | sample HubBroMetageREF1_FD_66724 | JGI IMG/M metagenome (GOLD analysis project Ga0070761, IMG submission 66724) | Reference soil microbial communities from the Hubbard Brook experimental Forest, New Hampshire, USA - Hubbard Brook CCASE Soil... | ecosystem: Environmental > Terrestrial > Soil > Temperate...
CAACTTCGAGAGTGAATGGACGGAGTCCTGGGGCTTGTCTCGTGCGCTCCCTGGAGGAAGTGCGCATCAAAAAGGTCCGCGGCTGAAGCCGTCCCAGAGTAATGCGCCAATTCAGCAGCCTGAAGGCTGCTGCTCCCTCCGTGTTTCGGGATTTGTGTTGCGAACTTTTGAAGACAAGACTCTAGAAAGAACTTCGCATCAAGGACCTTTCTCGAAATTCTGATTCGCACACCATCAAGCAACGGCCAGACGATTCGGCATGACATAAGGAAACTGTTCCCTTTCGGCCAGAGCGGTGAAGATTGAGAACAATTCCTGGTCCCACCATCCTTTACCTACCTCCAGGTGCATCTGTTCGAGCGCTTCGTCGCGGCCAAGCGCGCGCTTGTAGGGCCGTATGGTGGTGAGAGCGTCGAAGACATCGGCCAGTTGCATTACGCGGGCCAGCAGGGGAATCGCGCCGCCGCTCAAGCCGTCGGGATAGCCGCTGCCGTCCTGCTTCTCGTGATGATGGCGAATGAGAGGGAGGACCGGGTAGAACGAGCGCAACGGACGGCAGATGTTTTCACCGATCAAAGTGTGGGTTCGCATCACGGTCCACTCCTCCGCCGAAAGAGACGAAGGCTTGAGCAGGATGGCGTCGGGAACGCCGACTTTTCCGATGTCGTGGACCGAGCCACCCAGGTGGAGCGCCCGCAGATCTTCGTCGGGGAGACTGAGTTCTTTGCCCAGCAGCACCGAGTATTCAGAAATTCTGATGCAGTGGCCATCGGTATAGGGATCCTTGGCCTCGATGCTGCGCCCCAGGGCCATGAGCACATGATCGGCGCGGTCGAGCTCGTCGGTATACTCCTTGCGCTTGAGCAGGCAGCGGACGCGAGCGCGAAGCTCGGTGCGGTCAATTGGCTTGATAAGAAAATCGTCGGCGCCGGCGTTGATACCCATCAACCGGTCCTGGGCATCGGACAGGGCGGTCACCATCACGACAGGTATAAGACGGGTGTCGGGGTGCTGCTTAATATCGCGGCAGACTTCGAGACCGTTTTTGTAGGGGATGTTTACGTCGAGCAGAATGATGTCGGGTGGGGACTGGCCAATGTACTGTTCGGCTTCTAAACCATCAGCGGCCAGAGTTACAGCATACCCCTCGTGCTCAAGTATCTCACTGAGGAGTTCACACTGAATTGGATCGTCATCGACAACAAGGACCTTGGCCTGCACGCCAGTTATCCTCAGGGTGTTGTCAAATCCGGGGAAAAAGAAATGTCTAACTGATCGAGCTAACTTTTCGTCGCAGTTTAACTGCTGTGAGTTATGACCACGGGGGAATGGTAGCCGGATCATAACCGGTTTTGGGGCACGATCAAAACGATTTTATGCGGGAAATGCAAATAGTGGAAACATTTAGCGGCAGAATTTAGGTAACCTTATCAAATTGTTACTTTAGCTAAGATAATTTTCTAACTCGATAAAACTCAAATAACAAGATCCGCATCGTTAATCCGCCTCGACTGGGGGCTCGGAGTTACAACTTTAGTGTTAGTTGGCAGTTGGCATGTTGTATAAATCATCGGGGCGTGGTCTCCCACATCTCAAAATCGAGATGTGGGGCACCCGTGATTTGTGGTGGATTATGCGAAGAACAACTGCAGATCTTTCGACTCCGCTCAAGATCGCAGCGCTCGGGATGACATGGTATGAGAATTTGTTTCAAGCGCCGTTTACCGTGCTATGGGGCGGGGCGGTATTGCGGCTCTTGCGAGCGTGCCGGCGTGCGCGGCTCTGCTGGTAAATGCTGAGGGCGGTAATCAGATTCACGGAATCGCGCTCGAAACACTCAGCGCAACGAACCGGATAGGTGAAGAGCAGCAGACGGACGTAATCTGCCACGCGCAGCCGCGAGAGACGGATTCGTTCAGACCCGCAGATGGGACAGATCATACCCTTCGATCTCCACGAGCGCTACGGGACTCAACGTGCAAGAAAGTGGAGGATATAAATGAACTTTCGAAGGCCCGCTGCTTAGACGGTACCACAACCTTTGATGGCGCTCGAGCGAGGTTGTTAGCGAGCAAACGACGTAAGGGCTTTGATAAAGCTGTTCGCCGCCGCGGCCGGGGGAAAGGAAAGTCAGGAGGGAAAAAGCGACCCTGGGGTATCGGAGACGGAAGCAAGGCGGGAACGGCGACGGGGCTGCTGGGAGACGGGCAAGGAGAGCATACCAGCGATTTCGCGCAGCTCGGAACGCGCCTGTCCGATGATTGCGGCCAGTTTGTCGCGGCGACCGGCGCGGTCAGCAGGCAAAGGCAAGGAAGACTGGGGATTGCGGCGGGGAGCAGATTGCTCGAGCGCCTGGCGCGCGCCGGGAATGGTGTAGCCCTGTTCGTGGACAAGGCGCTTGATATCGAGCACCATCTCAACGTCGCGACGGCGGTAAAGCCGCTGACCTGTTCCGCTCTTATTGGGCTTTAGCTGCGGGAACTGTGACTCCCAGAAACGGAGAACATAGGTTTCAAGACCACAGATGCGGGCGACATCTCCAATTTTGAAATAGAGGCGGTCGGGGATGGCGGGGGAATCGGGGGAAGGTGCGGCGCGTTTCCGCGACGGTTGGATGCTCATAGAATTCAATAGGAACGAAAGGGCCTGGAGAGACACCTCGCTCTTCGTGCGAGTATAGGAAGACACGGTCGCACGTGGGAAGCCTATTCGGGATGCGGAATAATGTTGGGGACCAAGGTAGTGACCCCTATTTCGATGTTTCCGGAGGGTGCGGGTCTGGAGACCCGCACGACAACCGGTCTGGGGACCGGCGCTACTCGGCACGCGGCGCCAAACGACATTGAACGGTTCGCTGTAACCAAAACGGCGGAAAGGCATCAATAGGGCTATGAGCACTGAAAAAGCGACATTTGGAGCAGGATGCTTCTGGGGCGTGGAAGCGGCTTTTGCGGCGATACCAGGAGTGACGGCGACAGCGGTGGGATATGAGGGCGGATCGCTGGAACGGCCGACCTACAAAGACGTTTGCACCGACAAGACCGGCCACGCCGAGGTGGTGGAGATCGACTTCGACCCGGAGAAGGTGAGCTATGCCCACCTGCTGGATGCGTTCTTCAAGATGCACGACCCGACCACGATGAACCGCCAGGGGCCCGACTGGGGGGCGCAGTACCGCTCGGCAATCTTCTTCCACACGCCGGAGCAGGAGCAGCAAGCGCAGGCCAAGATTACGGAGTTGACCGAGGCCGGCGCTTACAAGCCGAAGCGGATTGTGACCGTGGTTGAGCCGGCGCAGACCTTCTGGCGCGCCGACGAGTACCACCAGCGCTATCTTGAAAAGCGCGGCATGGCGAGCTGCCATATCTGACGATTGGCAGGTACGCCTTCGCGGCGATGGTCTAAATTACAGTCAATGAAGATAGCTGTCTGCGCCGCCGTCGCTCTTTTTGCAATGAATTCCGCCGGTCAAAACACACATCAGTCGGGCACCGGCCAGTTCGACAGCAAGGCTGCCGAGCGGTTTGCGAGTCTCGCTTTGGCCTGCGTGCACAAAGAGTATCCCAACCACATAAGCCACACATTGAACAGCGACGCGGACGTAGCGCCACCGCGCGAGCTGACTCCGGCCTTCTATGGTTGCTATGACTGGCATTCTTCAGTGCACGGGCATTGGTTGCTGGCCAGGCTGGCGAAAACTTACCCAGATGCGCCGTTTGCGGCCCCAGCTCGCGCGGCACTGCGGCAGAGCCTGACCACTGCGAACATCGCCAGGGAGGCCACATATCTGCGAGGAGACGGACGCGCGAGTTTCGAGCGCCCCTACGGGCTGGCGTGGCTTTTGCAGCTCGCCGCGGAACTGAAGGAGTGGGACGATCCCGAAGCAAAGGAGCTGGCCGCCAATCTGCGTCCGCTTGAGGACGCCGCCGTGAGCAGATTGAGCGACTGGCTGCCCAAACTCTCGAACCCGGTGCGGATCGGCGAGCACGATCAGTCGGCTTTTTCTCTAGGCCTGATGCTGGACTACGCACGGGGCGCCGGCAACAGGCCGTACGCCGATTTGATTGTGACGAAGGCGCGTCAGTTCTACCTCGGCGACAAGGACTGCCCGCTGGCCTACGAACCCTCGGGTGAGGACTTTCTGTCGCCGTGCCTCGGCGAAGCCGATTTGATGCGTAGGGTGCTGCCGAGCGATGAATTTGCGACGTGGCTCGGGGCATTTATGCCGCAGATTCCAACGTCGGGAGACGGGACCTGGTTGCGGCCCGTTGTGTCGCCTGACCGAAGCGATCCGAAGCTGGCGCATCTTGACGGACTCAATCTGAGCCGGGCATGGATGCTGGAAGGAATCGCCTCGGGATTGCCGAAGGGCGACAAGCGTCTGGCCGCGATTGAGACGGCAGCTGAGGCGCACAGGCAGGCAGGCCTGACCGCTGTAACCGGTGAGAATTACGAGGGAGGCCATTGGCTTGGGAGCTTTGCCGTCTACCTGGTGACGAAACGCGGAATCCAGAAGCAGCCGTGATGGGCCCGGCCAAGTTGCGCTCCGAATTCTATTCAATTCTCAGTGCTTTTACCGGGTCGATTGACGCTGCGCGCTGCGCCGGAATGATTCCGGCAATGGCGGCCGCGAGCGCGAGCACTCCAATGGAGATGGCCATCACCGGCACGTTCACGCTGGTGATCTCGAAAAGCTGCGACTTGACGTAGCGAACGCAGAAAATGGCAATGGGGACGCCGATGACAAGGCCGATGAGGGCTTGCAGCATGGCTCCGCGCATAACCATGGCGATAACGCGGCTGCGCGCGGCGCCCAGCGCCATGCGGATGCCAATCTCTGGGGTGCGGCGGACGACGGTGTAGGCCGTGACGCCATAAAGACCGATGGCGGCGAGCAGAAGCGCGAGCAGACCGAAGAGCGAGGTGAGGCGAGCGATGAGCCGCTCCTCGACGAATCGATCGTCAATCTGCTGCTGGAATGTCTGGAACTTGACGATGGTGAGGTTGGGATTGATGCTCGCCAGGGTATCGCCGACGGTTTTTTCAAGACCCGGGATGGGGCGGCTGGTCTGAATGACGATTGCACCGGCATACATGGACTCGTCCTTTTCAATAGGGTCGTCAGGGTCGTTGGGTGCGCCGGCACGCTGGGTAAGCGGCAAGAAGTACATGGTGTGGTCTTTCCAGTAGACGCTGGTGTAGGTGGTGTCTTCGACAACGCCGACGATCTCGTGTGCTCCATCCTTGCCTATGGAGCCGGGGCCGGAGTTGCCAAAACGATGGCCGATGGGATTGCGCTTGCCGAAGAACTGCTTGACGAATTCCTGGTTGACGACCGCGACCGGAGGCGCATTCATGGTGTCCTGCGAGGTGAATCCGCGGCCCAGCACAACGTGAGTGCCCACCGAATCAAAGTACTCCGGCGTGCCTTTCACCCAGGAAGCGCCCTTGTTGATGTCCGGGTCGCCCTGAACTTTCACGCCCGATCCCCAGTTGTCCTCTTCCATCGGCGTGTACGTGGAGAGACCGACCTTGACGACTCCCGGAATGGCGTGGAAGCGATCGACGATGGACTGGTAGAGCGGCTCGACCTCAGTGTTCTTGTAGCCGGCGGCCTGGGGATTGATGTGGGCGATGTAGCGATTGGTCGCGTCGAGCTTCATGTCGACGTTCTCGGCTTTGTTGAGACTCTGCGCAAACAGGCCCGCAGCAACCAGGAGCACGAGGGAGAGCGCGGCCTGCAGCACAACCAGTGCGCGCTGCAAAAGCGAGGCTCCGTGTGCGGTGGTGCGCGCGTTGGAGCGCAGAGCTTCAGCGGGCTGGGCACGGGCGGCCATGAGCGCCGGCGCAAGTCCAAACAGGATGCCGGTGACGAGCGAGAGACCAAATGCAAAGCCGATGACCAGCGGCGAGGGCGAAGCACTGACCGGCATGTTGTGCTGGCTGGGGAAGGCGAGCGCCAAAAGCGCGTGGGCTCCGAGATAGGAGACGGCGAGACCCAGCAGGCCGCCCATGCCGGAGAGCAGAACGCTTTCAGTGAGGAGCTGGCGGACGATGCGGCCGCGCTGCGCGCCGAGTGCGGCGCGGATGGAAAGCTCAGCGCGGCGGCTCATGCCGCGCACCAGCAACAGGTTGGCGATATTAGCGCAGGCGACCAGAAGAACCAGCGCGGCAATCCATTGCAGCAGCCTCAGGTGGTCCTTGTAATCGTCTTGCATGTTCTGGATGCCTCCGCCGCCGGGCGTGAGGACAACGTGTGTGCGGGGAAGATTTTTCTTGGCGCGCTCATCAGTAAATGTCTTGAGCGGCGCGTAGGTCTGTTTCAGAAGCGTGCTTGCCTTGGCCTGGAGCGCCGAAATTGAAGTTCCCGGCTTGACGCGGCCGATGATGTAGGCCCACTGCACGTCGGGATCGGTGAAGTACGGCGCGCCGCTCACCGGGTCCATCGCGTTCATCGGAAGAAAGTATTTGGGCGGATTGGTATCGATGCGGTCGCCGTAGAAGCCCTTGGGCGCGATCCCGATGACGGTGACGGGCTTGGTATTCACGTAAAAAGTGCTGCCGACTACACTGGGATCGGCTGCGTAGTCCTGCTGCCAGGCGTCGTAGCTCATGACCGCGGTGATGCCTACGCCTTTGGCATCGTCGGCATCGACAAAGAAGCGGCCCGCCGCCGGCGAAAGGCCGAACACGCGGAAGTAGTTGGCGGAGACGAATGTGCCCATGACGGATTTGGCAACTGCATGGGGTAAGGAGCGGCGAACGGTGATTGGCCGCCAGGCGTAGCCCGACTCCATGGCGGCGAGCTCTTCAAACTCGGGCAGGTTCTTCTTGAACATGTAATAGGTGTCAGTGGCGAAGAGCGAGTAATCGCCATTGTCGCTCCAGCCGCCGTTCACACAGCAATCGTCTGTGTCGCCGATCCGGATGAGGGTTTTGGGATCGGTTACCGGCAGGTTATGGAGCAGGATGGCATTGACCAGAGTGAAGATGGCGGAGTTGGCGCCGATGCCAAGCGCGAGCGTGAGCAGCACCGTAACGGCGAACCCGGGCGTCTTGCGCAATTGGCGAAGCGCATAAGCAATATCCTGCAACAGAATTCCCATCTCCTGACCTCCAGACACAGGTTAAGATACAAACCTTGAAAAGAATGTTACACGTAGTAACAGTTTGACGCCAGCCTGTTGAAATTGGCACAAGGGGATTGGAAATTCGTCATTTGCGGATTAAGACGGAGAAAGAGTGAAGAGGTTGGGTGCGTTGCGGGAATGGATTTGCGAGTTTTGACCGTCCGATTCACAGCCGGGCGGCATGAAGAGTTGCGCTAACCTAATCCCTTATGGGGCGCATCCGGATTCTTTCCGATCAGGTGGCAAATCAGATTGCCGCCGGCGAAGTGGTGGACCGCCCCGCGTCAGTGGTGAAGGAGCTGCTGGAAAACGCGATTGACGCCGGCGCGAACCGGATTCGCGTTGAAGTGGAAGGCGGCGGCCGCAAGCTGATCCGCGTGGCCGACGACGGCCAGGGAATGAATCGCGACGACGCGCTGCTGGCCTTTGAGCGACACGCCACATCGAAGCTGCGCTCTGCCGACGATCTGCTGGCAATTGCGACACTTGGCTTCAGAGGCGAGGCGCTGCCATCGATTGCATCGGTGGCGCGAGTGACGCTGGAGACGGCAACGGAAGGGGAGTTTTCCGGCACAAAAATTGATATTGCCGGCGGGAAGATTCTGCATGTAGAGGACGCCGCACTGCCGCGCGGAACCACGATTGCGGTCAGCGATCTGTTCTTCAATACGCCGGCGCGGCGCAAGTTTTTGCGGGCCGAGTCGACCGAACTGGCGCACGTGACGGCGCTGGTGACGCATTACGCCTTGGTTCATCCGGAGATGCATTTCGAGCTGCTGTCGGCCAGCCACGCGATTGTTACCGCACCTCCGGTGGCCCGAACGGCCGAACGCATCTACCAGATCTTCGGCAAAGAAACCCTGGGCCAATTGTTGCCGGTTGCAGCCGAACTGCCGCTCGACCGCGTGGGGCTGCCCGAGCCGCCGCCGTGGAAGGTCGATCCAGATGCGCCGAAGCGCGTTCCCGGCACGATTCGGCTCACAGGGTTCTACTCGAAGCCCGAGTTGCAAAAGCTGAATCGCAACTCGATCTACATTTTTGTGAACAAGCGTTTGATTCGGGACCGGCTGCTGATGCACGCGATCACCGAGGCCTACCGGAACGTGATCCCTCCCACGAGCTTTCCGGTGGTTTTGATCTTCCTCGAGATGCCGCCCGAAGAGGTTGACGTGAACGTACATCCGGCCAAGACCGAAGTGCGCTTCAGGCAGCAGACGCTGGTGCACGATTTTGTGCGCGATAGCCTGCGCACGGCGCTGGTAAAGGCGCGGCCGGCGGCGGGGTTCCTGAACGCGTTGAACTCGCAACCAACGGCAAGCCCGTCGTTGATTCCCACTGCTGCTTCGCCGCTGCCGAGCGCTCCGGGTGAGATGCCTGACTCGGACCCCGAGGCCTCAGAAATGGCGGGAACCGATGCGGAGCCGTTCCAACTGACGCCGCGCCAGCCATCGCCTGTGCCGGGGAGGTTGCCATTCGGGGGACCCGAGGGCGGCGAACCTGGTTCCGACTTTGGATCTCGCTTCGGTGGTTTCGATCCGCGCTTTCTCGACCGAGAGGCCTGGGGCGAAGCTGCGGCGGCGCTGTTTCAGCCTGCGGTACAGCAAAACGGGCTGGAATGCAATCCAGGGAGCCCTGTCGGGCTGGAGGGATCGGAGGGAGCTGGGGCAGGGGCTGCGGCGGCAATCGTTGAGGCAGAGCAATCCGCAAAGAATCTAAACCACTTAGGGTCGCTCAAACCGCTGGGGCAACTGAGAGAATCTTTCATTCTGGCCACTGGAGAAGGCGGTCTGTGGATCATCGATCAGCATGTTGCACATGAAAGAGTGCTTTTTGAAAAAATTTTGCGCGAACGACAGGTGGAGCGGGTGCAGCGGCAACGGCTGCTGATGCCGATGCTGGTTGAGCTGAAACCTGAACAAATGATTGTATTTGCGCGCATTGCCGAGGAATTGGAGCGAAACGGGTTTGAGGTTGAGCCATTCGGTCCCCAGACACTTGCGGTGAAGGCTGCGCCGGTGGGGCTGGAGGGCGCGGAGCTGGAGCGAACGCTGGCGGAAGTGATTGAACAATCGGCTGGAGACAGTTTCGACGACGACGAACAACCGAAGCAAAATGAGCATCTTACGTCGCTTCGCAGCCGCATTGCAGCATCGATAGCGTGCCACTCGGCGATCAAGGTAAACACCCCCCTTGACCCGGAACGTATGGAATGGCTATTGTTGGAACTTGCAAAGACGAGTCATCCGACAAGCTGCCCCCATGGACGTCCAATCGCTTTGCTGTATTCTTGGAAAGAGATCCAACGGGCCTTCCACCGAGTTTAAGACACCCGGAAGGTGGTAAAACCGCTCCCAGGAGCGGTTAGCCGGGCCGAAAAATGGCAAAACCGGAGAGCATATTCCGGAAAGCTTGTACTTCGTTGACGCTAATAGCAGTTAACTCCCGCACACGAGCACACGGGCCGTGGGTCCGGTAAGCGTCGACAATTTGGCAATGAGGCACAACAGGACGCATTAACTCTGGTTATGCCGTTGGCCAACCTGGAAGTGAGGGTTTTTTCTTTGACAGCCGAGCAATTAGAAGCATCGCGCGCCGAAAGGATGCGCCTGAATGGGCACGGAGCACTGACTCTTGAAGATGCCCGAACCTGGATCGAGGAGACCGGTCTGTGTCTCTTTCTTCCGCGCCGCCAGTATTCCGCGGGATTGGCCCCCAGTTTTGTGGAGGCCATCGCGGGCGGGCGCAATTCAACCCCGGATCAGAAGCACATTTCACTTGCCGAGGAATTGCTCGTACGCCTTGAGGTGGATGGCATCGCAGTCCGGCTCAATCTGCTGGGCCAGCCCGGAGAGCAGCCTGATTTTGTGGTCGCCGCATGGGTTCTGCCCTACGTGTACGCGCTGCGCGGAGATCGCGATTGGCGCCGTACCCCGCAACTGACGGGCTCGCGCCAGGTTTCGCAGCTGGCCATCATGGCATACAAGCAGCTCGAAGTTGCCGACGCCACGATTGCGCAGCTCAAACATGCGCTGGGCAAAGAAGTGACAGAAGGCGCGGTGCTCAGGGCCATCACCGAGCTCTGGCAGCAACTGCGCATCATTCCCGCGATTGCAGCTCCGGGACAACATGCCAAGTGGCAGCTTCTGCGTCACCGTTTCCAGAAGGCAATTGCAGAGGGAGCATCAACCTCGCAGGTGACCGCGATCTCGGTGCTGGCTTCAATCTATCTGCAGGCTGTAATTGCGGCCAGCATGGAAGACGTTGAGTTGTTCCTAGCGCCGCTGACCGCGCGCAGCAAGATACGCGAGGTGTTGCGCGGCCTGGTTGCGACGCGGCAGGTACACACAATCTCATTGGGCCATGCGCCGCACTTTTATGTGGCCGGCACGCTGCCTGAGTTCACGGTTGCGCCGAACACTTACGCCAGTTCGGCGATGGCGTCTTCGTATTATTTCGACTCAAGCCGTTTTGAAGGCGAGACCCCGTTCGTTCCCGAGCGGCGGCCTGAGCCGATGCATGTGCGGCCTGAGCCGATTCGCGCATCGACGCCAGCTCCATCTCCTGAAAAACCGGCGAAAGAAGCTACGCCGGCTGCTGCAACGCACAAGCCGGCATCGAACGGTAAGCCTGCACAAGCGCGGCCGCATTTCAGCCGCCCGGCAGCGCACGCGCGCGACCGCAAGCGGACGCAGTCTTCATCAAACAGGTTGGCAAGGCGGCCGAGCCGCGACAGCCGGACTTCTTCGAACCGAACATCTACGAGCCGTCCGGGAAATTCGCGGGTCTCACCGGGTTCACGCTGGGCAAAGACGAGCAGCAATGGAAACCGCGCGAGCACTTTGAACGGGAATCACGGCTCGAGAAACGGCAACGGCCTGCACAACGGCCATGCATCGAACGGAAACGGCAA